>Ga0209591_10009751_pt1 | contig 10362 bp, 10 predicted proteins | sample MAT01_FD_187207 | JGI IMG/M metagenome (GOLD analysis project Ga0209591, IMG submission 187207) | Freshwater microbial communities from Lake Fryxell liftoff mats and glacier meltwater in Antarctica - MAT-01 (SPAdes) (version 2) | ecosystem: Environmental > Aquatic > Freshwater > Ice > Liftoff...
AATTACGGGCGGCGGAAGACCCAGAGTTTGAAACTTTCTATACCAAAAACATTTTGCTGAATGAGGGTATCCGCGCTTGGATGGCTCCTCAAGATCAACCCCACGAACAATTTGTATTCCCTGAGGAAGTTCTACCTCGCGGTAACGCTCTCTAATATTAAAAGCCGACCATAACCTAAATAGGGTTGTGGTTGGCGAGAATTGACACCACCCAGATTAAATAATTTCTTGCTATGAACCAAGAAGGTGTTAATCTTCCCCATTCTCCAGTAATCTCTTGCCTTTTAGTGGGAGATTTTTTTATGTATATGGTTAACCTCTCTAAATTTATGTGTTATATTAGATAAAGATTATAAGCACAGAGCAAAATGCTCTTTTGAAACTAAGACCGCTTAGGCAACAAGGAGGTGATGCCCATGATAGAAAGTAGTATAACCATGGGTCATCAGGTTGCAGTTAGCCGGCTGTGCGCCGGGGCTGTTCTCTAAAAGTCAGCCTTAGTCATCTTGAGAGACTAAGTAAGCTCAAGTAGCTAGGCAAGCTCGGAGTTCCTTCCGGCAGTCTGGTTGCAACCTGAAGACCCGCTAGACCGCTCTAATTTAGATCATCTGATCTAAATTAGAGCGGATAGTTGTTTATAGGTGATTTTGTTTTATCAATGGTTAGTTTTGAAAACTTAGATAACGATGCCTACGGGGCAAAGCCAACGCATTAAAGTTTTTTAAAAAAAATATATTGCATCAAACCTTGGTAACTGTCCAGATGTGAGCAATAGCGTCTATCTACCAAGTCTGATTTCATGCATACACGCATTATGCCTCAACTCATACTCTCATACTTTCTGTGTGGAGAACAAAACGGATTTGGCTTTTTAAGATGCAAGATGTAACAAATATATGAAAAATAGGAGTTTTTTGATATGGCACAACTATTAACTGAAGCGGAAATTCAAGAACGAGCAAAGGTTCTGTCAGGTTGGACTGTTGAAGACTCGAAGTTGCAAATCAGCCGCACATTCAAGAATTTTATCCAAGCAATAGAGTTTGTCAATAAGCTGGTAGAACCGGCTGAGTCAGCAGGACATCATCCAGATATAGAGATTTCGTATAACAAAGTGAAGATTGCACTTACAACACATGATGCAGGTGGGCTGACACAGAAGGACTTTGATTTAGCTGAGAAGATTTCCCAAATCAACTAAGTGATTTACTCTGACATCTTGTACTAGTACACAAACAAAACCAGCGTAGGCGGGTTTTAAATTCTTGGAGTCCGGTGGCTCAGAACTTCCCCCTATCGAACATACTACGCGAACGGGGCAGAATTCGTTTGTATAGGCGCGAATTCCATTCGTCAGGTATGTTTGCAAAATCGAGATGCTTCCGGTGAAGAGTGCTTTATCCGATAATTATTGAGTAGGGATTAGCGAATGCCCTAAACCATACTCCCTGCTTAGATATTCAGATAACTATGTATGACAGTTACTAAGGCGATCGCTTCAATCTTGCCATCTAAATTAAATGTTTTATAATCTTAGGATATAAAGCTATGTTTTTGTATAAGTTAATCAAATAGTTCTTTAACCTTGAGTTAATCGTTTATTAGCTTTACAACAACTAAAATTGTAGTATAGGGCGCTATCCCTCATCGACAGGTTTCGATAAGATGTCGCATTTTTGAAAATTAGGTGCAACGAAGAGAATTATCCAAACAAGGTGTGAGGAGTAAAAAAAGATGTCTAATCTATTGTGGAAATCCTTAGTGGTTAGCCCAGCAGTTTTGGGAGCAACATTGTTAATTTCGACAACAGCAATTGCTTCACCAAACACAACCACTGAAGTATTATCAGCCGAGCAACCTGCTGTAACTGAAGTTGCCCAACAGCCAGAAATATTGGCTCAAACAACGATAGATCAAGTTAATCGCTACAGTAACGAAGGCAACCAAAATAACTCTCAGTCTCAAGTAACATCGGTTTCTCAGTTTTCCGACGTACAACCTACCGACTGGGCATTCCAAGCATTGCAGTCTTTAGTTGAGCGCTATGGTTGTATTGCAGGTTATCCCAATGCGACTTATCGCGGTAATCGTGCCTTGACTCGTTATGAATTTGCCGCTGGTTTGAATGCCTGTTTGGATCGGGTTAACGAATTGATTGCTACAGCAACAGCTGACTTAGTGACCAAACAAGATTTAGCTACCTTACAGCGGTTACAAGAAGAATTTTCCGCAGAATTGTCAACCCTACGCGGTCGCGTTGATTCCTTAGAAGCGCGGACTGCTGAATTGGAAGCTAATCAGTTCTCCACTACCACCAAACTCGTCGGTGAAGCTATTTTTGCCGTCAGTGATGTTTTTGGCGGTGACACTGGTGATAACAATAATACTGTGTTCCAAGATCGGGTACGTTTAGATTTGCAAACCAGCTTCACGGGTAGAGATATTTTGCATACTCGTCTCGCAGCAGGGAATGCAAGAGCCTTTACACAATCTGATAACCTTGGTAATCAGATCGGTACTGCTGAAGGCACACAAACATTTCAAGTTGGTGCTGGCGATGGTAACAACAGTGTCAAGATAGATCGTTTGACCTATCAAGCTCCCATAGGCCCAGCCCAAGTTTACCTTGCAGCTAGTGGCGGACGACATAGCCATTATGCAGCTGTCAATAACCCTTACTTTTTCGATAAAACTGACGGTGGTAATGGTGCATTGTCTACCTTTGCTTCTGAAAGTCCCATCTATCGTATTGGTGGCGGTGCAGGTATAGCGCTCAATCTACCCCTTGGTAAAGGTGGTGGCATCCTGGGAAATAGCTCAATCACTGCGGGTTACTTGGCATCAGAAGCTAATAATCCCGGTGTTAGTGCAGGTCTGACCAACGGCGACTATGCAGCTCTTGGACAGTTGAACTTTAGTGTAGGCGATCGCGTGGCTTTAGCTGCTACCTACGTCCACGGATATAGCGCAGGTGGTTCTTTATTCAACTCTGGTTCCACGTCAAACCCAGAGATTGTTGCAGTAGGTACTGGACAAGCTAACACTTTATTAGGTGCAGGTGCTAGCAACTCCTACGGTGTGTCGGCTGCATTTAGACCCAGCGACAAGCTGTCAGTTAGTGGCTTCGTCTCTTATCATGATGTCACCGGCTTTGGTGTAGGTGATGATTATGAAGCCTGGAGCTATGGTCTTGGAGTAGCCTTACCTGATTTTGGTAAAAAGGGTAACGTATTAGGTATTTTTGCTGGTGCAGAACCCTATTCCTTTAACCGACCAGGTTTTGGCGGTAATAATGATATACCCTATCACTTTGAAGGCTTCTACAAGTATCGTGTGTCGGATAACATCTCTGTAACTCCTGGTGTAATCTGGTTGACTTCACCTGGTCAGAGCAGCGATAACGATGATGCGATTATTGGTACGCTCAGAACAACTTTCACCTTCTAGAGTGTTGACTATTTACCGACAATTTTGAGTTTTATTCCTCCCCGCCATCAGGCGGGGCTTTTTTGTCAGTAACAGCAATAAATAAACCCCAGTAGTTAACCGGAGTATAATAGAAAAGTCAGGGTACAGACGCGATTAATCGCGTCTGTACCCTGACTCCTTCCTAACTTATTGCTGCTTGTGGAAATATCGTGTAAATCTGAATACGCAATTCTGGCCTTACTAGAGATGGCCACCCATTACGAAAGCGGCGAACCGCAGCAAATTAGACAAATTGCAGCCCAACAAAACATACCCGATCGCTATTTGGAACAGCTATTAGCAACCTTGAGGCGTGGAGGTATAGTTAAGAGTCAGCGCGGATCAAAAGGTGGCTATCTGTTAACGCGAGAACCTCGGAAAATCATCCTTTTTGAGATTTTGGAATGTTTAGAAGGGTTAGAGGTGCGAACGTGTGAAGGAGACATTAATTCCAAAAGGGTAGACAGTTCTCTCATAGAAGAAATTGGGCAAGAAGCAAGTCGCGCCGCAAATTCAGTGTTACAAAAATATACGCTCCAGGATCTCTGTGAAAAACGAGATTCCCGGCGGCAGTCGGATATTATGTACTACATTTAGTCAAGAGTCAATTGTCATTAGTTCAGTTGTGAATTGTCTAATGACCAAGGATTAATAACTAATAACTAAGGACTAAATTATGCGAATTGCTCGTAACATTACAGAACTGGTTGGTCGTACACCCCTGGTGCAGTTGAACCGTATTCCCCAAACGGAAGGATGTGTTGCTGACATTGTGGTGAAACTGGAAAGTATGAACCCATCGGCATCAGTCAAAGACCGGATTGGGGTGAGTATGATTAACGCTGCTGAAGAGGAGGGGCTAATTACTCCAGGGAAGACAGTATTGGTAGAACCCACCTCTGGGAACACAGGAATTGCCCTAGCAATGGTAGCAGCAGCTAAAGGTTATCGGTTAATTTTGACAATGCCAGAGACGATGAGTGGAGAGCGACGGGCAATGTTGCTGGCTTATGGAGCAGAACTGGAACTAACACCAGGGATGGAAGGCATGAGTGGGGCGATTGGGCGGGCACAGCAGATAGTTGATAGTACACCAAATACTTATATGTTGCAGCAGTTCCGCAATCCAGCTAATGCAAAAGTGCATCGGGAAAATACAGCCATTGAAATCTGGGAAGATACCGATGGACAAGTAGATATGATTGTGGCAGGAGTGGGTACAGGTGGTACGATCACTGGTATAGCAGAAGTGATAAAAGCACGCAAGCCTAGTTGTAAGGCGATCGCTGTTGAACCAGCCAATAGCCCAGTTTTATCTGGAGGATCACCAGGTTCTCACAAAATTCAGGGAATTGGGGCTGGGTTTATTCCTCAAGTCCTAAAGATAAAATTGATTGATGAAGTGATTACCGTCACCGATGAAGAAGCGATCGCTTATGGTCGGCGTTTGGCAAGAGAAGAAGGGTTACTATCTGGCATTTCCAGTGGAGCAGCTTTATGTGCAGCCATTCGTGTTGCTCAACGTCAAGAAAATAAGGGACGTTTAATTGTGGTGATTCAGCCCAGTTTTGGTGAGAGGTATTTGAGTACACCGTTGTTCCAAGACCTGGAGGCAAGGGTAGCCGCTAGCGTTAGTTAACGATACATTGAATTAATGATCAATTCTAAGCACGTTTCTAACCACTACGAAACTCTCAAAGTTAGTCCAAGTGCAAGCCTTGCGGAGATTAAGCAAGCTTATCGCCGCTTGGTTAAGTTGTTTCATCCTGACAGTAATGAGGAAACAGCCGATCACGAGCAGATTATTCGCATCAATGCAGCTTATGAGGTTTTAGGTGACAACCAAAATCGCCGTAATTATGACCAACAACTGCAAGATGACTCCCAAAAATTAAATAGCGATCGCCAACAGCGTACAGCATCAGCGCAAAAGCATTACCAGACAAGACGAAAAACAGGACGGGAAGTTGACGAGCAAGTTGAAGAATGGCTGCGCCAAGTTTACCAACCAGTAAATCGCTTGCTTTGTAGCATTCTTTATTCCCTAGAAGAACAAATGGAGCAATTAGCGGCTGATCCTTTTGATGATGAGTTGTTAGATGAATTTCAGGAATACTTAAAAACCTGTAAAGATGACCTCAAGCAAGCACAAATTACTTTTCGCTCCCTGCCAAATCCACCTAGTCTAGCAAGAACGGCGGCTCACCTCTACTACAGCCTAGAGCAAGCAGCAGATGGACTCGAAGAGTTGGCTTATTTTCCTTTGAGCTACGATGAGCGTTATTTACACACAGGTCAAGAATTATTCCGCATAGCTACGGGATTGCACTGTGAGGCGCAAGCGTCTGTAAATAGTCATTAGTCATTGGTCATTAGTCAAATAACAAATGACTAATGACTAATGACAAAGAAATTAGTTTATCCTGGAAGCAGAGAAAGATTAAGAAATTTTAAATTCTGCTCCTAGTGTACTCATGCAATGTATTGTTAATCGCCGCGCCCAGTTTTCGGCAAGTCATCGCTATTGGTTGCCCGAACTGAGTGAAGCCGAAAATATTGAGAACTTTGGTGCTTGTTCTAAATTTCCAGGACACGGGCATAACTATGTCTTATTTATCTCCATAGCCGGAGAATTAGACAAGTATGGCATGGTGCTGAACTTGTCTGATGTGAAACAGGTAATTAAACGGGAAGTTACCAGTCAATTAGACTTTTCTTATCTCAACGATGTGTGGACAGAATTTCAAGAAACTCTGCCCACTACTGAGAATATTGCACGGATTATCTGGCAACGGCTAGCACCCCATTTGCCTCTAGTCCGTGTGCAGTTGTTTGAACATCCTGAACTTTGGGCAGATTATATGGGAAACGCAATGGAAGCCTATCTCACCATCAGTACTCACTTTAGCGCCGCTCATCGGCTAGCTCATCCTAAACTCAGTAACGAAGAGAACACTGAGATTTATGGTAAGTGCGCTCGTCCCAACGGTCACGGACACAATTATCATCTAGAAGTCACTGTCAAAGGGGAAATTGACCCACGCACTGGCATGATTGTCGATTTAGGTGCTTTAAATCAAGTCGTGGAAGATTATGTGTTAGAGCCTTTCGATCACACCTTTTTAAACAAAGACATTTCTTACTTTGCCGAAGTTGTACCCACTGCTGAGAATATCGCACTTTACATTAGTAATTTACTGCGATCGCCTATTCAGGAATTGGGAGCTAAACTTTACAAAGTGAAACTGATTGAAAGTCCTAATAACTCCTGCGAAATCTACTGTACTGAGTCAGAATCAGAGTCAGTCAGTGCAGCTGTGAATCAGCCAGTATTAGCACGAGTTTAGGCAATTGAAAATCTAGGCATAGGACATAACGCCATGTTCAATTTTCTTTCAAACCTAACCCCCAACCCCTTCCCTACGAGGGAAGGGGAGCAAGAATCAAAGCCTCTCTCCCTGTGGGGGAGAGGTTTGGAGAGGGGTTCTAAGAATAAGTTGCACATCGCTTGACATAGGGAATTTATATCATCCCAATGCCCAATGCCCAATGCCCAATGCCCAATGCCCAATGCCCAATGCCCAATGCCCAATGCCCTAACTAGAAAAGTTTACTAACTAAGCAGTTGAAACCAGGTAGCAAAGGACTTGTCAATTCATCTTGACTAAATAAAGTAATTGCTAGCTTTAATGCAGCTTGCTCACGACGATAAACCTCAACTTTCTTCTCGATAAAATCGCAAATCCAATATTCCTGCACCCCTTGTACCGAGTAAAGCTTTAGCTTTGTTTCCTTGTCGCGTTTCTCGTTTTTTTCGCCGGGAGATAAAACTTCTACTACTAACTCTGGTGCACCCGTGAGGTGTCCAGCTGCATCTAGCAAGTGTTTTAAGCGTTCGTGACTTGCCCATACCACATCAGCGATCACATTGTCAGAATCAGAGAAAATAATTCCAGGTGCGTAGGCGTAGCCCGCCGCAGGCATCGCAGCTTTACCCAGACCAGTTTCATCTGACCAAATCTTGAGAACTGTAGCAATATTGACACAGCTTGTTTGATGATCCCAGTTAGGTGCTTTAGTCACAAATAGCTCTCCATCAATAATCTCATAGCGATTTCTGCGATCGCTAGCAAAGAACTCTAGATCAACAGTCGTCCAACGCACTGGAGTCGTTTGCATAGAAACCCCCTAGCATTTTCTTAAATCATATTTTAAAAATACCGACGACGGGCGGAATGTCGCAAATAACGATAAATGCCCCAAGCTAAAGCTCCAAAAAAGAGATTTAGCAAAAGCTGAGTAAATATAAACCACAAAATATCACTGTCAAAAAGCTTCGACGGATTCAAAGGACTAATTTTCCTGGCTAAAAGAAATAGCCCAAAAATAGCATTTCCACCCAGCACGAGAGCAAATAGTACTAAAGTCCTTTGCAGGTAACGACGCTGGGGTGTACGGTTTGAAATCAGGGTAATTACAGGTTTACCTTGCACTTTTCGCAGTAATTGTTCCAGTCGCCAAAACATCCACAATAGAAACGGAAATAAACCATAAGTAAGGAAACGTAGGGGTATTGAGTAACGTCCAGCACTAGATAGGACATTAGCTAGGGCATGACAGATTACAGAATTTAGCCAAGCCCGAAAAATGAACTTTCTGTCTCGATTTAACCGAGTGTGGGAGGAAATATAAATTCCTAAAGCATACCCCCAAGGAGCAGAAAACATGGCGTGGACTGGCGTGCCGATAATCCGGTCAAGAATTGATGCGGTATCGTGGAAAAGGTAAATCCAGTTCTCTTCGGCAGTGAATCCGAGGGCAACGGCTATGGTGAACAGGAAAACGGTAGACTTAAATAATCTATACCTGCGTTGTAGATAGCAAGTTGGCACAACAACTGCTGCCAATTTGCAGCCTTCTTCAATTGAACCCACTTCCACAAGCTGGCGCAAGGCTATACCAGGAAGCGATCGCTTAATCTGATGCCAGTCTACAAAAGAGTTGGCTACGATTTCAAAAATCCATTCGAGGCTAAGGGCTAAGATACCAGATATTGCCCCGATGATAAAGAACATCAGTAAATATAACAGAGGTGGAGCGAATGGCACCCGGTAATAGTAGTAGCCTAGCAGCAGCAACGGTGGTGTTGCTGCCCACAGTAGTAGAGAAAAATCAACCACTCACCTGAGCGATCGCTGTACGATGACGGTGGCTATTGTTAGTAATAATAGGAGTTTGGAAACCCGCTTCAACAATAGCTTGCTCAATATCCAAAGCGAAATATTCATCTAAATACGGTTCAGTACTTTTGAGCAACGTCAAAATGTAAGCTGGCATTTTCTGGAAAACTTCAGACTTGGGATTCATGTCCATAATTGCCAAGTATCCACCCGGACGCAGCACACGCCGCATTTCAGCTAAAATCTGTCGGGTTGCTGATTGTGGTAGTTCGTGGCACATCAGGAAAATGGAGACTAAATCAAAAGATGCATCTGGTAGTCCAGTAGCTTCCGCTTGGGCATGAAGCCAGTTTATTTTAATTTGACGTTGTTGGGCGCGGTAATTGGCAACAGCTAAAAAGTTGGGAGATAAGTCCAAGCCGGTAATTTTAGCTTGAGAATAAACTGCTTGTAGGGCAAAACTACTCAAGCCAACGCTACACCCAACATCTAATATATCTTGCGGCTCGTTGGGGATTTGACTTTTTAGGATATTGTGGTAACTTTGGCGCAGCATGGGATCACCCTGCGCTTGAGCGCCCTGCCAAATCTTAGCGTGGACAGCGTAGGCAGCAGGTTCTACCTCAAATGCGGCTTGCCAACTGAGATTTCCGGTTTCGTAGGCATGAAATGAAGTGAGGTAGTAATCGGGGTAGGAAAGCTGAGGATTTTCTACTTGAGCTAGATCAGCCTTCCAATCACGCGCTTGTAGTGTTTCGACTTCTTGCGTCCAAGGCACACCAATTTTCTCGGCACGTTTAATCATCATTTGTCTAGCTTGATGCTTGGCTAGGTTGGCTAAAGGCTGGATTGCCAGTATGCCATTCACCAAGCGAGAAGCTAAACCAAGATTAGTGTTTACAGCAGCAGTCATAAATCAGTTTGCAGTTAACAGCCTTTTGTACTTATGACATACTTGCCGCAGGCCAGTCTAGATGCAAATTGAAACTTGACATCTGGCGATCGCCGAGCTTCGCATCTCCAAAGGCCGATACAACGGGATTGTTAGATCGTGACAGACTTCGCAATCTTCGCAAGCAATCGCAATGCTTCATTGACGGAAGCCGAATCTCGAAATATCTCTGCTACATCTGGATCAAGAACCACAACATTACTTGATTGCACATAAGCTTCATAGTACTTGCCACGAACACCGCCTGAGAAATCGTACTCAGGTCTCATCTCATCATTGGCTGTTATTTCAGGTTCCTGACTCATAGGAATACCCGGTAAGTGGGAAACTCAGACACTGTTAGGGTCGAGGTGTGCATTACTGCAATACCCCTCCCATCCGAAACCGTGCTTGCAACTTTCATCGCACACGGCTACTCAATGTGTTATCCATTTGTCAAATCGGACTTCCTGACCTTTTGACCTATGAAATTGGGAATATCATATATCCACTCCCAGTCGAATTTCTCCCAAAATTGGGAAAGTTTCTCTAAGAATCTTGAGTGGTTTTTCTTCCTAATTTCTTTAAGGTCAAGTGCGGTCTTTTCATCGTGACAATGCCGATGCAGTAGTTGCAGATTTTTGTATTCATCCTTGCCGCTTAATGCACTGGGGATGATGTGGTCTACCTCTAAAACATCCCATTCTTGGAAGCTTAATCCGCACCAAGGACATTTACCCTTTTGAAGTTTTAACAACTTAGCCTTACGATTAGGCATTTGGG
>Ga0209591_10009752_pt1 | contig 10362 bp, 8 predicted proteins | sample MAT01_FD_187207 | JGI IMG/M metagenome (GOLD analysis project Ga0209591, IMG submission 187207) | Freshwater microbial communities from Lake Fryxell liftoff mats and glacier meltwater in Antarctica - MAT-01 (SPAdes) (version 2) | ecosystem: Environmental > Aquatic > Freshwater > Ice > Liftoff...
CCCGCAGTGCCTGAAGATGATGATCGACTGGAAGGCGTAGGCGCCCGTGCGTGTCTTCATGATCGGTGCCACCGGCACCATCGGCCGCGCCACCGTGCGCGCGCTGCTGCGCCACGGCCACGAGGTGGTGTGTTTCGTGCGCCCGGAAGCGGCGAAAGACTCAGCGGTGAAAAACCCAGCGGCCAAAGACAGAGCGGCCGACGACAGCACCCGGCGCTTTCCCGGCGCCACCGTGCGCACTGGCGAGGTCACCGACCCGGCGTCGCTGGCGCGCGACGGCGTGCGCGGTGAACACTTCGACGCGCTGGTGTCGTGCCTGGCCTCGCGCACCGGCACGCCCAAGGACGCCTGGGCCATCGACCACCAGGCTCAACGGCACGCGTTGAACGCCGTAAAGGCCGCAGGCGCCACGCACGCGGTGCTGCTGTCGGCGATCTGCGTGCAGAAGCCGCTGCTCGCGTTCCAGCACGCCAAGCTGGCCTTCGAGAAGGAACTCATGGCCTCGGGCCTGACCTGGTCCATCGTGCGCGCCACGGCTTTCTTCAAGTCGCTGTCGGGGCAAATCGACCGCGTGAAGAAGGGCAAGCCCTTTCTCGTCTTCGGCGACGGCACGCTCACCGCCTGCAAGCCCATCAGCGACGACGACCTGGGCGACTTCATCGCCGGCTGCCTGAACGACCCCACGCGCCACCACCGCATCCTGCCCATCGGCGGCCCGGGCGAGGCCATCACGCCGCAGCAGCAGGGCGACGCGCTGTTCACGATGCTGGCGCGCCCGCCGCGCTTCAAGCGGGTGCCGGTGGCTCTGCTGGATGTGATCGTCGCGGTGCTGTCGACACTCGGCCGCGTGGTGCCGAAGCTGGCAGAGAAGGCCGAGCTGGCGCGCATCGGCCGCTACTACGCTACCGAGTCGATGCTGGTGTGGGACGCCGCCGCTGGTCGCTACGACGCGGCCGCCACGCCTTCACACGGCACCCAGACGCTGCTGGAACACTACCGCGGCCTGCTCAGCGGTGCGGTGAAGAACGAACGCGGCGAACATGCCGTTTTCTGAAGCGCGCGGGCTCAGGACCCACGCGGCAGCGCCGCCGGCCGTGCCAGTTCATCCACGCTGCTGCCTTGCTGGGCCAGCAGTTTTTCCAGCGCCGGCAGCAGCGGGCCCAGCCGTTCTTCGATGGCGGCGCGCACGGTATCGACGAAAACCTGCGTCTGGCGTTCGATTTCGATATGAACGTGCGCACCTTCGGCCTTGTCGCCAAAGGTCGTCATGCGCAGCGTTTCTGGGATCAGCCAGACCTCGAAGCTGCCGCTGCCATCGGCTTGCCGCTGCGCCTCGGCCACGGTGAGGCTGGCGCCGTTCACCGCGATGTAGCCCTTGGCGAAGATGTAGCGCATCCAGGGCGCTGGCACGGCGATCTTCAGCACCTGGTTGTTTTCTGGACGGCGCACCTCGGCCACGGTGGCCATGAAGTCGACATGGCCGCTGAGCGGGTGGCCGCCGATCTCGGCACCGTCTCTTGCGGCACGTTCCACGTTGATGCGGCTGCCTTCGCGCAAGTCGCCCAACGTGGTGAGCGACAGGCTCTGCTGCATGATGTCGAAGCTGGCCGCGTCAGCGCCCGGCAATGAAGTGACGGTGAGGCAGACGCCGTCCACCGCGACGCTGGCGCCGATGGCCAAACCCTCGCCCAGGCCCTGGCAGAAACCAGACGGGAAAGCCAACGTGAAACTGCGCAGCCCTGGCCGGTCGGTGATGCTGCTGACGGTGGCGAGGCCTTGAACGATGCCGGTAAACATGGTTGAACAGCTTATCAGCGCTGCCTAAACTTCGTTGGCACGAGCGGCGTTCGTGGGCCGTGCGGGGTGTGCGATGCGCGTGACATACTGATGCTTTCTTAGCGCGCAGAGTTCGTACCGTTCCTGAAAAGATGTCGATGTTTCCGCCGGATCACGCGCTGCGGGCCCCGCTGGCCGATGAAGTTCATGCCCGCCCGCCGGAACCCATCCAGGCACCGGCCCGCGCCAGCTACGTGGCTTTGCTGGTCGAACCCGATCAGCGCGGCCGCGAACTTGCCCACATCGCTGCGCTGTGCGACGGGCTGAATATCGAGCCGCCCGCCGCCGGTGCCTCGCACTTCCGCGCCGCCTTCCACAGCCCAGGCGGCGAATTCCGCCTGAAATGGGAACGGCACGGCGAGTTCTCGGGCCTGACCATCGTTGCCGCCGGCGTCGGCGAGACGCCCTTTCAAACCGTTGCCGCGGCGCTGCTGCCCGACGGCTGGCTGGCGGGCCTGCCCGGCGCCACCGTGGCCGCAGTGCACGCCAAGCTGCTGTCAGCGCCTGAGGAAGAGCGCTTGAGCGAACTGCTGGACGACGCGTTCGGCAGCAATACCGTCATCGGCGCCGAAATCGCAGAAGGCGCCGCTCGGGTCTTCACCGACTTCCGGCTGCACGACGGCTGCTCACGATTCGTGCTGGTCGACCGCTCGCTCACCGCGCGCCAGGCCGGCCGCACGTTGCAGCGCCTGTTCGAGATCGAGGCCTACCGCATGCTGGCCTTGCTGGCGCTGCCCATCGCTCGACGCCAAAGCCCGCGCATCGTCGAAATTGAGACCGCACTGGCCACGCTGACCGACGGCATCGCGCGCGGGCAAGGCGACGACGAGCAGCTCTTGCACGAACTGACGCGCCTGGCCGCCGAAGTGGAAAGCGGACTCTCGGCCAGCAGCTTTCGCTTCGGCGCCTGCCGTGCGTATTTCGGACTGGTGATGCGCCGCATCGGCGAACTGCGCGAGAAGCGACTGCCGGGCGTGCCGACCATCGACGAGTTCATGTCGCGCCGCTTCACCCCCGCGGTGGACACCTGCGCCACCGTCTCGCAGCGCCTGCACGACCTCTCGGAACGGGTGGCGCAGGCCAGCAGCCTGCTGAGCACGCGCGTCGACATCACGCGCCAACGCCAGAATCGGTCCTTGCTGGCCAGCATGGACCGCCGCGCCAAGCTGCAGCTGCGGTTGCAGCAGACGGTGGAAGGTCTCTCGGTGGCCGCCATCTGTTACTACGTCGCAGGGCTCGTGGGTTACCTCGCCAAGGCCTTCAAGGCCGGCGGCCTGCGCATCGATCCCGACCTCGTCACCGGCATCGCCATCCCCGTGGCTGCTGCGGCGGTGCTGCTCGCCGTGCGGCGCGCACGGCGCCGCATCGCGGCCGGTGAAAGACAAACTTCAGAATTGCACTGAGATCGAATGGCAACGTTGTACTTTCCGTTTTCCGCCATCGTCGGCCAGGACGAGATGAAGCTGGCCATCCTGTGCGCTGCGGTCGACCCCCGCATCGGCGGCGTGCTGGTCTTCGGCGACCGTGGCACCGGCAAGAGCACGGCGGTGCGCGCACTGGCCGCACTGCTGCCGAAGATGAAGGCGGTGGTGGGCTGCCGCTACGCCTGCGACCCGGCCGACACCTCATCGAGCTGCGAGCAGTGCCCCACGCTGAAGGCCGGCAAGCCGAAGACGCACCTGGTGCCGGTGCCGGTGGTCGACCTGCCGCTGGGCGCCACGGAAGACCGCGTCGTCGGTGCGCTCGACCTGGAGAAGGCGCTGACGGCCGGCATCAAGGCCTTCGAGCCTGGCCTGCTGGCGCGCGCGCACCGCGGCTTTCTCTACATCGACGAAGTGAACCTGCTGGAAGACCACCTCGTCGACCTGCTGATCGACGTCGCCGCATCGGGCGAGAACGTCGTCGAACGTGAAGGCCTGTCGGTGCGCCACCCGGCGCGTTTTGTTCTGGTCGGCAGCGGCAACCCGGAAGAAGGCGAACTGCGCCCGCAGCTGCTCGACCGCTTCGGCCTGGCGGTGGAGGTGCGCACGCCGCAAGACATCGCTTCGCGCGTGGAGGTGGTGCGCCGGCGCGACAGCTTCGAGCAGGACAGCGCCGCCTTCATCGAACGCTGGCGCAAGGATGACGACAAGACGCGTGCGCGCATCGTCTCGGCGCGCAAGCACCTGGCCGAGGTGAAGGTGCCCGACAGCGCGCTGGAACGCGCGGCGCAGCTGTGCATGGGGCTCGGAACCGACGGCCTGCGCGGCGAACTGACGGTGATTCGCGCCGCGCGGGCCCTGGCCGCACTGGACGGCGCGCACGAGGTCGGCGACAGCCAGATTCGCCGCATCGCCAAGCCGGCGCTGCGCCACCGCCTGCGCCGTGACCCGCTGGACGACACCGACGCCAGCGTTCGCGTCGAGCGCGTGCTGACCGAACTCTTCGGCGCGTGAACCCGGCTGCCAACCCGGACGGTAGCGCGGGCGCTGCGCTGGCGGCGGACGCAGTCTCGGCAGACCCGGCGGACCCGACAGACCCGACAGACCCGACAGAGCTGTTGCCGGCAGCCGACGGCGGCCTGGCCGGCTTGCAAGCCTGGGGCAACGCGGCCTGGGCGATGGCGCTGCTGGCGGTGGACCCGCACGGCCTGGGCGGCGTGCAGCTGCAGGCCGGCGCCGGCCCGGTGCGCGACCACTGGCTGGCCGGCCTGCGCGCGCTGCTGCCGGCCGATGAGCCGCTACGCCGCATGCCCGGGCACATCGCCGACGAGCGGCTGCTGGGCGGCCTGGACCTGTCGGCCACGCTGGCCAGCGGGCGGCCTGTGGCACAACGCGGCCTGCTGGCCGAAGCGCACGGTGGCGTGGTGCTGGTGCCGATGGCCGAACGCCTGTCGCCCGCCACGGCAGGCCGCCTGGCGCGGGTGCTGGACAGCGCCGAGGTCAGCTTCGAACGCGACGGCCTCAGCCACCGCTGGCCGGCGCGCTTCGGCCTCGTGGCTGGCGACGAAGGCGGCGAAGACGACGAGCCGCTGGCCGCCACGCTGGTCGACCGGCTGGCCTTCATCACCGACCTGCGCGCGTTGTCGCAGCGCGACGCCGGCGAATGCGCAGCGAGCGCTGACGACATCGTCGCTGCGCGCCAGCGCCTGCCGCAGGTGCTTGTCGACGAGCCGACGCTGCAGGCGCTGTGCGGCACCGCCGTGCAGCTGGGCGTGGCCTCGCTGCGCGCCAGCCTGCTGGCATTGCGGGCCGCGCGTGCTGTCGCCGCGCTCGCCGGGCACAGTGAAGTGACCGAGGAAGACGCCGTGCTCGCCGCGCGCCTGGTGCTGGGCCCACGCGCGACACGCGTGCCGCAGCCTCCGGCCGAGGACGAGGCCCCGCCCGAGCCGCCGCCACCCGAAGAGCCCCCGGAAGATCCCCCAGAACAGCCGCCCGAGCCACCGCCCGACGACGGCGAGACGCCGCCGCCCGAGCCGCCGCCGCCTTCAGAAGACGAAACGCAGCAGCTCGAAGACCGCCTGGTCGAAGCCGCCCTGGCCGCGCTGCCCGCGGGTCTGCTGGCGCAGTTGCAGAACGGGCTGGGCGGCGAGCAGGGCGGGCGTGTCGGCGCGCTGACGGCGTCGCCACGCGGCGGCCGTCCCGTGGGCACGCGCATCGGCGCGCCGCGCGGCGGCCAACGCCTGCACCTGGTGGAGACGCTGCGCGCGGCGGCGCCCTGGCAGGGCGTGCGCCGGCGCGCGGTGCAAGAACGCGGCGGCCAGCCCGTGGGCCGCATCCTCGTGTCTACCGACGACCTGCGCGTCAGCCGCATGCAGCAGCGCGCGGCCACGGCCACGCTCTTCGTGCTGGACGCCTCGGGCTCGGCGGCCCTGCAACGGCTGGGCGAGGCCAAGGGCGCCATCAACCTGCTGCTGGCCGACTGCTACGTGCGCCGCGACCAGGTCGCCGTCATCACCTTCCGCGGCCGCAGCGCCGACCTGCTGTTGCCGCCGACACGTTCGCTGGTGCGCGCCAAGCGCGGCCTGGCCGCGCTGCCGGGCGGCGGCGGCACACCGCTGGCGCTGGGCATGGAAGCAGCGCTGCGCCTGGCCGCGCAGGTGCGCCGCAGCGGCGCCACGCCGGTGGTGGTGCTGCTGACCGACGGCCGCGCCAACGTCGACCGCCACGGCGCGGGCGGCCGCGCCCAGGCCGAGGCCGACGCGCACGCGGTGGCGCGGCAGATGCGCGCGGCGCGGCTGACGTCGATGGTCATCGACACCTCGGCCAAGCCGGCCGCAGCCGCACAGCGCCTGGCGCTGGAGATGGGTGCGGCCTACCGCGCCCTGCCCTATGCCGGCGCCGCAGCCTTGAACGCTGCGGTGCAGTCGCTGCCGCGGCGCGCATGAGCCCGTATGCCCGCCCGCAGGGTTCACACGCGAGTGCGCCGCACGAAGGTGCCCGATGAGGTCTGCGACGCGGGCTGATCTGGGCCTCGACTGGCCGCACCGCGAGCGCAGCCGTTTTCTGGAAGTGGCCGGTCAGCGCTGGCACGTGCAGCACTGGCCCGCGCCGCGGCCCGACGCGCCGACCTGGTTGCTACTGCACGGCACGGGCGCTGCCACGCACACCTGGCGCGGCCTGGCACCGCGCCTGGCCGAGCAGGTCGGCCTGGTGGCACCTGACCTGCCGGGTCACGGCTTCAGCGGCGCCGCGCCCACCGGCCGCGCAGGCATGGAAGGCATGGCACGGGCGGTGCGCGAACTGCTGCGCGAACTGGGCGTGCAGCCGACGCTGACCGTCGGGCATTCGGCTGGCGCCGCTATCGGGGTCCAACTGCGCCTGCGCGAAGACGCCGATGCGGCGCAGAGCGCCGCAGCGAACGCGGCACCGAACGCCGCACCGAACGCCGCACCCGCGCCCCCCCACCTGCTAGTGGGCCTGAACGCTGCGCTGCTGCCACTGCGCGGGCCGGCCGGCTGGCTGTTTCCGCCTGCCGCCAAGCTGCTGGCGCTGAACCCGTTGCTGCCCTACTTCTTGTCGTGGCAGGCCGCACGCGGCGCGGTGCTGGACCGCATGCTGAAGAGCACGGGTTCGAACATCGACGCCGAAGGGGCAGCGCTGTACCGGCGTCTGGTCGAGAACCCGACCCACCTGAACGGCGTGCTGATGATGATGGCGCAGTGGGACCTCTCAGCACTCGAACGCGACCTGCCGCGCCTGCAAACGCCGCTGCGGCTGCTGGTGGCCGAGGGCGACCGCACCATTCCGCCGGCCGATGCCGAGCGCGTGCGCACCTTGCTGCCCTCTACCCAGTTGCACCGCGTGCCGCGGCTGGGCCATCTGGCCCATGAGGAAGACCCTGGCGGCGTGGCCGCCTGGCTGCTGTCGCTGCTGTCGCTGCGGCCTCAAATGAGGCCTTGAATGCAGCTAGCGCGACCCTGAACGCAGGAACAGCCGCGACAGGGTACCCGCCACCTCGGCGCGGTGGTCGTGGTCGGCGGCGCGCAACTCGGTCAACGCGCCGTGCATCAGCTTGGCGGTCAGGCCGCGTGCCAGGGTCTGCAGCACCGCGTCGACGTCATCGCCGTGTGCCAGGCGGTGGCGCGCGCGTCGCAACTCGGCGTCGCCCCAGTCTTCGGCCTGCTGGTTCAGCGCGCGGATCAGCGGCACGCTGGTTCTCTGATCCATCCAGTGCTCGAAGCCCCTGACGCCGGCCTCGACGATCTCTTCGGCCTTGGCCACTGCGGCATGGCGCTTGTTGCCGGCGGTCTGCACCAGCGCCGACAGGTCGTCCACCGTGTACAGATAGACGTCGGACAGGCGTTTCACCTCGGGCTCGATATCGCGCGGCACGGCCATGTCGACCATGAACATCGGGCGCTGGCGGCGCTTCTTCAACGCGCGCTCGACAGCGCCCAGGCCGATCAGTGGCAGCGTGCTGGCGGTGCACGAGACGACGATGTCGAATTCGCCTAGGCGTTCGGGCAGCTCAGACAGGCGCATCGCGCTGGCGCCGAAGCGCGTCGCGAGCCTCTCGCCACGCTGGGCGGTGCGGTTGGCCACTGTCATCGACAAGGGGTGCTGTTTCGCGAAGTGCGCGGCCACCATTTCGATCATCTCGCCGGCGCCGACCAGCAGCACGCGCACCTGGCGCAGGTCTTCGAACAACTGCGAGGCCAGCCGCACCGTGGCGGCCGCCATGCTGACCGAGTGCGCGCCGATCTCTGTGGCGCTGCGAACTTCCTTGGCGACAGAGAAGCTGCGCTGGAACAGCTGGTGCAGCGTGCTGCCCAGCGTGCCAGCCAGCCCGGCCTCGCGCACGGCCTGCTTGATCTGGCCCAGGATCTGCGGCTCACCCAGCACCATCGAGTCGAGGCCCGAGGCGACGCGGAAAGCGTGCCGCGCCGCCGCGGTGTCTTCCACCACCTGGACATGGTCGGCCAGACGCGCGCCGCTGGTGCCGCCCTGGCTGGCCAGCCAGTCCAGTGCCGGCCGCGCCAGATCTGCCGCGGTGCCGACGTCGTTCGAGGCCACATACAGCTCGGTGCGGTTGCACGTGGACAGCAACGTGGCCTCGGGTGCGGCGCGCTGCAGGTGCTGGCGCAGGCTGTGCAACGCCGACGCCAGCTGCGGCGCCGGGAACGCGAAACACGAACGCAGGTCGAGCGGCGCGCTGTGGTGGTTGATGCTGAGGGCAAGAACTGTCATGCCAAACCCCGTGGTTTGCAGGGCCCTGCTGTGAGGGAAGTGACGCGTTGACGGCTGGGAGTCATGTCTCTATCCTAGACCTGTCTCGTAAAGTTGACAACCTAGGGTGACAACTCAGCTTGACGCTGGCTCACGCTGATTGATGCCTGTTGCTCTGCCGACCGCCTTCTGACCAGGCCGCGGCCCTATCCACAAAGAGGACGCACCGAAGATGAATACCCTGAACCGCATCGAGCAAGCCCTGCAAGCCAGCATGGCCTTGGCAGCAGGCGCTGATGGCCCGCCCAAGCTGGCCGTTGCGCTGCGGCATGCCGTGTTCCCCGGGGGTGCGCGCATCCGGCCGCAGCTGTGCCTGGCCGTAGCCATGGCCTGCGGCGACAGCGAACCGGCGCTGGCAGACGGCGCTGCGGCGGCCATCGAACTGCTGCACTGCGCCTCGCTCGTGCACGACGACCTGCCCTGTTTCGACGACGCCACACTGCGCCGCGGCGTGCCCACCGTGCACGCCGCCTACGGCGAGCGCATTGCCGTGCTGACCGGTGACGCGCTCATCGTGCTGGCCTTCCAGGCGCTGGCGCAGGCCGCGCATCGCGCACCGCACCGGCTGCCGGCGCTGTTGTCCATCGTGGCCAAGCGCGTTGGCGCGCCCACCGGCATCGTGGCCGGCCAAGCCTGGGAATGTGAGTCTTATGTCGGCCTGGCCGCCTACCACCGTGCGAAAACGGGCTCACTGTTTGCGGCCTGCACTGAAGCCGGCGCGCTGGCGGCCGGTGCCAATCCAGAGCGCTGGCAGTCCTTCGGCCTGTTGCTCGGCGAGGCCTATCAGGTGGCCGACGACATTCGAGACGCCGCGATGGCCACCGAGATGCTGGGCAAGGACAGCGGACAGGACATTGCGCTGTGCCGCCCCAGTTCGGCCACCGAAATGGGCCTGACGGGTGCCATCGCGCACTTCGACGCGCTGCTGGCGCGTGCGGTGGGCGCCATCCCGCCGTGCCGCGGCGCCTCGGCGCTGCGCACGCTAGTGCGTGCCGAGTCCGAGCGCCTGGTACCCGAGGCCACGGTGCGCACTCTGGCCCTGGCGGCCTGAACTCCCTGAAGCTGTACATCGCATGCTGGAAGCTCATCTGCCCCACCCCGCCCCCACCCCGACCCCCACTCCGACGCCCGCCACTTGGCGCGAACGCTGGCACGCGTGGCGCGACGGGGTTCTGATCAGCCCGGACTTCCAGCGCCGCGCCGCGCGCAGCTGGTGGATGCGCCCCATCGCGCGCCGCCGCGCACGCGCGCTGTTCGATCTGGTGGCGGGCTTCGTCTATTCACAGGTGCTGCTGGCCTGCGTGCGCCTGAAGTTGTTCGACCACCTCGCCGCCGGCCCGCTGAGCGCTGCAGAACTGCAGCGGCGCTTGGACCTGCCCGCCGAAGGCACCGAACGCCTGCTGGCCGCCGCGGTGGCTCTGGAACTGATCGACCGCCGCGACGGACCCCAGGGCCAGCGCTACGGCCTGGGCAAGCTGGGCGCCCCCATGGTGGCCAATGAAGCGGTGCAGGCCATGGTCGAACACCACGCTGTGCTCTACGGCGACCTGGCGGACCCCGTGGCACTGCTGAAGGGCGGCACCTCGCCGGCGCTCAGCCGGTATTGGGCCTACGCCAGCGCCGCCACGCCGGGCAGCCTGCCACCGGAGGCAGTGAACGAATATTCGGCGCTGATGTCGGCCTCGCAGCCGCTGGTGGCCGACGAGGTGCTGGACGCCTACGACATCGGCCGTCACCGCTGCCTGCTCGACGTCGGCGGTGGCCAGGGCCGCTTCCTGCTGGCTGCCGCGCGTCGCTCGGCCACGCTGCAGCTGACGCT
>Ga0209591_10009753_pt1 | contig 10361 bp, 7 predicted proteins | sample MAT01_FD_187207 | JGI IMG/M metagenome (GOLD analysis project Ga0209591, IMG submission 187207) | Freshwater microbial communities from Lake Fryxell liftoff mats and glacier meltwater in Antarctica - MAT-01 (SPAdes) (version 2) | ecosystem: Environmental > Aquatic > Freshwater > Ice > Liftoff...
AGGCCGCCGTCGAGCGAGGCGCGGTCCCAATCCTCGAATTCGATGCGCTCGGTGTGGGCGGTGAGCAGCCCGGCGGTCGCAAGTTCGTCCGCCAGCGCCCACCCGCTGAGGCGGTCGAAGCCGATGCGGTAAAGCTGGCGCGCGGCGTCATCCACGGCGCTCTCCTTTTCCACGACGAGCAGCGCGTCATCCTCCGGCGCGAGATACGAGCCTGCCGCGGTGGAGAAAAACGGCCCCGGCATCGGCGCATGGAACGCACCCGGCAAATGCCCGCTGGCAAAGGCTGCGCGGTCGCCGCGCGTATCGAGCACGCGGCCCTTCCAAGTCGCGGCGTCGATCTTCCGCGGCTGCGGCACGCCGCCGGTGATGGCGATGCCGTCGCGGTTCACCTGCTTCATCCGCGCGAAGTAGAGCGGCGGTTCGGGCTGCCCCGAGAGGATGAACTTGACGAACTCCTCCTCGCTGCCCGTGAGCGCGAGCCGCAGGGCGCCGTTGAACTTCCGCTCGTAGCCGAGCGTGGACGAGGGCACCGCGCCGAGCGCCTTGCCGCAGGCCGAACCCGCACCGTGTGCCGGCAGGATTTGCAACGTCGCATCATATTTCGCGAACTTGCGCAGGCTGGCGAAGAGTTGCCGCGCCGCTGGTTCCTGCGCCCCGGCGATGCCCGCCGCCTGCTCCAGCAAATCGGGCCGGCCCACATCGCCGACGAAAATGAAATCGCCGGTGAACGCGGCCATCGGTTCGTTGGCACCGCCGCCGAGGTCGGTGACGAGATAGGTGACGTGTTCCGGCGTGTGCCCCGGCGTATGCACGGCGGTGAACTCGATGTTGCCGACGCGGAAATTGTCGCCGTCGCGCAGCGTCACGAGCCCCGCATATCCTTTGGCCCACACGCTCTGCCACTGCGGACCGCCTTCGCCGGAAACGTAAATTTTCAAAGCAGGATCGCCCGCGGCTAACTCCTGCGCGCCGCTCACGAAATCCGCGTGGATGTGCGTTTCGGCGACCGCCGTGATGCGCAGTCCGGCGGCGGCGGCGATGGCGCGGTAGCGGTCGATGTCGCGCTCCGGGTCGATGACGATGGCCTCTCCGGTCTTTTGGCAGCCGACGAGGTAGGCGTATTGGGCGAGATGCGGGTCGAAGATTTGGCGTAGGAGCATGGCCGTCGAGAGGAGAAAAGCGCGTGCTATTTGTGTCCCATCCCACCACCCGAGCCAGGGCTTTTTCTTGTCTGTTCGCAACCTGTTGAATCTGAGGGCTGGAAGTTGGGGCTACGACATTTTGCCGGGTTGGCGCTGTGGTGGGCTGGGATGAAATTACTTCACGATGACTCCGCGTCCGGGAGCCGCCTCTTGCGGGCGGCTCCGGCATTGATTGTAAGACCGCTTCGGGGCGTGCTCGGGCGCGCGCGTTTCGATCGGCTGCTGGTCGAGCGCCATGATCTCGGAACGGCACCGTCGGTGGGCGACTTCCTGCGCCAGGCGGTGGTGCGCGAGGGGCCATGGGTGGCCTTGCTGGTCTGGGGGCCTGCGGCGCTCAAGCTCAGGGAGCGCGAAAAATGGATCGGCTGGAACGCGGCTCTGGCCGCCGAGCGGCGCGAAGCTCATCGTGCAGAATCGCCGTTATCTGCTGCGGCATGAAAAGGGCGAGGAACCGAATCTGGCCAGCCCGGCCCTGGCCGCGGCCGGCCGGTCCTTGCCGGCGCAGTGGCAGGAGCAGTTTGGTTACACGCCGCTTTTGGCTGAAAGCTTCACCGATCCGGAGAGCTACCGCGGCACCTGTTACACCATCTCGCGGAAACAATCGGACTGCGGCTGCCGGGCTGTGGCCGGGGTCAGGCTGTAGCCGGGGTCACTGACCCCGGCCACAACAGGGGCCGTCGCTTTCTTTCCGAGAGGCGGTATCACAAGGCCGGCGGCTGGGAACCCGTGGGCATGAGCGCAGGCTGCCGCCGGCATCGCGCGGATTATTTTGTGCCCAACGAGCGTCCGAAACGGCTCTGGATGAAGGAACTCTGCCCGCGGGCTCGGGCGAAAGTGTGCGCCGTCCCGCTCGCCCCCGAGCAGGCGGGTGCCTGCGTCGCGGCCGCCCATGGCGTGCTGCCGCTCGACCAAAAGCAGCGGCGCAGCCTGCGGGAAGTGCTGCGCCACGCGCCCGACCCGCGCGGCAAAAACACCCGCTTCCGCATCGGCCCGCTCCTGAGCATCGTGGCGATGGCGCTCCTGGGCGGGGCGCGGCAGAGCAGCGAGATCGCCCGCTTTGCCACGCGACTCCAGCCTCGGCAGCGGGCCGATCTGGGGGCTGCCGATCAAAAAAGGGACGCGCCGTTTTTACGAAGTGGCCACCTACAGCGTCTTCTACGGAGTGCTCACCCGCATGGATCCCGGGCTCTTCGCGACGCTCTTGAGCGACTGGCTTGGCGGCGCGGCCGGCACCCTGCCCGGCGCTCTGGCCCTTGATGGGAAGATGATCCGCGACCGCATCGGCATGGTCAGCCTGGTCGAAGTCGAGGATGGCGCGCCGGTGGCGGTGGCGGTCATGGACCAGAAGGAAAACACCGAGCGCTGCGAGCTGAAAGTCGCCCAGCAACTCCTGGCCGCGCAGCCCGCTCGGGATGGCAAAACCGTCACCGCCGAGGAGGCGGAAGGGAATAGTGGAGGCCGGTGGACGGGCGAGCCCGATCTACCGGCGCGACGCCACCTTGGGAGAAGACCGGACGCGCCACCGGCATTCCCGCACGCTGATGAACCGGGCCCTGTTGCGCCGCGCCAACCTGCGCTTGCTCGCCCTCGACGCCAGCGACACGTGGCTCCCGGCGAGAAAGGAAGAACTGGCTGCCAAACCCACCGCCGCCTTCGCCCTCATAATCACAAAACTATGACTCAAAACCAAAAGCCCTGATCAGGGCCACGCGCGGCGGCTGGGTTTAGGACGCCTTCGGCTTCCAGCGGATTGCCCGTCTCCGGCGCCATCAACACCGAGGCGCTGCATTTGAAAGTCACTCATCAATTCCAAACCAACGCCAGTCCGAGGACGAAGGCGACGGCATCGGTGGATTCTCCTTCCGAGCGTGCGAGGGCGGCGGTGCCGCCGTATTTGCGCTGCCAGGTGACGCCGAGGTAGGGCGCAAAGTCGCGGGTTATTTCGTAGCGGAGGCGCAGGCCGAGGTCGGTCTGGTTCACGCCGGAGGCGGTGTCGAATTGCTTGTCTCCTTGAAAGGAAAACTGGCCCTCGAAACGTGGCTGGAGCACGAGGCTTTGGGTAAGGTCAAGATCGGCGCTGACGGTGATTTCGCCGGAGACTTCGCCGCGGTCGCTGAGGTAGAGCGTGGGCTCGATGTCGAAGTTGCCGGGGGCCAGTCCTTGCAGGCCGATGACGGCGTAGGTGCGCGAGTTATCGGAGCGGCCCGGACCCATGATGAGGTTTTGCCGCACGCCGAGTTGCAAGTCCCAGAACGGCGCGATGAGTCGCCCGCCGTCTTGATCCAGAGGCGGTTGTAATCGCCACCGATCCAGCCGACGAAATCCCAAGTGATCGTCGCGGGGCCGGAGTTGTAGGCGCGGTATTCGAGGAGGTCGAAGAGCAGGAGGCTGTTAATCATCGAGTCCTCGACGGGCGGCGGCAGACCTTTCATGCGCGCTTCGAGCATGGGCCGCGAGAGCAGTTCGGCGGCGCGGTTTTCACCGCGCGGCGGCACCCACTTTTGATGCGGGCCGAGGATGCGGATGCCCGGAGCACTCATGCGCTGCGCAGGCGCCGCACCGGCATCCATGCCGGGCATTGCCAACCATGCCGCCTTTCTTCGCCCCTGCGCAACGAGCCCATCGAGCGCATCGAACTCAATCCCCGTGGTTGCAATGGCAAGCCGGTGATTCGCGGCACGCGCATCCCGGTGCAGGTGCTCCTCGAACAGATCGCCGCCGGCAAAACGATGAACTGCTCGACCAACACGCGCGACATGGCCACGGCCATGCGCCGGTCGGCGCGGTTTTCGAGCCGGCACAAGGTCGGGCTTGAGGCCAGTTCCTCGCCGCACTCGACGGCGCTCTGCCAGGCCAGATCGCGGCGCAGGGTCTCGTGATCGTTGAGGTCCTCGTAGCCCAGCGCCAGCCCGTAAATGTGCTGGCGCAGCAGCTCGACCTGGTGGTGCGTGACCAGGTCCGGGTCGCGCGGATCGGCGATCACCGCATCCAGCGCGCGGACCACGCCCAGCCGCCGGTCCGCCGTGCGCGGCACCATCACCCCGGCATCGCTGGAGACCTCGGTGCGGGTGCGCTCCAGCTCGGCCTTGGCTTGGTCGGGGTTGTCGGCATGGAGCGCGATACGGCGGGGTGCGGTGCGGCCGTTGCCGAGGTCGATGCGAAGCTGCGCGTAGTAGCGCGAGCCGCGCAGCCAAAGGCCTGGGACTTTGCGCTTGCGCGAGTCAAAGACTGCTTGGAAGCTCGGCGCGTGAAATACTGCCTTTCTCTCCGCGCTCTGCGTTGCGTTTCACGCAGTACCAGTAGCACAAAACGTGACACAGGCGCAAGCCGAGTGGCAGGACGTTAGTTGTAAGTCATTGAAATGCAGTAAGTAAACGAAAAGCCGGCGTGGCGAAATTGGCAGACGCGCTAGACTCAAAATCTTGTTCCCGAAAGGGAGTGTGGGTTCGACCCCCTCCGCCGGCACTTTCAAAAATTACGTCGGATGCTGAAGGGCAAACGGGTAACTGGCGATTGGCATTTCCAGAAAACGGCATTCTCCGATTTTCCTAAACGATTTGTGAAAATCCTCGCGGCGCGCCACGCGAGGGAATGCACTTGTAAGACGTGCGCATTCCCCGCCTGTCCGCGACACCCGGCCTGCATAACTTTTCCGACGTGCCCCCGCAACTGGGCAAACGTCCGCCAGATTGGTTTGTGCGCCAGCGCCAGCGCGGCCCGCGTCAAGCGTTGTGTCGGCTTTTAGCGCCCTCGCGGTTTTTTGTCGGTGTCAGGTAGTCCGCATACTCAATCGAGACCTCGTGCTTCATGGACTTGCTTTGCCTTGAATCCAAAGCCGGGGGGGAGAATCGGTGGGGGGAGAGCTCTCGGGGGGAACGGCTTACCACGAGCGCGTCACAAAGATCGCCCGCCCGCTGCCTTCGGATGGGAGGTTTTTCTTCACGCGGTCGATGCGCGTCTCCTGCCGCGCGAAGGTCACGCCGGCCCGCGCATAAACGCTGAGCTGAAGCATCTGGTAGCCGTCGTCCTTCAGCCACTCGCGGAAGTCGTGAGCCATCTTTCGCCGCGGCTTCGTCAGCGTCGGCAGGTCGAAGGCGACTCAGCCAGCCCATCTTGAATTTCTCGGTGTCCATGGCCGGTAAAACTTTCCGTCCCCCGTCAGCACCGCGCGGCGGAAGCCGCGGCGCTGGGAAGCGAGGCAATCGTCGGCTTGAAAGATGACCGCTCCGCAGCCGAGGAGTGCGGGGCTTTGGCCGGGCGGGACTTGCAGGACGGCCCAGCCGAGGGAGCTGTGGCCGACGTCGAAGGCGAGTTGCAGGTCGCGGGTCTGCGGGATTTCCGGGGTCGTGCTCATGGTAGTTGTTTTCCTCCTTGCCAGCACGGCCCGTCCTGCCGGATGCTCCGCGCGGATTCAAGACAAAGTTAGATAGCGCAAACCGTTTCCCTATCCGCCAGGCGGACTACATCGGTGCAAAAGCGTTCTCTTTTCAAGCGGGCGGAGCCTTCCGGGTTCCGCCCGTTTTGTTTTACCGCAGCGCGGACATGAACGTGAGCCACCGGTTGTCTTTTTTGCGGAATAGAAGCCCCCGCCCGCGATCTGCCATTGGCCCGCCGAAAATCCCGCCGATGAATCCCCGATGAGCGCCGCGCCGCCTCCCACTCTCCGCCGCATTTTCAATCTGCGGCTGAAAATCTTCCTCGCGATGGGAGTCGTCGCACTCACGGTCATGGCGGCGTTCACCGTCCCCGGCGTCATCCTGCGGAGACAGAGTTTGATCGAGGAATTCCAGGCCTTCGTCCACAGCGCCGCGGGCACGGCGGCGCTCGCCATTTCCGGCGATGACATCGCCTGCATCCGCACGAACGCCGACGTGCCGACGCCGGAATTCCAACGCGTCCGCGCCCTCCTCGCGAAGGTGCAGAAGATCGACGGACTCACCGAGCGCGAGATTTACATCCTGCGCCCGGTCGATGCGGCGGGCGAAACGGAGTTTCGTCGTGATGTTGCAGCAGAAGACCTTCATCGGCGACCGCTACACGATCCGCGCGGAAAATCGCGCCGCCTTTCTCGGCGCATGGAACGGCGGCGAGCCGACGGCCACCGCGCCGTACCGCGACGAGCACGGCGAATGGATCAGCGGCTACGCGCCGATCTTCGACAGCGCGGGCCGGCCCGTGGCGGTCATCGAGGTCGATGCCGAGATGAGCCGCCTGCTCACCAAGGGGCGCGACATCCTGCTCACCTCGCTCGCGCTCGCCGCGGTCGCCATCCTCGTCGGTTCGCTGCCGGGGCTGTGGCTCGCGCGAAACATCACGCGCGGCCTGAATCAGCTCGCCGCCGGCATGCGGCGTTTCCAGGCGGGCGACCACGCCGTGCAGGTGCTCGATAAAACTGGCGACGAGATCGAGCACCTCGGGGCCGCCTTTAACGAGATGATCCTCTCGCTCCGCGAAAAACTCGCGCTCCTCCCCTACGTCTCCCGCTTCACCGCCGAGGCCGTCCGCCGCAGCCGCGACGATCCCTCGCTGCTCGCGGGCTCCGAGCTGGATGTCTTCGTCCTCTTCGCGGACCTCCGCGGCTTCACCAGCTTTTCCGAGGAGCGCGAGGCCAGCGTCCTCGTGCGCGAACTCAACTCGCTCCTCGCCGTCCAGGCCGACGTGGTCATCTCTGCCGGCGGCGACGTGGACAAGTTCATCGGTGACGCCGTCATGGCCGTCTTCCTCGACCAGGCGGATAGCGGCGCGCAGGTGCTGGCCTGTGCGCGCCAGCTTATCGACCGGATGCACGAGGAAACCGGGCGCAACGGCTGGCCACTCGGGCTCGGAGTCGGCATCCACCGCGGGCGCGCCGTGGTCGGCTCGATCGGCTCGGAAACGCGGCGCGATTTCACCGCCATCGGCCACACCGTGAACCTCGCCGCGCGGCTCTGCGAAACGGCCGGTGCATGGGAAATCCTCGTCACCGACGCCTTCCTCGATTCGCTCGACCCCGAGGCGCGCCTGGTCTTCCGCAAGACCGATCCCATCGCGTTCAAAAACGTCCAGCAGGCCGTGACCACGCACTGCTGTGTGGTGAGCCGTTGAGCGGTGTGGCGAGCGCATGGCTCGGAGCGACGCCATCCATTCACGCACCCTATTTTCACAGTCTCTCAGGGCTGGAGAATGCGGAGCCGGATGAAGCGCTGGCCTGGGGCGGTGCCCAGTGCGGTGTTGTCGCGCACGACGAGTGGGTTCGCGCCGGGAGCGGAAACCTGCGTGGTGTTGGTCGGGCCGCTGTTCCAAGTGGACAGATCGCCGGAGACTTCTACCAGGTAGCTGATGCCCGTGGCGGTGAGGTTTTTGTTCACCGTTAGCGTCGCGTATTCGCTGTCGCTGTCAGTGGTCTTTGAAAGCACCGGCCGGATGCCGGCGTTCGCCGTGGCGGGGTTGCCGCCCGCGACGGAGTATTCGAGCAGGCTGCTGAGGCCGTCCCCGTCGGGGTCATCCCCCGGCCCGGTCAGTGCGCCCACGCTGAAGCCGCTGATCCATGAACTGAAGTTCGGCGTCACCGTCAGGTCGAACGCCGTCTGCGCGGTGAGCGCGCCATCGCTGACCGTGATGGTGATTGTGGCGGTGCCGGTCTGATTGGCGGCCGGAGTGACGGTGGCCGTGCGGCTGGTTCCGCTGCCGCCGAAGACGATGGCGGCATTCGGCACAAGGGTCGGATTCGAACTGCTGCCGGTGAGCGTGAGGCTGCCGGCGGCGCTCTCAGCGTCGCCGATGGTGATCGCAAGCGCGCTGGTCGCCGCGCTGGCACCGATCGTCTGGTCGGTAAGCGCGCTGATCGTCGGCGCTGTGTTGGCTGAGGCCGTGACGGCAAGGTTTTGGAAGGCCGTGGCACCGCCATCGGTGGCGGTGAGGCGCAGGACATAGCTGCCGGCGGCGGAGAAAGTCACCGTGGTGGCGGCGGCGTTGGCATTGGCAAAGGTGACCGTGCCGGGGCCGCTGATCTTGCTCCAGGTGGTGGTGAGAGTCGCGGGCAGCGGCTTGCCGTCGTCGCTGCTGGTCCCGGTAAGGTTGGCCGCCGTGCCGGTGATCGCCGCGGGTGCCGTGCCGGGGTTGACCTGCGGGGCGGCGTTCGAGGCGACGGCACCGTAAGCTGCCAGACGCGCCCCGGTGATCGGACGCTCGACCGTGGCGTTGGGCAGAGTGACTCCCACGGCGAGGTTGTCGCCGCCGCCGCCCTCCTTCATCAGCGCCTCGATGTAGCATGCCTGGCCGGCGGTCAGAGCAATAGCGGCGGAAGTCTGTGAACTGTATTTCGTCCACTCGCGGCTGCTCGTATAACCGCTGACGGAGGCGATTTTCACCTTGTTTGCGGAAGTAACATCCGTGCTCAGCCAGAGTTCGGAGGAATCGTCGGAGGCGATGACGAATGTGTAGCTGCCGGTCTGCGGAGCGATGAAGTAACCGCGCATCCGCTGGCCATAGTTATCGGCGACATTGGTGGGTGCCTCAAAGAAGTCCGTGATCGTCGTCGTGGCGTCCGGCTGGCTGTTAATGAACTTCGTATTGCTGGTCAGATCGGACACCGCCGTGCCGCTGCCGATGTTTGAATAGAGTTCTCGCGTGATGCCAGTGCCGGCGACCGGGCCGGTGGCCGGGCCTGCAATGACCGTCAGATCTTTCGAGGCGGAAAACTCGCCGTCGCTGGCGGTGAGGCGCAGGACATAGGTGCCGTCGGCGGGGAAGGTGATGGAGGTGGTGGCGGAACTGGCGGAAGCGAAGACGGCATTTTGACCGCTCGGGCCGCTGACCTGGCTCCATGTGGTCGTGAGCGATCCCCACGTCGGCTGGCTGTCGTCGGTGACGGTGGCGGCAAGCACGAGACTGTCGGTGCGGTCGGGCAGCGAGACGGTGCCGGAGGGCTGGGTAAGGGCAACGACCGGGGCGGTGTTGTTATCGTTGTCGGTAATCGTGACCGTAGCCGTGCTGGTGCCGAGGTCGGCGATGCCGGTGAGGCCGCTCAGCGTGACGGTGAATGTCTCGCTGCCCTCGGTGAAGGTATCGTTGATGATCGGCACGGTGAATGTTTTGGCAGCGGTGTCGCCGTCGGCCCAGTTGAGCGTGCCGCTGGCGGCGGTGTAATCGGAACCGGCGGTGGCAGTGCCATTGCCAGAGGCATAGTTGACCGCAACCGCGCCGACGCTGTTGACCGTGCGGTTGACAGTCACTGTGAGTGAACCGCCGCTTTCGGTGACGGAGTAAGCGGACCCACTAAGGGAGAGAGTGGCGCGTGCGCCTACCGTGAGGGAGAGCGGTTTTACAGTAGTGGCCAGGCCGTCGCTGGCGGTGACGTTAATGACGAAGCTGCCATTGCTGCCAGCAACCGGGGTGCCGCCGAAGCCGCCGGTGCCGTTGCCATTGTCGGTAAAGGTCAGCCAGGCCGGACGCGCGCCGGTGCTCAGCGTGATGGCGTGGCCGTCGGCGTCCGTGGCAGCGACCGTGGCGCTGTAAGCCACGCTCACATTGGCATTGGGCAGCGAGGCGGTCGGGATAACCGGCGCGGTGTTGCCTGTGGCGGGCACGATGACGAGCTTGACGGTCTGATAAGTCATGTAAGTGCCATCGGCCACCGATAGGGTGACAGCGGCGTTACCCGGAGCGGATGGCGTGCCGGTGAGCGTGGCGGTGCCGTCGCCGTTGCTTGTGAAAGTCAGCCAGGCGGGCAGCCCGGTGGCGGCGAGCGTGCGCGAACTTCCAGCGGTATCGGTGTCGGCGGTGGTAATGCTGTAGGAGAACGCCTGGCCCACGGTGGCCGTGGTGGGCCGCGTGGAGGTGAAGATGGAGGGATAGGGATAGACGGGAAGGGTTGCTGCGGTAATTTTGAGGTCGTCAATGTTCCACCCGAAAGAGACGTTGCTGTCGTCGGTTTCGAGGTAGAAGCGCAGGTAAACGGTGGTCTGGCCCGCGGCAGCGGCGGGCAGGGTGTAAGTTTGTGCGGCCCATTGCGACTCGATGAGATTGCTGTGCGAAGCGATGTCGGTCCACGAGGTTCCGTTCAGCGAATACTGCACGTTGGCGTAGTCGGTGGATTTGCCTAGTTTTTTAATGCCAAGCCAGCGCTGAATCTCCAGTCGCACAGTCGTGTAACCCACCGTGCTGACCGCCGGCAGTGTG
>Ga0209591_10009755_pt1 | contig 10359 bp, 7 predicted proteins | sample MAT01_FD_187207 | JGI IMG/M metagenome (GOLD analysis project Ga0209591, IMG submission 187207) | Freshwater microbial communities from Lake Fryxell liftoff mats and glacier meltwater in Antarctica - MAT-01 (SPAdes) (version 2) | ecosystem: Environmental > Aquatic > Freshwater > Ice > Liftoff...
GCGTAATCATCCGCAGATTACGCAGATGACGCAGATGACGCAGCTGGTAGGGCGCGACTGTTGCGCCGACAAAAAAGGCGAGGGCCTTGGGCCTCGCTTAGGATGGATCAGCTGTGGACGCGGATCAGCGCGGCTCGGCGATGGTGATCAGGCGCTCGCTGTAGTCGACGATCCCGCCGTTCAGGTAGACGCCCTCGCCGATGCAGGAGATCATGGTGAGCAGCTCGCGCCCCTGGCTGAAGACGTAGCCGAGCTGGTCGGGCGTGGCGCGGATCTGCTGGGTGACGACGTAGCTGTGGGGCCGACCGAGCGTGTCGTAGAGCTGCACGCTGGCGCCGGGGGCGAGCTCGTGGAGGCGGGCGAAGGGGGCGGGCAGGTGGGGCGCAGCGAGGAAGGGGAGCACGTGGCCCCAGAGCACGATGTTGTCGCCCTGGCCGGGCGTGGCGCTCTGCATATACCAGCCCACCTCGTGGTCGGGGACGATAAAGGCGCCGCTCTCGTCGGCGCCCACGGGAATGGTGGCGGCGTCGAGGCCGATGGACTCGATCACAAGGCGGGCGGGCGCCTCGGGGGGGAGCGTGGGCGGCAGGGGGGCGCCGGCGTCGGGCGCGGGGGGCAGCGCGGCGGCTTCGCCCGTGGCAGGCGCGGGCTCGGCCCAGGGCGTGCCGGGCGGATCGAGCACAACGGGGGCCAGCTCAGAGCCAAGCAGGCCACGCAGAACGGGCGCGGCCTGCTCGGGGTGCAGCTCGAAGCGGGCGCGCTCGAACCACTGCACCACATAGGGGCGGCCGTCGGAGAGGCGCTCGGTGCGCGGCTCGCTGAGGGGCAGGCCGTAAAGCGCAAGGCTCTCGGCGTCGCTGATGGCCGGGTCGCCATCGAGGTCGACCCCGCCGCCAAGCCAAGCGGCAAGGAACTCGCCGCAGATGCTCTGGCCGGTCTCAGGGAACAGGCGGCACTCGCCGGGCAGGGCGGTGCGCGGGAAGCGGACGGCGCCGCTTGCGCCCGCGAGCTCGGCGCCAACGCGGCCCACGAGCACGTCGTAGGGGGGCAAGTTTTCAGGGTGCAGCTCGACACGGGCGCGCTCGAACCACTGGACCATGCGTGGCCGCCCTTCGATCAGCTCCTGCTGGAGCGAGCTGATCGGAAAGCCGAAGACCATCAGGCCACCGCCGCGCTCCCAGAGCGCGCGGATACGCCCGCCGGTGCAGTAGCCCGTCTCTGGGAAGCAGATGGGCGCAGCCGACTGTGGCATGGGCGCTGCCACGCCAAGGCCGGCGGCGAGCCACCAGCCGAACAGCAACGCCAGCGGCGCTAGGCCACCAGCACGGCGGACAATCGTTGAGACACGCATAGGAGGTATGACGGCAAAAGGGAGTCGAGCGTCACAGCAAGGAGACAAGGAGACAAGGAGACAAGGAGACAAGGAGACAAGGAGACAGCCCGAGCGGCAAAGCCTGGCTGTGTCCCCTGCCCCCTGTTCCCTGTCCCCTGTGCCCTAGTTGCGCTCGCTGCTGGCGAAGCGGCGGCGAACGCCGTAGAGCCCGAGGGCACCGAGCAGGGCGAGGCCGGCGATCAGCAGGGGCTCGGCGCCGCCGCTGGTGTTTGGCAGGCGCGCCGCAGCCACCAGAGTGATGTTTACATTCTGGGTGGGGTTACCGCGCGTGATCACCGGGTAGAGCGTGTTGGTGCGAAAAAAGGTCTGCCCGGCGTTGGCAATATTCGACTGCACGGTGTAGGTGGCGTTCGCGTCGATGCGGGTGGCGTCGTAGGGCAGGCTGTAGCGGAAGGGCGGCTGAGCGCCGTTGGTGGTGAAGCGCTGCTCGGCGATCACCTGCGGGCCGCGATCAGCGAACACCTGGGCGATCTGCACCGTCACCACGGCGCTGGCGGGCAAGGCAACACGATCGCGGTACGTGAGGGTGCCAGAGACAGCGGTAGCCTGGGCGCTGGCGAGCCCTGGGATGCCAAGCAGCACGGTGACGATCAGGGTGGCGATGGCTGCGCGCACAACCTTCATAACACCTCCTCAAGCAAACGGCGTTCAACGCAGGCGACGCCGAACAAGGCTCACCGCTCCGTCGCTGGCAGAAACATTGTGTGCGGCCAGCGGGAGTAGGATGGAGTGTAAACGTGGATGCGCCTTGCAGGCGGGTTCTTTGGCATAAGGGAGTATACCAGCAGTTTTTTACTTTGTACAGTCTCCCTCCTCTAGCTTCTAGAGCCCCATCCTCGCGAGCTCATCGCTCACCACCTGCTCGTCGAGCTTCTTGAAGAGCGCCTTCGGCTCGCGCAGGGCCTGGCCCACCGGCAGCACGGGCGGCGCCCAGCGGCCCACCCAGTTGCTGTAATCGCCGGTGAGCACCCGGTGGCTCTGGCCGTCCGCCTCGCTGTAGCTTTTGAACTCCAGTGGCCCGGCGATGTCGCCGTCGTAGCCGAGGTAGCTGTGCAGGCGCTGGCAACTAAAGGGCAGGCAGGGCGTGAAGAAGATTTTCAGGCTGTCCACGCAGCGCAGCGCCACGTACCAGATCGTCGCGGCGCGTGCGCGGTCGGCCTTGATCACCTTCCAGGGCTCCTGCTCGCTCAAGTAGATGTTCACCTGGGCCGCCAGCCGCAGCGTCTCGGTGAGCGCCGCCTTGAAGCGGGCCGCATCGAGCAGCTCGGCGAGCGGCCCGAAGCTACCCTCCAGCTCTGCGATAAGCGCCTGATCGCGCGCGCTCAGCTCGGCGGGCGCGGGCACCTCGCCGAAGTTCTTGAACACATTGGTGAGCGTGCGGTTCACCAGGTTGCCCCAGGTGGCCACTAGCTCGTCGTTGTTGCGGCGCACAAACTCGGCCCAGGTAAAGTCGGTGTCCTGGTTCTCGGGGCCGGCGATGGTGAGGAAAAAGCGTAGCGCGTCGGGGTCGTAGCGGCTAAGAAAGTCGTTGACGTAGATCACTACGCCGCGGCTGCTGGAGAACTTCTTGCCCTCCGTGGTCAGGAACTCGCTGCTCACAATGTTGAAGGGCAGCTGGAGCGGCACCTCGGCAAAGGCGCCGCTGGCGCTGCCCGCATACTCGCCATCGGCGCCCACCCCCATCAGCTGCGAGGGCCAGATCACTGTGTGGAATACGATGTTATCCTTGCCCATGAAGTAGTAGTGGCGGGACTTGGGGTTCTGCCACCACTCGCGCCAGGCGTCGGGGGTGCTCCGGTTCTTGGCCCACTCGATGCTGGCCGAGAGGTAGCCGATCACGGCGTCGAACCAGACATAGATCTTCTTGTCGTTGCGCTCGGCATACTCGGGCAGCGGGATGGGCACGCCCCACTCGAGATCGCGGGTGATGGCGCGGGACTTCAGCTCCTTGATGAAGTTGAGCGAGAAGCTGCGCACGTTAGGGCGCCAGTGCTCCTGCTGCTCGATCCAGACCCGCAGGCGCTCGGCGAAGGCCGGCAGATCGAGGAAGAAATGCTCGGTCTCGCGGAACACAGGCGGCTGGCCATCGATCTTCGAGCGCGGGCTGATCAGATCGATCGGGTCGAGCTGGTTGCCGCAGTTATCGCACTGGTCGCCACGGGCGTCGCCGAAGCCACAGATCGGGCAGGTGCCCTCGATGTAGCGATCCGGCAGGGTGCGCCCGGTGGAGGCCGAGAAGGCGCCCAGGGTCTCCTTGCGAAAGATGTAGCCCTTGGTGTGGAGCGTCTTGAAAATATCCTGGGTGACGCTGGCGTGGTTCTGGGTGGTGGTGCGCGTGAAGGTATCGTAGCTGAGACCGAGGTTGTAGAGATCGTCGCCGATCACGGTGCTATAGCGATCGGCGATGGCGCGCGGCGAGACACCCTCCTTGTCGGCGGCGATCGTGATCGGCGTGCCGTACTCGTCGGTGCCGGAGACCATGAGCACATGGTTGCCGCGCAGGCGCTGGAAGCGGGCAAAAATATCGGCGGGCACGCCGAAGCCGGCGACGTGGCCAATATGGCGCGGGCCGTTGGCATAGGGCCAGGCGACGGCCACGAGAATGTGGTCGGGCATGTCAACCTCACAAATGCAAAATGCAAAATGCAAAATGCAAAATGAACACAGGGACGGTGGGTGCGAAAGGGGGTGCAAACATGCAGAACGACAGGTACACGAGCTAGCGGATGCAGCCCGAGCGCGGTTTTGCATTTTGCATTTTGAATTGGGCAGCGTTAGCTGCGCATGAAGCCGCGGACAGTGAGGTGCAGGCCGCACCAGTGCCAGGGGGGGGTGAGGGCGTCTGGATTTTGCCGCTTGCTTTGCACAAGGCACCTCATCCAACATATCAGCGCGTAGTGGCGGAATTATACCATAGTGCCTACAGGCATCCGCTCCGCCTCCAGCCTGAACCCAGGGCGGATGCAACGTCTATGAACCGGACGTTTTGTCCACAGATGCCACAGATTTCCGGCCAATTTCTGGTCTCTAGGGCGTGCGAGACGCGTCGGCTCGGGACTTCGCATCCGCCCTGAGGCTGAACCGCCGCAATGTCCGGCTTTTGCATTTTGCATTTTGCATTCGCGGCTAAACTGGTTACACCATAAATGCCATGCGAGCGCTACACGCCCTTGCAGAACGGCCCGCATTGTCATATTATACGGGGGATGCGCTGGCCGGGGCCGGGCGCACTGAAGCCAGGGGACGCGCTCGTCATGCAAGATCTGCTCAGCACGCTCGACCCGTCCATTGTGATCGGGCTGATTGTCCTTGTGGTGGTGGTTCTGGTGATCGTGAGCCTGCTCGCGCGCCGCCGGCGCGGCCAGCAGGGCCCACCAGCGGATGCCGCCAGCGCGCTGGGCGGCCCGATCGACTACACTTCGCTGCCAATCGACGACGAGCCGAGCGGCTGGCGCGAGCGCTTTGCCCGGCTCTCGCTGGCGGGTAAGATCCTGGCCGTGCTGGTTCCGATCCTGGGCGTGCTCGGCCTGCTAGCGCTCATCCTAACCCTGCTGCCATCTGGCGAGCCCGCCGCCGTGCTGCCGACAGTCGTGCCGATCTCGCTCGCCGTCACCGACGCCACGATCATCCGCGCCGAGCCGCTTACCGTGAGCGTGGATGTTGTGGCCACAGGCCTGGACGGCGCCGAGGTGACGGTGGAGCTCCTGGAGGACGGGCAGCCCTTTGCCTGGCTGAACCCCGAGCAGGCGCGTGGCGTGGTGCGCCGCGACCAGGCGGAGATCCAGGCCCAGCGCGCCGCCAGCGCCCCAGCGCCCACCGAGGGCAGGCGCTACAGCGTGATCGCTCGCGGCCCCGACGGCGCAAGCAGCGCCGAGGCCGAGCTGCTGATCCCCGCCGTAAATCGCATCGCCGAGACCTTCTACGGTAGGACGGCTGCCGCTGCGCCCACAGCCATCGCCACGGTGGCGGCCACGGTGGTGCCCACGGCCGCCCCACTGGCCACGCCCGCCGCAACACCAGAGCCCGCCGCAACGGCCGCGCCCGAGCTGCCAACAGGCCCCCTGGCCAGCGTGGGCAACGGCGGCAACGTGCGTCGGCTACCGATCATCACAGCCGAGAATGTGGTTGGGGGGGTCAACGCCGGCGAGCAGGTGCAGCTGATCGCCCGCACGCCCAACGGCGCCTGGTACCGCGTCCGCACCGTGCGCGACGAGCTTGGCTGGGTCTCTGCGACGCTGCTCCAGGTGCCCGCCGATGCCCAGGTGCCTGTGGCGCCCGTGGTAACGGTGTTCACCAATGGCCCGCTCTACGAGCGCCCCGACCAGGCCAGCACCGAGCTGGACCGCGTGAATGTCGATGAGGTTGTAGAGCTGAAGCAGAAGAGCGCCGACGGCACCTGGTACGAGGTGACAAACGTGCGCGACATCAGCGGCTGGGTGCTCGCCACGCTGCTCGGCGTCCCCGACGAGGTGGCCCAGAGCGTGCCGGTGGCGCCGTGATACGGCCTGGACGGTGGACAATGGACGGTGGACGGTACGCCCTGCTCGGCATCGTCCACTGTCTACCGTCTACCGTCTACCGTCCGACGGAGCAGCATGACATTTGACCTGAACACTCCGCTCGTGGAGCTGCCGCTGCTCTTCCTAGATCTGGAGACGACGGGGCTAGACCCTGGAGCGGGGCATCGCGTGGCCGAGGTTGCCCTGCTGCGCGAGCGCGGCGGTGTGCCGGAGGGCGAGCTGGATAGCCTGGTAAATCCTGGCCGCCCGCTCGATCTGGCCGCAGCAGCAGTGAATGGCCTCCACGACGAGGAACTGGCCCGCGCCCCCCACTTTGCGGAACTCGCGCCCGCCGTCGAGAGCCTAGCCCTGGGCGCCGTTCTGGTGGGGCACCATGTGCTCTTCGACCTTACCTTTCTGGCTACAGAGCTGGCCGGGGTGGGGCGCCCGCCTCTGGCCGGGCCAAGCATCGACACGCTCACGTTGGCGCGGCGGCTGCTGCGACGGAAATCCTACAGCCTGGGCGCACTTGCCGCCGAGCTTGGGCTGCCGAGGCCGACGCATCGCGCGATGGCTGATGTGCTGGCCACGCGCGCGCTCTTCTTTCAGCTAGCGGCAACTATGGCCGAGCTTGGCGTGATCAGCCTTGGCGACGCGCTACGCCTGGAGCGCGGGCTGCCGCCCGGCACAAGCGAGCCCGAACCGCCCACGCTGATCGCCCAGGCCTTGGCCGAGGGCCGCGCCCTGCTGATCGTCTATCGCTCACGCAGCACCCCCGAGCCCACCACCCGCACCGTGCGCCCACTCTACCTGACTGTTGAGCGCAGCGGCCTGTTTCTGAAGGCCTTCTGCGAGCTGCGCCAGGATGTGCGCAGCTTCGCCATCGCAAAGATCGAGGCCATGGAGCTGGCATGAGCTGCCGCCCGCAAACTCAGGTATACTGCCGCTACAGTCCCGCTTCCAGAGGTTCATATGCCTGCCAAAGTGCTCATCCTCTCCGCCAGCGTTGGCTCGGGCCACAAGGTTGCCGCCGCTGCCGTGGAGCAGCGCTTCCGCGAGCGCCCCGACGTGGCCGTGGTCAATCAGGACGCGCTCAAGCTTACCTCGCGGCTCTACCAGGCCACCGCCACCGACGCCTACTTCGCCCTCGCTAAAGATAACCCCTGGGCCGTGGGCTGGCTCTACGACACGAACGACGCGCCGTTTAAGAACGAGCTTGGAATTAATCGGCTCTGGAACGAGCTGAACACCCAGCCGCTCGCGCGCTTCATCGAGGAGTACGACCCCGACATTACGGTCTGCACGCACTTCCTGCCCGCCGGCATCGCCGCCCAACTGATGGGCCAGGAGCGCATCGGCGGCAGCCTCGCCATCGTCACCACCGACTACGACTTTCAGGGCATGTGGCTGAGCCGGGTGTTCAGTCGCTACTTTGTGGCCCTGGAAGAGGCCAAGATGCAGCTGATCGCGCTCGGCATCGCCCCGGAGCGCATCACGGTCTCGGGCATCCCGGTGAGTGCGCGCCTTAGCGCTCCGCTTGATGCGGCGGCGGTGCGTAAGCGCTTCCATCTGAACCCCGAGCTGCCTACGCTGCTCGTCTCGGCGGGCGCCCTTGGTGGCGGCCCCGCGCGCGAGATCGTGGCCCAGATTATTCGTATGAGCACCCCCGTGCAGGCCGTGGTGGTCTGCGGGCGCAACCAAGCTCTGCGCGACGAAGTGACGACGCTCACGGGCGAGCACGCCGCGCGCTTCCGCGTGCTCGGCTTCACCGACGAGATGGCCGACCTGATGCGGGTGTCCTCGCTCTTCGTCGGCAAGCCGGGCGGGCTCACCTCGGCGGAGTGCATGGCGGCCGGGCTGCCCATGCTGATTATCGCCCCCATCCCCGGCCAGGAGGAGCGCAACAGCGACCACCTGCTGGAGAGCGGGGCGGCCGCCCGCGCCAACACGCCCTCCACGATTGCCTACAAGCTCGACCAGATTCTGACCGATCCGGGCCGCCTTGAGGGCATGCGCCTGGCCACCGCCCGGCTCGCCCACCCCGACGCCGCACAGATCGTGGTGGAGACGCTGCTAAACGACGACACGCCGCCCGTGCATATGAGCCGCGCCCAGCGCAGACAGATCATTGCGGCTTCGCGTGGCGAGCTCGATCCCGCCGCCCCACCCGCGATCGGCGAGGTGCTGATTTACAACAACGAGACGGGCGTCTACCTCGGCGTGATCACGCCGGCGCAGCTCAAGCTCCTGATCGACCAGCTGGAGGAGGAGGAGCCCGGCGATACCACCTACTACCTCGACGAGTCGACGCTTGAGCTGCTCGGCCAGCGCGGCGCCGACGCGGCCTTCCTCGAAGCTCTGCGCGGCACCTTCGTGGACGGCGCACACGTCGAGATCCGCTACGTGAAAGTCGAATGATGCTCACGATCGTCGACGCCCAGCTTAAAGACGAGGCCGGGCGCACTCGCATCCTGCGGGGCGTCAACCTCGGCGGCTCCAGCAAAATCCCCTTCACCCCCGACGGCGCCACCTACCGGCGCGAGGGCTTCTTCGAGCACCGCGCGGTGTCATTTGTGGGGCGGCCCTTTCCGCTTGCAGATGCCGACGAGCACTTCAGCCGCCTCGCCGCATGGGGCCTCACCTGCTTGCGCTTGGTCGTTACCTGGGAGGCTCTGGAGCACGCTGGCCCCGGCCAGCACGACGAGGCGTACCTCGACTATCTCGTCGAGATCGTGCGCCGTGCGGGCGAGCACGGCATGCTGGTGTTCATCGACGCGCACCAGGATGTCTGGAGCCGCTTCTCGGGCGGCGATGGCGCCCCCGGCTGGACCTTCGAGGCCGCAGGGCTCGACATCACCAAGTTCCAGCAGACGGGGGCCGCGATTGTCCACGCCACCCACGGCGACCCGTTCCCGCGCATGATCTGGCCGACCAACGGCTGGAAGCTGGCCGCCGCCACGATGTACACGCTGTTCTTTGGCGGCGACGACTTTGCGCCCGGCCTGCGCGTGGACGGCGAGCCGATCCAGAGCTACCTGCAGCGCCACTATCTTGGGGCACTGCGGCGGCTGGCGGCGCGCATGCGGCCCTTCCCCCACGTGATCGGCTACGACGTGTTTAACGAGCCGATGCCGGGCTTGATCGGCAACCGCGCGCTGCACCGGCCCGCCTCGCCGCTCACCCGGGGCGAGCGCCCCAGCCCCTTCGAGATGCTGCTGCTTGGAGCGGGCCACCCGCAGGCGGTGGAGCAGTGGGTCTGGGAGCTGCGCCCGCGCCGCGTGGGGCGCCGCACAGTGAACTCCAGCGCGGTGAGCGCGTGGCTGCCTGGCCGCGAGTGCGTCTGGCGTAGCGCGGGCGTGTGGGATCTGGCGGCCGACGGGCAGCCCCGGCTGCTGCGCCCGCAGCATTTTTGCTACGTGCGCGGTCGCTTTGTGCAGTTTACGCGCGACTACTGGCGGCCCTTCTGCAACCGCTTCGCCGCAGCTATCCGTGAGGAGCACCCTGGCGCGCTGATCTTTGTGCAGCCCGAGTATGGGGGTGAGGGGCCAGCGTGGGGGCCGGACGACGCGCCAGGGATCGTCTACGCGCCGCATTGGTACGACCCAGTGACGCTCTTTGTGAAGCGCTACCTGCCGGGGCTGGCGCTGGATCTGACGCGGCGCGGGCCGGTGTTCGGGATTGGCGCGGTGGAGCGCCACTTTGCGCAGGAGCTGCGCGCCCACGTGCGCTACGGGGCGGAGCGGATGGGCGGTGCGCCCACGCTGATCGGCGAGTTCGGCATCCCGTTCGACCTAAACAACCGGGTGGCCTTCAGCGGTGGCAACTTCGCCCTGGCCGAGCGGGCGATGGCGCGCAGCTTCCGCGCGCTGGACGACGCCCTGGCGAGTGGGACGCTCTGGAACTACACGGCGGACAACAGCAACGCGCGCGGCGACCTGTGGAACGACGAGGATCTCTCGCTCTACAGCGCAGACCAGCGCCGCGACCCTGGCGACATCAACTCTGGTGGGCGGGCGCTACGGGCGGCGGTGCGGCCCTACGCGATGGCAACAGCGGGCACACCGCTGCGCATGCACTTCGACCGGGCGCGGCGCCTGTTCACCTACCGCTTCCGCCACGACCCGGCGGTAAGCGCGCCGAGCGAGATCTTCGTGCCGCGCCTTCAGTACCCCGAAGGCTGCCAGGTAAGCGTCTCCGACGGCGACTTTGAGCTGGACATGCAGGCGCAGCGGCTGCGCTACCGGCACAGCGACGGCGTAGACGAGCACGAGATCCGCATCAGGCCGGCGTAACGATCGGGGCATCTGAGCGTTGGCTCACGCCGAGTGGCGGAGGGCCGGGGCGCAGAGCATATAGCCGTGGCGCGGGACGGTGCGCAGGTAGGTTGGGTGGGATGGGTCGCGCTCGATCTTGGTGCGTAGGTTCATCATGTGCCAGCGCACCAGACCCTGCTCGGCCGTCTCGGGC
>Ga0209591_10009757_pt1 | contig 10357 bp, 10 predicted proteins | sample MAT01_FD_187207 | JGI IMG/M metagenome (GOLD analysis project Ga0209591, IMG submission 187207) | Freshwater microbial communities from Lake Fryxell liftoff mats and glacier meltwater in Antarctica - MAT-01 (SPAdes) (version 2) | ecosystem: Environmental > Aquatic > Freshwater > Ice > Liftoff...
CAGCCCCGAGACTGTTCTTCACAAGCTTCCTGGGGCCCGCGCCCTGCTGCGCGAGGCCCGCATTGATAGCAGTTCACACATGCGTCTCAGCGACGCCGCTCTTGCTGCGTCAGTCAACACCGACGAGCTGCTCGCCATGATCGAGGATCGGCTGCGCCGCCAGGCCCGCCGCGCCCGCCAGCCCCAGCCCGTGCTGCTCCAGCCCGTGGAGCGCTACGAGGAAGAGTTCGAGCTCGTCTAAACCAGGAGCATGTCACCCCGAGCCCTTCGGCTACGCTCAGAGTGAACTCCGCGAGGGGTCTTCCGGCTCTGTGGTCGCAGATTCCTCGCTCCGCTCGGAATGACAACGCGTAACAGGCGAGGGAGTTGGAGCAATCCACCCCCTCGCCTTTTTGCGTGTCCGCCCCCCACGCATTTTTACAACGGGTACGACATACGTTTTCGGGACGCTGCTTCCATCGGCACGCCGTGGCGCTGAAGCGCCCGGCTGGGCGCCCTCGCCAAAGCCGCCGACTTCAACTACGCCACGCTCTGGGCCAACCAGCAGCCCGAGCTCGTGGCCCTGATCGAGCAGGGCCGCAGCGCCTGGATCGCCGCCAGCCCCAGCTACGAGAAGATCGAGGGCATTGTCGCCGGCACCCCCGTCCTCGCCCAGTTCGACGTAGACCTCGACGCTGGCTCCGCCGGCAGCGACGACCCCGCGAGCGCAGTTTCCTTCGACCTCACACTCCCCGATGGGCGCGTGCTGCCGAAGCCCGGCAACCTCTTCGGCGTCACCGAGAGCACCCTGTGGGGCACCTTTGATGCCTTCACGGCGCCCGGCGTGCAGGCCGACTGGGACAACGACGGCACGGTGGCCTTCGGCGAGGCGCTCCCCGACGCCAATGTGCTCAAGGGTAGCGTCGATCAGCTCGGCGCCACCGCGAACAGCATGCTCACCACGGCCCAGGGCTGGACGCCCAGCGAGTCCGACGCCTTCACCGCCCTGGTAGTGATGGTGCCAACCATGAGCGAGTACTTCGGCTCCTGGCGCGACTCGCGCTTCGTCACGGGCGAGGCCTCGGAGCAGCGCGACTTTGTGGCCATCTCGCGCCTCGCCGATATTCAGGACATCCTCGGCGGGCTCGAGCTTGTGTACGCCCAGGTGCGGCCGCGCATCGAGACCGTGGACAGCGCGCAGGCCGCCAAGATCGCCGACGACATGGCATCGCTCAAGGCCTTTGTCGCCGATGTCTACGCCCAGGAGCGGGCCGGCAAACGCTTCAGCGCCGAGCAGGCCGACACGCTCGGGGCCGAGGCCCAGAACCGCGCCACTGCCATCACCGGCGCCATCAGCCAGATCGCTGGCCTGCTGCGCCGCTTGGCCTCCTAATCCTTTTCAGGCAGCTTCTCAGCGCAGCCGAGGCGACGCTCAAAGGCTTTCGGGCTGCGCCCCTGAGCAGCGCCGACCAGTCGCGCCGCGCCGGTCAGCTGCTGCGCTTCCTCATACTGGTGCCCGTGGAGTATGAGCGCGGCGTGCGCAACGGTCGCGTCGCCATCGACCTGGAGCTGCGCGAGGCGACCACCTTCCGCGACGGCGCCCAGGCCGCCTTTGACGACCTGCGCACCCTGCTAGACGCCCGCGACCCGGCGAGCGCAGCCACCGCTGCGCAGCTTTTCGGTGATCTGGAACAGCAGCTGCGCACCGCCACCCCCGAGGCCGCACAGGAGCCGGCCGTCGTGCGCGCAACCAGCGAGCAGCTGCTGGCCGAGCTTCAGACCCTGCTGCCGCCCGAATGGCAGCGCCAGGATAGCAGCGCCGACTTCGATGTAATTCGTACCACACTCGACCAGATGGAGCAGGCGGTGGCGGCGGGCGCCTACGATCTGGCTGAGTCTGCGCGCCTTGAGGCCTACGCGATCATGGAGATCGGCCCTGAGGCCAAGCTGATCGCCTTCGCGCCGCAGTTCAAGCCCATCCTGGAGAGCTACTTCTGGTTCGGACAGGACGAGCACAAGGGTCTGGCGTACCTGATCGAGCAGCGCGCCCCTGCCAGCGAGATCGCGGCCACGCGCGCCGAGCTGAACAAAGCTCTCGCCGGGGCCGAGCAGGCACTGGCTGGCAATAACGCCCCCGCCGCTGTGGCCACCAATGCGGCCGTGATCGTCTTCCGCGAGGGCCTCGAGGCGGTGCTCATCCTCGCCTCACTGATGGGCAGCCTGAAAATTGGCGCACAGCGCCGCTTCCGGCGCCCGCTCTGGATCGGCGTGGTACTCGCGCTGTTGGCCACCGCGCTCACATGGATGGTGGCAAGCGGGGCGCTGCTGGCCATGGCTCGCTTCGGCGAGAAGCTGGAGGCGGTCGTCTCGCTTGTGGCCATCGCTATGCTGCTGCTGATCACCAACTGGTTCTTCCACGATGTCTACTGGAAGGGCTGGATGTCCGGCTTCCACCAGCAGAAGCGGCGGATCATGGGCGGCACCGGCCAGTGGATCGGCCTGATCGTGCTTGGCTTCACCAGCATCTACCGCGAGGGCTTCGAGACGGTGCTCTTCCTGCAGGCCCTGGTGCTGGAGGCCGGCACGCTTACGGTGCTGGCGGGCGTGGGCATCGGCTTCGCCCTCACCATGCTTGTGGGCGTGGCGGTGTTTGTGCTCCAGGCCAAACTGCCCCACAAGAAGATGCTGATCATCACCGGCATCCTGATCGGCGCCGTGCTGCTCCAAATGGTCGGTAACACCGCGAATGTGCTTCAGGTGGTGGGCTGGCTGCCCATTCACCCCATCCGCTGGCTGACGCTGCCCTACTGGGCCGGGTTCTGGTTCGGACTCTACCCCACCTGGGAGGGCATCGGGCTCCAGGTGGCCGCCGCTGTCTTTGTGATCGGCAGCTACCTGCTGGCCGAGCACTTCGCGCGGCGCGGGCAGCAGCCCACTCTGGTGCAGCAGCCAAGCTGACCCAGCTGTGAAAGGCCTATCGGCTATCGGCTATCGGCTATCGGCTATTACACATCAGTCGCGGAGCTTCGCCAGCTGGCTATAGCGAAAGATGATCACCACCCGCTCGGCGCCGTAGCGCCCCTGCGCGCCGGTGAAGATCGCGCCGTCGTGGCCGTTGCGGTCGAGCCACCACTCGGCCGCTGTGGCCGGGTCGAGGTCGAGCCCGAGCGCACGGGCCTGCTCGCGGATGCGGCCCAGCTGGCCCGGCCAGTCGTCGAGCTGGCAGGTGAAGGGCTGCTCCAGGCGCACGCGGAAGCGCTCGGGCTGCTGGCCGGCGAGCAGCCTGCGCCACCAGGGGCGCTCGCTCGGGCTCGGCTCGCTCAGCGGGATCAGCGTGCAGCCCCGGCCCACGGGCGTATGCTCCTGGTACAGCTGGCCGTAGTATGAGCGGTAGGCCCCGGTGGCCTGCGAGCCGGAGACCCACTCCGCAGCGGCGCGCGCATCCAGCAGCTCGGGCTGCTCGGCGAGATCGCGCAGGCGCGGCACCCTGGGCGGCGCCATAAGCTGAATCTGTGGGAGCGGCTGAGCGACGACGGGGTCGTCAGCTGCGTCGCGCCACTCGGCGGAGATCACGCGCATGGGGCCATCGCGACGCAGGCCGAAGCGGAAGCCACGCCGCTCGCGGCCCTCCGCGCTACTGTGCGAGCTGGCCTCGATCTCCACCGCGAGCTGTAGGCCAGCGCCACAGCCCTCCGCGGGGAACCACACCACGGCGGCGCGAAACAGAAACACCGTGGTGTCACCCTCGGTGGCGCTGCCGGCGGTGTGCCAGCCGCGCCCGATCTGCCCGCTCCAGCCCTTGCTCACGGCGCGCAGCGGGGCGTAGAGCGCCACAATATCGGCGGGGCCAGGAGGCGCGTCGCGATCCCAGAGGCCGGGCGGCACGGCCCCTGAGGATGGCAGGCGCACGGTGCCGCCCACCACCTGCTGCTCGACGCGGGCATTGGGCAGGCGCACGGTGGGGCCAGTGGAGGCGGCGGGCTCATGCGCCTCAGGTTCATCGGCGCCTTCATAGCCCGTGGGCGCACCGCACTCCACACAGAAGCGCGGCGCGCCGGGCGGCAGCGGTGTGCCACAGTGCGGGCAAAACTTCGGGCGGCGCTGCTCAATGTTCATAGAAAAAACCTTTAGGTGTGGAAACCAAGGCACGTGAGCCCTGGGAGGAAACACCCGCTTGAGCCCGTCCTGTTGCGAAAGAACGCCACCCGTGCTATACTCGCACATATGGGCTAAGGCACCTGCATGCAGGCAACTGTTTACGCCCACGCCGTCCACTACGGCCAGCGAAAACCCCTGGCTTGATCAGCTTGGCTCCGTAAGGGGCACCGCCTGGGCCTGATCAAGAGGTTGCCGCCAACCAACCAACCTGCGCGATCTGGTTCTCCAGGTATACCAGAGACGTGACGCGCTAAGGTGTCCACGCGGTATCGCCTCCCGCGAGCGCATGAGGCGCAAGCCCAGGAGCTTCAGCCCTGGGTTGTTGACTATGGGTTGCCTCCTATGCCCATGCGGGGCGCTGCCGCCCCCGCCGCCCCCGGCGTCAGGGGGCTGCCGCCAGCCCCCTAACAACCCCCGCGCCGGGGACGTGCGTCCCCTGGGCCCCTAAAGTTGATGCTCGTCAGCGCCGAGGGCGCGTGTCGCTGCATGCCCCGGACCGCCAATGAGCGTGGACGATTTCGGAGGCGGCTGCGCCGCCAGCGAGATACAGCCCGGCGGTTCGGCTGCATTGTGTCGCTCCTAGCCCAGCTTCCCCGACCCCGGCGCTAGGCATGCAGCGACACGCGCCCTCGGACGTGGCGGCTGTCGGCTTTGGGGGGTGCAGAGGGGCAGCGCCCTTTGCTGGGGGGTGCAGGAGGGCAACGCCCCGCCTGCAAAACCGCCCACCGCGCAGGTGACCACAATCAGCCATCCACGGCGCCAAGAAACGCACGCACTGCCGCCTCCACACTCAGCTCCCCCGCGAGGATGCGATCATAGTAGGCCGGGATAAAGTCGTACATCAGCGACCTGCCTGTCTCCAGTTCGCGCAGCATGATCTCGCCTTGGGCGCCGACACCCGCCAGCATCCCGCTCTCGCGAAAGCTGCGCGTTGTGGTGGACACATCGTAGGGCACGCGCACGATCTCGGCCTCCCAGGCGCCCCACCGCCCGCGCGTGAGCTGGGCGTACGCTGCACGCGTGTCGCCGTCGAAGGGCAGCCCCACCGCGCCCACATTCATCACCAGCGTATGGTCGAGCCGACGGATCAGCGGCGAGTGCGTATGGCCTACGCAGAAGATCGTCGCCGTCGGGTCGATCTGCTCGCGCAGCTCGGCGTCTGAGCTGTGGCGCGTGATCCCGTCGCGATCATGGCGCGCCGAGGCGTGGTAGACTGCGAGCAGCTCACCATCAAGCTCGATGTTCAGGCGCTCCGGCAGCGCAGCGATCAGGTCGAGCCTGTCGGCCACCTGCCCGTACGCCCACGCCACGATCAGGCTGACCTCGTGGCGCGGCCCGCTGCGCGGGAAGTCGGGCCGCAGGCGATCCTGAGCGTACTGAAGCATGTAACGCTCGTGGTTGCCCCGGATCACACGCCAGCCGAGCTCTGCCGCCATACGCAGCGTCAGGTCGAGGCACTCGTGCGACTGTGGGCCACGGTTCACCATGTCGCCCGCGACCACAACCATGTCGGGACTCCATCCGTTCAGGTCGTCGATTACCGCGTGCAGCGCCGCGAGGTTGCCGTGAATATCGGCGAGGACAGCAATCTTCATAGGTGTCTAAAGTCTAGCCGGTTTCCAGCACTCGGTCAATTCGACTTGGGGCGGGCCGGCAGGGAGCCCCCGTGGCCGAGCAGACAACCACTGTCGCCCGCAGCGCGCCAGAGCGCCGCGCAGCCGCCGCCGCCTTCGCACCCTGGCTCTTCGTGCTGCTCTGGAGCACCGGCTTCATCGGCGCCCGCTTCGGGCTGCCCTACATCGAGCCTTTTACCTTCCTGGCGATCCGCTTCGCCATCGCCGCCACGCTGCTCGCCCTGATCGCCCTGGCCCTGCGCTCGCCCTGGCCGCGCAGCCCAGCACAGCTCGGCCAGATCGCGATAACAGGGCTGCTACTACACGCCGGCTACCTCGGCGGAGTTTTCTTCGCCGTGGATCACGGCATGACGGCGGGCCTGAGCGCTCTGATCGTCAGCCTCCAGCCCGTGCTCACCGCCGTGATCGCGCAGCGCACCCTCGGCGAGCACGTCAGCAGGCGCCAGTGGGCCGGGCTCGCCCTCGGGCTCGTGGGTGTCGCGCTGGTGGTGGGCGAGAAGCTGCTCGCGCCCGGCGTCGCCGCGCCTGCCGTCACCGCCGTCACCCTCGCCGCCTGCCTGATTGCCCTCGTGAGCACCACGCTCGGCACGCTCTACCAGAAGCGCTTCGGCGGCGGCATGCCCCTGCTCAGCGGCACGGCGCTCCAGTATGTGGCCGCCGGAGCAGTGGTGCTGCCGCTCTCGCTGCTGTTCGAGACGCGCACGATCAGCTGGGAACCACCGCTGATCTTCGCGATGGCCTGGCTTGTGCTCGTGCTCTCGCTTGGCGCCATCCTGCTGCTCATGCTGCTGCTACGCCTCAACTCCACCGCGCGCGTCGCCAGCCTCTTCTACCTCGTGCCGCCCGCCACCGCCATCCAGGCCTACCTGCTCTTCGGCGAGCGCCTCGGCCCCCTCGCCCTGCTCGGCCTCGTCGTCACCTCGCTCGGCGTGGCCCTCGTGGTGCGTGACCAAGTAACCAGGTGACCGGGAGACAAGGAGACCGGGAGACAAGGAGCGCCTGACGGTAGCGACGGGCTGTCGCCTTGTCGCCTTGTCGCCTTGTCGCCTTGTCGCCTTGTCGCCTTGTCGCCTTGTCTCTACTCCGGCGGGCCGATCATACGGCGACGCACCGGCGTGGAAAGCACCAGCGAGGTCGTCACCCGCCCATAGGGGATCAGCCTGTCCACGATCTGCTCCAGGTGCAGCGTCGAAACAGCCACGACCGTCAGGATGTAGCTGTCCTCGCCGGTCACGCGGTGGCAGGCCAGCACCTCGGGCGTGCCAGCGATCAGCCCGGCCACCTGGGGCGCCTCGCTTGAGATTCCGCTCAGGCGCACCAGCGCCGTGATCGGCCAGCCCACCCGCTCCCAGCGCACCGCCGCGTGGTAGCCCGTGATCATGCCCGCCTCCTCCAGCTTGCGCACCCGCTCGGCCACCGCCGGCGCCGAGAGGCCCACTTCGCGCCCAAGCTCGCTGTACGAGCAGCGCGCGTTCTCCTGAAGCAGCATCAGCAGCTTCCAGCCTACACCATCCAGCAGACGCCTAGAATCGAAGCTCATAGCGCGTTTTTCCTTTTAACTTTGCGGGTGATCAAGCATAAGCGCTTTAAGATCACTCTGTCAAGATTTGGGTCTGCTGCCTATACTGGCTGTAGCCGCGCCTCTTGCGGTTAGACAAGGTTTCGCCTTGCGGCGATGTACGTGACAGTTTGCCAGCTGGCCCTCACCCCCACCGCTGGCGCGGTTTCCCCCTCTCCCGCGCGCGGGAGAGGGGGCCAGGGGGTGAGGGTAGCACGGGAAGGGTAACGCACATCTGAACCGTGTTTTACACGTTATCACCCGTACAAGGAGGTATGCGCGATGACGACCAGCACAGCCACAGTTCCCTCCCACACCGAGCAGGATCATCAGGTTTGGGCCGCGCTCTACGCGCAGCAGATGCCGCTGATGGACGAGTTCGCCAGCCGCATGTTCCTCGACGGCTTCCCCAAGCTTCAGCTTAACCCGCAGCGCCTGCCGGACCAAGCCGAGGTCAGCGAGCGGCTATTTGCACTGAGCGGCTGGAGCCTAAGCGACGCTCAGAACGCTTACCTTGGCCCCACCGAGTGGTTCGAGCAGATCGCCCAGCGTCAGTTCCCCGTCACCAATTACATCCGCAAGCCGGAGCAGCTGGAGTTTACGCCGCTGCCGGATCTCTTCCACGAGTACTTCGGCCACCTGGCCTTCTTCACAGATCGGCGCTTCGGCGACATCGCCCAGGCCTTTGGCCCGCTCTACCTCGTCGCAGATGAGCGCCAGCGGCTCGAGATCGCCCGGCTCTGGTGGTACACCACGGAGTTCGGCATGATTTGCGAGGGCGGCAAACTTAAGGCCTTCGGCGCAGGCCTGCTCAGCTCCCCCGGCGAGCTGCGCAAAGCCTTCGCCCCCGCCACCCCGCGCCTCCCGTTCGAGCTTCGGCGCGCCGTCGAGCAGCCTTCTGCCGTCTACGAGATGCACGGCGTCTACTTTATCCTCGACAGCCTGGAGCACGTGTACGAGCTGCTCTGCGCCTACGCGTGCGCCGAGGGCTTGCCGTACCGTATACTGTAGGCATGCCTGAGATACTTATGGAGCCGCCGGAGGCACTGCGGCCATTCGCCCACAGTCTGCGTGTGGCTGGGCGCATGCTGCACTGCTACAGCGGTGGCCCCGACGACGCACCGCCGCTGCTGCTCATTCACGGCCTGGGCGATGAGGCCGACACCTGGCAGCATGTCTTCCCCGCGCTCGCCGCACGCTACCGCGTGGTTGCCTGTGATCTGCCCGGCTTTGGCCGCAGCGCACCGCCAAAAGGCGCGGCCAGCATCGCCGCCTCAGCCCGCGTTCTGGCCGGGCTTATAGGCGCGCTGAAGCTGCCCCGTGCCACCCTGGTGGGCCACTCCGGCGGCGCTATGATCGCCCAGCGCCTCGCCCTCGCCGCCCCCGAGCTGGTGGAACGCCTGGTGCTGGTGGACGGCTGCCTGCCCGTGGTACGGCGCCTACCACCGCGCAGCCCGCTCTACGCCATGCTCACGCCCGGCCTCGGCGAGCTCGCCTACACCAGCCTGCGCCGCTCGCAGGATGAGACGTACGCCACGCTGCGCCCTTACTACGCCGACCTCGACGCCCGCTGCGGCCACAACCCCCAGCACGAGCGCCCCGCCGAGCTGCTGGCCCTGATCGATCAATGGGGCTAGCTGAGGGAGACAAGGAGACAAGGAGACAAGAAGACAAGGAGACAAGGAGACAAGGAGACAAGGAGACAGCCCCTGAGCGCCGTCGGGTGTCTCCCGGTCTCCTTGTCTCCAGCCCAAGCGCAGCGAGGGCGGTCTCCTTGTCTGCCCTACATGCGCCACTTACGGCATGTGATAGTGGTGCCGACGCCTTCCTGCGAGCGGATGCTGAACTCGTCCATTAGGCGCTTGGCGCCCGGTAAGCCCATACCCATTCCCCGCGAGGTCGAGTAGCCATCCTGCATCACCACCTCGATACTGGCGATGCCCGGCCCCTGATCCTCGCAGACAATCTCGATGCCCTTGCGGCCAGGCTTCTCCGCCTCGCGCACGGTTACGGTACCAGTGCCGGCGTAGAGAAAGATATTACGGGCCAGCTCGCTCACTGCGGTAGCGATGCGGGCCTGATCGATCGCGCCAAAACCAAGCAGCTTTGCAGAGTCGCGGGCCATGGTGCGGGCGATGACGATATCGAGGTCGCTGCGGATGACCGCAGTCTTAGACTGCACCATCGCTGCTCTCCTCAGTCAGGCGCTGCATTACGATCAGACCCTTCTCGAGGTTGAGCGCAGTGAGCACGCGTGGCAGCTCGAGGCCAAGCTCCACCAGCGTGATCGCTACGGCGGGCTGCAAGCCAGTGAGCACCACGCGGGTGCCCATCAGGCCGGCCATCGCGGCGATGTCGGCGATCAGGCGGCCGATGAAGCTGTCTACCACATCGACAGCCGTCAGATCGATGATCACGCCCTTGGCGCGGGTGTCGTGAACCTTCTGAAGTAGGTCGTCCTTGAACTGAACGGCCGATGCGTCGTGCAGGGCAACCTGAATGGAGGCGATGAGGATGTCGCCAATCTTTAGAATAGGGATGCGGAGGCTATTATCCAACAATTCCTCCCTGGTCGCTGGGCTACCGGCGACGATCAGGTACTCGCTCAGCGGGCAACAGTCTCTGGCAATAGCTGAATCTACCCGTTCGCGGCCTTCACAGCGCTAAACGGGCGGGCGCAGGCATCTTACCCGAGGGCCGTTACGACAGCGAACAGGGTGGCGCCAGCAAGCAGCGGAACGCTGAGATTGTCGGTGCCAGCCGGCGAGAGCGCCTCGGCCAGGGTTGCCACAACGGCCGCCGCGAGGGTTGCGGCCAGGGCCGTGCCCAGGCTCAGTGGCGGCGTGAGCGGCCCCAGCGGCGAGCCGGGTACTAGCACGAGCGTGAGCAGCATTGCGAGGGCGGCGAACACGAACATCGCGGCCGAGCCCTCGTAGGAGCGGGTGCCGCCAGACACCGTGTAGCGGTGGCGGCCGAAGCGGCGCCCGATAATCGCGGCCATGGCGTCGCCCCATGTCATGGCCATCAC
>Ga0209591_10009758_pt1 | contig 10357 bp, 5 predicted proteins | sample MAT01_FD_187207 | JGI IMG/M metagenome (GOLD analysis project Ga0209591, IMG submission 187207) | Freshwater microbial communities from Lake Fryxell liftoff mats and glacier meltwater in Antarctica - MAT-01 (SPAdes) (version 2) | ecosystem: Environmental > Aquatic > Freshwater > Ice > Liftoff...
TATTTAGTCAATATGACAAAGTTTTGCACGGCTCATTAGTTGCCTTAGATATTGGCTTAGATACTATTCGCAGAGAATGTCCAATGTTTAATAGTTGGATTGAACGCCTTGAAAGTCTTGCTTAAAGCAGCAATTCTCATTATGGAAAATTAACAGGTATTTAGAGGGTGAAGAAGCTCAAGCCCTTCGAGCATAAAAGAAAGCAAATGATCCCAAGAGTCGAAGCAAAGGTAACGAGTCAAGGCACGAAGGTCGTCAAAAAAAGTCTTACGGGTAGGCAAATGAGCACGAATAAGCTGGTACTTGTCATCCAGCAGTTCAAGTAGGGTATGAAACAAGAGAGACAGGATATTTAAAGTGGCTAAAAACGAGGATAGGTATTTCTTACCATGCCCAAAATTGTGTTCAAGATTGTAACCCTTAGTTTTAAGGGTGTTATTGTTTTCATTCTCGACCTTCCATCTAGTGCGCCCCGCAACCACAATGTCTTCCACGTTTTGCTCCGTAATCAGGTGATTGGTCGCAAAAGCATTTTTGTAGACAACTTTGCCATCGGGACGAGAGACGGTGAGTTCACACCAGTTTACTAGAAGAGCATCAGCACCATCACGCAGAGGTACTTGGTTAAGATAACGATAGGTATAGGTTTCGAGTACTTTACCCGTCCAACGTTGGCGAATTAACCTTGGTAAAGGCATCCCTTCTAAGTGCTCGTACAAGACTTTGTGAGATTCAGATCGACAAACCAAGATGAAGTTGAACGACTGCTGCAAGAACATTTCACACAGAGGTTGATGACAATATAAATCGTCTCCTAGTACCGTCACTTGCAGTTTTTGATACTCTTTCCCATGCTGCAACAACCATCGTTTTGCTGCCGCATTCTCGCAATCTTGCTTGTCGTGTCCATCTTGCGGTTGCACGAATTCAGGCGCTAAAGGCAACACCTGTGTCATCGTTGGACAAACAATTACAGGGGTAACTACAGCATGGAAATATTCTGTTGTCCCATTTCTCAATTTCCGACTTGAACAATGCGGACAGTGAATCTTGTTTGACCTGAAATATTCTGTCCCATCCATTGCCATCAGTAGGTTTCCAGCAAATGACCGAAATCTCGTCAATTGCTGCGATGCTTCTAACTCCTTCAATATCTTGGGAAATACTGAAAATACCTCTTCTGGCTTTACTTCGTCCAGTAAGTCGCGAATATGATTGTCACTCGGTATTTGATGCACTCCAAACAAGCTTTGAGCATTGCTTCTCCCCTTTGTTTCGGTCATTGTCTTCTGATATGACAGAAATGACGGGTTTTGGGTGAAAAATACACTGAATGCACTTAATCCTGCATCGATCATTTCATACCGTGTATTCTTGCCTGTTCGTTTGTCTGGCAATCTTTCCAGCACCTGCCGAAAAAAACTTACGATCCCATCAAAAGTATTTGTCTGTTTCAACTGTTTTACTCTTTCACCTTTCAAATACATTAGCTTCTACACACTTTTTTGCATAGCTTTTTTCATAATGAGAATTGCTGGTAGCAGAGGGATTCTCTGATCTCGTCTTCATACTTCGTCAGCACTGAGGCTGGTGTCACGACTTCTAAATGCCAGCCTCCTTCAGCAATGTGATTGCGTCGCGGGCAATGTAATCCGCGCCGATGGTGTACCAGCTTGCTCCAACTGGGTCGAGGGTGTTTTTGCCTCGCTGTTTTTCCGTCTCACCGATGTCGATATTCAGTTTGGTTAGCTCTTGTTCTGAGGACATATAACAGCACCTTTCTTATTTCAAGTTCTAGCGGGTACGGCGTGAAGAGCATGAAGTTCGATGTCCGTGAAGGATGAGTAGGCGTAGTGAAAAAGGTTGTGTTCGGTCATGTTTGAATTCTTTTTCGTGATGCGACCGGAACCCCCTATCAGTCTGCATCCGCTCGTTGTAGTTGTCCATCTAAGCGGTCTTGCGCAGGAAGTCGTTCTTGTTCCTGCTGCGACCAAAACTTCGGGATGTTTGTCAGGCAACACAAGTTTTCATCCATGCAGCCCTCAATTCGGTTTGCATATGTGACCCTCATAACTCTGGCCTCGCTCCGGATAGCCGCTACGAACAGGTGCCGTTGAATCGGTAGCGTATGGTCGAAGGATTGCTTTGAGCTTGATGCCGTCATGCGTGCCAGAGATAAGCCAAGTTGAGCTGGGTTTTCCCTTCGCGACCTTAGCTGCACCAGGAAACCCGGTTGAAGTTGGACTGGTCAAAACATCTGAAATCGCTTCCTCAATTTTGCTCTCACTCCATCCTTTTGGAAAAGGTGTCTTGGTGTCCACTAAGCCACTGGCTTTGACATCGACTCGCCCTGGCCACTTGTGTCCGCCACCGGTCTCATTGCTATTGATGATGTGTTTCGCACCCTCCCTACTCAGCAGAGTTACGTCCCCAGTTTTCACCTTCGTTGCTGGCGGATCGACTGTGAATCGTGTGATCTTCGGTTCCTCTACTTTCGGTTTCGGAACACTATCCCCCCTATTACTTTTCAGACTCGGACTGGTTTTTCCAACCTTGGCGACTTTCGCACCAGCGAAGAATGCACCTCCCACCGTAATGGCTGTTGCGGCATTTGCCTCTCTAACGAGTCGATCGTCTTGAAAATCTGCTGTACGAGCAACATACTGTTTCGCTCCGGCATCAACGGCGGAGACACCGACCGCCGCAGCTGCAACTGCAGTAGCCGGAGCTGCCAATGTGGCTACACCAAGACCAGCACCTAATACCAGCCCATCCTTTGCACCTTCCAGTGCACCTCTTGCAACGTCTCCTGCTGAGGGCATCCTCATTCACATACGCCGTTGATGCCGCCCCTACAACCGCACCAGCTGTCGCGCCTACATATGCGCCCACAGCAAGGGCTTTCAAAACTGCGACCACAATGAATGGGACGAACTTTCCCGTGGGATCTGTGAACATTACCGGATTCGCACGTACATAGGTGAAGGCGTTTAGCCCATCCATGAGGACTGCAGGATCGGCACTTGTCCATCGTGCTATCCACGGCGCGTAGTAACGTGCTCCGTGGTAGTACAACCCACTCTCCTCATCCCGCTCTTTCCCCGTATACCGATACCGCTTTGTCGTCTCGGTCTGGCTCCGCACCGCTTGATACGACGTATTGCCATAGGGGAAGTACTCTTCGTAAGAAATGATCTGTGCCTGATCGTCCAACTCCAGGCTGGCGGAGCCGAGGTGGTTGCCCAACTGGTAGCGAACGAGTTGTCGCGGTGCCGGGTCATTGCCTGCCGTATCGAGAGTGCGCGTCTCCACCAGAACAATGCGCTGCTTGTCGTCCATAATGTGCAGCGTCTCGCGTTCCAGCTCCACCGTATCGCCATCACCTGCATAGGCGCGGAAGATCTCAAAACCGCCCAGATAGATGCGCTCTTGCTTGCGCCTTGGTGTTTCTCCGGGTGGTGCCTGCCGCTCAGTCACTTTGCGAACACGCTGACCCGCCGCGTCGTAAACGTAATAGGTGATTTCTGGCGTACCGCCATTGTTAACCACCTGCTGCGAAGTCGCCTGAAGCTGGTCGCGGTAATCCCATTGCATCAGCGGCAAGTGCGGCATTACGGTCATATTGCCGTGCCGATCGTACTGATAGCGCGATGGCAACAGCGTTACATCATTTCCATCCCCTGGCAAACTCGTCGTCAGCAACCGATTACTCGTCGCTTCATAGCCATACCGACGAGTCCAAGCCCCACCCGTCGCCTGGTGAATCATCGCTAGAATATTACCCACCCCATCGTACTCATACGCCTCGGTATAGTTCCGCATGGCTTGACCCTCATTCGGATGCGGCAAATTGCAGCGAGTCCAGTCATTGGCATCGTAGTGGGGCTTTAAGTCCGATCGGGTCGCTGGAGGCGGGTTAGTCGTTTGCCCAATATGTTCCCTCCCTGCCGCACTAATCAAGCGATACAGCGCATCGTATTCATATTGATTAGAAGGCGAAACTACCTGCCCAGCAAAGTAATTTGTCTGCTGAGCCTCATCCCGAATCATCGTGATATTGCCCATCGGATCGTAGGTGTAGTGCAAATCCTGGAGAGGCGCACCGCCGATCGCCCGTACCGTCAGCAAGCGGATCAAGCGGAAGGTTTTGTCATCGTAGTTATAGGTCGTGACGACATCATTGCCATAGCGAATTAGCTGGCGCTGCCCTTTCGCGTCGTAGTCAATATTTTTGACGAAAGGCGTTGCTGTTGCTGCGCCCTGCAAATTCACCTCCACCGCATTGAGCAAATTCGCCTCGTTGTAGATGGGATGAATCACGCTGTTGTCCGGTGTGGTTAGGGTAATGGGACGGTTCAACGCATCGTAGACTGTGTTGCTATCAAAGATTTTCGGCTCCAAGGCTGGACTCTGCGACCAGTCCACCTGATCCTTATAATTCTGGAGCAATTGCCGCGACCCTTGCCGCAGATTGCCCTTAAAGTCGTAAACTTGGCTCGTCACCACGCCCGCTCCGTCAAACACCTGGTAAACCTTGCCCCGATGGTTGGTGGCACTGCCCTGAGCTTCACCATAAATCGTTTGTTCAACGAGCTTTTCCCCCTGGGCATCCTGCACAAACAGAGCCAACGGACGCTGAAGCGCGTCATAGGTCAGCCGTTGCACAAAGCCCCGACTATCCCAGCCGCGAATTGGTTTGCCTGCCACATTGTTCAATGTCCAGCGATCGCCCGCATCCATGCTGTAGGAGTACAGGTTGTGCCCCAGCAAATCAAACGCCCGCCCGATCGCGATCGGGCTGCCCTCAGCATCCTTCACTGGCTGACCCTGAGCGTCCTTTCGTACCACTGCATAAATCATCACCGCATTCTGTCGCGCATCGGTGACAACAATCGTGTTGCCCTCCAGATCCAACTCCACCCGCGTCTCAAATTTGTTAGTTCCGCCGTTATCGGCAATTGTCAAGAACGTGCGTCCGAGGGTGTCGAGATGGGCGATCGTGGGTGTCGCCGCATGAGCCGCTGCCTTGGTCGCCGCATTCCGTTTTTCCACATCAGGGCTACCGCTATACTCACTTTGCCAGGTCGGTAAATAGTCACTGTCTGGCAACCGCAGAAAGAACCCTTGCACGTCTGGGTCAGTCTGCGGATCGAGCTGCACCGTATCATTCACATCCCATGTCACTTGCTGCCAGGGATCGAACACTACTTTTTCGTAGGTATGGTTCGGATGCAGTGTCGCCACCACCCGCTCCGCCGGATCGTAAAACAGAATCGGAGTCACCCCCGTCATCACCATCTCCGGCTCATCCTCATACAGATGCGTTGAGCTAAAGAACCGTTCATACTGTTTAAAGGGTTTGCCCTTGTTATTAAAAATCGTCCGACCATTGCCCACCCAGCGCGGATCGGTTGGTACGGGTTTGGTTTTACCATTCTCCAAAACCAGCTTGCCCGGACGATTGGGATTCGCCACATTAGATTCTCGCTGCGGGGCATCCCCTGGTTCTGCCTGAATCTTTTTCTGTATCTCTCGTCCAAAACCATCCGAATAGCTAAAACTCACCTGCATCTTTGATCGCGTCCCCGCCAGATCGCTGACGTGGGTTTCGCGGGCGATCGTCGCTGCCACCACAGGTTGCTTGTCGGTTCTAAACTGCTCTAGGTCATAGATGATCCGCGTTGTTGCATTGCCTAAAAACGATGCCGCCATGCCCAAGGGATTCGCCAAAAAAACATCAATATCTGGCTGCGCCAGATCCGCCTTAAATCCATCCAGCAAATCGCCCTGCGTCTCCGTCTCTTTGCCCATCACGGCAGTCCCAGCCACCATCCCCAGTGCATCAAACGCTACCTGAACGCGATTGCCATTGGGGTCGGTAATCTTTTCTGGCTGCATCGTCCGGTAGTTGTTTCGGATCTTCACCACATTGGTGAGCGGTGCTGGCAACGCATCGCGACTCTCGATCGCCAGCAATGCATAATCGTCATAGAGCATCGTCGAGATCCCGCCAAAGGGATCTTTCATTTGCGTCGATAAAAAGAAGCGACTCGGATCAAACGTCTGCCGCCCCGATGGAATCCACCACACCCCATCCTGCTCAACGTATTTCCCCTCATTCCGCAGCAAATCACCCAACGAAGCAGTGCCAATCTGGCTGTTATACACCTGCGCCAACAACCCTGGTGTAAATACCATCTTGTAGCTTTCACAGGGCAACGCCAGCGATTCAACCTCGCTAAGCGGTAGCGGTGTGGGATCGAGCATAGTTGCCTGATTGTTACTGCGGTACAAGGCTCTAACCCGCTCGATCAAACGCTTTTGCAGCGTACCATTAGGAAATTGCTCATAGGCAATCTCCGGCGCAGTCACAAATCCAGAGACCTGATCCGCAACATCTTTGGCATAGAAGTCAGAAATGGCAAACCACCCCACAGGCGATGGCATTCCAGTAATTTCATAGGTCAGAGTTTCAACTGGCAACCCCAGACGATACCAATCGGTTTCATTGGACTTGTTCCTTACCCGATTTTCGGTATAGGTCGCATGGATCTGTCCCTGCTCTGGATGCTGCGGTGCGCGACGAGGATAGGCGATCGCCACCGACTTCAACCCATTACCAAACTCATCCACTTCCAACGTCATCGCATGGGTCACCCGAGGATCAGCCGAATTGCGTTCATAGTGATATTCAATCGCTTCCCGTGGATGGACAAAGAAGACCCCATGGCGATTCTCTTCCCGAGAGGCTTCGTCAACGTTGCCCTTGCTCAATACTTCAATCGTGTAATTCTGCTCCGAAACACTGTAGGGAAGAAGCGCTTTATCCGTCCCATCATCAGCATAAACCTCTTGGCGTAGCATCGAACCTTTCAATGCGCGACAAGCTTCCCGCTCTTCTTCAAAGGTCAAATTTTCAGGCAACACCGTATCTGGAAGCATTACCGCCAGAGTATCCCCTTGGTAATACTCACGAATAAACAAGCGCGAAATTTTGTCTTGGTCAATGTAGGCTCCATTGTGAAACCAAGTCTTAGTGTGGACAGGTGGCACAAACGAAGCCGCGTCCAGATTGGTACTGTCAGAAGACACTTCACCGGGCTTAATTGTCCCGATTTCCTCCGTATCCCACTGCTCCACCATGCCAAAGCCTCGGAACTCCCGCTCTACACCATCAAAGTACCCATGATGATACGCATGGCGAGTCACAAAGCGGTTGTTGCTGATGCGATCATAGGTTTCTGTCCGCTCTACCACATGTACTGGAAAAGGTAGTTTCGTAATCCACGGTGTACCCGCTAGCTTGTCTTGGAGATAAAACTTCGTCGAAGGCGCATACTCCACAACCGTTTCTGCACCCATATTATTCACGGTCTTGATCAACAGATGGGGCTTCTGCCCACCCAGCAGGTCAATGTATCGCATCACCCGGCGACCATTTCTTGGCAGCGGCGAAGACCACACCAGACAGGCTGTGCCATTACCCAACAAATCCACCACTGTCACCGATGTCACACTATCCATTGGCGGGAACGATCGCAATACCCGCTTCGCCGACCAGCCGTTCCCCGACTGGTTGAAATAAACCTGCACCCCGTCGCCACTCAGGTAAATAATGTCCGTCGTGCCAGAGCCATCAATATCCGCCAACTGAATCCGCCGCTGGTCAAAAATATTCGGCACATCGAACCAAGGTGAATCATCCATCGTCACCTTCGCCCCAAATCGCCCATAGCCCAGATTCGGCCAGTAACAAACCGATCCATTGCGAATCCGCACAATATCCGTCAGCCCATCTCCCGACATATCTGCCAAATGAATCGATTGCGTACCATCCGCAAACACAATCCGTGGTCCCTGCTCATCATCCCACGGCTGACGCACCCGCTCCGCTGCCCCAAATCCATCCTCTGCCAGCGAGGGATGCCAGACAAAACAGTCATCTTCCGTAATCAGAATGTCACTATGGCCATCCCCATCCAGATCGATAAACTTCAGATTCGGGTTATCCCAATCCAACACCGGTAACGACTTAAAAGCCGTAAACGACTCCCATCCTTCATCCTGAGTCCTTTCATAAAAGCCTGGGACTGCTCCGCGCAACGTCACCACATCCGTCTGACCATTCCCTGCCAGATCCAAAAACTGCGCCCCATTCGCCAACCCACTGATGGGGTAACTTGCCACCAACTCCACTGGGGCAAACTTTGCCTCCACATGCTCTCTACCATTATTCCGCACCGCATTAATCGGGCTGAGATTGCGCTTATAAAACCAACCATTACCCTGCTCCGTCAAAATTCCCGATAAGCCTTCTCCATCTAGATCCACCCACTGATACCTCCCACCATCCAACCCCTGCGGCAAATTCTCCAGACTAATGGGATCGACATCCCGCACTGTCTCGTCAATGATGGCTTCACTGTAAGTAAACTCCAGTGGCGGCAGCGATTTTGAGAGGTATCCAGACCCATCTCGCTTGTAGCCTCTCTGAGTCACCGATCGCAGGCATGAATAAATCGGATCACGAATCACATTTGGCTGTTGTTCATAGGAATACTGGAAATCCGTCGATCTCACCAGACAATCTTGCCCCATCTCCGCCTCATTGGCAAAGTGATGAAACATCAGCACCCGTTGACATAGGCGGTACATACGCACTTCAAAGGTTGATCGATAGGAAGAAAATGGATCATTGCGAACCGTCCAAATTCCAAGATCATTCGGTTTTGGATTGTTCTGATCATGTTCTCCATAGTCAAACACCACCTCAAAGAGCCAATCATTTCGCAGTTTTAGATCTTCATTGGGTTGACGAGGCGTTTGATTGCCATATTGAATATGCTTCAGATAACGATTGACTGATCGGCTTGCGATCGTGCGATTGCGTTCGTGTACTTGGGAGACATCGATCTCCTCAGAGTCTTCGGGCTTGTACTCATAACGAATCGCGTTACCCTTATCATCGTAGCTCTCACAAATCAGCCAGCTAAAAACATGGGTGGGATCGTTGGGATTGGCGATACGGCTCTCTATTGTCTTGCCATAGAGGGTAGTAATATTATCTTTCGAGATCGATCGCCAGTGCGCCTCCCCCGAATCCACTTTTGTCCAACGTTCGATTCGAGCAAACAATCCTTCAATCCGAGGACGATAGCGTTGAATCTTAAACTGGCTATCAGCCGAATCTAAAATCTCCTGACTGCCATCTGCTTTTAACACGGGTACTAAATCTTCTGCACCCGAAAGAATAAAAATATCTGACCCTGAGCCATCCCAGTAGCGGGGTAGCCCCTTGTCAGTCTTGCGGGTAATCGACGGTAGTGACAAATTCCAGCCCAGTCCAAACATCCCATTGCCTGCACCCGAATCGTAGGAAAGGGACAACTGTGGTTCAAAGCCAGATCGACCGGGACTGGTGGCGATCGGTATTGACATCGAACCAGTACCCGTCACTGGATTGGCGGCAAACTTTTCTCCCATGCCTTTAATTGCGCCACCACCTTTAGGTAAAGATATAGATGGTGGTGCTACAAAGTAATTACTATCACTACTTTGTTTAACATTTTCCGCTCCTTTTCCACTTGACTGACTCGTTCCATCTAGCATAGATTGACCTTTAAGGTAAATGAGAGAAAAGATACATTCTCACGATCTGACTTCGATGTTTCAGAAGAAATTAAACCTTACATTTTAAAGACACTATTCACCTTTTGAGTATCTTTATTTAGATGGGAAGTAAATACTACAAACTCATATATTTCTACAGGTTAATCAGGTATGCAGGTAGACAATACTGCCATCAAAACTGTAACTAAACCTTAAATAATTTCTGAGAGAGTCACGAAATAAATAATGTTAAAAACATAACGGAGAGTATTTTAACATAAATATTTCACTTTGCTGTCAATATATTTTTGTAATTGGTTTGTTGTCAAGTATCTTAATAGATCTTAATAATTCGATTTAATCAAGGATTTTTAAAATTGATTTGTAAGAGCTTTCACATCACTGCCATAGGTGCATGCAACCCTTACCTTTAGGGCTAAGAGAGAAATACGAGCTGTAAATTATATTTTTTAAGATTTTAATCAAAACGAAACCTCAAGATGTCTTAGAAATATCTTAGAGCAAATAATTGTTACTTATCTGCCATAAAATTTAAACGAATAAGTATTTATACTCATTTAGCTTAACGAGATTGCAAGCTTTTTAGGTGTTTGCTTAGCTTGCTGCGATATATTGGACATGGATAACACCTACGTTGCTGATTATGAAGAAATGGTTTAATACTGCTGGTCCTTGTCAGGCTGACATACATTACATGCTGCCTGCGGGCGATCGCTTGCCTGAGCTA
>Ga0209591_10009762_pt1 | contig 10355 bp, 5 predicted proteins | sample MAT01_FD_187207 | JGI IMG/M metagenome (GOLD analysis project Ga0209591, IMG submission 187207) | Freshwater microbial communities from Lake Fryxell liftoff mats and glacier meltwater in Antarctica - MAT-01 (SPAdes) (version 2) | ecosystem: Environmental > Aquatic > Freshwater > Ice > Liftoff...
GATTGTATCCGGCAACCAGAGTACGTAATTGGGATTCCAGTAGTAACGAGTATGCTCCAACTTGAGATACTCCCGATACCGTCTTAGAAAACCAAATAATTCATCACAACTGAGAACCTCTAGCACAAAGGTTCTGACCTAAGCACGGGCGTGTTTGCTCGACATCACTAAACCGCTTCTAGCCTCATCCAGAAGTACTTGAGGATGGATTTGAGTCAAGAGAATCTTGGTCAACCGATGGGTTGAGTGACAGCATTAACCGTGAAATTCCCGTTGAGATAACGCTCGCCCCAACCGCAGTGCCCAACAACCAAGGCGAATCTCCTGGCCACTGGAATACTACAATTCCTCCTAAGACCAGAGTGACAATACCATTGAGCAGAACCGAGAGCCAGTTGCGCTCAGGACGCACCCGAAAAGCCAAAATTATCTCGAATACACCTTCTGTTAACAGAAAACTACCTAATAGGAGGGTGAGCGTCACAACTCCTGATAAAGGATTCACGATTAACATGAGTCCGGTGAGAACATACAACACACTAATCAAAGTCTTCCAAATAAAGCCGCTCTGTTCGCGGGTACGGAAGGCATAAGCGATTTTTGCAGCGCCAGCAGAGATCAAAATAAATGCAATCCACGTCTCAGCCACAAAGGTAGAAACTAGGGGAACTGCGATCGCGGCAATCCCAATCCCAATCAAGAGAATACTGAGCCAAATAGGTACAGTATTACCGCTCTTAACAGTGTTCATAGAGCTATTTGCAGTCATATTATTTTTTCTCCCGTTCAAGTTACTGAGTGTGATGCCTAGTGATGCGATCGCCTTAGGTTTCTAATCTTTAAGCAACTTTAGGATTAGCGTTATGCCCTTAGCGAACTCACCTGACAAATCACTTACACTCTCATGCTTATCTTTAAGCAAAACACCTGCCAGAAGATAGATATTGCTAATGCTCTACCACTAAGGATGGCTGGTCTGTTTATCCAGGATTTATTCCAGAGGGCGACCAAATTGTCAGCAAAATGTACATGACTCGATTTGAGGGAGAAAACACCCGTTTGCGACACTATCTGGCTCGACTGCATCGCTGTGTTATTCCAAATCCGTCTTTCGGCGCAAGACAAAAGTAAATGCTTAAACACTCAATTCGGTTGCTACTGCACTACCTCAAATTTGGTGATGTACCCATCCCTCAGTAAATCATTCTCATTCAGCAACGCCCAGTTTCTTTTGCCCTTCCCGCAAGCACCCCTTCCTTAGAGACTCAAATTATCTAGTCCAACCGAAGTCAACAAATTGTTCCAGCTTCTCAGAATGATTGGATCATTTGGGTGAAGACTCCGCAGCTCTGCTAAAGTATCTAGGGCATCGTACCAAATTCCAGCTTCAGCATAGAGTGCAGCACGATCGCCCTCTGTTGCCTGTTCTAGCTGATTGGTTAGGGTTGCATCTAGCTCAGTACGCTCAATCCAACCCTCAGTGATTACATCTCCCGATCGGTCTTGCGGATCGCAGGCTAAAGACAGATACCAGTGATAAGTTTTTCCTGTTTCCAGTGCAGTAGCGCGATCGGTGTCAGGTAAGGTGATTTGAAGGATTCCAGATTTTTGGGTAAGCTGAACTTGACTGGTATAGATCACCTCTTCTTGATCATTCAATAACTCAAATTCGGCCACTGCTGCCGTAGTTTGAGGAATGTACCAGTACAGGGTGGGGTAGGCTCTGGTTGTGCGTCCAAAATTTGTTTGGGGCATGAATGCCGTTAACGTTGGTTGGCTAGTCAAACAATTTCCCCGTGTGCCACCCCCTTCTCGCCTTCCTGGCAGCCCGCGATCGGGGGGAACATATTGTTGAGCCAAGGTAGGCGATGTAGCGGTGAGGCTAAGGCTAAAAGCCAGCACCGATAATGTGAGTCTCTGAATAAAATTTTCCAAAAGCTGAGATTTAAGAATGGACATAAGTTTAGATACAAAAGTAGAACAATTTAATAAAATAAGTAGACCTGGAGAAATCTCACAAAAGAGAAGAAACTTAGGACACTAAAGTTACTTCTTTGGAGAACGAATCTGTTGTCCCTATTACCCGATATACCTCAACTGTTTTTTCTTTGCCTTTCAACGTCATTACTCCCCAGGACTCTACTTTAAATTGGCTGTGAACATGGCTTAAGGTTTCTCCAGCAATTAGAATGCGGCACAGATCATCTTGTATTTCTTTAGCACAACTTTCTAGCCGCGAAGCAATGTTAACGCTGTCTCCAATCACGCCATATTCCATCCGATCTTTACCGCCCAGACTGCCTGCTACAATGGCACCCGTACAGATGCCGACACGCATCTTGACCATCGGTAATCCTCGGCGTTGCCAATCTAAATTGAGGTTAGATAGCCGATCGCCCATTGCCAAAGCACAAGCTACAGCTTGGTGAGCATCTCGGTCAATCTCTGCCAACGTTAAGCGAGGTACAGGTACGCCGAAAACCGCCAATAAACCATCTCCAGTGAATTTATTGATGATGCCTCGATGTCGCTGGATCTCTTGAGTCATGGCATCTAAGTATTCGTTGAGCCACTCTAACAAAAGCTCTGGCACAATGGACTCTGAAATTGTACTGAAACCTTTAATGTCGGTAAAAAGCATGGTTGCCACCAGATTTTGCCCAGGCAGTTTTCCAGAGGTGAGCAAGCGATCGCGGTGGCTCCAGAGCGCGTCTGCAATTTCTTTAGAGGCACTTTGTCCAAGTAAGGTCATGACCATTTGCTGCTGCTGTTGGGCTTGCTGCGCTCGGTAGGTAACGATTGCAGCAACCGTGATCATTGCAGCGATCGCTGGGGCAGCCAGCGGTATCCAGACCGCTTGGTTTAACTGCCAAAAGCTAACGCCACCCAGCACTATTAATACTCCGCTGCAAGCCATAGCGAGCTTCAGCGGAGAGTGGATCTGCCACGCCAAGCTGCTTGCGACCAGTGCCCAGCCCGCTATCCACAGCCACTCTTGCCATTCAGGTAAATACCCCATCAGCGATCGCTGGTCTAAAGCTGCACTGAGAATTTGGCTGACCATCTGAGCATGGATCGCCACGCCTGACATTTGATGGTTGGCTGTCTCACCTGCACTATAAGGAGTGTAGAATAAATCTCGACTGCTAGCAGCGGTTGTTCCAATCAAGACAATTTTGTTGTGAATCCAGTCTGGCTGCACTGCGCCTTTTAAGACTTGGGTCAGAGTGACTTCTCTAGCAACAGACTGCCGCGTCCGATAATTTAATAAAACTTGGTAACCACGGGCATCGTTAGTTTGATATCCACCAGAATTTGATTCTAAGGGGACAAAGGTGGTTGTGCCCAATCGCATATTTGCATCTTCTGGATTGGAAGTTGGTGTGATGCCGTGCTGTTTTAAGTAGCTAAAGGCAAGCTGCGTTGAAAAAGCAGGGATAGTGCCGCCAAATAGCAGGCTACGCCGGACAATGCCATCTCGATCAATCGGGAAGTCATTAAAGCCGACTCGTTCAGGCGAGACACCCGGTGGCGGTGGAATAGTATTATTTTCAGTGTTACCCAATTTCGTGATGGCAATCAGGTTAGGCGCTTGGAGCTGGGCTTGTAGGGCAGAATGTCCGGGGGGCTGGGGCAAGTCACGATACAGATCTAAGCCAATTACAGAAGGGTGATATTGCTGCAACCGAGACAAAACTTCTGCGATCGCTTGATCTGAAAGTGTCGATCGCTTTTGAATCCGCAAATCTTCTTCTGTGATAGTTACTACTAAAAGTCTAGGATCGGTGGGTTGGTCTGAGCGCAGCCGAATCATTTGGTCGTAAGCTCTCAGATCCAATGGCTCTAGACCGCCTAGCTGTTTAACGCCAATCACTATTCCTGTCACGGCAAAACTGATCCAGGTTAAAGTGATAACGCTAGGCGGAACGTAGGAGGAAATGCGCTTGCAGTGAGCTAGCGATCGCTGATACCAGCCTTGAAGAGGAGGCGATTTAACGTTCACGATATTCATTTTTATTTGATTTGCTTTAGTTCCATAGATAAAGTAACGACCTGATGCACCCTAAAGATTTCCGGCGTTGCTGAACCCAGGGATGTTTGCCCTCATCCCCGACCCTTCTCCCCAAGGAGAAGGGAGCTAGAATTCAGGTTCCCTCTCCTTTCGGGAGAGGGCTAGGGTGAGGGCGGATTTAGCAATTCATCCTGCCATTCAGCAACGCCAGATTTCCCTGGATCTAGAATGCCCCGATGTGACTTCAGATTACCGGAGCCATTACCAAGGATTGCCAATCATCGTAAACGCAGCCCAGTAGTAAGGATGGGATAGCTGGCGATCGCCCGTAGTCAGGCTGTCGGCAGGCAACGGTAGCGATTCAATGCCAGGTAAGCCTCTTAGCTGGTTGCCATCTAGATAAACTTCACCTCGAATCATTGCTATTTGCGCCTGTTGCAGAGCTGCGGCTTTAAAGGGAGCTTGGTTCAAGGTGGCATAGAACTCAATCATTAAAGCAGCCGTTGCAGCATCGCTAACATACCAGAGGCTAGCAACTGCTGTCTTGACGCCCGTCTGTACTGCTAATCCGGCAAAGCCTAACTCAGCTTCTTTATCACCTAGCGCCGTGCGGCAAGCGCTTAGTACCAGCATCTCGACAGGAGGATTATTCCAGCCCAACTGCCGCACTTGATCAAATTTAAGCTTCTGATTCCAAAGTTGAATATAGGACTTGCCGATCGCTCCTGACACAAAGTCAGCATGGGTTGCCAGATGAACGATGCCAAAGGGCTGTTGCTGACGAACCTGCCGCAAATTTTCTAGCGTTGCCGTACTGTTCAAAAACAGTCTGCCGCCTTGCCAAAGATGCATCACTAGCGTAGAAAGTTCGATAGGAACCGCAGGCAAAGGATTTTGTCCCTCAGTACTTTCAGAAATACCCATTGCCAAAAGCTGTGCGTGGCGAATGTCTACATAGCGTGTGTCAGTAAGGCTGAGGCTGGGCATTAAGCCGAGGCTGTATTGCTCTACCAAAAACTGTTGCCCATCGTGAAGAGCGGTGAAGGGGAGCGATCGCAATCCCGCTTCTGGTAAGAACACTAGATTATTAATTTCCTGTGCCCGTAAGTCTGGCGCGATGGGTGCAATTAGCCATTGATAAAGCTGTTGGGCAGAAGGCAGGTAGCTGGTGGTTTTAGTTTTACGAGGATTTGTAATTTCGCTGCGAAACACCTGCGCCATTGCCATCATCTGAGCACGGCTGACATCAAGGAGCTGCTTCCGAATCACGCCTTGTGCAGTGACCACCAGTAGCTCTAAGTGATCGCTCTCTTGGGGAACGATGGTTTCAGTCAAAGAACGAACGCTTTCGGGAATGAAACTAATATAAACAAAGGCAGGCTTTGCACCCGTTGAGCGTTCAATATCTTGAGCCAACTGACGAGCCTGGTCAAGGGTGGCGATCGGTCGGTTCTCTAGCCCTAAATGGGAACTGAACTCATCCGTATAGCTCTGCTCTAAGGTAGAAATGAGGGTATCAATCTGGATCGGCGGAATGGCTGAGCCAGCTAGAGGAAAAGGAGCTGGAGCAGGTAAGTTTACATGGGGATTGGTCAATCCTGGGGGTATTTCTAGAGGTAAAGGAGTTGGGAGGGGAACAGGAGTTGGGAGGGGAACAGGGCTAGGAATAGGAGTTGGAGTGGGGAGGGGAATAGGGCTAGGAACAGGTATTGGAGTGGGTACAGGTGCGGGGGTAGAGGCGATCGCAACTTGTACAGGCACTCGATTTGATAAGGCTAATGTAGGTGTACCGTTTGTGAGATCTGCCGCAACCAGGGTAAAAGCATTGACCGTGCCAGATACACCCGCAGCGGGCGTGTAGAGGAGCAAATCACCCTTTGTAATTACACTTCCGGGGAGAACTGGAATGCCGTTTCGAGTTAGCGTTCCGCCTGCTGCGATCGCCTGAACCGTCAGCACCGTATTGTCTTGATTAGTATCTGCCACGTTAACCGCTAAGTCGTCGTAGCTAATGGCGATCGGTTGATCAACGATGGTATTGAATAGCGTATTAGCTGACAGAATTTGAGGCGCAGCATTGACCGAGGTAATGGTAATTCCAGCAGTTGCCGCGACCGTTGCTCCTGCTGCGGCAATTGGAAAAGTCCCTGTTGTGAGCGTACCGCCCGTGCCAGCGGCGATCGCGTTTGCCGTGCCATTACTGCTGGGGGCACCAACGACAAACGGAGTATTGTCTGCGCCGCCTGCCTGCTGAATGGTGACTGTACCGGGTTGCAGTCCAGGACTAAGGGCATTGGTAGAGATACTGGGTGTACCGGGTAGGGCAAGGGCTCCTAGTACCTGAATGCGATCGCCGACTAGATTTACGTTGCCACCATTGCCAGAATTGCTAGTGGTATTAATGGTTTGAATGCTAATATTTCCTCGTGCACTCGTCACGCTGAGATTGCCTGCTCCTGCCCCGGACGTCGTTGTATCATTGGTCAGCAGTTCACCCGTTTGAATATTTTGTTGGGCGCTCAACTCTACATTGCCTGAACGCCCCACTCCACCCGCACCTGTGGTGAGCAGACCGAGCGTGATGTTAACCCCAGAGATCTGTAAATCTCTACCGTTTGTGGAAATATAGCTGCCTGGAGCGGTAATAAATGACCCTACACCGTCATTGTCGGCATCGGCAGTAAAGCGCAAAGTGCTGCCAGGAACATAGGTGAAAACAAAGGGGGCGGGCACTGTGTTGTCAATGACAATATCATTTGTAGCTTCTAAAACTATGTTTCCGGTTTGTCCTTGCAATAGGGCATAGTCGATCGTAATGTCTTGGGCAGGAAAATCATTGACGAGAATGTCAGGTAAAGTGCTAATTACTGCTGCCGGATTGCTGGCTGAGTTGGAAATTAAAATATTTCTTGGATCGATTAAGAGTGTGCCCCAGTTTCCAGCGATCGCGCTTAAATCGACCTGGCCATTGAACGCCAAAGTTTGCCGCCCCGACACTTCTACAAAGCCACCATCGCCACTTGCCAAGCCGCCCCGAGCGGTAATATTGCCTAAAAATCCTGTGAATTCGTCTGCCCAGACAATCACCTGACCGCCGTTCCCCTGGGCGATCGCATCGGCGTGAATTGTCGAATCCTGGCTAATGACCGTGCGATTAGCAATTGGAATAGTGCCCTGTCCGTGGGCATCTCCACCAATCAGCACGGTACCACCGCCTGTATTTCCAGAAGCATCCAGCGTTGCAGAAACTAAGCCCACCCGATCGCCCACCACGAGGATCGATCCGCCCGTTCCCTGTAATCCTGTTGTGGAAGTATCTAATATGGAAGCATCTAATGTGGAAGTATCTAAGCGACCCGAAACGATCGCAGTTCCCGCAGTTGTCGGAATCGTTAGCCCAGATCCAGTCAGGTGCAGCGTGCCATCTGAGTTAACCATTACGCCTGTAGCATTGCCGACTTCTCCGCCAGTTAATAAGGCAGGCAGTGAGGCGACTGGGAAAGGCCAGGAGCTAGAGGAGGCATTGCCAGAGAGATTATCCAAGGGGCGAGGGGCGATCGGCTCAAATTCTAAGCTGAGGAGGTTCCCGGTTTGGCTAAGGCGGAGTAGGGTTTCTCCTGGTACTGCCGCGATCGTAATTTGTCCGCTAGGAGCCGATAGCTGACCTGTGTTGACGACAGTTCCGCCCAGCAGCGATAAAGCTTGTCCTGCCGAAACGCTTAAACTGCCTGCATTGAGGATGACTCCAGGCTGACTGAGGGCAAAGGCAAAATAATTCGGATCACCTACTAAATCGGCATAGTTTTGACTACCGATCGCATTGAAGCCCCCTGCTCCAAACCCAATACTGGTGGCGGTAGTGGCGGTAAAAGCAGCCGGAATGTTGAGACGGGCATTGGCTCCAAAAATAATGCCTGCCGGATTCATCAGGAATAAATTAGAATTGCCGCCCGTCACCTGCAACAAGCCATCAATAACGGAAGGATTACCGCCAACTACTCGCGTCAAGATGTTACGAATGTCTGGATTAGATTGGAAATTGGCAATTTGATCCCGACTCAACCCAAATTCTTCAAAGCTGTGAAATAGGTTTCTGCGATCGCGCGATCGCTGCCCGCCATTGATATCGAAGCGATCGCGGTTGCGAGTGACATGAGTTTGGGTACCATCATTTGCAGGCAGCAGTCTTGCCGGAACAGACCGCTGGGCTAGGGCTGGTTCTAACCACAGAACAGGGACTAGCAATGTCGCTAGTTTTAACATTCGCATGGATAAAGTTGAGCCAACCATGATTCACCCGCTGTTTGCAGAACCGACTGCTAGAGTACCCAGCTCCACGCATAACCTCAGCACCCTAGACGCTTAACTGGGAGACGTTCACCCGTAAGACGAATAACACAATGCGACACAATTCAAGATTTACACTGCTTTGGGGTGGAGTGATGGGCATGGGGCTACTGCTGTATGTCCCTAAAGCGGCGGCTACCTCTGGCGGATTTAACCCTAGTCAATTAAAGCCAGCACGATTGGAGCTGGCACAGATTGATCTGGCAGAACAAGTTAGTCAAACCATGAGTCCACTGCCTGCCAACCCCGAAAGTCCTTTTTTACAACCCGCACCTACTCCCGCTCCTTTAGAACCGACCGAAGTTCTTCCCCTCCCGATCGTCCCCGTCCCCGCCCCGATTGCGCCCACGCTGCCCCAGCCGCAGCCAGTTGAAATCTCTGTTACCCAGATTCAAGTGATCGGCAGTACGGTTTTTTCTGAGCAGATTTTTTTGCCCTTAGTCCAACCCTTTGAAGGGCGATCGCTCACCCTTACAGAACTTCAAAGTGTAGCGGATACTATTACTCAGCTCTACTTAGACGCTGGCTATCTTACCTCTAGAGCCGTTTTAGTAGATCAACAAATTGACCAAGGCGTTGTCCAGATTCGCGTAATTGAAGGATCACTAGAACACATTCAAATTGAAGGAGCGCACCGAGTTAATCCAAACTACATTCGCAGTCGAATCAGGTTAGGTGGAAAAACACCTGTTAGCCAAAGCTCACTGGAGGATCAGCTACGGCTTTTACGGCTCGATCCGCTGTTTGCAAACGTAGAAGCTAGCCTCCGTCCTGGCAGCAGTTTAGGAACAAGTATCTTAGTCGTGCGAGTCATAGAAACCGATCCATTTATTGCTAGTGCTGGGATTGATAACTACTCTAATCCCAGCGTTGGGTCTGAACGAACTACACTTTCGTTGGGATATCGCAATCTGACAGGTCACGGCGATCAGGTGCTAGGTACTTATGCCCGTTCTACCACAGGAGGTTCCAATGTATTCGACTTTAATTACCAGATTCCGCTCAATCCCATGAATGGCACTCTGCAACTCCGAGCAGCACCCAGTTTCTACACCATTACCGATCCAAAATTCGCTGCCCTTCACATCCACGGGAATTCTCAGGTCTATGGATTGAGCTATCGCCAACCCCTAGTGCGATCGCCCCGTGAAGAATTTGCTGTTTCCCTGGGATTCACCTACGAAAATGGAGAAACGTTAGCTTCTTCGTTCTTAACCAACACCAGTACCACCAGCGTAATTGGGATAGGACAGGACTATGTACGACGAGATCCTTCTGGTGCATGGGCAGCGCGATCGCAGTTCAACATCGGTACAGGGTTATTGGGAGCCACCCATCACCCAGGTTCAGCACCCGATGGTCAATTCTTAGTCTGGCTGGGACAAATTCAGCGGGTACAAATTTTGAACCCCAACAATTTACTCATTGCTCAGTTCGATCTGCAATTAACTCCCAGTGCTTTACTCTCGTCTCAACAATTTGTAATTGGCGGCGGACAATCTATCCGAGGCTATCGGCAAAATGCGCGACTTGGGGACAACGGCTTCCGCTTTTCGATCGAAAATCGCATCACACTCCAGCACAATGACGATGGAGCGGCAGTCTTGCAGCTAGCTCCTTTTGCCGATTTAGGAACAGTTTGGAATACGACAGATAACCCCAACTCCTTACCCAGCCAAGCTTTTCTGGCTGGACTAGGGATTGGCGTGTTGTGGGAGCCTGTGACGGATCTAAATATTCAGGTTAACTTTGCCCTGCCGCTAGTAGATTTGAGCGATCGGGGCGAAAACCTTCAAGATGATGGTATCTACTTCGGTATCAGTTGGCAGCACTAGCGTTACTTCAGATACGATAATACTTGAAATGCCCCCTCCTCTGGTCGATCGCTTGGGACAGCGCGCAAGATCCAATCTTTCTCCTGCTTGGCGGCGGCGTTTATTATAGATAAAGGATTCTCAACAAAACGGCGATCTTGGGATTTTTTGAGAAATCGAAC
>Ga0209591_10009763_pt1 | contig 10353 bp, 10 predicted proteins | sample MAT01_FD_187207 | JGI IMG/M metagenome (GOLD analysis project Ga0209591, IMG submission 187207) | Freshwater microbial communities from Lake Fryxell liftoff mats and glacier meltwater in Antarctica - MAT-01 (SPAdes) (version 2) | ecosystem: Environmental > Aquatic > Freshwater > Ice > Liftoff...
GATACGGATGCTTGTGCTTCTCGCCGTCCGTTGGCCATTCGCGTTCGCCCTCGGAGGAAGTGTAGCTGGGGGCCTAGTTCACGCCGACAAGTCCGACGCAGATGGGCTGGCCGCCGGTTTTCTTAAACTCTTCGACCTGACGGATGAGGTCGCCGATGACGCGGTCGACCTGTTTGATCATCGCCTTGGCGAGGATTTTCGTTTCCGCACCGATCTCGATATTGGCGATCTCGCCACGGGCCACGAGCAAGCCTTCGGCGGTCAGCGCGACTGCGGTTGGAACGATCTCTCCAAAGGTTCCGTCGCCGCGGCGCGATTTCTTGCCCACAGCTTTGTTGCCGACGTTGACCACGCACTGTTTGGCGGTCACGCGGGCGACAAGTTTCGGAGACCTCCCGAGAGTAACGAGATCCTCGTAAAGTTGACCGGCGACAAGGTCGCCGAGAGTCGAATTGCGGTGGTCGTATTTCTGCCCTTGGAAGAGATCGCGAAACGTGCGGAGGAGCGCGAATTGCACCGGTTGGCCGCTCATCCGATCAGGACGGTGGAATTGACCGCGCCTGAGCCGCGCGGCAACCACGAGGCTTCGCGCAAACGCTGCTCGGCGAGGGCGTGGCAGGCGGGTTCGAGTTCGTTGTGGATGCTGTGCCGGCCTGCGGCCAGCGCGGCCAAGGCAGTGCTTGGCGGTGCCGGAGAAGGGACGAGCACGGTGTCCCCAGCAAAGGAGAACATTGTAATGAGGCGGGCCGCGAGCGCGACCGGATACGGTGCGGGGTGGCCGCGGCGGGTGGATTCGCCTTTGATGTCAGTCCACATCGAGCGCATCCAGCTTTGCATCTCCTCCTGGGTCAGCATCGAGAGGGCGCGCTGAAGCGTGGAGGGCGAGCGGTATTCGCCTCCTTTGCGCAGAAAGAGGAGGTATTCGACATCGTTCTTGATAATGGCACCGGGCTGGCAGGGCTTGCCGTAAAAGCCCGCACCGTTGCCTTGGGCTTCGGTGACGCCGTTGGCGATCTACTGCCAGAGAATCGGCGTCAGGCAGTCGAGCCGCGCAGCACGCGCAGGCGCGCCGCCGTCTCGAGCACCTGATGGAAGCTGCTGGCGAGCAGCGCGCGATTTTCGCGGCGGAAGACGCAGGATGCTGTCGTGATCGGGATGATGATCCGCGCAGAGCAGCCGCACGGCGACCTGCTCGTGGGTGTTCTTCTCGATCCGCCGGCTGCTGAAGGTGCCCGTGGCATAGCTGTAAATGAGCAGCCCGAGCATCAGCGCAGGTGGGAACTGCGCGTTGCCGCTGCCTCGGTGGTTGACGCGCGCCGCGCGCAAGTCGAGCAGCCCGACGGCATCCATGATGAAGTGGACGAGATGATCCTCCGGCACCCAAGCGCGCAGATCGGGCGGCCGCAAAAGCGGAGTGTCGTGGTCGATGTTGACGAAGCGGGCCGGCATCCTCCATCAACCCGCCAACCAACATCAACTTTGGAAGTCCGACAGGCGGCTAGTAAATCTTTTGGGCGCGCCGTGGTCTTTTTGCTATCGCTGAGCGTGGCGCAATTGAGGACGCGATATTCACCTGAGGCGTAATTTGACCGCCATGCTGTGCTCGCGGGCAAAGGCGTAATCGCCCAATTCAATCGCCCCCAAAACGTCAAGCTGACCCCAGTCGGTTTTGAGATAGATGTTTCCCGTCTCCTCAATGGTGCGTGGAGGAAAAACGAAAGCCCGCCTGTCCAAAACCATGCGGTGATACGGGTGCAAATCCGCGATGGCAGCGTGCAGTCGGCCCAGGTTCCCCTGGTCCGACATCGCGCAGGGCGCGCAGACATCGAGATCAAAAGTGATGTATGATGCGCCGTGAATCGTGGCCGCGTACCCGCCGCCGCCGAACTCGACGCGATGCTCAATGAGCCGCGCGATCAGTCTCCCGAACTCCGCCATGTTGTTTGATGAAAGCTTCGCGCAAATCCAGCACCGCCGAGAGCGCCATGTCGTGCATCCGCATGCGCTCCGCGACGGGCATGCGCAGCGCCTCGACGATCAGGCTCATGTCGTCACCGTCCGCTTCCGCCGCACGCCATGCGGGGCCGCCGATGCGCAGCTCGCAGGGTGCGGGGTTACTGGTCTCGGCTGGGTTCATGGCAAAAAACTACGCCTCCCCTCCTACCGCCGCGACGATCTTCTTCGCCGCGTCCGCGAGGTCGTCGGCGGGGATGATGGCGAGGCCGCTGGCGGAGAGCGTGGCTTTGCCGGCGGCCACGTTGTTGCCTTCGAGGCGGACGACGAGCGGGATCGAAAGCCCGGTTTCCTTCGCCGCGGCGAGGATGCCGTGGGCGATGACATCGCAGTCCATGATGCCGCCGAAAATGTTCACGAGGATGCCTTTCACCGCCGCATCGCTGAGAATGATTTTGAACGCTGCGGTCACCTGTTCCTTCGTCGCGCCGCCGCCCACATCCAGAAAGTTCGCGGGCTTGCCCCCGGCGTAGCCGATGATGTCCATCGTCGCCATCGCCAGGCCCGCGCCGTTGACGAGGCAGGCGATGTTTCCGTCGAGGCCGATGTAATTGAGGTTAAACGCGCCCGCGGCCACTTCGCGCGGGTCTTCCTCACTCTTGTCGCGCATCGCCACGATCTCCGGCTGCCGGTAGAGCGCGTTGTCGTCGAAGTTGAACTTCGCATCGAGCGCGATGAGTTCGCCCGTCTTCGTGACGACGAGCGGGTTCACCTCGATCTGCGAGCAGTCGCGCGCCACGAAGAGCTTGAAGATCGCCCCGAAGAGCTTCGCCGCCGCGCCGATCTGCGCGCCGGAAAGGCCGAGCGCCTTCGCGATCTTCCGCGACTGGTAAGGCTGCAAGCCCAGCACCGGATGGATGGGCTCGCGAAAAATCTTCTCCGGCGTGTGCTCGGCCACATGCTCGATATCCATGCCCCCCTCCGTGCTCGCGATGACGACCGGCGCGCTGCTCGCCCGGTCCAGCAGGATGGCAAAGTAAAGCTCCCGCGCGATCGTCGCCGGCTCGGCGATCAGCACCTTGCTCACGACCTTCCCCTCCGGCCCCGTCTGATGCGTGACCAGCGTCTGCCCGAGCATCTTTCCCGCAAAGTCCCGCACCTGATCCACCGACGTCGCCATATGCACGCCCCCCTTAAAGCCGCTCGTGAACGTCCCCTTCCCCCGCCCCCCCGCGTGGATCTGCGCCTTCACCATCCACTCCTTCGTCCCCAGCTTCACCGCTGCCGCCGCGGCCTCCTCCGCCGTGCTCGCGACCGCGCCTTTGGTCGTGGCGACGCCGAATTTTTCAAACAGTTCGCGGGCTTGGTATTCGTGGATATTCATCGGGGCCGGAGACGCTACGGGAAGCCGCGCCCATCTGGCAAGAATGGAGCGCGCGGGGTAGTGGCTCAGTTTGAAAAAACATGCCGTCATTCTGAGCGGAGTTCCGGCAGGCATTGTGACCGGAACGCAGCGAGCGAAAAGTTCATGTTGCGGAGTCGTTGTATGTATTTTATACCTACTTTGCGAGTAGCCTACTTCCGCCAATGACCTCCCAAAAGCTCCACCTCACCTTTCAATCGGGGTGGTTTTTCAAAGATCACCGCTTGGGAGCAAGTGGGTTTAGCCTGGTCGAAGTAGTTCTCGCCATCGGTGTCGTGGCCTTCGCCTTCGTCGCCATATTTTCCCTCCTCCCAGTCGGCATGGGCGTCTTTCGCGAGGCCATGGACACGTCGGTCAGCGCGCAGATCGTGCAACGTGTCGTTAGCGACGCGACGGAAACCGAGTTTGACTCCTTGATCGACCCGGCCAAAAACGGCGGCGCGGTCTCGGGAGATTATTACGCCCTGCCCATGCGCTACTTCGACGATCAGGGCACGGAGGTAAAGGTCAGCGACCCCTCCACACCCACGGCTGCGGAGCGGCAGGGACCGCCGGGAATCCTCTACTGGGTTCGGGTGCGAGGCTCCCAACCAGGGAAAGCAGACCCGACGAGCCACAACAGTAACTTTCCAACTTCTCTCCCTTCACAGGGCACGCGCTTCAACCCCCGGGATTCCACATTCCTGACCGTGCAAATCGCCGGCAATCCAGCCGGGAAGAATCTGGACATAAATGCCACGACCTACCTATTCGACCCCGTCAAGGCCAAGACGGCTGGAATCCGCCTCCAAACTTTCTCCGTCGTGATTGCGCGGAATGGTTACTCGAAACCCTGACTTATGACTCATTTCCCAAGGACCAGTCAACGGTCGCCCGGCTTCACGCTCGTTGAAGTCATGCTTTCGACCGCAATCATTTCGCTCATCCTGTTGGTCCTGGTTTCCGTTACCAGCCAAACCAGCTCCACATGGCGCTACACCACCGGCAAGATCGAACAGTTTCGCGAATCCCGCGCGGCTTTCGAAACCATCACCACCAAGATCAGCCAGGCGACGCTGAATACTTATTGGGACTACGATAGTCCGACATTACCGACCCGATATGAGCGGCGGTCCGAACTGCGTTTCATCTCGGGACAGGCAAGCCAGGGCGCAGATGCCTTGCTTGGAAACGGAAGTACTGAATCCGGTGGAACGTCATATAGGGTGACGCAGTGCCTGTTCTTCCACGCTCCTCTCGGGATCGCCGACCGGGCCGACTATAAGGGTCTCGAGAACCTGCTAAACGTCTGGGGATACTTCGTGGAGTTCCGCGACGACAAGAAATTACGGCCGTCCTTTGTCACTGATGCCACGAGTCCGCCTAAATTCCGGTTTCGGCTAATGGAATTCATGCAACCTTCGGAAAATCTCCCTACATATCTCTACACCTCCGGCTTGGATGGATCCAAACCTAAGTCGGCAGGTTACGTCGATAAAACCTGGTTTAAGACCGCGGTTAACGCTTCGTCTTCACCGAGTAGGCCAGTCGCCGAGAATATCATCGCGCTAATCCTCACCCCAAGGCTGTCGAAGAGCGACGAACTTGCCTACAACAAGGCAAACGGCGGTTCCTCGAATCCTGACATCTCGCCGCTTGCTCCGCTTTACAGCTTTGACTCGACGAAGGTGAAAAATTCGGGCGTCACAGTGAGCGACGCCAAGGCTTTGAAACAGATTAACCCAAAAAACCAGCTGCCTCCGGTTATCCAGGTAACAATGGTTGCCATCGATGAGGTGTCCGCCTCGCGGTTAAGGCTTGATGCAGGGAAATCAGACATCTTTAAGCTGAGTGGCAAGTTTACGGATACCTCGAAATACACAGCCGACCTCGTTGTAAAACCCGGTGCCGCTGCGGATGCCTCCTTGGAAAACACATTAATTGATAAGAAGGTAAGTTATCGCTTTTTCACCACCAACATTCCCATTCGTGCCGCCAAGTGGAGTCGCGAGCAGGTAAACTAATAAACCCGCGATGTCCTGTTCCCACCCGTTTTTTAGATCCGAAGCTCGACGCTGCCAGCACGGAGTTGCACTTGTTATCGTGCTGGGCTTTTTGGTCCTGCTTTCGGGATTGATGCTGGCGTTTTTCTCTAGTGTTCAGACTGACCTCCAGGGCTCCAAAGCTTACGCTGGCGGTGTCACGGTAAAGCAATTGGCCGAGACGACGACAAATGTTGTTATCGGCCAGCTCAACGATGCGACTAAAAGTCATCTTGTACCCGGGGACACCAGTAGCACTCGTTTGACTTGGGCTTCCCAACCCGGGCTCGTCCACACATATGGAGATGATGGAAAGCCGGGGCGATCCTTTAAGCTCTACTCATCGGCAAACATGGTCGAGGATGCTGGAACGGACTATCTCCCGGCCAACCAGTTAAATACTGAGGTGCCGGATACCTGGCCGTCAGCAACCGCACTCTTCTCGGACCTAAACAGTCCGGTTTTGGTCCCCGATGCCGTTGGCAAGGTTTCGGTAGATGGAAAGAAATACACGGCGAATTACCCAATCCTTGATCCGCTCGGTCAGTACGACCAATCAACGCAAACCGGCATTGAGGGTTTCACCATTCAAAATGCCAGGGGCTTCGGCTTGGCGACTTGGACGCCCAACGAAACATATAATCCCACGGTTTCTACAAACCCCGCGAAGACCGGAAACCCGGCACCGATGCCGACCCGCTGGCTATACGTTCTCCGAGACGGCACCATAACCGCTCCTGATTCGGGTGGAACGACGACTGCCACATGGAGCAGCGCACCCTCTAACTTGAAGCCGTCGCAGGACAATCCGATTGTCGGCAGGGTTGCATTTTGGACGGATGACGAAAGCAGCAAACTCAACATCAATACCGCCTCTGAGGGAGTTTTCTGGGACCGTCCTTGGGCAAACTCAAGCGTTCCAAGTTCTCCATTCGGTGAGAAGGAATTGGCGCAGCGCATCCCCGCGCAAAATGAATTCCAGCGCTTCGCCGGGCATCCGGCAATGACTTGCTTGAGCCCGGTCCTTCGGATCGTGTCCACTGCTTATAAGCCCCCGACAGGAATGATGTGGGATTCAGGTTCTTACTCGATCTTTCAGAATTATTATAAGCTCGTTCCCCGCGCTGCAAGCGGAGGCACGGAGGCTGGGACTAAAAACAGTACCGGCGATGCGTCGGCTTTCGCCGTCACCCTGGGTTCCGATCGGCTTTATAGTTCAGTTGACGAGTTGCTTTTCTCCGCGACGCCCAGTGGTTCACTGCGTCAGCCAAATACTCAAATCACGCGCAGCGTGTTGGAGAAAACGAAGTTCTTTCTCACTGCTAATAGCCGGGCACCGGAGGTGAATCTATTTGGAAGGCCAAGGATTACACTGTGGCCACTCCAACAGGACTCTGAACCAAACGCAGGGAAACCCGACGGCACGAGCGGAGGAGGCCCATCGACGTGCCCAAAGGTGCCGCGCAACTCCAAGGATGTCCTGATCGCGTTTTGTTCATCTATCGGGAAAGATCCCACCGACACCAGCGGTGTCCGCATGCTGCCCTACTACTTCCAACGCTACAGCATTTACCTGCGCGACTCGGTAAACAACCGGGGCGCTGGAGGTCGTCCCACCGGAACGAATGGCCTGCCTATTCCCTTTATGCAGGTTCCAGACAAGGGGTTCGAACCTCCCAGTAGCCAACTCCCTGGAGTGGACTGGGTAGGAACGAATACTTCGCCCCCGGATTCCCTCATCGCGGTGAAGCGCAACCAAACGCTCTACACCTACCTTCAGGATCTCACTTCGAAAGCAGTTCCTGGTTTTGGCTCGAAGTTCACAACCAAATACAGCGCTTCCGCTGGCGGCGTCACAGAGCGTGACCAGATTCTCACGCAGATGGTTGATTTTGCACGGAGTGGGGCGAATACCTACAGCACCGGGCTTAAGAATCCGCGTTACGAGTTCGCGCCCGCGCGGGATATGCCGGATGCTTCAATTGGCGAAACTCAGGTTGTGCCCCTGATTCCACCTGCCGGTCCTGGCTTCGGGACGAAAGGTTTCGGACGCTTCTCGACTATCACGGAAGCCGCGCTTCTCTTCTATCGGGTCAAACACACTGCCGTTGGCGGTCCCTCGTCCACAGTTCCTCAGGACAAGATTCGCTGCCTGCTGATCTTCGAAACGGCGAGCCCGACATGTGGCCCGGCGAGCTGGAGTCCGCTGGCGCGTTACGTCGTTAAGGGATTGGAAAAGGTTAAAATCAATTCAGAGACAGACCTGTTCGCCAAGGGACCGCTTCAGAACCTTGTTACTTCGCGTGTCGGTTACGGAAGTGGGTCCGATCACTCGACCGCCTTTAATGGCCTTTACGCGAGTTTCCGGCGTTGGAAGGGCTCAGGTTCTGATGAAGACAAACACATTTTGAACATTGATGAGATCGCACCCGGTAAATTCGACGAGGAAATCGATTACCCATTTGTGAGCAAAGGGGTGAACATCAAGGCGGGCGATACACAGTTCACCTTTGACCTCTCCGGCGAAATCGAAGTTGAAGTTCATTCCGGCTTCGAAACCACTGTTTCTTCCGCGAGCCTGGTGCAAACGCTCAAGTTCAAATTTCCACCAGGAAAGTGGAATGTTCCGGCAGATACCGGTTTGGAGGAGAAATCTGTTGGCAAAGTAGGGATTAATAACCGCGGCGTCGGCAACCTCGTTAATACAAACTCGGATGTCGTCCGCAGCGTGGAATTGGATTATCGCGGTGAAACAAAGGGGGATATTCGACTCCTCGCCGGTCGAAGCGTGGTCGAACCGGCCAATTTTGTTCCTTTCGACCAATCCCAATATGATGATCCGTCCCGCAAAATGGCGCATAGTTTGCGGATGGGGTCCAGTGCTCGCTGGGGAGGGAGCCTTAGTGGCACCCTGGTTTCAGGACTTACATTCGATCGCAGCCCGGTGGCGGCGCGGGGACTTGCAGGAGCCAACCTTGCCAACGGCTCGGCTGGTGATTGGGACAACGGTAATGGCAGTCTCGAAGACGGCGCCTACATCAACAAACCAGACGAGGGCAACTCGCGCGATGGCGAGGGCGCCTACTTCTCCACGGGTAGCTTTTCTACGGAAACTGGTGCCAGTTTCTCCCCCAATCGCCAGGTGTCGTCCGCAGTCATGTTTGGCTCTCTTCCTAGTGGAGTTGTCGGCCGGAAGCCGTGGCAGACGCTGCTCTTTTGCAAGAATCCCGCGGCGGGATCGCAGCATCCCGGATTCAGTTTGCCTCGTGATCATCTGCTGCTGGATCTGTTCACGATGCCCATCGTGGAGCCTTATGCGATCAGCGAACCGTTCTCGACGGCTGGAAAGGTGAACTTGAATTATCAAATCGCACCTTTCACTTATATCACTAGGAGCACAGCTCTGCGCGGGGTGATGAAATCGACAATGCTCACAGCCATTCCGACAAGTTCGACGAACTACAAGAGCGGTGCCGGAGCGACCCTTTTCCGGAAGGAAATCGACATGGACGAAACGCTGCTCGGCTTTGAGCAGCGGTTTAAAACTGACTCCGGCAACACTTACAGTGCGGAAAAGGGAATGTTCCGTTCGGCCTCTGAGATTTGCGACATGTATCTGGTGCCAAAGGGTGCCAAGTTGGCAAACATGAGCAATTGGTGGAATGACTATCGCTACACCGGTGATAATGCCCGGGAAAATCCCTACGGTCACATTTACCCTCGCGTGACGACTAAATCCAATGTCTTCACCGTCCACATGCGAGTGCAAGTGCTGCGGAAAAGGACGACCACGGACTCCGCCAAATGGGAGGAGGGCACGGATGCAGTGCTCAGCGAGCACCGCGGCTCAACGGTGATCGAGCGATACATCGATCCTGGCGATCCTAACCTCCCGGATTTCGCGGCCAAACCTGCAGTTTCGATGGACGATTACTATAAATTCCGCATCGTCAGCACCAAGAAGTTTGCCCCATGAAAAAGTCTCATCTCATTCCCACGCGCGCAGCGTTTTCGCTGATCGAGCTCGTCGTCGTCATCGCCATCATCGCCCTCATTGCGACTTTCACGGTACCGGCGGCGACGACGATCCTCCGCGGATCGGCGATGACGCAGGCTTCGCAGATGCTCACCGACCAGATCAGTCTGGCACGGCAGATTGCGCTGAGTAAAAACCGAGCGGTTGAAGTTCGGATTTACAAATACGCGGATCCCGAAGCGCCGGGCGAATCAGCGAAGGACGTGACCACTGGAAAACTGCGAGCCATCCAGCTTTTCGAAGTGGTCGAGTCCGGGGCGGCGGTTCCGATCGACAAAGCCCAGCGTTTTCCGATCACCGTGGTCATGAACCCGGCCAAGCTCTCGACACTGGTCTCCGACACGACTCAGAAGGAGCAGACTCCCACCACCAAGGATCCAGAGCTTCCCCGCGGAGTGGCGCGCTTCTACCGGTATTATTCATTCCGCTTCCAGCCGGATGGCGCGACGAATCTCCCGACGAAAAGCACCGCGGACACCAATGGCGCGTGGACGATCACGATTCACAACATCACGGACAACGTCACCGGCACCACGCTGCCGCCGAACTTCTTCACGATCCAGATCGACCCGGTGAGCGGTTCCACGAAAGGCTTCCGTCCAACGGCCGGCTAGAGCAAAGGCAACACCTTGGCGCGCGTTCTTATACGATTTCCACAGTCGGATTGCCTGAAAGCGCCATGAGCGCCGAAGTGGTCGGCGATGGTCTCCCATTGCGAGATGCAGTCGGATTGCCTGAAAGCGCCATGAGCGCCGAAGGTGCTCCATCCGTCAGCCCAGGGTTGCGAGGCACGAGCTACCCTGGGGTTTTAGAATCAAACACGGCCCAACCCTGAAGGGGTTGAATCCACCCGAGCCGTCGCGCCGGATGCAGCCCTTTCAGGGTTGTCTCTTCTTTGGCCGGGAGACCCAGGGTAGCGC
>Ga0209591_10009764_pt1 | contig 10353 bp, 9 predicted proteins | sample MAT01_FD_187207 | JGI IMG/M metagenome (GOLD analysis project Ga0209591, IMG submission 187207) | Freshwater microbial communities from Lake Fryxell liftoff mats and glacier meltwater in Antarctica - MAT-01 (SPAdes) (version 2) | ecosystem: Environmental > Aquatic > Freshwater > Ice > Liftoff...
CAATTACCACTAATGGAATGACGGCACTCGTCACAGCGTCAAGGCTGCCTAAAACAGCACGTATAATATGAGTTGCGCCATCGGACGCCTTGGCAAGAGTCAAGCCTGCAACCGGGAGCAGCGAAAAGCTCTCATGATAAGCCTTAACCAGTGCTTCCCCTAACCCAAGCACAAGTAACGCTGCGAGTACCAAGGAGCGCGCCAGAGAGACAAAGGCTGTCTCCTCCCGTTCGGAAATTGGATCGTAAAAAGACGCCATCGTTTGACCACGAATTGAATCTACAAGCTCGGCCCACATGGCGGCCGCATTCACTACCAGCGCTGCTGGGAGCCCAAGTGACACACCAATCAGAAATTCAGAGATCATCTCTACAACAGAAACATCGTGGGCTGCGCTCGGGCCGCCAAAAGTAAGGGCAAGCCCGAGCGCCATCGAAAACTTTAGAGCCGCTACCTGCGGAACTGAGGTGAAGGGAAGAATCGCGAATAGTCCGATGGCCCGGCAGGCCGAAAGACCAAGGCCTGGGAGAATTGCAATCACTTCATCTACGAGGCTCACGGCATCTTCCCGAGGAAAGCGAGGCTCGCCAGCATTGTTTGGAGAAAGCTCACAAGCTCACCCCAAAACCATCCCCCACAAGTCGCAAATACGCCGCACACGGCCAAGAACCGCACTGCGTAGCCGATGCTCTGCTCTTGAATCTGGGTCACCGTCTGAAGCAATGAAACAATGAAGCCTGCAACGCAACTTGCGGCCAGCGGAATCCCGCTCACCAATGCAATCACTAAGAAAGCCTTTGTAAGATAGAGATCGAACATAGAGACCCCTTAGTAATAGGACTGGAGCAGTCCCTTAGCCAAAAGTAGCCAGCCATCGGCCACTACAAAGAGCACAAGCTTAAGCGGTAAAGACACCATTACGGGGCTCACCATCATCATTCCCATTCCCACTAAAACATTCGCTACGATCAGATCAATCACAAGAAAAGGCAGCAGCAGCACAAAACCCATCGCGAAGGCTTCCTTAAGTTCGGTAAGCACAAAAGCAGGAAGTAGGACGTTAAGGGAGATCGCATCAGGCGAAGTCTCATCTGCGCTCTCTCCCATTGTAGAACCAATTGCTGTAGCGAAGGGCGCGGCTCGAGCCCCCTCATCCGCTGCCTCTCCATCGCCGGCTAAATTGGGATGAGCTGCCAAATCAGAGAGCACGCGCAGCTCACGCGCGCCGCTGTGCTTGACGAGAAATGCTCTGAGGGGAGCTATGGCCGGGGCCAGCGCCGCAAATCCAGCAAGAGACGGCGCCGCAATAAGGGCATCGAGTTTTTTTTGCTCAATCGCGCGGACGCTTTGGTCAAGCACCGGCGCCATGGTGTAGATCGTAAGTGAGACTGAAAGCGCCATTATCACAAGCCCACTAGGGACTTGCTGAGTGCCGAGCGCACTTCGCAAAAGCCCGAGCACTACGCTTATCTTCACATAGGCCGTAAAGAGCCCCATCACCAAAGGTAGTGCCGCAAACGCTGCCGCGACAACAACAAGCCAGATAGGATGAATGGTACTAGGCGACATAAGCACTACTCCCTGCGAAAATGCGCCGCTGACTTGCCTCGGGAGAATCAATTTCCGAATGCTCCAATGACATAGGTTCGGCCGCACGGAGCTCTCGGCCGGATTGGTTAGGTAGGATAGCTCCAAGAGAGTGAACCCCGGCTGCGCTAATTGTGAGGAGAAAATCTTGCCCACAGACATGCGCAAGAATGAGCTGCTTTCCACTGCCAAGTGAGAGCGTTTCTTTCACGGACATAAGGGGCGCGGCACGAGGAGCACGACCACTTCGCTTCAAAGCGATGCGCGAAAGAACCCATAGAGCGGCCAGCACAAGGCAGCTCTTTAAAAAAGCTCCGAACACTTCTCCATCTCCAAGGGAGCCCTGGACATCCGCTGCACGGCAAAGTCCGGGGACGCAAAGAAGAAGCACCAGATGAATAGGTAGCGCTTTATGAAGAGTCCAACTACGCATAAGGCCCCTTCTTCCTAAGAGCCCCGACATGCGCCCCAGAGACATGAAGCCCGTGTTGCTCCAACGAACGCCGCACTTCACGCAGCGCCCCTCCCATAATCCTTTGATCCGCGAGGGACTCAGGCGCAAGCGCCACCACTGTTCCCTTTTCTGGCACATGGGTTAGTTGAACATTTAATTTTCTTCCCGTGCTTGAGGAGAATGAAAAGGTTACACCCGAACCGCTCGCACCCGACCAGCTCTTCAGCTCCGAGAGTTGATCCGCGAAATCGCTCGGCCGCGCAGAACCGCTTCCGTAGACAGAGGCGGCGGTTCCTTGGTGACTGTTCCCTTGGTTGCCGTTTCCTTGGCTGCCGTTTCCTTGGCTACTGGCTCCTTGATTCCCCTGGCCAGTGTCGTTTCCACGACTTTGAGCATCCGCGCCACATTTAGAGAATCCCGAGAAATTGCCTGGAAAAAATCCTGCATCGCTTGAGCTGAGATTGGAATTGATAGGCCCTTTACTTGAGAGATCACTTACCCCTTGAGAAGGCGAAGACCGGTTAGCCTCGGTAACGGCAGCGCCAACTTCCTCGCCCTTCTTGACATCGTCCTGTCTCTCTTCGCCCCGAAGCGCGCCGACATCTCGGACTCTTTCAGTATCACGGGACCTCAAATCACGCGCCGCTCGCGTCCCTTGGAGAACTTCCCCGACAGCAGCTTCTTCCGAAATGTCACGGATGTGCCCCTTGGCCTGAAGAAGCTTCGAGACCTCCTCTCCAAGGCGCCCATATCGCGCCTTGCCTGTAACAAGATGCTGGATGGCTTCGTGCTGCGAACGTTTGAGGACTTCCAGTTTGGAGAGAGCACTGTTGACCTCGCCCTTCCCCTTGCGAACTCCCTTCAACCCCTCTTGGAGCATTAGGGACTGAAGTTTTGGATCCTGACTACGGCGTGTATGCTCAAGAAACCTATCGCATACGCTTTTAAAACTCGCCTCAGTGCGCTGTACCTTCGAGCACGAGTCTGCAACGTCCCTCCCTACCTGAGCCGCACGAGTTTCAAGCCCCCGCAGATGTATCCTTTCAACATCTCGCCTAAGTTCAACTCTTTCGAAGTCTGAGATTTCCATACGACACAGGCTTTAGGGCTGACTTTGAAGTTTGCGAAGAGTGCCAAGAAGGCTCTCAGCTACTTTTGAGACAAGCTCAACTCTCAAATTAAATTCACCGGCCTTTATCTGGTAAAGGAGCAGCTCACGCGCCTGAAAGGCCCCCCCTTCGAGCGCCTTTTCCTGAATCGCTTTGAGTTCCTTGTGGAGCCCGTTGGCAAAGATATCCTTTGGGGATGAAGAGGAACCAAGCTTATCGAAGAGCTCCTTAAAACCGGACGAGCCCCCTGCTGAGACGGATGCTTGCCCGGGGCGCCCGGGAGAGAGCCCCTGGACCGGAGGGAGAGAGGTAATTGGGGAAAGCATGCAACAGCCTCGATAATGGTGTGAGAATGAAGGTTTTCCGCGGGGGTTAGCGAAGGCGCCCCACGGCGGTCCTCCCCTGGACTTGCGCTCAGGTGGACAACACACACTTACCTATCGGAATTTGAAGCCGAAAGTTTCCTCGAATGAGAAATATTTATTACCCCCTCCCCGCATTGTGCATGGTTAGAGGTTCAGGAAAGGGGTCCTTGAAGTAGTGACAGGTAGTATCTTTCTAAGGAACCTTTGTTCGACTCCTAAAATTGGATTCAGGAGCTTGTTATCCTGTCGAGCAAAAACATCTATTTTTACACAACTTGCCACGTATCAAATCTGAGACGAGCTTACTCAGCGCATCAAATCGCCGTTTCAGGATCCAGGACTGAGCTCAGAGACTCTGCATTCTCTTCCCGAAGCCCAGCCTACCAACCAACTCTGCGACTCTCCTCTTCATACTCCAATACTCGCCACGCCATCATTCCACACGCACAATTACTCAACTGGCGTAACCGCCTAAACTTCCGGGATTTATGAGATTTTCTACCTTATTCACTAACACAATCCGTCCATCGGGGAGAGCTTGGAGGCAATTGATCCCGCCTTTATGCTAGTTGGGCTCCTCACTCGTCTTAATGCCTTCGCTGATTCTGCTAGTTTGGCTTTGATAAAAAACTAATTCGATTAGAAAGTTTTTTGCCCCGCCCGGTTGTTAGCGGCAGCACTGTCTAACCGGCTAAGTTTTGACTGCAGCAAGTCAAGATCGATTGGCTTCGTAAGATGTTCATCAAACCCACAGCTAAATGCCGCCTCAACATCGGCGGCCATGCCGTAGCCCGTTAAGGCAACGCAGAGAGCCGGCTTTTGCGGTAGAGACTGCACTACTTGATAGCCGTCGCCGTCGGGCAGGCCAATATCGCATAACAGCACGTCAAACGAGGCCCTAGTTCCAGCTTCAATCGCCTCGCGTACCGAGCCGGCTTCTGTGACTTGATGGCCCAGCCCTTGAAGTGACACGCGCAGGAAAAGGCGGGTATCTTCGTGATCTTCGACAATTAGTATGTGTTTCGGACAATTAGCGTTGTCACCTGCAACGGGAAGCTTCTCATCGGCGGCAGCTGCTGTCGCCGAAGCAAGCGGAAGGATCACCGTGAACGATGCACCAGACCCTTTTCCGGCACTAGCTGCGAAGATTGTACCATCGTGAAGTTCGACTATCCCCTTACAGATAGCGAGTCCAAGTCCAAGACCGTCAGATGGTGCATTACTATCACCCTGCTCAAAGGCATCGAACAGTTTCGGTAGAAGATGCGATTCAATTCCGCGGCCGTTGTCAGAAACTCGAACGACCACGGTAGCGTCTTGGTTGTGCGTCTCTATTTCTACCGTGCCGTTGGCCGGCGTGAATTTGGCCGCATTGGCGATCAAATTCCAAAACACTTGTTGTAGTCGCACGCCGTCTGCTGGCACCACAGTAGAGTTCGCTTGAAATGAAAGCTTAAGCTCCTGGCCGTTTTCGCTAAGACTGTTGCGGCATGTCTCTATCGCGTCCCGGAGCGTATCATGGATGTTTAACCTGTAGCGGACGAGCTGAATCTTGCCATGCTTTATTCTTGAGAGATCCAAGAGATCGTCTATCAACCTGGCTTCAAGTTTGATATTTCGCTCGATAAGCTCGAGTGTTTTTGTTACCTCTTTCGGCAGGTCTTTTCTGCGGCTGAGGAACTGGACCCCCATCAGTGCCGGCCCGAGGGGGGTTCTAAGCTCGTGGCTTAAAATCGCCAGAAAACGATCCTTTGACTGATTAGCTTTCTCGGCAAGATCTCTAGCGTTAATCAGCTCTTGCTGGGTCTTTATCAATTCGTCGCGTTGCTCTTCGACAGCCCGCCGTTGATTGTAAAGATCAAAGAAGATTTGCGCCTTGCTGCGAAGAATCTGCGGGTCGAACGGCTTAGTAAGGAAATCAACAGCGCCTGCTTCATAGCCCCTAAAGCGCCGATGTTGGTCGACCGCACCCGCTGTAAGAAAGATGATAGGAATGGTGCGGGTGCGCTCAGTTCCCCGCATAAGCTCTGCAAGCTCAAATCCGTCTATTTCAGGCATTTGTACATCAATCAAGGCCAGAGCGAAGTCATGAACAAGCAGCAATTCAAGCGCATCGGTGGCAGACTTTGCGATCAGCAAGTCGAGATCTTCTCTCTGTAACACAGCTTCAAGCGCCAAGAGGTTCTCAGTGAGGTCGTCAACCAACAATACCTTGATTTTATTTAGCGGCATATGCAGTAACTCCAAGCTTGTTGAGATAGCTTCCTATCGCCACCGGAGACATTTGTTTTGCCTCAGCACAGGCGGCTGCTCCCGCTAATGGCATGGCACTTGCGACTGCAGAACTTGGTTCTTGAACGAGAACGATCCCGCCCGCTTTACAGATTGCGTGCACTCCTTTGGCGCCGTCTTCATTTGCCCCGCTCAATACTATCCCGATTAACTGGTCGCCGAACGCATCAGTGGCGGATTCAAAAAGAACATCAATCGAAGGACGGGCAAACGATACCGGTTCATCAGACGAAAGGGAGAAGGTTGAGTCACTCTCAATCAAGAGATGATAATTATGAGGTGCAAAATAGAGCGTGCCTGCTTCTATCTTCTCCTTGTCTTCTGCTTCTTTGACCCGTTTAAAACTATAGCCTTCGAAGAGGCTGGGCAGCATGCTTTTACCGGAGGGTGGAAGATGTATGACCACTATGACCGCCAGCGTAAACTCGTTTTCCATAAAACGGAATATCTGTTGCAGCGCTTCTATTCCACCGGTAGAGGCGCCAATAACAACGGCAGAGACGTTGGTAGTGACGTTGCGCACTTTCATGCAGGACCCCTTAGTTGGTAAATACGCTCGTCTCTGTCAAACGTTTCGAATGCCTCTTTATGTTCCGAGAAGCGCAAGGTCTCCTTACTTCCGAGACCCAGGAAACCTTTCCGTACTAGTGAGTCCTTGAATAGGCCTACCGCGCGATCTTGGAGCGCTCGCTCAAAGTAAATAAGTACATTCCTGCAAGAAATAAGATGGACCTCCGAGAACACGCTGTCTGTTACTAAGCTATGATCAGAAAAAACCGCCTTTTTCTTGAGCGACTTGTCAAAGACCACCGAACCATAAGCGGCAGTATAATAATCAGAGAAGGACGCCTTGCCTCCGGCTAATTGGTAGTTTTTTGTAAACTGCAGAACGTCTTCCGGCCTATAGACGCCGGCTTCTGCTTTTAGCAGCGCTGCTTGGTTGATGTCTGTTGCGTAGAAGATGCAGCGATTCTCAAGTCCCTCTTCCCGTAGAAGAATGGCGAAAGAATAGAGCTCTTCTCCTGCGCTGCAACCGGCGATCCATATTTTTATAGACGGGTAAGTCCTAAGGTGAGGAATAACTTTGCATCTCAAGGCCTTGTAGTAAGAAGGGTCCCTAAACATCTCACTGACTTGAATTGTCAAGTAAGATAAGAACGTTTCAAAGTCTTGGCTCGAGTGGAGAATTCTATTTTGAAGCTCGGACAAGGTGCTGCAGCTCAAACGATCCTTTGCTTGCTCTATGCGTCTTTTCAGTGACGCGCGAGAGTAGCGGCGAAAGTCGTAACCATACTTTTCGTACAAACCCTCAAGAAGCAGCTCGAGTTCTATCTCTTCCGTTTTACGTTTTGCGTTCGGTGAGAAAGACATACCCTTCACCTCGACATCCAAACACGAATCAAGGAGAGAAGCTTTTCAACGTCAAGAGGTTTTGAGACGTAGTCACTTACTCCGGCGTTCAAACACTTTTCTCTGTCTGTTTTCATCGCCTTTGCCGTCAATGCGATAATCGGCAAACTCTTCCATTCGCGTCTTTTTCTTATCTCCTGTGTGGCAGTTATGCCGTCCATCTCCGGCATCATGATGTCCATTAATACAAGGTCGACTTTCACGTTAGATGATTGTGAGCGTTCCAAAAATTCGAGAGCTTCCCGACCATTGCGTGCCACCGAAACCGAGACCCCTTTAGGTTCCAAAAGGCTTGTTAAGGCGAACACGTTTCGTACGTCGTCTTCAACCACTAGTATGTGACGGCCTTCGAGCATCGAATCGCGCGACATTGCTTTTCTCAGAATGCTCTGGCTGTCAGCCGGCAGTTCGGAAACCACTAGGTGGAGAAATAAGGTTACCTCATCCAAAAGCCGTTCGGGAGACTTTGCACCTTTGATGACAATCGACTTTGAATATTTACGAAGTTGAAACTCTTCGTCTTCACTCAACTCTCTGCCGGTATATACAATAACCGGCGGGAAAGAATATTGTTCTTCCTTTTCTAATGTTTTCAAAAGTTCGAGGCCCGTCGCATCTGGCAAGGTAAGGTCAAGAACCATGCAATCAAAAGTCTCGCTTCTAAGTCTCTCGAGGCACTCAGCGGCGCTGCCAGCCGTGGCAATGGTAATACCATTTGAGCCCAGTAGTGATTCCAGGATTTGCCGTTGCTCCGGTTCGTCATTGACTACCAGAACGCGCCGCAACTTCTTCGATAAATGGTTTTCAAGGCCGCGGAAGATATTGATCAGATCCTCACGTTTGACCGGCTTGAGCATATAGCCGACTGCCCCGATTTTCAGAGCCGTCTCACTATAATCGCTAGCTGACAACACGTGGACAGGGATGTGTCGAACTCTCGGATCCTGTTTCAACCGTTGCAGCACAGAAAGTCCGCTATCGTCAGGTAGCCCTATGTCGAGAATTATGGCGCTGGGCAGGTATTGCAGAGTGAGCAGGCGGGCCTCTTCTGCAGTGCTTGCCATTAGGCACTGGAATCCCATCTCGTGCGCAAGCTCTAGGAGAATGCTCGCAAAAGGTTGATCGTCTTCGACAATAAGCAGGATCCGTTTATCGGGACTGAAGCTTGCCCTGTCATCTTTCAAACCTCTAGAAATCGCCGTAGAATCCATGCGATCTGGTGACGGAAGTCTTTTCGTTCCTAGATGGAATTGAGGCGGAGGCCACTTTTGAGTAGTCAGCTTATGTGGGATCACTAACGTGAACGTAGTTCCACTTCCTAATTCGCTCTCAACGCGGAGGTCGCCTCCAAGAAGATGGGCAAGTTGATTTGAGATTGAAAGGCCTAGACCAGTGCCTGCATACTTTCGGTTAGCCGCCCCATCCACTTGTCGAAACGCTTCGAAGACGAGCTGTTGCTGTTCTGCTCCAATTCCAATGCCGGTATCTTTTACTTTAAAATGTACACCTCCCTCTGGAGCGCTTTCGACATTAAGCCAAATTCCACCTTGGTCAGTAAATTTGATTGCATTTGAGAGGAGGTTTTTAAGAATCTGCTCCAGCCGCATCGTGTCTGTTTCAATAAACCGGGGTGTTCCTTGCGCTGACTGCAACCTGAGATCTAGGCCTTTTTCCTTCGCCATCGGCTCGAAGGCGTTTCGCAGTCTGGAAAGGACATCATCGAGAGAAACATTTTCAAGGCTGAGGATAATTCCACCAGCTTCGATCTTAGAAAGGTCTAAGACGTCGGTTATCAAATTGAGAAGATCACGACCGGAGGACAATATTGTATTTGCAAACTTGACCTGCTCGGCGCTTAGATTCCCGTGTTTATTCTCCGCTAATAGCTGCGCCAGGATGAGTGTCGAGTTAAGAGGAGTCCTAAGCTCGTGAGACATATTGGCTAGAAACTGTGATTTGTAATGACTTGCTTGCTCTAACTCGCCGGCGGCCCTTTCAAGTTCATCTTTTTGCCCCTCAAGAAGCTGGGTCTGCTCCTCCAGTTGTACGTTCGTTTGCTCAAGTTCTGCTTGTTGTTGTTCTAGCCGCTGATGCGATTCGCTCAAAGCTCGCCCCTGTTCCTCCAGTTCCTCATTGGTCACCCGCAGTTCCTCACTGTGCATTTGCAGCTCTTCTGCTTGGCGCTGAGTTTCCTCAAGAAGCTGCGCCAGATGTTCGCGATAATTTGCCGAGCGGATAGCAACCGCAAAAGACTCCGATATGCCCTTCAAAAATTCTTCGTCCTCCGGAGAACTGCCGTGCAGGAAGCCAAGCTCAAGTACCGCTAGCACGCTGTCATCTACCATCATTGGTGCGACAAGAATGCTCAAAGCGTCCGTCTCGCCAAGGGCGGAAACCACTTTCAAGTAGCTTCCAGGCGCTGCTTGTAAGGAAAAGACCCGCTTGTCTTTGGCACATTGACCGACCAGGCCTTCTCCTAACACTATCCGATCCGGCACATCGCCGCCCCCTCGGGTGACATAGCGGGCAGCACATTGAAGGAAATCTTTTTCTTTGGAATAGATTGCCCCGGCATCCGCTCCCAGGTATTCCGCTATCAGCTTGAGTGCGTGTTCAGCGAGTACTTTAAGCTGCTTTTCTCCGACCACCTCCTCGCTTAGCCGGGTCTGCCCCCGCTGCAACCACTCCTGCTTTTTGAGGTCGAGTTTAGTTCTGACAGCCTGGAAGATTACGGCGGCAAAAATCCATAGTGTAACGGAGCATGCGAATCGGTTAACCAGTGACATTCTTGGATCAATTCCGAGTGGGCCAAAAAGATAGCCAACAATTATAAACCCGGTTGCAGCAGCAGCGACAGCAAAAGGAAGCTTGGGGCGCCATAAGAAAATAGTTGCCGCAATCGGGATGAAATATATGACCCAGTCGGAGTAGCCGAGCGGTGTCGACAGATCGACAAGAAGACCGATCGCCATCATTGCAAAAATTAAATAGAGAACGATCGGATTGGAGATGGGCCTGTAGCGGGATTGCATAGTGTTGTATGGTTGTTCATCCGCGAATGCTTCGAAAAAAGCAACGATTTAAAGTGCGCTCTTACAGCGACATGATGGCCATCATGTCGAAAGATGTATCTCTT
>Ga0209591_10009769_pt1 | contig 10351 bp, 3 predicted proteins | sample MAT01_FD_187207 | JGI IMG/M metagenome (GOLD analysis project Ga0209591, IMG submission 187207) | Freshwater microbial communities from Lake Fryxell liftoff mats and glacier meltwater in Antarctica - MAT-01 (SPAdes) (version 2) | ecosystem: Environmental > Aquatic > Freshwater > Ice > Liftoff...
AGTGATTACGTCAGCCCCGTGACCCAATCCGTATACATTTTGTCGGACGACAGCATACAAGCGGCTCGACATTCTTGAAATTGGTCAACCCCGACCGCCTAAATTGGCGACGACCACCGCAAGAATTTCGCATTCTTGCTGGCATCCGGTCAAACGCAGTGGCGTCTTGCGCCGGGCTACGATATCACTCACACCTACAACCCCAAAGGGGAATGGAGGTATCAACACCTGATGGCAGTGAATGGAAAGTTTGGTGCCAAGGGCAACGAAATTACCCGCGCCGATCTGCTGCGTGTCGCGGACCGTTTCGTGATTGGTGAGGCTCCCAAGATCATCGAGCAGGTCGCCGAGGCCCTCGAAAACTGGCCCCAGTTTGCCGGTCAGGCCGGGTTAAGCGCCGCTACCACCCAGTCCATTGCCGCTGATTTTCGGCGGCTGTGATGTTGCAAAACCCCAGCATCGGCGGGCACTTTGAAGCAATATGCCATGAAGACGCCCGTCCTTTATAGGGTTTCTCATTTTTTTCTCACTAATCGGCTCACACACTTCCCCCGACTCCAGCACGGGTCGCGCGAGTTAGCGTGCCAGCGCAATCGCTTGGGCCGCGCCATGATCTGAACTTGGGCCACAAAGCATGTATCGATTGCGTGTCTAAATGATAAATGGCCCAGTGACTCTGGCGCCGTTTAGATCGACAGTCTGCGTAAGCGCGACCGGTGCGATTTTCTGTTGCCCCGCTTGCACACGGACCTCGACCGTATGCGGCTGTCGATCATCGACCAGCGCAATCGCGGCATCGCTTGTTACTGAGCCATCGAGCGTCACCTGCGTCACCTGTGTCACCTGTGTATTGCCAATCTGCTCGCCCTCGGCCGCCACCGTTTGTATCACGGTGATTGCGTAGACCGTTTCGCGGTAGCGGTACTGCACGGTGAACGATGGCCAATCTGCCGGCAAACAAGGCCTGAAGGTGAGCTTGTCGACTTCCAGGCGCAGCCCTAGCAGCGACTCTAGTATCAGCCGATACATCCAGCCGGCCGACCCGGTGTACCAGGTCCAGCCGCCGCGACCCGTATGTGGCGACACGCCGTAGACATCGGCCGCGATGACGTACGGCTCGACCTTGTAGATCGCGGCTTCTTCCGTGGTGGTGGCGTGATTGATCGGGTTGATCATGTTGGTCAACTCCCACGCGCGCCGATTGTCACCCATCGCGGCGAACGCCATCGCCGCCCAGATGGCACCGTGCGTGTATTGGCCGCCGTTTTCGCGCACGCCCGGGACGTAGCCACGGATGTAGCCCGGATCGAGCGCGGATTTGTCGAACGGCGGGTCGAGCAACTGGATGATCTTGTCGTCGCGACGCACCAGCCGCGCATCGAGCGAATTCATTGCCGTCTGCGTGCGCTTGATTTCGCCGACGCCGGACAGCACCGACCAGCTTTGCGCGATCGAGTCGATCTGGCATTCGTCGTTGGCGGCGGAACCGAGCGGCGTAGCGTCGTCGAAATAAGCGCGTCGATACCATTTACCGTCCCAGCCATGCTTCTCCAAGTTCTGCGCCAGCGTGGCGCGCTCAAGCAGGCAGCGCTCGGCGAAGGCCGTGTCGCCATGCAGGCGTGCGACGCTGCTAAATTGCCGCAGCACTTCGCACAGAAAGAAACCCAGCCAGACGCTCTCGCCCTTACCGTGTTGGCCAACCAGGTTCATGCCGTCGTTCCAGTCACCGGATCCAATCAGCGGCAGGCCATGCACGCCGCTGGTGAGGCCGCGTTCGATGGCGCTTAGGCAATGCTGGTAAAGGCTGCCTGCCTGTTCGGCGCGATTGGGTAGGTCGTAATAGGAGTCATCATCGGCATTCACCTGGCGGCCTTCGAGATAGCCGACGGATTCGCTGAGCACCCCGGTGTCCCCGGTGGTGAGCACGTAGCGGGCGGTCGCCAGTGGCAGCCACAGATAGTCGTCGGAGCAGTGCGTGCGTACGCCGCGGCCCGCCGGCGGATGCCACCAGTGTTGCACGTCGCCTTCCGTGAACTGTCGGCTGGCACACAGCAGCAGATGCTCGCGCATCAGTGATGGCACGGCGTGCACCAGCGCCATCACATCCTGCAATTGATCCCTGAATCCGTAAGCGCCGCCTGACTGGTAGAAACCACTGCGCGCCCACAAGCGGCAGGCAATGGTCTGATACACAAGCCAGCCATTGAGCAGGACATTCAGCGAGACATCCGGTGTCTCGACTTGCACGGATCCTAGTGTGCGTTGCCAGTAATTTTTTACTTTCTCGAGCGCATCGTGAGCTGAATTCGGCTCCCGAGAGCGCTGCAGCAGCTTCTGCGCTTCGGTGAGATTCCGTCCATCCCCCAGCTTGAACACGCACTCATGTTGCTCGCCGTTGGCCAGCTCGAACACGACCTGAATTGCCGCGCAGGGATCCATGCCCGCGCCGACCTTGTTGGACAGCTGTGTGCGCGTCATGGCGGCCGGGTTACCCAAGGAGCCGTTGCGGCCGAGGAATTCCACGCGGTCACCGGTGACGGTACGGTTGGGTTCGTCAACGTCGAAGAATGCAACGTGTTCGCCAAACTCAGTGTTGTAGGCATTGCGCGCCAGCACCGCGCCGCTGCGTGTATCGATCTCGGTAATCACATGCATGGTCGATTTGGCCTTGAGATCGCCCAATACCCATTCGACATAGCCGGTGGCAGACAACCTGCGAGGACGACCGGATTCATTGCTCACCTTCAGCACCGAGAACTTGATGGCCTCGTCGAGTGAGACCGTCACCACCAGTTGCGTGCGGATGCCATCCTCGACGTGTTCAAAGGTACTCGCGCCGAAGCCGTGACGGCATTCATAAGCCGACTCTCCACCGCATGGCAATGGCGTGGGCGACCAGAAGTGGCCGCTCTCCTCGTCGCGCAGGTAAAACGCCTCACCGCTGGCGTCGCTCACCGGATCGTTGTGCCACGGTGTGAGCCGAAACTCATGGGCGTTATCGCTCCACGTATAGGCCATGCCGCTCTCGCTGATGACGGTCCCGAAGTGCGGATTGGCCAGCACGTTCACCCAGGGTGCCGGGGTCGGATTTGCGCGCGTGGTGGTGATGACGTATTCACGACCGTCCACTGAGAATCCGCCGAATCCATTCTCGTAATGGCGGTCGGTAAGCGATGTCGACGACAGCTGTTTGCGCGCCACGCTACGTCTCTCAGGCTGGTGGATTCGAGTTGGTTTCAAGCGCGGTTGCTTCAGATGCGGCGCACGCGCATCGCTCAATGTGCGACGGTTAATCTGGTCTGCCAGTGAGCCGCGTCTGTCGGTGATGATTGCACGCGCGACGGTCTCAAACAAATTGCGATCTTCAAGGGACATGTGCTCGGCTGACCGCACAAAAATGCCGCCCGGCCTGTCGATGACTTGCGCCTCGATACCGGCCGCGATCAAGCCCATGATCTGCTCCTGAAGCAGTTGCCGGTAACCGCCGTGGTCTTCGTTCCATATCACCAGATCCACCACCAGCCCCTTGAGGCGCCAGTACGCGTGCGCCTTGACAAGCTGGCGCACCAGCTCGATGTTTTCCGGGGCGCTGATCTGCAGCAGCACGATGGGCAGATCTCCGGAGATGGCGTAGCCCCACAGACCCGATTGCGTGCGTCGGTTTTGCATCAGCACGCTGGCATCGGCGCGCAACAAGTTGTTGGCGTAAATGACCGAGTTTGCCAAGCGCGTGTAAAGCTGAGCCTCGGCTTCGGTGGCATTGATTTGCCCCAGCACCACCTGGCTGTGTGTCCAAGACATTTCGAACACGCGATCGGCCATCCGTCTGTCCTGGTATTTTTCAATCAGCGTCATGGCCTGATCGCGGGTTTCGCCAATGCCCGAGACGATATCGATAGTGACGGTTTGGCGCGGCTCTAAGGTGATCTGGCGGCGGATGGCGACAATCGGATCGAGCACCGATCCCTGGCTGCCCGATAGCGGTGCGGTACCGGTCAACGCGTCAGGTGTAGAAGCGCTACGTCCGCGACCGATGAACCGCGACCGGTCGGTCTCATAGGAAGCTTCGCTCACCGTGGCGCCATGTACGGCCATCAGATGAAACAGCCACGGCGAGCGTTCGGCCTGCGAACGTGGTCGCCTGGTGCAGACAATAGCTTGTCGCGACGCGACGATTTCGGTTTGTACGAAAAGATTGCTGAAAGCCGGATGCAGGGCATCAGCATCCGCGCTCGCGAGCACCACTTCTGCGTAGCTGGTTACCTCGATTGTTCGTCGTGTTCGGGCGCGGTTAAAGATACATAAACGGCGCAGCTCGATCGCATCCTCGGGTGACGCCGCGATTTCAGTATAGGTGTCGTAGTCGAGATCGCGACGGCGAAATTCCGCGCGGCCTTCCGAGAAGATTGCTTCGTAGGATTCGGCGATCTTGAGCGTCGGCTGATGTGTATTTGACCAAAACGCCCCGGTTGCTTCGTCGCGGATGTAGCAGAACGTACCCCACTGATCGCAGGTTGAATCCTCCCGCCAGCGGGTTACCGCAAGGTCGCGCCAGCGACTGTAGCCGCCGCCGGCATTGGTCACCATCACGTGGTAATGACTATTGGAGAGCAACTGTACTTCAGGCACAGCGGTGGACGCGCTGGCGATGAGGCGCACCGGCATTTCCCGGTCGTTCGCCAGGGCCGTGATGGAAGCAAATCTAACCGAGTGCAATTGCAGGGCGCCGACTTTTGGCACGCGCTCATGCAGCAGCAATGTGGTGGCTTGGAACATCGGAACCGACATAAATCGCTTTTGCATCGGCTGGTCGAGCAGCACATAGGCGAGCGAGAGAAATATCATGCCTTGGTGATGCGCCATGAAGGAGCGGATCACCACGCTGGTCTGCCCGCGTGGCAGGCGCGCGGGGGTGTAGTCGATGGCTTCGTAAAAACCGTACTTACCGGCCAATCCGCTCGCAGCCAGCCTTTGCAGATTTGCGCAGGCCCTCTCAGGCGCGACCATCAGCGCCAGCGCGGACGCATACGGCGTGACCACCAGGTCATCGGCCAATCCGCGTTTAAGTCCGAGGCCGGGCACACCGAACGCTCGATACTGGTAGTTCATCGCCGCGTCGACCGTGTTGTAACCTGATTCGGAAATCCCCCAGGGAACATTGCGCTGTGCACCATAAGCGATCTGGCGCTCGACGGCGGCATGATTGGTGCGATCAAGCAGGGTATTTTCGAACGTCGGCATCACCAGCAATGGCATCAGGTACTCAAACATCGAGCCGCTCCACGAGAGCAAGGCCGGCTCACCGTCGGTCGGCGTGAGCAGTCGTCCCAGCGCAAACCAGCTTTCCTGTGGGGCCTTCCCTTGCGCGATAGCGACAAAACTTCCCAGTCTTGCCTCCGATGCAAGCATGTCGTAGTAACTCGAATCCGCCCGGTGCTCACTGACGCTGTAGCCGATGGTGAACAGATGCCGCGAACGGTCATACAGAAATTCAGTTTCCATACTCGTCAGCTCGCCGATCTGTGACGATAACTGTTCAAGTTCGGTAATGCGTTCTCGCGCAACGCGACCGGCCTCTGCAAAGTCCCGCCTCATCACGAGCATGAATGCGCGCTCACCTTCGGTCGCGTCGGCTTGCAGTTGCTGCTCCAGCGCCGACAGCCACGACGCGTCATTGTTGGCGAGCGCGCGCAGCGTGGGAACTTCAATCGCCTCCAGCATGCTTTGAAGTCGGCTGCTGGGGCCGGCCGCCGCACTCCACGGCACGAGCAAGGCTAGTTCACTGAGTGACAGCTGGCATTGTGACGTGAGATGCCTGGCCCAACCGCGCGCCTCATCGGCTTTGGCCGCCGGCAGGGCATCGGACGCCGCTTCAAGGCTGGCTGCGAGCATGTCGGCGGACTGTAAAAAACGCGTGAGCCAACGGTGGGTCGCGGTAAGCGTCACCGTCGGCACAACGGTGACCAACGCGAGCTGCTCATCGAGTTGCTTTAGAAAAATCTGTACGGCTGGAGACGGGTCGGGCGCGACTTCTCTAAACACGCTCAACGTGCTGGACAAGCCTGAGAATACTTGCGGCGAAACAAGTCTGTCTTCCGGTAGCGCCAGCAGCCCTGCCCGCAACGTTAGCAAATGGCCGGCCAGATTGCCGCTGTCTACTGAGGACATGTAGAGCGGCAGCAACGGCTGCATGGACTGCGTGTCATACCAGTTGTAGAAGTGGCCGCGGTGCCTCGTCAGGCTGGCCATTGCGGTCAGCGTATTGGCCGTGCGCTCGATAAGCTTGCCGGTTGGAATGTAGCCGAAGTCATACGCGGCTAGGTTTGCCAGCAGCGCCAGTCCCATGTTGGTCGGCGAGGTGCGATGCGCGACGACACCCACCGGGTGCTCCTGATAATTGTCGGGCGGCAGCCAGTGATCGTCGGGGCCAACGAAGGTCTCGAAGAAGGCCCAAGTCTTGCGCGCATTTTTATGCAGGAAGGCGATTTGCTCGGTGCTAAGTTTGCTGGACTGACGCTCTCCCGGCAAGCTCAGCCACCAGGCGAGCGCTGGTGCGAAGACCCACAAGACCAGTATCGGCAACGCCGCCAGCAACGCGGCCGGCGCAACGATGAGCAGAATCGCGGCGGTCGCGATGGCGATGGCCGGCGCCGCCCACATGGCCCGGTAGCTGGCCCTCAAGCTGGAGACGCCAGCGCTCGCCGCGCCAGCCGATGGCGTCCATTCCAGCAATCGCTTGTGACTGACGGCGATCCGCCAGTTGGTGCGAATGATGGCGTCCAAGCTGTAGGCCGCTTCAAAAGGCAGGCAGGCAAGCGTGAACATCGCCTGTGCTAAGTGGTTATCTATCGGCGCCATTGCTTGCTGTAGGTGCTGATGCAGTGATACATCTTCACGCTTTTGCATCAGCTCGACAATCACCGAGACGAGGATCGGTATCACGGCGATGCCGATGACGGCCAATGTCCATAGCCATGCCGGAGTCAGCAGGGTCCAGCCGATGAGCAACAACAGCAGCGTGGCCGATGGTGCCAGACTGCGGCGCAGATTGTCGAAGATCTTCCATTGCGAAAGCGCGGACAGCGGGTTAAGCCGGCTGCCATCGTCCGCGCCGTTAGCGGGCACGCGCCGCAACAGCCACGAGGCAATTTGCCAGTCGCCGCGTATCCAGCGATGGCGACGACTTACGTCGGCGCTGTAACGTGACGGATATTGCTCGTACAACTCGACATCGCTCAATAGCGCTGAGCGCACGTAGCAGCCTTCCAGTAGATCGTGACTGAGAATGCGGTTTTCCGGAAAGCGGCCCTTCAGTGCATGTTCAAAGGCGTCAACGTCGTAAATGCCTTTGCCGATGAATGAACCTTCGCCAAACGCATCTTGGTATACATCCGAGATTGCCCGGGTGTAGGGATCGATGCCGGGCTCGCTGCCAAACCACCGGGCGTAGCGCGACTGGTCGGTGGTGGGCATGCTCACCGCGACACGCGGTTGTAAAATTCCGTAACCACGTTTGACACAGCGGCTAGCCGCGTCAAATTCGGCGCGATTGAGGGGGTGCGCCATGGCGCTTGCGAATTGCCGCGCCGCGTCTCGTGGCAACTGGGTGTCGGTGTCGAGCGTGATGACATATTTCACGCCGGCCAGCACCGACGTATCCCCTGCGATCCGCGAAAAGCAGCTAGAATCGCCGCCGCGCAGCAGCGCGTTCAGGTCCGCTAGCTTGCCGCGCTTGCGCTCATAGCCGATCCACGCGCCCTCGGCCGCATTCCAGCGGCGCGGTCGATGCAGCAGGAAGAAGTGATCGTGTCCGGTGTCACGGTACTTTTCATTCAGTGCCGAGATACCCTCCTCCGCCAGCCCCGCCAGTTCATCATCCGCTGGCAGTATCTCGGTGGCGGCATCCCGAAAATCGGTAAGCAGCGCAAAGTGCAGGTGGTCATCGCGATTGGCCAGAAACCTGACCTCCAGTGCTTCGACCAGTTCCTCGACCGTGGCGCGACTGGTGATCATGGTCGGCACCACGACCAGGGTGCGCGACTCGGCAGGAATGCCTTTAGAATAATCCATGCGCGGTAACACATCCGGCACCACCAGCAACGTCACGAGCCAGTTGACCAGCGATAAGGCGAGTTGGCTGGTCGCCAGCAGCAGCAGCATGGCCATCAGGACGAAAATCCAGCTCGCCGTGGTGGCCCAATTGACGCGCATCAGAATGCCGGCGCTCAACAGCAGCGTGAACAGCGCAATGGTGCTCAGATACGGCACTATCGGCATATTGCCGCACCATCCTTTCAGTCGGTCGCGCATCGAGTTGCGGTATGTCACCGCACGCTCCAGCAGCGGCAAGCCCTCATCGATCAGGTAGAAGCCTACATGCGCCCGACAGCGATCGGCTTGGCTGGCAGCCACGCTTGCGTTCGCCATACGGATCGCGGCCTCGGCGACTTCCAGCTCGGTGTGCGGGCTAAGCTTGGCGGTTCGTTCCACGGCGTGGCGGTATCGGTCGCGCGTCGCAAAATCCATCTTCGCGTAAGTGTTCTGCGGGTCGCCGCGCAGGGCGTGCTCGACCAGGCTCATCGTTTCGACAAATTCGCGCCAGTCCATGGCACTCAGGAAACGCAGGCTGGCAATACTGTTGCTGATCGAAACCTGAGCGGCAGCCTGCTTTTGGGTTTCCGCGTGTACCAGCTGTTCGGTAGTCTGTTGCGACTCTGCGAGCAGACGTTCAATCCAGCTCAGCGGCAGTGCCAACGGCGCGCCTTGGCCCTGCAGCTTGCGTACAAATGCAGCGACGAACTGTGTCGTCATCGGCGGATTGGATCGCGCCATATCGGCAATCACCAAAATCAGATTTTTTGAGTCTTTCTCGGCAATCGCGGTCATGCGGTCGGCCCAGGTGTCGGCGAGATCGCGATCATTCATGCCATTCGAGACACGCACAGCAACACGGCGCAGATTCTCGATCAGCGCCAGACGCAGCATGATGGGAATGGCCCATAGCTCGCCCAGCTTGAGGCCGCTAACGGTCTGATAGGCGGACACGAAGCGCCCCAAATTCTCCCTGTCAACCCGACCATCGCCGTGCGATATGGTCTGCAGTGCAATGTCGTACACGCGCGGCAGTCCGGCCGAGTCGCCTCGCGCCAGTCTCGGCAGTTCGCGGCTGTAGCCTTTCGGCAGGTGCCGCTTGGCGGTACGGATCTGTTCTTCGATGAGGTAGAAGTTATCCAACAGCCATTCGCCCGCAGGCGTGATCCGCCGCCTGTCAGTTACGACCCCGGTTAGTTGATTGCAGACGCTGATCAAAACACTTTCGTTGGCTGCTAACCTGGCGAGCAACTGATCCGGCCCGCGCTTGGGCGTTATCCGATGTGCACCCGCCAGCGTCTTTGCATGCCGCTCCATCTGCCCGGTGCTCAGCAGCGTCGATCGTAGCGGCTCCTCTTCAGCCGTCGCGCGTTTGCGAAGCGAAAATGTGCCGAGCATGGCCTTCCATTGAAGCAGCTTGCGGAAAATGATTGTTCTGTTCATGTAAGAAAAGGCAAACTGCACTGGCTAGTTGGTGCAACGTTTACGAGCATGGCGTCCGTTAGCCGACCGGCGTCTGCGCAGGCGGCTGCCCGTTTCTCGTGCCTCACGCCTCGTGGAGGCGGCGCGGCACTACGCAATTTCCGGGCTGGCAATTGCCGATGGGAGAAGTAACCCGCAGCGTCTGCTTGGCCCGCGCTTTTATGCACTGGTGGGTGGCCGCGCTGCGTGGACCCGGCCAGTACGGCTGCATTGGCGACGGCACGGGCGGCCGCGTTTGCCATCAACAACGGCTCCGCCTGCGTCGTGGCCAATCTGCATCGGCTGGCACGCACTGACAATATTATTTGCGCGATGATTGGCCGACTCCAAATGGATGCATAACGATTGAACGCGTTTAGGGCAGATGAGCCCTGCTGACCCTTGGCCGGCCAAGCAAACCAAACCAAGCCGATCATCGTCAAGTACAACGCGACGATATTGTTCAGCAACGTGTGCAGGGCCAAAATAAGTGGGCTGGCGAGCAAGGAAACGATCGAGCCGGTGCTCACGTTGAGATTCATAAGCGACTCTTGATTTCTTTGAAGGCGGCCGCGCGATGGGTCAATGCGCGCTGCTTGTTGGGTCGCGACCGCATATCTCACGCGGCAAAATTGCTGGCAACTGTCAGACTAGCCAAGGCGCTCAATTGAGTCAGTGCGGTAGCGAGCATAGCGAGCGCTACGGCGGGCCTGCAGATGGCCGTCGCCATTCGGCGGCGCAAGCATCAACAGGGAAGCCCGCGACTCAACCTGTTGCCGCACGTGTATTGCATTTCTGC
>Ga0209591_10009774_pt1 | contig 10350 bp, 9 predicted proteins | sample MAT01_FD_187207 | JGI IMG/M metagenome (GOLD analysis project Ga0209591, IMG submission 187207) | Freshwater microbial communities from Lake Fryxell liftoff mats and glacier meltwater in Antarctica - MAT-01 (SPAdes) (version 2) | ecosystem: Environmental > Aquatic > Freshwater > Ice > Liftoff...
GGCGATCAGGTGACCAGCGGCGAGATCATCGCGGAGATCGAGACCGATAAGGCCACGATGGAGCTGGAGGCGTTCGAGACCGGCACGTTCCAGAAGATCGTGATCCCTGAGGGCCAGACCGTGCCGATCGGCGAGATTATCGCCTTTATCGGCGATGGCGCCGCGCCCCCTGAGGCTGCCCCTGCCCCCACCCCTGCGAACGGCGGATCGCCTGACGCTGCGCCCGCCGCGCAGGGCGGTGCCGCGCCCGCTGAGGCCGCCCCTGCCGCTGCGAACGGCGGATCGCCTGGCGCCGCGCCCGCAGCGCAGGCAGAAGTCGTCGCCAGCGCCAAGCCGCCCGCGCCAGCCAGCGCCAAGCCGCCTGCGCCAGCCAGCGCCACGCCCGCCGTCGCGGCCGAGGCAGCCCCTAGCGGCGCAGACGACAACGGCCGCATGGTCGCCTCGCCCGTAGCCCGACGCATCGCTGAGGAGCTAGGCGTCGATCTGCGGCAAGTTCAGGGGACCGGCCCCGGCGGCCGGATCATCAAGGAGAATGTCGAGGAGTTCGCGGCGCGCGCAGGGGCGAGCCCAGGTGCTCGCCCTGAGCCCGCCGCCCCAGACGCTCCCTCCGCCAAACCCGCCGCGCCCGCCCCCGCCGCAAGCCCGGCGCCCACGTTGGCCGGCGCCGAGCCCCTGGCCCGCATGCGCAAGGCCATCGCCCGCGCGATGAGCGACAGCAAGCCCGGCATCCCGCATATCTATGTCACCATCGAGGTGGACATGGACGCCGCCATGGCCCTGCGCGAGCAGCTCGCTACAAGCGGCATCAAGCTCTCCGTGAACGATCTGGTGGTCAAGGCGGCGGCAAAAGCCCTCACCAAGCTGCCCGCCGTCAACACCAGCTACAGCCTTACCGCCGACGGGCAGCCCGGCATCACGCGCCACCAGCAGATCAATGTGAGCGTGGCCGTGGCCCTCGACGACGGCCTGATCGCCCCGGTGGTGAAGGACGCCGACAAGAAGAGCGTAGGCGCGATCAGCGCGGAGATCCGCGACATGGCCGGTCGCGCCCGCGAGGGCAAGATCAAGCAGAGCGAGCTCGAGGGCGCTACCTTCCAGGTCTCCAACCTCGGCATGTTCGGCGTCACCGAGTTCGTGTCGATCATCACGGTGCCCCAGGCCGCCTCGATCGCGGTGGGCGCGGTGCGCAAGCTGCCAGTGGTGCGCAACGACCAGATCGTCGTGGGCCAGGTGATGAACATCACCATCAGCGCCGACCACCGCATTGTGGATGGCGCCGTGGCCGCCCAGTACCTCAAGGAGCTCAAGGGCCTGCTGGAGGCGCCGCTGAGCGTGCTGGTGTAGGCAGCTCGCTGCGCTCGTGACGGTGGACGGTGGACGGGTTGCTCGCTGCGCTCGCGACGGTGAAAACAGGTACCCCGTCCACCGTCCACCGCCCACCGTCCAACGTCCAACGTCCATGGCGTATCTGACCGAGCGTAGCGCCGAGCGCATGCAACGTGAAGGCCTGCTTAGTGTGGCAGAGCCATGATCGCCACGGTGATGCCCGCAATAAGCAGGCTGATGATCAGCGAGCCAACGACCCCCTGCAGAAACGCGACGAAGTGGAACCTATATGCGCGTTAGCCCTGCAGCTGCTCGGTACCTGGAACAACCAGGAACGAGGGCCGGATGGCAACCAGGACCAGCCAATCGATAAGTACCAGGTCGACCAGGTTGAAGACCTGAATAGTCAACGACCCAAGGCTAAAGCGCTTGGGCTTGCGCCTCACACGCTCGCCGGAGGCGATGCCGAATGGACACCTTAGCGCGGGGAGCCTCTGGTATACCGAGAGAACCAGATCGCGCAGGTAGGTTGGTTGACTGCAACCTCCTGATCAGTCCCTGGCGGTGCCTCTTGCGAGACTAAGCTGATCAGGCTCGGAGTTTTCGGATGCCGCATCGGGCGGCGAGGGCGTAAACAGTTGCCTGCATGCAGGTGCCTTAGCCCGTATGTTCAGTCTGCCACGAGCGTCGTTATTCCGCAACAGGACGCGCTAAAGCGGGCGCTCTTCGCATCTTATTTTTAGCCCTGCCTAAAAATATTATTAGCCTATCCTGTTGCCAATCTATCACGCGATGGAGCTGCAAAAAGAGCCCCCGCCATCAGCATGATGGCGGGGGCTCTTCGCGCCCTTCGCTACGCTTCGTGCCGTTCGCGGTCCAGACCGTCCACCGTCCACCGTCCACCGTCAGCTCGCCTCACATCTCGCCGTAGAGCTCCAGCAGCTCGCGCCACTCGGCGGCCAGCTCCTCGCGGCGGGCGGCGTAGTAAAAGTGGGTCTCGCCCTGCTCGTCGACAAACACCAGATCGACCTGGCTGCGCATGGGCCGCAGGTAGCCGAGGTTGCCCCACCAGCGCACCTTCTCCTCGTCAATCGGCATGTCTTGCTGGAACATGCGGGCCGCGTACTCGCGCACGGTGCCCGGCTCGATATCCTGGAGCCGCCAGGGCACACCGCTCACATCGCCGGTGCGCAGATTGCGAAAGCTATAGTGCCACTCGCCATCGTCGCCCTTTGCGGCGCTCACCACCTCGATCCCGGTGCGCGGGCGTGGCACCCGGATCAGGTTCAGCCAGGCCTCGGTGAGCTTGTCCACCGGCACGCCGGGGTACGTCTGCTGGCCGTCGCCCTCTTTGTCCTTCATCACCAGCTCGAAGCGGGCATTGCTCTGCTCGTCACGGGCGACAGCGGCTAGGCCGCCGCGACCGCGCCAGCGAATGCGCCGCTCGCCCCAGGCTGTAGGCTCCTGCGGGGCTGCGGGCTCGACGGCGGGCGGTAGCTCCTCGATCATGGGCGGCGGGGGCGACTCATCGTTCTGCTCGAAGGCGGCGGGCTCCTGCTCCACCGCCTCGCCGCTGCGCTCGTTGAGCAGGGCAGCCCACGCGTCGCTGAGGCCCCAGTCGCTTACGCCGAAGAAGACATGGTCGATCACGCCGTTGGCGTCGCGGTGGACCAGATCGTACTTGGTGCGGCTGCCCTGGCGATAGGCGCGCCAGAGCCCAAGGCGGCCCTTCCACTTGATCTGGCTCTGAAGATCCACGCGGCCATCGCGCAGATCCTCGTGGCGCCCGATCGCGTAGGCCCAGAGGCCCTGGGCTCGGTCGCGGGAGACACCGGCGGTGGTGCGCAGATCGCGCACCTCGTAAAGCCAGACCCCGCCGCGCTTCTGGGCGCTCGCGATCTCCACGCCAGAGCGGGGCAGATCAAGATCCTGGCCATTGTCGAGCGGCGAGGAGACACCCTCGGCGAGCGCGCGGCGGCAGAGCTGAATGATCTCGCCCCGGTCGGCGATAGCGGTCTCGCCATCGCGGCGCACATAGATCGCGCCATTGCTGCCGACATAGGGCGGGGGCTCGCCGACCTTCACCTCGACGCGCATCACGTCCTGGCCCTCGTAGCGCATCAGCTCGAACGAGAGGTAGGGCTGCGGCGAGAGCAGCTCGGCCACACCCTTGCGCAGCGCCTCGCTCACCTGCTCGGGGCGACTCACGCCCACCACGCGGCCGCCGGGCTCGCAGCCAACCACGAGCACGCCGCCGCCAGCGTTGGCGAGCGCGGCAATATCGGCCCACAGCGCATTGGCGGCGTTGGGGTCGTCGGCGAGGGCGCGCAGCACCTGGCGCTCAGACGACCCGCCAAAGCGCACTGCGTCCACGGCCCACTGCTTCTGGTCGCGCTTGGGCACGCGCACCCGGTCGAACTCCTGGCTGGTAAGCAGGGCGCGCAGCGACTCGAAGCTGTTGTCTGGCAGCAGCAGCTCGATGTAACGGTCGCCGATGCCGTGGCGATGCAACACGGGGGCGTCGCCGTCGGGGAGGCGGCGCAGGCGGTGGGCATCGCTGCCCTGGATGCAGAACATGCGCCGCTCGTAGTGCTCGGTCTTACCGTTGTAGAAGCCCGGCGAGGTAAACTTCTCGTGGTCGGTGTAGAAGTTCACAAACTCCAGCGCGTTCACGAAGGCGCTCTGCGTAACGGCGATGCGTGACTGGCCGCTGGTGCCCATGCGCAGCGTCTCGTGGATCACGCCATTGGTGCTGTTCACGTGGGGGGCGATCACGAGACCGCCAGCGCGGGCGATGATCTCGTAGGCGTCGGTGACGTGGCGCGTATTCGAGACGCCACACAGACCCTCTTTGAGATGGTCGGCGGGGACACCAAGCTGGAGCAGGGTGGCCTCGATCAGGCTGACCGGGCGGTTGGGGGCGAAGACGCCCAGGATATGGGCGCCGAAGTGGGAGGTGAACTCGAAGCCGGGCAGGACGGTGATCTTGGCGAGCAGGCGGCGGTAGGTTTCGAGGCGCTGCTGCTCCTCGGGCGTAAGGCGGCTGGCGCCGTCGAGGGCGCGCAGGAAGTCGAGCTCACGCTGAAGCTGCTCGTAGCCGTGGACGGTATTATGATCGGTGAAGGCGATCAGCTCAAGCTCGCGGCGCTCGGCCTCTAGCAGAATATCGAGATAGGTAACTTCCGGTTCGGCGTAATCTTCAGAGGCCGGCGTATGAATGTGCAGGTCGGCGCGAATCCAGCGCATCCCGTTGCGCACCTCAGCAGGTGTGCTCATAGGTTTTTAACTCCAACAATCTCTTCTCTAACGATGCTTTGGGATCAGGCTTTTGTTCTTCTGGCCGCAATAGAATGCGCGGCACGCGGCGGCGACTCCTCCTTTCCAATAATGCTCCTACCTGTATCATACCCCAAACGCGCCCAAACGACAACGAGAGGCTGGTTGCTGAAGCAACCAGCTACTCCTGTACGAAGGCCGCCTGCGCGGCCTCTCGCAGCCCGCGCGTCCGCTTGGCTCAGCACCCCCAGGCCGGCTCGCCGCCCTGCTGGCGGTAGGCGTAGGCCATACGCCGCGTGTTCCAGGCGAGGCCCACCCGCCCGTCGGGCGTAAGGATAATACAGCCCCCGCTGCCGCCCGAGACTCTGCGGGCCAGCGTGCGCACCGCCAGCTCCGCCGCAGACTGGGGCGGCAAACCGCGCTCCAGCAGCTCCACCGCGCGCCGCGCCAGGGCCACCCGCACGATCGACTCGCCCCAGCCTGTGCAGACAGCAGCCCCGCTTTGGTCGTCGGCATAGAGCCCACAGCCCACCATTGGCGTGTCGCCCACGCGGCCAGGCAGCTTAAAGGGCGTACCGCCCGTGGAGTTCGCCGCCACCATGTTGCCCTCAGCGTCGAGCGCGATCGCGCCGACCGTATCGTGGCCGCCCAGCGCGCGCTGGGCGGCGTGCTCCAGGGTGGCCGCAGCCACCTGAGCGGGGGCCTCTGGTTCAGCGGGGAGTGTGCCAGCAGCCTGCGCCGCGCGCCACTCCTCCCAGAGCCGCTGCTCGCGCTCGACGATCAGGGCGCTGTTCTCGATCAGGGCTACCCCGTGCGCAACCGCGAACTGCTCGGCGCCCTCGCCCACCAGGAAGGTGCCGGGGCCGCTGAGCACATGGCGCGCCAGCGTGATCGGGTTGCGCACCCGGCGCAGGTTCGCCACCGCCCCATAGCGCAGGGTGCGCCCCTCCATCAGGGCTGCGTCCAGCTCAACCTCGCCGGCCGCAGTGAGCACCGCGCCCGTGCCCGCGTCGAAGATCGGGTCGTCCTCCATAATGCGCACCGCGGCCTCGCACGCGTCGAGCGCGCTGCCGCCCTGGCTAAGTAGCGCCCAGCCGGCGCTGAGCGCAGCGCGGCAGCCGGCCAGGTGCGACTCCACCTGCTCGTCGGGGATGGCCCAGGCGCCGCCGTGGACGATCATCGCGATGGGCATAGATGCGATCTCTCTTGCTGCGCTTGCGTGGGCGAATCAGCCTACTCTACCACAGCGCCTAGTACGGCGCAACGGGCCATGCAAAAGGCCGCCGCTCGGGTGAGCGGCGGCCGTTTACTTTTCTTGTGGAGCGTAGCGGGGTCGAACCGCTGACCTCAACACTGCCAGTGTTGCGCTCTACCAACTGAGCTAACGCCCCAAGCGTAGGAAGTGGAGACGAGGAGGCTCGAACTCCTGACCTCGACAGTGCGATTGTCGCGCTCTACCAACTGAGCTACGTCCCCAAACACGTTGCGGAGTATAGCATACGCGGCCATGGGCTGTCAAATCGTTTTTGCTTCTTCAGGTCTGGGTGATGCCTGACATTACGCTACGATGCGAGCAAAGTGTCGACCGGGCGCTTGACGGCGACGGTCTGAAGACGAGCTCGCCCTTGCTCCGCTTCGCCGCGTTGTGAAACCGCCTGTTAGTCCTCGCGACGGGCGCGCCGGTCGCACAGCGGGAGCCAGCGGTCCTGGGGGCGCCATTCCCAGCTGATCGTCTGGGTGCGTCCGTCTGCGCTGAATTCGGTCCGCGCGCGCTCCGTTTCGCCGGTCAGCGTCCACACTCGCCCGTCGACGGCAACGTCATAATGGCGGTAGAACCCGTGGTTCTCGAAGGACCGCGCAAAGTAGCGGCCCGTCTTGGCATCCACACCCATTACGCTGAGCGTATCGAAGGGGTTGGCTCCAATGATCGCCCGTTCGTCCTGGACGAGGAAGAACTCGCCGGTGTGCCACGTGCCGGTGTGGGTGCTGAGCCACGGCTCGGCCGCGCTTTTCGGATCGTCGTCAGGCTGGCTCGGACTGCCGTAGGATTTGCCCTCGGCCCGCCAGCGGCCCAGGAAGACGGCAAGTGCGTCGTGCTGATCGCCGCGCGTTGGGGGAGCCTCGTTGTCGCTCGTAGTCACTGAAAGCTCCTGTCGTTGAAACTATTCGCGTTTGTCGGGTACCACACTGCACGATAACTGAGTGGCGAGTCCTCACAACAGCCGTATTGCTTTCATCGCCGCGCGTACCTGTTGCTGGCGTCAGGTACAAGAAACGGGCGAATGGGAGTATGCTGGTGACGAAGGCGGTCGGACTCCTCCGTTACGAGCGTTATGCTATGACAGGTACGCAAGCAGCTCGGTACTATCTGCGCCTTGTGCAACGCTCTCACTGGCGAAGCCATCGCCCCCAGCGACGACCTGCCATTGCACCAGGGTGAGCTCGGCGGCGCGTGCAAGGGCGACGAGCAGATCCGTTTCCGCCTGATCGGCTGTTCCGCCAATGTAGCCGCCATAGCCGCGCTCGATAGTTAGATCGCTGCCGCAGCACTCAATGAAGTGATAGATCCAGATGTTGCTTGGGTTTGCGCCTGCAAGGTTCGCCTGGAGCCGCGGGGCGCTGTGCGGATCACTGTAGCGCTCGTAGCTGTGGGGCTGGCGGTGGCTACGGCAGACGTCATCGCGGAGCCGGGAATAGCTATAGCTGGGGGGCGCGTGCCGACGCACCGCAGCAGACAGGGCGGCGGCATCTGCCGGGGCAAACTGCACAAAAAAGAACCAGTCCGGCCCAAGATTTTTAGCCTGGAGCTGCCAGAACCATGAGATGGCAGGCATAGACGTTGTTTCCGGGGCGCCCACCAGGGGCGCCCGTACGGCTCCTGGCGATGGGGCGGCTGTCCCCTGTCCCCAGTACCCTGTCCCCTAGCTTTGGAGCTCGGCGAGGGCGGACTCTGCCTCGGTGCGGGGGAGGCCGCCTGCGGTGAGGGCGTCGTCGTCGAGGGCGAGGATGCGCGCGTAGAAGGCGCTGCCTGCGGCGAGCAGGGCGGCGTCGCCGGGGGCCTCGGCGAGCAGCTCGAAGAGCGTGTCTTCGGCCTGGGCGAAGGCGCCCTCGCGCTCGTAGAGCTGGAAGAGCGCGGCGCGGGTGCGGGCGGGCAGGCTGTAGCCGTGCAGCAGCTCTAGCAGGTGGGTGCGGGGCGGGGTGTAGTCCAGGCTTGACAGTGGCGCGTCGCCATGATCGGCGAGCTCGGCCTCGAGCAGCAGCTGGAGGGCGAGCAGGGCGCGGGGCGGCACGAGCTGGCTATCGCCCTGAGCCTGGTAGATGGTGGCCTCGGCATGCAGGATGGCGGCGACGTAGGCGGTGAGCTCGCGCCAGGAGCCGTCGCGGTCCGCGAAGCGGATCAGGGCGAGGATCTCGCGGTCGCTGCGTGCGGCGAGCGCGTCGGAGCCGACGCCGAGGGCGTTGCGCATGGCGTCGTCGGTGGCCATGAGGGCCAGGGGATACTGGCCCGCCTTGCGCAGCCCGGTGATGTAGGCGATGATCTGGCCAAGGCGGCGAATCATGCGCAGGATGTAGTCGTCGCGGTACATACAGACACCCTACCGTGGAAGCGGCGGGGTGTCAACAGCGTTGTGCTACCCCGCCCGCTGGCGGCGGCGCAGCTGCCAGCGCCATACGCCGTTGCGGCTCTGCTGCGGGCGCAGCAGGGTGCTCTGATCGGGCGGCTGGGCTGCGAGCGCATCACCAATGGCACGCTCTAACAGCAACTCTGACTCTTTGACAAGCGCTTCTTCTCCACGCGTAGCGCCGACCTGGACCCGCTTTGCCCCCACCTCACGCTCAAGCATCAGCTACCTCTTCCAGCACATACAACTCTATTCTCCAGTATGAACGCGGGGGCGCAGCGTCTCGATATGCCCGTGAAAAAAGTGTTATGCGTAGCCAGGGCGTTGTGGCTGACTGAGCGAGCGGCGAAAGTGTTGTATCATAGCAACAGCCGACTGTAGCTAGAGGAGGTTCCGCAGATGGCCCCACAGTTTAGTGGGAAGGTTGCTCTGGTAACCGGCGCCGGCTCGGGCATCGGCCGGGCCTCGGCACTCGCCTTTGCGCGAGGTGGCGCGAAGGTTGTGGTCGCGGATGTGACGGCAGAGGCCGGCGAGGAGACGGTGGCCCTGGTGCGCGCCGAGAACACCGACGCCTTCTTTGTGCGCACCGATGTCTCGCAACGGGCGGATGTTGAGAACCTGATTCACAGCGCCGCAGATTTTTACGGGCGGATCGATTTCGCCCACAACAACGCGGGCATCCCAGGCGCTCAGGCGCTGCTCGCCGACTACCCCGAAGAGATCTGGGACCGCGTGATCGGCATCAACCTTAAGGGTGTCTGGCTCTGCATGAAGTACGAGCTCCAGCAGATGCTCAAGCAGGGCGGCGGGGTGATCATCAACACTGCGTCGGTGGCTGGCCTGAAGGGGTCGCAGGGCGTGTCGGCGTATGTGGCCAGTAAGCACGGTATTGTGGGCTTAACGAGGGCGGCCGCCCTGGAATATGCCCGCAACAATATTCGGGTGAACGCCATTGCCCCCGGCACCATCCACACCGCGATGATCGACCGCTTCACCGGCGGCGATGATCGCATCCTCCAGCAGTTCGCCGAGGGCGAGCCCGTGGGCCGCCTTGGCACACCCGACGAGGTTGCCCAGGCGGTGACATGGCTCTGCTCTGATGGGGCCTCGTTCATCACCGGGGCGGTGCTGCCGGTGGATGGTGGGCGCCTGGCGTAGTGTGGGCATGAACAGCTACGAGGAGATCTACGCGGCCGTGCGGCGCATCCCCTACGGGCGGGTGAGCAGCTACGGTCGCGTGGCGCTTCTGGCCGGCCACCCGCGCCAGGCTCGCCTGGTGGGCTACGCGCTCCATGCCCTGCGTGCCGCCTCTGGCGACGAGGTGCCCTGGTGGCGCGTGATCAATCACGCCGGGTATATCTCCAACGCCTACGAACCCGCCTTGCAGCGCGCTCGCCTGGAGGCCGAGGGGGTTGTGGTGGATGCGCGCGAGCGAGTGGATCTGGTGCGCTTTCTATGGGAGGGCGATTAGCCCGTGTCGGCGGAAGCCCCGGTTGGGTTTGAACCACGAAGCACCCGAAGCGGAGGAACGCAAGCGATCGGCCGTTGTGCGCTTCGTAGCCTTCGTGGTTCAGCCAACCCCGCTTGACAACCCGTGCGCCTTTCGGCTACACTAGAGATAGATCATTTGTTCTACTCTGGACAGCCCTGGGGGCAGCACATGGCACGAGATCTGAACAAAGTACAGCTCACGGGCCGGCTCGGCGCCGACCCGACGCTGCGCTACACAGCCCAAGGCAGCGCGATCGTCACCTTCAAGGTGGCCTCGAACCGCAGCTGGCGCACCGCCTCCGGCACGAGCCACGAGGACACCGAGTGGTTTCGCGTGGTCGCCTGGGATCAGCTGGCCGAGCAGTGTCAGCACCTGCTCGTGCGTGGCGCCCACATCTACGTCGAGGGCCGTCTCCAAACCCGTCAGTGGTCCGACGAGGCCGGCCAGCAGCGCAACTCCACCGAGGTCGTCGCCAGCGAGGTGATCGTGCTGGACGCCGCCGCTGCGCCCGGCCAGGCAGGCTCGGCCCCCCCGAAGCCCGAGCGCCGCAACGCACGCGTGCGTCCAGCCACACCGCCACCCGGGCTCCACGCCGCCCCAGCACCCCCACTCCAACTCACCGAGGAAGATCTG
>Ga0209591_10009778_pt1 | contig 10347 bp, 7 predicted proteins | sample MAT01_FD_187207 | JGI IMG/M metagenome (GOLD analysis project Ga0209591, IMG submission 187207) | Freshwater microbial communities from Lake Fryxell liftoff mats and glacier meltwater in Antarctica - MAT-01 (SPAdes) (version 2) | ecosystem: Environmental > Aquatic > Freshwater > Ice > Liftoff...
TAAGGATAGTGACCCTTTCGGTTCTATCGGCAATGCCGCGGTGGAAGCCTTGGCACCGTTGGTGAGTAGCGATGCAGAGGTACGTCAAGCAATCATCACCAAACTCAAAGATAAGGATAGTGACCCTTTCGGTTCTATCGGCAATGCCGCGATGAAAGTCTTGGCACCGTTTGTGGATAGCGATGCAGAGGTACGTCAAGCAATCATCACCAAACTCAAAGATAAGGATAGTGACCCTTTCGGTTTTATCGGCAATGCCGCGATGAAAGCCTTGACACCGTTGGTGAGTAGCGATGCAGAGGTACGTCAAGCAATCATCACCAAACTCAAAGATGAGGATAGTAGTGTGTGCAGTGCCGCAGTGGAAGCCTTGACACCGTTGGTGAGTAGCGATGCAGAGGTACGTCAAGCAATCATCACCAAACTCAAAGATAAGGATAACACCCTTTTCGACTCTATCGGCAGTGCCACTGTGGAAGCCTTGGCACCGTTGGTGAGTAGCGATGCAGAGGTACGTCAAGCAATCATCACCAAACTCGAAGACAGGGATAGTAGTGTACGCAGTGCCGCGGTGAAAGCCTTAGCACCGTTGGTGAATAGCGATGCAGAGGTACGTCAAGCAATCATCACCAAACTCAAAGATAAGGATAGTAGTGTGTGCAGTGCCGCGGTGAAAGCCTTGACACCGTTGGTGAGTAGCGATGCAGAGGTACGTCAAGCAATCATCACCAAACTCGAAGATAAGGATAGTAGTGTGTGCAGTGCCGCGGTGAAAGCCTTGACACCGTTGGTGAGTAGCGATGCAGAGGTACGTCAAGCAATCATCACCAAACTCGAAGATGAGGATAGTAGTGTACGCAGTGCCGCGGTGAAAGCCTTAGCACCGTTGGTGAGTAGCGATGCAGAGGTGCGTCATGGCCTATGCCATTGCCTCTCTGATCAGAATAATGATGTGCGGAAGTCGGCAGTGGAAGCGTTGGCGGGACTGGTGGGCAGCGATGCGGAGGTGCGCCATGACCTGCGCCAACGCCTCGCTGATGACAACTGGCAAGTGCGGAGGGCGGCGGTGCAAGCGTTGGCCGGTGTGGTCAGCACGGATGACGTATTGCTACAGAATTTAATCCCTTGGTTTGGGCTTGCAGTTGATCGGAGTTACTTATCTAGCGAACAACAAAATGTTGTAAGCGCGACCCAAGCGCGCCTGGTGGAAATCTATGCGCCACTGTTGGCCGCGCGCCCCTCCTTGTTGGAGCAGTTTGTTGCGTTATTGGATGTTACTGCCTGGCCCCTCCGTTTGGGGGTTGCACGCGCCCTGATTGCCATGCCTGGTGGCCCACCGCCGGTGCTGTTGCCAAAACTGCGCCATTTACTCTACGACATGCGCGGCGAAGAAAGTTGGCCCACTCGGCTTACGGTGGCAGAACTCTTTATCAATGAGCGCGATCAGGCATTGAGCCAACAGGCGATTACAACAGCGGTCGAGGCACTCGACTACGCCACGCAGCGTTGGTATTATCTTCCCCACTCTGGCGTGGAGGTGCGTAAACAGGCTGCCACTATCCTCGGCCAACTTGATCCAATCTACCGCGACGAAAAGATTTTTGCCCGTCTGGCGCGGGTGTTGGATGAAGACCAGGACGAAGATGTGCGCGATGCGGCCTACGGCGCGCTCTTGCGGCTGGCTGCGGTGCCGGAACGGACACCAACGGATTTGGACAGGAACGGATAAAGCCGTGCGTAACATAGAACCGCGGATGCACAGATAGCCGCGGATCTAAGGTGTAATCGACAAAAATCCGTGGCTATCTGTGCATCCGCGGTTCTTACGTGTAAGGAGCACAAGATGGCAAAACCAAACGTATTAATCACGGGCGCCAGCGGCCTGATTGGGCGGCTGACGGTGGCGGGGCTGGGTGACAAGTATGAATTCAGCGCGCTCAACCGGCGCCCGGTGGCGGGGATTCCTTGTCTACAGGCCGACATCAACGACGCGGCCGCGATCCAGCCGGCCTTTGCCGGGATGGAGATGGTGCTCCACTTGTCGGCGGATACGACCGATGTGATAGGGTGGGAAGGCACGATGGCGACGACGATGATGGGCACCTTAAACGTGTTCCAGGCCGCCCAGGCCGCGGGCGTCAAACGCGTGGTTTTTATGAGTTCGGGCAGCACAATGTGTGGCTGGGAATGGGATGACAGCCTGCCCTACGGTAAATTGGCGGGCGGCGAGTATGACAAAGTCAGCGCGCCCTGGCCCTTGCTCAACCAGAACGATCCGCCGCGCCCCGACAGTCCGTATGCCGTGGGCAAACTTTTTGGCGAAACGACGGGCCGTTGGTTTTCTGACACTTATGGCATGTCTGTGCTCTGCATTCGCCTGGGCGCGGTGCTGGACACCGACCGGCCCAAGTTACTGCGCCATTTCCCCGGCTATCTTTCGCAGGCCGACGCCGTGTAGATGATCGACAAGTGCCTGGCTGCGCCGTTAACGCTCAAGTACGACATCTTTGATGCGATCTCCGAAAATCGCTACCGCTGGCGCGACACCAGCCACGCCAAGGAAGTGCTCGGCTGGCAACCCACAGGCTCGGCGGATAATTTTAACCCGGATGATTATCGCTAGGCGGCGCGCCCTGTGAGGTGTGAATTCGCTGAGCACGGCTCGCTCAACGTCATTCAGGTAAAGGCATTGTAGGTGCGGTTTGTAACCGCACGATCTGGGCTACAAAGAGATCGTGCGGTTACAAACCGCACCTACAATGCAACGATTTTGGTCTTACCTGCATGACATTAGCGCCTCACTTATCATCCTCTTCCAACGGTCGGATAAAGTGAATCTGACGTGCGATCTCCTCGAAGCCGAGGCTGGGATAGAGTCGTTGGCCAACCGGGTTTTGTTCAAGCGTTTCGATGCGGGCGTACTGCATACCTTGCTCGCGCAGATAGGTGATGGCGGTCGCGAGCAGGGTGCGCCCGATGCCTTGTTGGCGATAGGCCGGGAGTACGCCCAAGTTGGGGATGCCGCCGATGCGGGTGGCGGGGTCCAGACGGGTGGTGACGTAGCCGGCCACGACGCCTTCGACTTCGGCCACAAAAATGCCGTCGGCGTTGGCGGCCACATCGGCATCGATATGGCGGGCTTTGCGAAAGTGCCAATCCTGGTCACCGACAGGGCCAAAACGTTGCTCAATATTTTGATCGATGGCGACGCCATCAAAACAAATTAGCGTAATTTCTTTGATCGCGTCTCGATCTGCTGCTGCATATTTGCGAATGGTAAACATGGTTATGCGACCAACCTTTCGATCAGCGCGGTCACAATCGACTTCTGTCCGGCCAGTGAGGGATGCAGGCCATCGGGCAGCAGATAGTCGGGATTGGCAGGTGTGCCAAAGACCGCTTGCAAATCTACGACTGGGTCGGGCAAGGTGCGCATCAACTCGGCAATAGCAGCCAGATCGCTGTTGCGCCAGCCTAATTGCAACGGCCCCAGAAACCAGTCCACGCCAATCCAATCTTCGAGCACGGTGGCCGGCGTTAGCCAGACCCATTCGGCCTGCGTTTGTTTGGCTGCATAGTGGCGCAACATGTTCAGGTTGGCGGCCGTTTCGCTCAAACTGAGCAAGGTTTTGCTGGGCGACTCGCCGTGCAGCCGCGCATCGTTGGTGCCTACAAAGCAGAAGATCCAGTCCGGCTTGGCGTGTACAACGTCCAAAAAGCGGCTGATCAAGTTGGCGGTGGTGTCGCCTGAGATGCCAGCGTTGATTACGGTAAGGTTGTCTTGCGGCCGGCGCAAGGCGAGCAGATGGCGCAGAATCTCCAGCCAAGATTGATAATCATCGGTGATGCTGTCGCCCAGGCCAACAATGATTTGACCCGCTACAAAAGGGAGCCGGTCGACACGGGCCGCAAAGGCGGGATCGCTGAGCAGATCCATGGCGGCGTTGCGGGCGTTGTCGTCAAAGTGCGTCTTGATCGTCTGATAGGTGACCAGATCGATGTTGTGCAACATGGCGACCAGGGCATCGCTCATCCCCGGCATCCCGGCCAATATTTTCTCCGGGTGTTGAAACTGAATGATGTAGGAGCGTTCTTCGAGGGCGTAAGGTTGGTTTTGCATAGGTGTGAGTTCCTGAATGTGGTTGCGCGGTGTGGATAGGGCTATTATAGCGCAGGCAAACAAAAAAACGCCAGTGCTTTCAAAGCACTGGCGTTTTTTGACGATTTGAAAAATCGTTGTACAGGTACAGGTTAGGCGGCGGGGCGGTATTCGCGGCCAACGGTGACCGGTTGGCCGTGGCTGGTGTAGAGCGACGGCGCCGCGCCCTGGGTAAAGACCTCTGCCGTGACAACACAGCGCACCACGTCGCTGCGGTCGGGAATTTCGTACATCACATCGAGCAGCGCCTCTTCGACAATGCTGCGCAACCCGCGCGCGCCGGTGCGGCGCAGAAAGGCTTCGGTGGCGACGGCTTCTAGCGCATCCGGTTCAAATTCCAGTGTTACCTTGTCCATCGCAAAAAGCCGCTGGAATTGGCGCACGATGCTATTCTTGGGTTCGGTCAAGATGCGCACCAATGCCTTGCGGTCGAGCGCGCTCAGGCTGACAAAAACCGGCAAGCGGCCAATAAACTCCGGAATCAGCCCAAAGGCCAGCAAATCGTCCGGCACTACCTGGTGCAACAGTTGACTTTCGTCGCGGCTCTCTTTTTCCAGACGGCGAATCTTCTGCTCGCGCTGGCGGGCCGTCAACTCTTCCGGCAGCGGCTGGCCTTCGCCGCTGTCTTGGGCTTGCGCTGGCACGGCCTGCGCTGGATCGGCGTCGTGGACAATAAAGCCTAAACCGGCGCGCCGTTGCTGGCGCCGCCGTACGACATCGCCCAGGCGGGTAAACGCGCCACCGCAGATAAACAAAATGTTGCGCGTATCGAGTTGGATAAACTCTTGCTGCGGATGTTTGCGCCCGGCATTGGTCGGCACATTGGCGACCGTGCCTTCAATGATCTTGAGCAGCGCCTGTTGTACGCCTTCACCGCTTACATCGCGTGTGATACTGGGATTGTCGCCGCTTTTGCGCGCAATCTTATCGATCTCGTCGATGTAGATAATACCGTGCGCGGCCCGCGCTACATCCCATTCGGCGGCCTGCAATAGGCCGACCAAAATCGTTTCGACATCCTCACCCACATAGCCAGCTTCGGTGAGGGTGGTGGCATCGGCAATCGTAATCGGCACGTTGATCATTCGCGCCAGCGTCTGGGCGAGCAAGGTTTTGCCGCTGCCGGTCGAGCCGATCAGCAGCACGTTGCTCTTGGCCAGTTCAACATCTTCGGGATCCAGTCCCACGGTCGTTTCGTCAACCACTTCGCGGGCAGATTCTCGAATACTCGACGCGCCAAAAACGCGCTTGTAGTGGTTGTAAACCGCCACCGCCAGCACTTTCTTGGCCCGCTCCTGGCCGATTACATATTGATCCAGGTAGGCGACAATGGCTTTGGGGTTGGGGATCTGTTGGGGCGGGAACGCGGCATTCTTCACCGGTTTGCCCGCCTCGGCCAGCCCTTCTTCGGCCAAGATCTCCGCCCCCAACAACACGCACTCATCGCAAATATAGACGTCGTCGGCGCCCTCGATCAGGCGTTTGACCTCGGCCTTTTCTTTGCCGCAAAAAGAACAGTGCGGGGTTGCTGTTTGTAAAATATTCACCATCCGTGTCCGCTTTTTCCTTATGGTATTTTTGATGCGTAGGGGTGATTGGAGATTGGGTGATTAGTCTAAGGTACTTACCAATTACCCAATCTCCAATTACTCTTCCCTACGCCGCTTCGCCGTTCTTCTGTTCAATGGTCGCCGGGTCGGGCACAGCCGGCAGGCCCAGGTGAATATCGCCGGCTTTGCTGATGACGACGACGTTGCTGGTATCACCCAACACATCATCGACCAAGCCGTACTCTTTGGCGTCGATGGCGTTCATATAGCGATCGCGATCGAACTGGGCTTCGATCTCGCGCCAGGTGTGGCCAGTGTGCTTGCCCACCAGCTGGAAGAGTTGCGTCTGCACGCGCTCTTGCTCGCGGAAGGCGATCCGCACATCTTCGGTGTAACCCTGCGCGCCACCGGCGGCCGGGTGCATGTGGATGGTGGCATGGGGCAAGGCGTAGCGCCGACCCTTGGCGCCAGCCGCCAGCAACACGGTGCCCATGCTGGCGGTGACGCCAACGGCCAGCGTGCTCACCGGTGCCGTGATCATCTGCATGGTATCGTAGATGGCCAACCCGGCATAAACGCTGCCGCCGGGGCTATTGATGTAGAGGCTGATTGGCTGGTTGGGATCTTCGCTGTTGAGCCAGAGCAACTGCGCCACGATCACGTTGGCCACTTGGTCGTTGATCGGTGTGCCCAGGAAAACAATGCGCTCCTTGAGCAACAGGCTATAGATGTCATACGCTCGCTCGCCCCGCCCAGAGCTGTCGATGACCATTGGGATCATATTGATTGGGTTCATCATTAGATTTTATCTCTCCGTTATCTTGCTGCGCTGCACTTGATATAGGTAACGCAAGCAATCCTATTTGGTTGGAAAACGCTGCATGCAATAAACATAAAGCCTAGGCCAAAAATCCACTGTAAGCAGGCTTCATTTGTATGTTTGCGTTATATTAGCATTCGAGCATACAGATTACATCCTGCCCTTATGCCTCTTCCGTTTGCGCGGCAGGTGTGCTTTCCGGTTCAGCGTTTTCTGCAATTACTTCGCCGCTGGGCTCAGGGCTAGTTTCCGTATCAGTCGCGGTGGCCGTTGTTGCGCTGCTCACTGGTTCGGGCACTTCTTGACCGCGCACAATCGCAATCAGCCGGTCGAGCGCTTTCTCGCGCAAAATCTGGCTTTCCAGAATCGTGCGTCCAGAACCGGCGCGCAATTGGGCCGCCATGTTTTGGGCTTCCTCGGATTGCGCCGCTTCTTCGCCACCGAACATCGTAATAATCCGCTGTTCGATCTCTTCGTCGCTCACCTGCAACGTCTCGGTGCGCAAAATTTCGGAGAGCACCAGGTTGCGTTCGGCCATTTTGGTCGCTTCTGGCCGCAGCCGCGCGCGATAATCGGCCATTTCCTGGCCCATTTGTTTGAGATAATTTTCCACGCCGTCAATGCCAAATTGGCGCAACTGGCGATCAAATTCACCGACCATGCTGTCGATCTGGTCTTCGATCACCACCGGCGGGTAATCTAGTGTGCTAACCGCCAAGACAGCATCCAGGGCTTTCTCGGCATAGGCATTCTCGGCCTGGCCCTTGGCCTGGTCGAGCAGGGTTTCGCGAATGTTGGCCTTCAAGTCGTCGAGTGTGGCAAAATCGGGGCCGACCAGTTGCGCAAATGCGTCATTCAACTCGGGCTTTTCATACGCCTTGATGCTGTTTAGCTTGACATGGAAGCGCGCACTTTTGCCCGCATAGACGCTCTGGCTGTCGGGCGCCCAACTCAGGACAAACTCTTTTTCCTCGCCCGGGGTTATCCCCAGCAGCGCCTCATCAAAACCCGTCGGTTCCATCGGGTTTTCCTGATCGGGCGTTACATCCCAGTCGGTTTCATTTAGCACCACGGTCTCTTCGGCATTTTCTGCCCCATCTTCGGTCACGAGCACGCTCTTGACATCGATGTTGAGCATGTCGCCATAAGCGCTGGGGTGCGTGACTTCGGTCCAACCGGCATGTTGTTCGCGATTGGCTTCCAGCCGCGCCTCAACTTGGGCCTCATCGACTTCAAGCGCCTCTTCTTCGACACGCAAGGTGCGATATTCGCCCAGTTGCACTTCGGGTTCTAGCGGAATGACGAGGGTATAGGTCAGTGGCTCCAACTGGATATCTTCCAGCGCGGCCTGCGCATAGGGCTGCACACCTGCCTGCTCGATGGCGCCTTTGTAGACTTCTTCGGCCAGATCGTCGACAAACTCGCGATAGAGATTGGGCAGGCCAATGTTTTGCACAACAATCGAATAAGGTGCTTTGCCTGGGCGAAAACCAGGGATTTTATAATTTTGGGCCACTTTGCGGGCGGCTTTGCGCAATTCTTGGTCGACACGCGCCTGATCCACCTCGACGGTGAGCGCCACCTGGCGATTTTCTCTGGGTTCCGTTGTGACTTTTAACGACATTTTTTCCTCGATATTTTTTATTGGCTCAGATGAGCATTTTTATTAAGCGAGTCGACGAAAGACTGTAGACGAAAATTGACAGTCTACAGTCTGGGTAAAAAGACTTTTTAAAACGGTCTAAAACGTTCGGTTAATCAATAAATTTGTTGCCCTGCCATCAAGCGTTACGCGCAAACATCAGCACGGCCAGGGTCACCACAAAAAAACGCTAATTGTAAGAGTATAGCACAGTGACTTCTCCCACCGCTAAAGCTGGTGGGCTTCTACAATCTCAGACGCACCCAAAGGGTACCCGGGATTGATGCTCGCAAGTCCACGAGCAAGAATATTGAGGGCGGCGTTATGATCACGATTCAAGACCAAGCCGCAATGAGGACAATCATGGATACGAACAGTCAAGTCTTTAGGAACAACAGCATGGCAACCCGAACACATCTGCGTCGTGCCTCTGGGGTTAACCCGTACCACCACCCTACCAGCGTTTGCAGCTTTGTAGGTAGTACACTGTACGAATTGACCCCAAGCCACATCCGCTATGCCGCGGGTGATGCTCTTAAATCCTGCGGACGCGCTTCCTCTGGAAGCGACCATGTCCTGAATATCCAAATCTTCAAAGGCGATGAACTGGTATTCGTTGACCAGTTTGCGAGATTCCTGGTGAGCAAAGTTACGGCGGCGGTTGGCCGCTCGATCATAGGCGTGACAAAGAGCTTTGATCACTTTGCGGCGTTCAGCGCTGCCTTTTGCAAACTTCTCTTTCTTGCGTTGCAGTCGGGCAATGTCGGCAGTGTCTCGCTTCATCCAACGTTGCCGTTCGATCTTCTGACCGTTGCTGAAATAGGCAAAAGTGGTCAAGCCAAGATCGATACCGACCACTTTATGACTTGGTTCCAGCGGTGTGGTTTCCGGGTGCCCACTGGGCGCGCAGGAGAAACAGGCGTAGAAGTTACCAACGTTATCGCGTTGAATCGTCAGCGTTTTGATCGTATCGCAGATCGGTCGATGCAACTTGATCCGAACGTCGCCAATCTTGGAGAGCTTCAAGCGATCACCGTTGATGGCGAAACCAGATTGGGTAAAGGTGAAAGAGTCATAGACTCCGTAGGCTTTGAAGCGGGGGTATCCAGGTTCTTCACCTGCCTTGATACGGCGGAAGAACGCCTGATACGCCAGTTCAACCCGTTCGGTTACGTTCTGCAACACTTGCGAATGAACCTGCGAAAGTTCGGGCTTCTCAACCTTCCAAATCGGCAGCATCTTCTTCGTGTCGTAGTAAGACACGTGGCGCTGCTCTTGTTCCCAGGCGTTCTTTCGCATCGCCAGTGTTTGATTGTAGGTCCAACGGCAAAGCTCAAGCACTTCCTGAAGGCTTGTTCGCTGCTGATTCGTTGGGAACAATCGGTACTTGTAGGTTAAACGCATGTCAGTATTGTAGCACGAATTTAGATGAAATACAAACTTATCTAAAGTCAGTGAACCAAATGTAGGGCATAAATCGTCATTCGTCGTTCGTCGACCCTACACTCGTCCAAAAGCTTTTTCCAACTCGCCGGCGGAAAGCTGGATCATGGTGGGGCGGCCGTGCGGACAGGTGCGCGGCGACTGGCACTCTTCTAATTGATGGACAAGCTCTTGCATTTCAAGATCACTCAGCAGTTGTCCCGCTTTGATTGAGGCGCGTTTACAGACCATCTTCACCAGGCGCGCCTCCAACGTTTCACCCACCAGATTGCGCCGGTCGGCCATCGAGCTGACGATCTCTTCCAGATTGCGCAGCGGGTCCTGGCCGGAAAGCACACTGGGCACGGCGCGCACCAAGAAGGTGTCCCCCCCAAATGGCTCAATATCAAAGCCCACGCGCGCCAGATCATCGATATGTTGCGCGACCAGGCCGGTAAGCTCGCTGCCCAGGTGCAAAGTTAACGGCTGTAACAGATGCTGGCGGCCTATCTCGCCGCCGTCGGTGCCGTAGCGTTGCGCCATAAACTTTTCATACAAAATGCGTTCGTGGGCGGCGTGTTGGTCGATCAAATAAACGCCTTCCGGCCCTTCGGCGATGATGTACATCGCGCCCACCTGGCCGACCACGCGCAGCGGCGGCAGTTGTGGGTTGCGGCTGCCCAAAAGCACATGGCGCGGTCGCTCCTGCGGTGCTTCCACTGTGGACGGTGAACCAGGTTCTAAACTAGATGAT
>Ga0209591_10009784_pt1 | contig 10342 bp, 12 predicted proteins | sample MAT01_FD_187207 | JGI IMG/M metagenome (GOLD analysis project Ga0209591, IMG submission 187207) | Freshwater microbial communities from Lake Fryxell liftoff mats and glacier meltwater in Antarctica - MAT-01 (SPAdes) (version 2) | ecosystem: Environmental > Aquatic > Freshwater > Ice > Liftoff...
CCCGCCGACCATCACTCCGACACACACGCCAGTTCCGCCGGCGGACACAAATCTGATTGTCAATAGCGGCTTTGAGTTCGACGCCGACGGCAACTCCCGGCCCGATACTTGGAGCAGCGACACCCGCTTCAGCCGCGACAGCACCGTCATCCGCACCGGCAGCTTCGCCGGACGCCACCGGGCGACCAACAACAGCGGCTACACGATCTTTCAGCGCGTGCCCGTGACCGCCGGCAAAGCCTACGCCTTCGACGGCTGGGTGAACATCCCGACGACGACGGACACGTTCACCTTCCGGCTCGAGGTGCGCTGGCTCAACGCGACCAACGGGACGATCAGCACGAGGACGGTGCGAAGCTTCACAGCTGCGACGAGCGGCTGGAGCCAGGCAGCCCTCGCGATGGTAGCGGCACCGACGAGCGCCGTAAACGCTGAGATCCGCATGGTCGTCAGCAGCCTGAACGCAACAGTCTACGTCGACGATCTCGCACTTCGACCGACCACCCTCCTCCTCAACGGCGGCTTCGAGCTCGACGCGAACGCCGATAGCCGCCCGGACAGTTGGACGAGCAACGCCAAGTTCACCCGGTCGAATGTGGTTGTGCACAGCGGGAGCTACGCGGGGCGGCACCTGGCCACGAACAACAGCAATCACACCATTAGCCAGACCGTCAACGGTCTGGTAGCGGGGAACACCTACCGGCTCTCAGGGTGGGTGAACATTCCGACAACAAGCGATGCCTTCACACTTGTGATCGACGTGGAGTGGCGCGACGCGAGCAACGTGCTGATCTCGCGTTCGACAGTGAAGAGCTACAGCGGATCAACTGCCGGGTGGGATCTGGCGCAGGCAGACCTCGTAGCGCCTGCGGGGGCGACCCGCGCCCTTGTGCGGATGGTCATCACGAACCTCAACGCGACGATCTACGTTGATGGGTTTGCCTTCGAGTAGCGCTTCTTAGCCATCCTGATGCGCTAAATCGTTGAGTAGCGCGGGAGCAACGCCGGGAGCAACGGGGGGGCAACGAGGGTCAAGCTGAGACCAGCGGGTCTTTGCCCACTGGCCGCTCAGCGCCTGCGGAAAGACGCAGTAGCAGCTGTCGCACCCCTATCCGGCGACATCGCCCTGCCCCACTGCGCGCCGTCCAGGGCGAACCAGACGGGTGCGATGTGGGGGCGTCCATCGGCGCGCACCGTCGCCAGCTTCGCCGTGCGCGGCCGTTCCCGCAGGAACGCCCGGGCCTCGTCCGTCGTCATCGCGCGCATCTGCGGCTCCTGGTGCGCTCATCGGCACTACCGCCCGGCACCGCCGACGATCCGGCCGGGGGTGGCGCCGGTGTGCGCCCCGTCGGCCAACACGCGCACCCCGTTCACCCAGACGTCGCGCACGCCCACCGCGAGCTGGTGCGGCTCCTCGAACGTCGCCCGGTCCGCAATCGTGGCCGGATCGAAGATCACCATGTCTGCGTAGCAGCCCGCCCGCAGCAGCCCGCGCTCGCGTAGCCCGAGCCGCGCCGCCACCGCCCCCGACATCTTGCGCACCGCCTCCTCCAGCGTCAAGATACCCTCGTCGCGCACATAGCGCCCAAGCACGCGCGGGTAGGTGCCGTAGGCCCGCGGGTGGACCGGCCCCTCCGCGCGCGCCCAGGCCGGGTCGTGGCCCCCGGCGTCGGTCGCGATCGTCACCCAGGGCAGGGCAAGTTGGGCGCGCACGTTCGCCTCGTCCATCGAGAAGTAGATCGTGCTGATGCGCTGCCCCTCGACCAGGAGCAGGTCGAGCGCGGCGTCCACCCAGTGCTGGCCGCGCTGCTCCGCGATCTCGGACAGCCGTCGGCCGACGTAGGGCTGGTGCTCGGGGCGCAGGAAGCCGATCGGCATCACGCCTGCGGGCGTGGTGTTATGGGCCATCGGCTCCCAGCCGCCGCTGGGCTGCAGCACTTCGGCGCGGATCTTCGCCCGCATCGCCGGGTCGGCCAGGTTCTGGTAGAGCCTGCCATCGGCGTCGGCCCAGGGCGGCAGAATAGAGCTGAGGCCGGTGCCCGACGCGGCGTAGGGGTACATATCGGCGGTCACGTCCACGCCGTCGGCGCGGGCCCGCTCGATGGTGCGAATGGCGGCGGGCAGCAGGCCCCAGTGGGGTCGCCCGGCCGCCTTGAGGTGGTAGATCTCCACGGGCAGCCCGGCGCGCCGGCCGATCGCCACCGCCTCGCCGATCGCCGCGATGAGCTGATCGGCCTCGGAGCGCAGGTGCGTGATGTAGAGGCCGTGATGCGCCGCGACGACCGTGCAGATCTCGACGAGCTCGTCGGTCTCCACAAACGAGTCGGGCGGGTAGATCAGGGCGTAGGCGACGCCAAAGGCGCCATCCTCCATGGCCTCGGCCATCACGCGGCGCATGGTGGCGAGCTCGTCGGGGGTGGCGGGGCCCATGCGCATCCCGCAGGCGTAGCGGCGCAGCGTGCCTCCGCCGAGGAACGAGCCGATGTTGGGCGAGACGCCGTGCTCCACCATGGCCTGCAGCCAGTCGCCGAAGCGGCGCCAGGTGCGCAGACGCTCGGCCCAGGCGGGCACGCGCCGCACGAACAAGGCGCGCTCCAGCGGGTCGTCGATCAGGCCACCGAAGGGCGCCGGGGTCCAGGCCTCGCCCATGATCTCGGTCGTCACGCCCTGGGTGAGCTTCGAGAGCGAGCGGCCGTCGATCATCAGCGGCAGGATCGAATGGCTCTGGATGTCGATGAAGCCGGGGCAGACGACCATGCCCCGGGCGTCGACGCACTCGCGGGCTTGCGCGGGAGGCAGGCTTCCGGGCGGCAGGAGGGCGACGATCCGGTCGCCCACGACGGCGACGTCAGCGTAGGTCCAGGGGTTGCCGGTACCGTCGACGACCCGGCCACCAGTGATCAGGAGGTCTGCGTCCATGGCGCACTCCGGCTGCTCGCGAGGGGTGCGCCCATCATAGCCCCGTCGCGCGCCCGCTGTCAAGGCCTGCCGTCAGCCCTCAACCTGCGACGAGCGCCCGCGCGAGCCGGGCGATCGCCAGCAGGCCGGGGTTGTCGACGCCTCAATCGCCGTGGGGCAGCGTGCCGCAGAAGACCGCGAGCACGATACGTCGCCCGCCAGGACCGCGCAGGATGCCGGCGTCGGCGCGCAGATCGGGGTTCGCGCCGATGGTCAGACGGGAGAGCTGGTCCAGCCCCGCACGGATAGGTGCTGGCGCTGCAGCAAGATTCTGAAGCACCGCATTCTGGGGCGCGTCCAGCATCAGATCGCCGCTCACAAGGTTTTCGATAAACGCAACAGGCATGGGAACGCCGGAGCGAATAACCGTGAGATAGGCAAGGGTGCGCTGAAGGGCAGTTCGTTGAACATCCGTGTGCGGTGCCTGCCGCTGCGGTCGCTTCCGCATGTCGTACCTTGCCTGGAGTGGCAGGAGGGCGTTCGCCGTCGCCTGAGCCGTACACGTTCACCGGAACGAATCATGTCCTGTCAGCATACGGGAGTTCCCGAAAAAGGGAATAGGACAAATCTCTGGACACCAACGATGGTGTTTCCCCGAGCGCGCTCCCTGGATGTATGGCAGCAGTGCGTCAGTCGAGTTCGAGCACGGTGAAGGCCTCGGCGTAGGGCAGGCCGAGGGCCGCGCCGCTCTCGCCGACACGAGCTCGCCAGTTGCGCTCTAGTACTGCCGGGTCGCAGGTCTGACTGCGATTCTCCAGACGGGCAGCCAGCTTGCGCTCAAAGCTGGCGCCGATGTCGACGACCCGGTTCGCGATGACACTGGCAAACAGCCAGGCACCACGCACACAACAGGGTGCGAGCCCCTGGACGAGCAGCTCGGGGAAGGTTATTGGATGGCCAAGCAATCCTTACCTCTGAACAGACTATCAGCGCGCTTCTGAGCGGCGCGTACCAGCCTGAGCGTGATTGCGATGACGCGAGCACGGGAGATGCGGATGCGCCGGTCTTGCGTGATGACATGCGACGCGGGACCTCACAGGAGAATCGGCTCTTCCGCTCTTGGTGTCTTGGGCGTTCTTCTCCAGCAGGCCCTCGTAGATTTCGCCCTTCACATCGAAGTCGAGGCCGACCGAGGTCTCGCTGTCGATCAGGTCAATCAGGCGGCGCAGCTTAGCCAGATCCTGGATCCTATTCTGGGCCTTGCGGAAGATCACTGGGATGAGCCCGGAGCCCTTGCCTAGCGCGTCGAGCAGGGTGATGTCGTGCCGCTCCAGCTCGGCGCCGTCGCGGCTGAGCTGGCTGGCCCAGCTGTACCCCAGCGGGATGGCGCTGCTCCGTCCGGGCAGGTTCTGCTGGCGTCCATCTTTAGGAAGATCAGGTAGGTCAGCTGCTCGACGTAGTCGCCGTAGGCCATGCCATCGTCACGCAGGACGTTGCAGTAGTTCCACAGGCGCTGGACGATCGTGGAGGAGGTGGTCATGCCGTTCCTCTGCATTGCGGCTCTTCGATGCCCCAATTCCTCTAGCTTGCCTGTCGGAGCTCTGGGGTCAGTGGTGCGACAAGTCCATGCCATCGCGCAAAGTCGGTAGGCTCAACGCCCTGAGCAAGCGTGCTTGTCTCCCGCTTACCCTGTGGCGTCATCTGGCGCCAGATAAGTTCGCGACCGTTGCGCATGTAGATGAACACGTGCTCCGCCGAGTTCCAGACCATTTGAAAGATGCTCCGGCGTGGGTTCTGACGGCGCTCTTCGTGGATCCAGGCTGCAAAGATCGTGAGGATTGCAGGGTGATCTGCTGGCAGGCGCTTATCCTTTACCAGAAGCGTATCGCCCTGATCGAAAAGATCGGAGCGCAGGCTTACCTGAAACACCTTGTGGCGTCTGGCAAGCACATCGCAGAAGCGGCCCCAAGTGAAGTGGTGCGTTGTCGCTTCGATTCTAGCGCACAGCTGCCGCGGATCCTGATCAGGGCGATCAAGATAGATGAGGGCCCGGCTCGCAGCCTCAGTCGTAAGAAGGCCCACCTTGTCGAAGGCACGAGCGACGCCAGCGGCGACAAACGGAGCCAACTGGCCGTGCGCGCCAGGTAGCCGCAACAGCCGGTCGACCATGGCCATTGTTAGCCCATCGCTGCGACGCTTGATCAGCTGGAGGCCGACCTCGATCGTCTCACTCTCGCTCAGACCCGACCAATAGCCGGCGTGCTCGTCACAACCCCAGAAACCTTTCAGCACGTCGCTGATCAGGCTGGCCAGGTCGTCTTGAGAGAGGATCGCTGTCTGAGGCTCCTGGAGGCGAGCCCAAAGCGTGTGAAGCACCTGCAGAAAGATGCTGTAGTTTGCCGCCATCCAGTCAGGCCCGACAAGACGCCAGAACTCAGGGTCACGCAGGCCCAGGATATAGCGACGCACTCGGTTGTAAACGCGGATGCGGATGCGCCTGCTCACCGCCCAGCGCCGGCGCTGGACAGGCATGCTGTCCGGCTCAGTCTCGTCGTCCTCATCACCTGCAACCGGCGTGGTGACCAGCCTGAGCTGACGCTCGCGCAGCATGTCAAACTGCTGAACGATCTGGTCCAGCCAGAGCTGGATTCTTGGGGCATCAAAGTTGCCACCGCCGCTCTGATCGTAGGCGCTGGCCCGGGGGTGCTGGCGCACACGATTGAAGTCAATATCGCTGAGGTCAACCAGCGGTGCCCGACCGTTCGCCTCCTCTGTCTCTTCGCGCTCGGCGACAGCGCCAGTGCCACGAAGCATGCGGGCGATGTCTTGCTGCGTACAGATCGCCAACTGCGCAAGCTGTTCGAGAAACTCGATTAGCTCGCTCTCGTCGCCATAGTCCAGGGCCTCCAGGGGAGCGAGGACTGTGGACTGTGCTCGACCCGTTGCCGCCTGTAGCCGCGGCAGATTACTGACAATAATCGGGCCACTGCGGCCGCCACTCCAAACCAGGACCACACTCACAGGCGCACGATCCCCCAGTCCCTGCACCAGCAGTCTGCCCTCAATCTCAGCGAGCGGCAGCAAATCCTGGCCGTCGATGAGGGCCTGTGCATCGGCAGGGCGGGTGCCCTGAATGGTTAGGCGAAGGGCCCGGCCATCCCAGGAGGCGCCGAGAAGCTGAACGCCGCCTTCCTGCTCAGCAAGAGGCGGAGCCGCGTCAGCATCCTCCTTCCAGCGCAGGTCATCAGGGACCAGGGGGGCACCAAGGATGACTGGCCCGTCAGCGGCGAAGAGCCTTGAGCGCAGTTCACGCCCACGAATGCAGCGGGCAAGCTCGTAGTTGCCGTCAGCGGCCGTTCGCAGCAGCGCCGGCGTCGAGAGGTTGGGCGAGCCGGCAAGCAACCACTCCTCGCCGGAGCGAAGCGTCACAAGCACGCCCTTGGCGTGAATGAGCCCGTATCCCTCGTGCTGGCTAAGCGCGACAATGTTCCACTTTACCTCGGCGTGAGCCGCTATAAAGGCGGCGAGCGCCGCCCCATCGAGGCTGGTCAGCTCGGGCTGGACGGCGAGAGTCACCGTCTGAGGCTGGAGCTGTTGGACGACTGCCTTGAGAGCCTCTAATCGCCGATCAGTGAATGGCGCCCAGAGGAGCACTTCCTGTACCGTGCGCCCGCCGATGCGCTGCATAAACTGGTCGAGGATCGGCAGGTCCAGGTTATGAAGCAGCGGGCCGTCGGTGGCCAGAGCGAGCTTCGGAAAGCGTCGCCCCATCGCTTCTACCTGCTCGGCAAAGAGCGGATCAATAACAAGTTTGCGCCCGATCTGGCGGCAGATACTCCAGGCTTGCTGGGCCAGCTCCGGCACGATCTCAGCGCCCCAGGTCTCCAGTGCAAACAGCTCACCCCCAGTGGTCATGCCGAAGGTGCTCAGGTTCCCGCTGCCGACAAGCACGGTGCCACTCTGCTCGCTTATTGCCAGCATCAGCTTGGGGTGAAATGAGCCTGGTACACGGGCGCCACAAAGGATATAGCTTCGGCCGGCCTCGCGCACCTCGCCGCTCTCGATCCAGCCTGGAAGCCGCCCTGCGAGCCAGGCTGCATCGGCGACGACCGTGATGGCGCAAGCGCCATTCTGGACTAGCTTGGGGAGCAGATACGACTCGAAGAAGGGCAGGTCGAAGGAGTAGGTCAGAAAGAGAACCTGGCTCCAGTTCGCCTTCTCGAAGAGCTCATGTGCTTTGAGCGGCGCGGGGGCCGTGACCAGGTGCGGCTTAACGTCCATTGAGCACCTCCTGGCCACGCGGCGTGGGGCCGTGTTCGGGCGCGCTCAACGGCGCGGCGATCAGGCCAAGGCCGTGGAGTGCTGTGCTGACCGAGTCATAGCGTATTGAGATTGGCTGGATACCGTGATCCTGGTGGTTGACAAACTGGTAGCCGCCGAGCTCCTCGTGGAAGCGGAAGGTGTCTTCGGGGAGCTTGCCCCGGGCGATCCGAAGATGCTGGCGGATAACCAGAGCCCTTACGAAGGTGAGGGTCGCCTCCGCCAGAGAGTGGCCGGCCTCCAGGGAGCGCTCGACCCAGCTGCCAAGTTCTCTCGAGGCGACGCGCTCAAAGCCGCCACTTGCCAGCATCTGCTCGGCAATGGCGCTCAGATCGCCGGCCTCGCGCCGAAAAGCGACGCGCCGATGGGCCAGGAGCATGGCGAGCATCGCGACCAGAGGTGCGCCCTCGGCCCGGCCCTGCTCTGCCTGTCGAAGCAGCTCCACCTCACTCACAGGATCGGCCACCGCCCCGGGCCCGAGTGGCCAGCCATCGCGCCGTACGAGAACGTCAAGCGCATCAACAACCTCGGCCAGCGGCACTGCTGCGGCTGGACCTTGCGGTAGGCCTACGAGGTCCGGCAGGCGCATCTGCTCGATGCGGGTGCGGTAGCGATCGAGGCCGACCGGCCGCAGCATCCCGCCGCTGTCTATACCCCAGCGGACGAAGTGGATGAAGAGCGTATTGAGGGCGGCGACCACAAACTCGCGGTGCTGGATCAGCCACCAGCGCCGCCAGATAGGCGTCACAACGGGAGACGGCTGCCACGCGGCGCCCGCCTTCGTTCGCCCGTAGTAGAGCACCTGGCGGAAGCCGTCGTCGCCGAGGCCTGTCGACGCTGTTGCAGCCGCGAGGTCGAGAAACATCCGCACCGTTGCGGCGCGATTGGTATGGGTGTGGTGCGGACGCTGGAGGCGGCCAAGGAGGATGTCCGTGAGCAGATCGCGCTCGGCAACACTCGCGGTCAGCCGGCAGAAGCAGCTCGCCTCCCCCAGCTCGCGGACCACCTCGAAAGGAATAGTCCCGCTGTCCTGGGTGAGATAGCGCTTCGCATACGTCGTCCCTGCGATCGCAGCGCCGAAGGCCTCGGCGACGGCCGCACCCCACTCCGCAAAGGGCGCGTCTAGCGGTGCCTCCCGATTATTCTCGGCTCCCAGGACAAGCCCTAGGTCTTGCAGAGCGCCACGGTAGACCTGGCCGTACCCACCGAGGGATTGCTCGAGATATTTCATGTCGAGCGGGATATCAGCAAACGGGTTGGCCAGGAACCAGGGCACGAAGGTGTTCCGGCCCAGAATGTTCGGGAACTCAACATCACCGTGCTGGGTGCACCGCAGCGCGGCAGAGGCGAAGGCGACTTCCCGCGGGCGTAGAAAGCGGCCCAGCGCGCTGTTGTTCTGTGGCTGGCGATTCTGGTCCCAGAACTGCTTGATGACGAAGGTGTAGAAGCTCCAGTAACGCGGATGGCGCGAGAGCACCGGCAGCCCGGAGGCGAGCTCCTGGGCGAGCAGGTTCTGGTTGACAGCCTCGGTGCCGAGTGGGTAGCGGCCGGGGTTGCGTCGGAAGGAAGGGATGGTCCAGCGCGGAGCCGCTGGGCTGGTATCGATTGTCGCTACATCACTTGTCATCATCGAGGTCTCCTTTGTCGCCATGGGTATATCGTGTTCACCTCCGCGCTAGAGCCTTCTAGCTACCTCCTTTAGCTTGCGCCTGTAGCGCCGGCCCCTCACACGCTCCGGCTGCCGCTACCCTCGGCCGCGTCTCAATCCAACGCAATGCCCGCCTCAGAAGATCGCGCTGTGTTTCCGTAGAGCGCGCATCGTCAAAGTGGGCCAGTTGGTTCCGCATGACCCGGACCTGGTCCATGTAAGCAAGGAAGAGCTCGCGGGACTCGAACGCATTGCGAAAGCACGGCCAGTTTGCTTCGTGGTAGATCACCTGCAGATATTCATTGAAGGTCAGCCAATCTCCCTGGTTCCCATTGGTTGGGCGATCTTCTTGTTTTATCGCACTCTTGCTGCTCTTGGTCACCTGACGCCGCGCAGCAGGATCTGGCCTTTTGTCTGCCAGAGGCCGCGCTCCAGCATACGCCGGGTAATCTCATTGACGTGAAGCGGCTCGCCTACCTCAGATAAGATAACAGTTACAGCATCGAGGGAATGCATCGCGCACTGCTCGAAAGGCCAGGGCATCTCGTTCCACAGACTGCAGCGGACGAGAAGGCATTACACGATTTCAGAGCCAGCTGTGGCGCGGGTCGGCGGGACACTCGCCTCCAACATCCAGCGCAGCACGTCGGCTCGTGGGATGCGATAGGTCCGGCCGGCGCGCACAGCGGCGAATTGCCCCTGGCGTGCCCAGCGCTGTACCGAGCGTGGGTGAACGCGCAAGACGGTCGCGACCTCGCCGACGGTGAGCATATTCGGGAACGGCGCGAGCAGGACCTCAATCTCTGTCTGGTTCATAGGGCGAGATCCCAATCTCTCGTGCGACCCACGCGACGCGGACGACCCATGCGACATAGTATAAGCCCGTGAAATGACGAACGGATTACTGCCCCGCAAATTTGGCGTCATCGGCACACGCACGGAATGATCTGTTGACTAGAGCGATATGGTAAGAAACCCGACCTGGACTACTTTGAGGAGGAGTATGGTGGACCCGCATGTCATCACGAAAGATCGGCTCTTCCGCAACAGGCGTGCTCAGGCAAAATATCTGGGCATTCCTCGCTGTTTGGCTGGTGCCTGGCTTGGATGGCCAAGCAATCCTTACCTCTGAACAGGCTATCAGCGCGCTCTTGAGCGGCGAGTACCAGCCTGAGCGTGATTGCGATGACGCGAGCACGGGAGATGCGGATGCGCCGATTCTTCCGTGAGGCTATACGGGTAGTTTAGCGCGTCGTTGGACAGGGCGCTCTCGCCGGAGGGGCATGCCGGTGCGGAGCACGTCGCAGCGCTCCTGCGCAACGCGCCCATCGTCGCCGTCTACGCCAGCCGCGCGCGGCGCGCGATCCAGACGGTGGAGCCACGCGCGACCGCACGCGGCCTGCCGGTAACGACCAGCGCCGATCTCCGTGAGCGGCGCCTGAGCGGCGCGCCGGTGGACGACCACGGCGCGGCGGT
>Ga0209591_10009790_pt1 | contig 10338 bp, 7 predicted proteins | sample MAT01_FD_187207 | JGI IMG/M metagenome (GOLD analysis project Ga0209591, IMG submission 187207) | Freshwater microbial communities from Lake Fryxell liftoff mats and glacier meltwater in Antarctica - MAT-01 (SPAdes) (version 2) | ecosystem: Environmental > Aquatic > Freshwater > Ice > Liftoff...
GAGAGTCGACGCCGTCGGAAAGCACGCAGATCTTCACGCCAGTGCCGTTGACGCCGTAGAAGTTGCGCGCAGTCAACGCGCCGTGCGTGGCAACACCTTCCGATAGCGTTAGACCGCCACGGCGTAGGCCAAAATCCGGCAATTGCTTTTGTGCCATGCCATTGCTGTGAGAAGCGGTCTTGAGGCCGGCTTCCAACTCACGCCCGGAATGCTTGATGCTGTTGGTCATCGCAGGGATGTGCTGGCGAATACGAAACACTTGCGACATCTGCGCCAGTGTCTGTAAGTCGCTAATTTTGACGCGGGCAGAGATATTGCGTGCGCTGGCCTTGTGCCACTGCACGGATCCACCGAGCGCTAGGATGCGGTCCACAATGGGCTTGACGCCGGTGGTCGCGGTCGAGATCAGACTGACCGGAATCAATCCGTCGCTTTCCGCTTGCATGATGCGAAGGTCCGGAAACTGCGCCATGCGCGCATCGCGTTGACTGGTCAACACGGCGAAGTAAAGGCGCGTATCCATCTTGCGGTCGGAGACGTCGCGTGAAAGCGTCAGATTCTTGAGCGCTACCATCTGCGCGCGACCCGCGGGCGTCACGGTGGGCGAATCGGTTGCGCTAGCGAAGCCCGCGAAACCGAGTGCGACCGCGAGGATCGCGGCTGCAAAGTTCTGTTTTCTGAAGAACATCAATATTTTCGCAAAAAGCTCAAAAACCCTCCGCCACCGGGCTGCGACAGGCTGGGTTTTGATGCGGGGGACGTTAGATTCGGATGATTCTAATGTCAACGTCCGGAGCTCGGAATCACTCCGGAATTTAACGCGCGGACGTTGATTTCGCGCGGATTTCTGCTACTTTTCTCAACGGCAGAGCAGATATTGCCACTTGCCGTTTTGTCAAGCCGACTGAATGGCTGCAGTTGGGCTAAGCGACCAAAGTGTTGGCCATCTGCGACTTAACTCTGCAAGCGATTGAGGTGATCCTGCACCCACGTTTGAGCAGATTCGAAGTCCTCAAACACCTCGATTGGCATGATCCCGGCGCAGGAGCGGCGCAATTTAAGGGACCATCACCATATGACCCTCGACCTCGCGGCCGGCAACATAGGCTGCAGCCACGCGCCCCAACTGCTCACGCGTCCATTGCGCACTGACCTGCAGCATGCTGATGGCATCCGGCTGGAGCCAGAATGCTGCCTTCGACCACGTTGACGGTCGCCCAGGGACCACGCTGCTTGAGTGCCGCGCCCAGCTCACGAAAGGCTGGCACTAGGGATTGTATATGCTCTGCGTTGAAGGGGCCTTCCGAGCGCGACACCAATATCAGTCCGCGCACCTCGAAATGCGAAACGCTATGGGGCTGGAATTTTGATGGGTAGAGCTTCATATCGCTAAGCATGCAACAGCGAGCTTGCGTGGCTGTAATGTCGCTGCAAGACTCCGCGCTCGCTGAAATAAGGGCACCCATGCCGATTGCATCACTCCAACTGCCCCAGCCGATTCGCCGCCGACATGCTATTGCGCCACGTGATTTCGGCCGTCGTGATCGTGCCATCGAGCTTTACGAAGCCGGTGAATTCCATGATTCGGTTTGCGAAACTTTGGCCTACTTGCTGCCAGGACAGGGCGTGCCGGACCTTCGTCGCGAGGCTTTCAGCTTTGTTCAAGGTTCCGCGCGCGTGCGCATTCACATTGATGGCGATGAAATTGTCCTGTGTACGGTACTCGCCGCGCTGAATGCTGATTCACAAGCGACCGCGGCTTTGCGCTTCTTTTTGACGCGTTTGAGCTCCACCGGGCAGATGTTCCAACCGCGGTTGCGCGGTGAGGAAATATCGCTTGAGTTCCGAGATCAATTGGCACTAATGCACCCGACCAAGCTGATCGAGGTGCTGCAGCGCATGCCAATGGAAGCTGACAGCAATGATTCGTGGATGGTCACTCAGTTTGGCGTTGCGATTCCGGATCGCGAGCCGATTGCGCCGCTGGAAGACGAAGAATTCGCGCGCGCTATCGAGATTTGGAACTCGCATTGGAATGCGGTCGATGAGCTTATACTGGAGTCACGTCGCCGCCGTTCAGTGCGTTTTCTGGACGCCGTGGGCTCATTTGCCGCCTATCATCTGCGCTACACCTTACCGTTGTTCGGCACCATCCGCGCGCGGCTGAACGAAGGCGCAGACGATTTTACTGATCGCGACGAGCACCCCAACAAGCGCGACAGTGCGTTGGCAAAGTGCATCAAGGACATGCGCCGCTGCAGCGAAGACGAGTTGCGACAATGTCTCGGTCACGCGACCTATGCGATCAATCCGTTGCAGGAAGGCACTCCGTCCTTGCTCACCTCGACCTTGGGTAGTGGTAACCGTATGCAGACCACTGGCGAGTTGCGTGCGACTGGCCGCTCAATGGAAGCCGCGTTGGAGTTGATCTCGGATTACCTTGAGCTGCTGGCGCATTACAGTTGGAGCCCCGAGGTGGAATCTGCACTGCGCGTGGGCCTCAACTTGGTCTCGGGTAAGGCTTGGCGCGAGGCTGCCGATGTGCTTTGGAATCACGCAAATGCGACTTCGCGCGTGTTCGGAAGTCATGGCGAACATGATCGCGAAGACGAAGAAACTGAGGCTCACTATGACGCTTGAGAATTTAACCCACGCAGCAGAGCCCATCGGTCTAGACGACGACATCGAGGCTTTGGGCATCTATCAGGTTTACACCGGTTCGGGCACGGGTTCTGGCTTTCTGATCGATGCAACGCATTTGGTGACTAACTGCCACGTGGTGCAGCCCTATCGGCAAGTCGCAGTCGAGATGCGTGATCGCACGCGCATTCTAGGTACGGTGCAACGGCTTGATCCGCACCGTGATCTCGCTGTGGTCGAGTTGTCCAGACCCGTGGATGGCGCAGTGCTTGAGCTTAGCGATGTTGAGCAAATGCGGCCAAAGCAGGCAGTGCACATCCTGGGCTTTCCGGTCGGATTGCCGCTCTCGTTGACCGAGGGGGTGATTTCGCATCCGCGTCAGTTGCTTGACGAGCAGTACTTTTTACAGACCGATGCAGCGATCAATCCCGGCAACTCGGGTGGTCCGATGCTGGATGACCATCGCCGTATTATCGCCGTCACAACTTGCAAGCTAAATGCCGCCGACGCCGTTGGCTTTGGCATCCCAGTTGCTGATGTACGCCGTTTTGTGGACGCATTCCGTGCTCAGACCAGCGCCTTTGGCGTGCAATGCCCCGCCTGCCAGGAGCTGATTGGCGCGCCGCTTCGCTATTGCCCCAGTTGCGGGCTCGATCTTGAGCGGCAACACGATTTTGGCGAGTTTTTTGATACGCCAGATCCGCATCCGCTGGTGGGTTTTGTCGAGAATTCGCTCGCTGGTGCGGGCATTGACCCAGTTCTAGCGCGTCATGGCAATCACAACTGGTCCTTCCATGTCGGTAGTGCACCGATCAAGGTCTGGTGTTGTTGTTCAGACCATTTGAACTTCTCCTCGCCCATGGTGCAAACCGGGACGCGCGGCCTGAATGAATTATTCAAATTCTTGTTGGCGGCCGAGCACGCGCCATTTTCCTTTGATTTGAACGGCACCACGATACGTTTGAATCTGGTAGTGCATATTTCAGATGTTTTCGCCTCGCAAGAACATGCTGCGCTATCGGCGCGTGTGAAGCAATTCATTGCAAAGGCCGACGTCACCGATAACTTGCTGATCGAGGAATATGGGTGCGTACCTGCGCCGGAGACTCAGGTCGAGTTCCTGAAGGGTGCAGAGCACGACGAAGCCAGTTAGTAGGATAGCCGCAGCGCGGCGTTGCGTTGAACGGAATTGTAAATATAGCGCAGGCCGTTCTGCTGCGACGCTGGATCTGAAGTCGAGCGGATAGCGCATTGCTCATTGTGAGCAATGCGCGTTCATTACACAGAGCTCGAAATGAAGCCCAACGTGGCGGCCGATTTTGTATCTGCGGGACAACTACGGATCGAGTCTGCCAATTCTGCACAGGTCAGCAAGGTCGGCAGTGATGGCTTGCTTTTAAAGCCGGCATCAAGTCAATGCCGAGAACCATCCATCGACACGATCGGCAATTGCACGGGTGTCGGCAACATGTGTGAATTCATTTTTGGATTCGCAATAACGATAATCTTTCGCCCAATCGTGATGGTGCTGTACCAAATCCGCAATTGCGGCTACGATTTCATGGGCTTCGGTATCGCTCATCGTAGGGTGCATTGACAATCGCACCCAGCCTGGCTTTTCTGTCAGCACACCTAGATTGATCTTGTCGGTGATCGACTTCGAATGTTCATGTGAGACCTGCAACAGATAGTGGCCATAGGTTCCTGCACATGAGCAGCCACCGCGTACCTGGATGCCAAAGCGATCATTAAGTAGGCGCACCGCAAGATTATAGTGCAGGCCTTCGATGTAAAAAGAAATAAGCGCTAGGCGTTCGGGTTGATTGGCGGCTAGGATGTGTAATCCCGGCGTAGCACGCAGCGCCGGCCACACAATGTCAAGTAATTCGCGTTCGCGCGCACGAATAAAATCGACGCGCATAGCTTGTTTGACCTCTATCGCGAGCGCCACGCGAATCGCCTGCAGAAACCCTGGAGTGCCGCCATCTTCACGCGATTCGATATCGTCGATGTATTTATGCTCGCCCCAAGGATTGGTCCAATCGACGGTGCCTCCGCCGGGATTATCGGGCACACGGTTGCGATAGAGTAGCTTATTGAATATCAATACACCGCTGGCGCCAGGGCCACCTAGAAATTTATGAGGGGAAAAGTAGATCGCATCCAAATAAGCCTCGGGCCTGCCGGGTGGATGCATGTCAATATCGATATAGGGAGCGCTGCAGGCAAAATCTACAAAACACAAGCCGCCAGCCAAATGCATACGCTCGGCGACTTCATGAAAGGGCGTAAATAATCCAGTCACATTCGAGCACGAGGTCACACTGGCAATTTTTAGTGGCCGCTCGCGGTATTCCTCAAGCAATGAATCGAGTGCGTCGAGGTCGACTAAACCATTCGCGTCGGGTGGAATCACGCGGACTTCACACAAGGTTTCCAGCCACGAGGTTTGGTTTGAGTGGTGTTCCATGTGCGAAACGAACACTACGGGGCGCTGGCAAGGTTGCGGGCAGACGCCGGCGTGATAGTTCTCGTGCACGCGTAGCCCGAGAATGCGCTGAAATTTGTTGATCACGCCGGTCATACCGGCGCCATAACAGATGATGGCGTCATCTGCGTTCGCGCGTACGTGTGCTTTGATTCGTTTGAGCGCCTGATGGTAGGCATAAGTCATGGTCGACCCCGTTACCGAGGTCTCGGTGTGGGTATTGCCGACAAAGGGCGCTATCTCGTCCTGGAATAGTCGTTCAATCGGCAAATAGATGCGTCCGCTGGCGATCCAATCCGCGTACAAAATGCGGCGATTGCCAAACGGCGTTTCGAAATGTTGATCGATTCCTGCGATCTCGCGTCGAAAGGGCTCGAACCACTGCTCAAGCGTCGTGTGGTTGCCCAAGGAATCGATAGGCAAGCTTTGCATGTCGCGGGATTCTGCTGCGGGATGATCCATCGTCCGGTCTGCCAGCCATCGAGTACGCGCATGATACGACTCGCGCACTGAAGCGTGGCGGTGTGGTCGGCGAATACGTCGCGGCGCCGCTTGGCGGCCTTGATGGGGTTTTCGGATCCGCCCCGTGACTTAGACGCGCACTTACATGCGGCTAGTTGACGCTGCACGTATTTGCGCAAGTTGTGCTCTGAACCACTCACCCGCATCGACGGTCGTGCCAGAGGCCAGACGCATGGCATAGGGGTTGCCCGACAACGATGACTTACTCGCGATGCGATCGATGAAATCCTCGGCGCTGCGTATGCGTGAGCCTGCCGCTTTTAGTTTGCGCCGCAGATGATCCGCGGCAGACTGCGCGTCATATTCCTCGCCGTTGCGGATGAACACGGCCCCGCGGGTCGATTCGACGGCGGAAATCAGCGCGCGGATTTCGCTCAATGCGACTGCACTGTTTGAGGTGTGCTGCGTTTTTTGCAACGCAGGTCCTAATCGGTTCAGCTCAAAGCGCGCCCAATCGTTGCCAATCAACTCGTTGTGCAGGTAGGCCAGCGTCAGCGACCACTGCTCGCCGCCGACAGTGAATCCCAGCGAGTCGCGCGCATGTAACGATTTTGGCCCAGCCAGATATCTGCCTTGGCGCCAGCTCACGTGCGTCAGCGTTTGGCCGGCGGTGATGTCGCCGATGCTGACATCAATGGCGGTCAGGCCGGGCAGTTGAGCGCTGCTGCGTTGCGACAGGGAAAAGCTCTGCGTTTGCGGCAGCTCAGCGGCCGCGATGCCGCTGACGCATATCACTAATGCGGCCACCCAAAGCAGACTTTTGACCATGGCTTTTCCTCGTTCGTCTACCGGATGCAGCAGGCCGATCCAGTGGACATGGCTGGAGCAGCGCTTGGGCCTTAAGTATCGCCCGGCCGGAGTTCAAATGCGGTTAAAGTGCGCGGCTGACGAAATGGAGAATGTCGCGTGCGATTGCTTTCTTCGATTTTCCTGCTGCTGCTGACGCAATCCGCCTGGGCGGCAAGTACGGCAGATGCGCGCTTCCAGGCCTTATACGAGCGCGAGTGGCAGTGGCGTACGGCACAGTTTCCGTTGCTCGCAACCTATGCGGGCGTGCACGATTTCGATGATCGCTTGGGCCACGTCGACGAGGCCACTCAGCGCATGCGGCTGCGCTATTGGCAATCCGTTCAAGTGGAACTTGGGCGTATTCCGAGCACGGAATTGAGCAGCTCGCAACGGGTAAACCACGCCATATACGAAGAGCAGATCAACAATCTGATCGGCGGAATTCAGACGCGTGCCTATTTGCTACCGCTGAATAGCGATTCGTCATTCTATGGTGACCTGGCGCAGCTCCCGAGCGCACATCCGTTTGAAGATGAGCGTGACTACCGCAATTATCTCGCGCGATTGAATGCGATTCCGGGTTACTTCGATGAACATATCGCGCTGTTGAGCGCCGGACTAAAACTCGGAATCAGTGTGCCGCGCGTAGTCCTTCTGGGCCGGGACGGTACTCTGGTCGCGCACTCCGCAACGGTGCGCGTGGAGGACAGCACCTTTTACAAACCCTTTGAGAAGTTGCCTGCGTCAATCTCTCCTCAGCGTCAATCCGAACTGCGCGTGCAGGCAGTCGATGCCATCGAGAAACGTGTTCGCCCCGCGTATGCGAAGGTCTTGCGCTTCATGCGTGAGCGCTATGTGCCCGGTGCAAGGCGCAGCTTAAGTGCCGAGAAAATGCCCGGCGGCAAGGCCTTTTATGCGCAACAAATCCAAGAGTACGTCACGCTGCCACTCGATCCTAACGTCATCCATGCACGCGGCTTAAGCGAAGTCCTGCGCATCCGTGCCGAGATGCAGGAGGTCATCGCCGCATCTGGGTTCAAGGGGAGTTTTGCGGAGTTCTTAGTGTTCTTGCGCAAAGATCCACAGTTCTATGCGCGCACGCCAGAGGAGTTGCTCATGCGCGCCGCCGATGTGGCCAAGCGTGTCGATGCAAAACTACCGACCTTCTTCAATCAGCTTCCGCGCTTGCCCTTTGGCATCGTGCCGGTCCCGGAAGCCATCGCGCCCTATTACACGGGCGGACGCTATTCGCCGCCGGCTTTTGGCAGTCGCGATCCTGGCTACTATTGGGTGAATACCTACAAGTTGGAAAGCCGTCCGCTGTACACACTGCCGGCGTTGACCTTGCACGAGGCCGTGCCCGGTCATCACTTGCAAGGCGCGCTCGCAAGTGAGCAAGGTGTACAGCCAGATTTTCGACGCTTTGCATACATCTCAGCCTTCGGGGAAGGCTGGGCGCTTTATGCGGAACACTTGGGCGTCGAGATGGGTATTTATCGTACGCCCTATGAAAATTTCGGGCGTCTCAGCTATGAAATGTGGCGCGCGTGCCGCCTGGTGATCGATACCGGCGTGCATCATCTTAATTGGACACGCGAGCAGGCGATTGCCTATTTGCGCGATCACACGGCGCTATCTGAGCACGAGGTCGAGACCGAAATTGATCGCTATATTTCGTGGCCGGCTCAGGCGCTGAGCTATAAATGGGGTGAGTTGGCGATCCGCGATCTGCGTAAGCGTGCAGAGACCGAACTCGGCAGCGACTTTGATCTACGCGCTTTTCACGACGCAGTTTTGGCGCTGGGCTCAGTGCCTCTGCCAGTTCTAGAGGAACAGGTGCAAGCGTTCATCGAATCGCGCAAGGCGAGCGCGCATTGAGCCGATAAGCGCCAGTTGAGTGCTAGGCGAGGGCGCCTTCGACGCGATCACGTCCGGCGCGCTTCGCGCGATACAGGGCGTCGTCTGCGGTGGCTAGCAGCGGATCGATCGATTGCGGCAATGTATCGCCAGTGGTCGCCACACCAATGCTCGCCGTGATCGGGATCTGCAATCCCAGATACACGCAACTCTCGCTTGCGATCGCAATGCGTATCCTTTCTGCGGCCGCGGTGGCGTCTGCATGCACGCAATCACTCAGCACCGCGATGAACTCCTCGCCGCCCCAGCGACCGATGGCGGAATCGCCACGCAGACTGTTGCGCAGGCGCACGGCAACTTCGCGCAAGACTGCATCGCCGGCCAGATGTCCGTAGCGATCATTCACTTGCTTGAAGAAATCAATATCCAAGATCAGGGCGCTCAACGGACGCTGCGTTTGATGCGCCTGGGCGAGGCGGCGGTCCAGTTCCTGCGCCAGCGCATGACGGTTCGCCAGGCCGGTCAGTGCATCGCTGTGCGCGACACGTTCGAGTTCTACCGAGCTATCCAGCAGCGCACGATGCAAACGCGCCAACTCATCACGGCTCTCTGTGATTTGTCGGCGGCGGTGATCCGCTGCGCGAAAGCGGCTGTAGAACAATGCCGCAAGCGCGATCAACGTGGCCAGGCCTGCGACCATCGCCACGCCTAGCCAGGATTGACGATCCAGCGTGAGTGCCTGGATCGCGTTGTCACGCTCCAGGCGTGCGCGCTCGACCTGATTGCGTTCGCTATCTAGGCTGCCTTCCAGTACGGCAATACGGCGCGCCGCCAGGTCGATAGCCAGTTCCTTATCGAGCGCCTGATAGGCCTTCAGGCTGACAAATGCGCTGGCCGCATCACCGCCTTGCAGTTGCTGTTGCGACAGTAGATCGAGCGCGGTGCGCTCGAGGATACGATCGCCGACCAATCGAGTGGACGCCAGCACATCGCGCGCTTCAGTCAAGGCCTGCCGATTGGAGCCGCGCGCCGCATAGACTTCTGCGCGCGTCAGGCGCAATAGAATTTGGTCGCGAATGGCGACCGCATCGAAGGATTCAAAAGCACGCTCTGTCCAGTGCAGCGCATCATCGAGATCGCCCTGAGCCAAGCGCAATTCCGACATGCGCGTGTACGCACTCACCCGATTCGGCGGGCTGCCAGATTCTTCTGCCATTGCCACCGCATGCGTGGCGTTATTCTCAGCCTCGGTTAGCCGGCCCAATAAAATCAACGATTTGGTAAGTTCCCCACGCAGTGTGATCGCTTCGCGCTTATTGCGCTCTTCCACGTATTCGAGGGCTTCTTGCAGATAGCGGCTGCCGAGCTCCTCGTCGTCGAGGTTGCGGTGCAGCACGCCCAATAAGCGCAGACTGCGCGCGATCTCGGCCGGATTCTGGGATTTGCGCGCGAGCGCCAGTGCCTCTTTGTGAACGAGCATCGCGTCGGAGAATTTTCCGGTTCTGCCGTACAACATGCCGATGGAATTGAGTTCGCGTGCGACGCCAATGTCATCGCTCATGCCGCGCAGCAAATCCAACGATTGCTGAAAGAATCCGCGCGCGCTGTCGAAGTGGCCGAGCTTGCGTTCGAGTACGCCGCGGCTATGTAGCCATTGCGCTCGCCAGGAGGGATCGCCGCTCGCATCCACCAGCACTTTGGCGGCGGTCAGCGCCGCAGCCGTCTCGGCGGAACGGCCGCGGTTGACCAGCACAGTCGCCTGACGATCAAGTGCGACAAACTTCAGGTCGTCCAGTGTTAGCGCAGTGGCTTCGGCGAGCACTTCGTCGAGCAAGGATAAGGCAGCGTCTGCTTGCTCCAGGTCGTTATCAAATTCTGCCAGTGCCAGCTTCGCCCAAGCTCTATAGGTGCGATCACTGGCGGCGTCGTGCAGCAGCTTGGCCTGATTGCGCAAATCCGACGCGGAACGCAACTGGCTATTGCGCAACGCACGGATATCCGCCGGCTCTGATGGGTTGTTCGCGGCGCCGATTGCGATGGAA
>Ga0209591_10009797_pt1 | contig 10334 bp, 6 predicted proteins | sample MAT01_FD_187207 | JGI IMG/M metagenome (GOLD analysis project Ga0209591, IMG submission 187207) | Freshwater microbial communities from Lake Fryxell liftoff mats and glacier meltwater in Antarctica - MAT-01 (SPAdes) (version 2) | ecosystem: Environmental > Aquatic > Freshwater > Ice > Liftoff...
GTTCGCCGCTGCGCGCGACGTGACTGAGCAGAAGCAGGCGTCCCAATATGCGCGAAGCCTCATCGAGGCGTCGCTTGATCCGCTGGTGACGATCAGCGCTGAAGGAAAGATCACCGACGTCAATGAAGGCTCGGTGAAGATCACCGGTGTGGCACGCGAGAAGCTCATCGGCACTGACTTTTCGGACTACTTCACCGAACCAGAGAAGGCGCGCGACGGATATAAACTGGTTTTTGACCGCGAAACGGTCACTGACTATCCCCTGACCATCCGCCATACCGACGGCCATTTGACGGACGTGCTCTACAACGCCTCGGTGTATCGCGACACCCAGGGCGCGGTGCTGGGCGTCTTCGCCGCTGCGCGTGACGTGACTGAGCAGAAGAAGGCGTCCCAATATGAGCAAACCCTCAAGGAGGAATTGCAGAACAGTAATCACTCGCTCGCAAAGATGAACGAGTTGACCTCAGCCATCGTCGATACCACGCGCTACCCGCTCTTGGTGCTGAATGCGGAACTCCGTGTCGAGAGCGCCAATCAGGCTTTCTTTACTGCGTTTCGGGTTCCTCCCGCTGCTACCATCGGCAGACGAATCTACCAGCTCGGTAACAACCAGTGGGATATTCCCGAGCTTCGGCGTCTCTTGGAGGAGATCCTCCCCACCAACTCGGTATTAGATGATTTTCAGGTGACTCATAATTTCAACGACATTGGCACCAGGACAATGCTGGTGAATGCTCGCCGGCTCCATGGTGCGCAGTCCCAGCCGCGGATCGTCTTGGTGCTTGCCGATATCACAGAGCAGCTTCGCCTCGCCAAAGATCTCAAAGACACGGCTGACGAGTTGAGCCGCTCCAATGCTGAACTCGACCAGTTCGCATCGGTCGCCTCGCATGACCTGCAAGAGCCGCTGCGAATGATCTCCAACTACATCGAGCTCCTTGAGCTTAGATACACGGCGTTATTTGATGATCGTGCGCGCGGGTACATGAGACACGTTTCTTCCGGTGCCCAGCGCATGGCTGCTATGATCAAGGCTATCTTGAGCTATTCGCAAATAGGGCATCAGGCAGCGAGTTTCACCTCCTTCGAGAGCGCGGTGCCGCTGCATAGCGCGTTGGCCAATCTCACCAGCAAGATCCAAGAGGCCGAGGCGACGATCACTGAGGGACCTCTGCCGCGGATCAATGCGGATGCGAATCAGCTGAACCAGTTGTTCCAGAACTTGCTGGGCAATGCCTTGAAGTTCCGCAGCGATAAACGCCCACAAGCAATCCATGTCAGCGCGATCGAGTCCAATATAGAATGGACTTTCGCTATCGCCGACAATGGCATTGGCATGGACAAGGAGGGCTGCGGGAAAATCTTCCAGCTTTTCCAGCGCCTTCACAACGCCCAGCAGTATCCCGGCACCGGCATCGGTCTGGCAACCTGTAGGAAGATCCTCGATCACCACCGGGGACGCATCTGGGTCGAGTCCAGCCCTGATGTTGGATCGACATTCTATTTTACGTTACCGAAGTAGCCGTGGCGCACTGATAAGATCGGCCTATTTCCCATCACATTCAGATTTGTTGGCAAGCATAAAAGCATATAATAACTTTCAATATCCGATTACGATAAAATCATCTGCTCTCAGAAGATCCCGTAATGTGCAATTATCCGTAGCTTGTGGCCATAGAAAAACCACCATGCCCTGATAAATGCCTCATACTTCAGCGCAACGGCATGTCCAATATGCTGTAGCATTTCGGCGAATCAGCGGCAAGTCTGTTCATCCCTGGGAATCTTCGCAGGCGTATCGACGACCCTCTGGCCCAGCAGCGCAGCGACCAGTCCGCGCTGCTGTCGATATATCTGAACCCGCGCAGTCGCGATGAGACGGTGAACCTAAAATCGGCGATGGGATTCACACTGAGCACCAGAGTGACCTGAGAGGGAAAGGGTTTGCGCGTAGAGTTGCGCCGAGAGCTACAATCATCCGGAGGGTCAACGCTGTTTCCTGTACGCGCTCGTAAGGGCCAACGGCCCGATTCAAGTCAGCTGGTCGAAGGTCTGAAGGCCGCGCATCCGTCCCTCACGCGCATCTTCTTCGACTTTGGCTTTCATAGCCCAGAGAACGCGCGCCGCATCGCCGACCTCCTGCCCGACGCCTGCCTGCCAAACTCTGGCGAAAAGGCCCTCGCCGCCCAGGCCGCCACGGCCAGCGCCTCGTGGACTTGGCAACGGCTTCACCACTCCGGCATCGAAGCCGCCATCGGCTTGCGGCAGGACAACCGCGACTGCCGCCGCTGCCCCGACCGCGGACGCGATGGCTACGCACGCTTCCTCCAGTCCGCCGTCCTGGCCGGCAACCTCATCACCCTCGACCGACTCTGCTGGGCCAAAGACGTGCCCGCACGATTACGACAAAAGTCGCGTAAAAGCCTGACAGAGCGCCCGGACCAACGATTCCATGGGCGAGGCCTGTCCGGTCTTCATTCCCCCGAAAAAATGAGCGCCTGGATTGCCTCGACACGCGGCCCAGACGTCGCGAGGAGAGAGAAAATGCCTCGGCAACCATGCTGGAATCGGGTGCGACTTCGTCGCTGAGGGGTTTTGCAACGCCCACTCAAGAGCAACGGTGGCGCCGGGCGGTCGAGGCGCCGACAGCGCCAACCAGGCGAGCGTCACGCCACCGGCCTTATCGTTGCTGGACTGCCGGACTGGCCACCATGACGATCATGGAAGCGCAGCGTTCGCTGATGGTCACCACCCTTGATCCCTGGCAGGCGCTGCCGCGGGTCCATCAGCTCGCGGTCGCCCAGGCCGAGGGTCCGGCCTATCGCTTCGAGGTGCGCGAGCGCCGCGACGAATTCGCCATCATCCAGCTCGGCCTTGCCGGCCGCGGCCGGGTGTGGTTGGCCGATGGGCGCGAGGTGCTGGTGGTCCCGGGCGAGGTGATGTGCGTGCACACGCGCCGCGATGCCGTGCGCTATGGCCTGCTGGCCGGCGACCGGCCCTGGCGCTTCGCCTATGCTGAATTGGCCGGGCCTGCGGCCCTGGCAGCGGTGGATGAGCTGACCGCCCGCCATGGCCACGTGCTGGTGCCGGCGGATCGGCGTGGCCTGGAACGACTTCTCACCAACTTCGCCGATCGCGCCGGTACTCACCGCGCCTGGTGGGACAGCGCCGCTTCGGCGCGCACTGCCACCGCCATCCTCACCGCGCTGATGCCCCGTCCCGGCGGCGAGCAGCAGGCCCTGGCCGAGCGTGCCCTCGCCTTCCTTGATGCCCACCTCGGTGAGCGCATCAGCGTGGCCGAAGCTGCCGCCGAGCTTGGGGTCGGACGCGAGCACCTGACCCGTCGCCTGCGCGCCCTGGTCGGCGAGGCGCCGGCCTCGTGGCTGCGCCGCCGCCGGATGGAGCGGGCGCGCGAACTGTTGGCGGCCCCGGATGCGCGGGTCGCGACGGTGGCAGCGGCGGTCGGCTACCGCTCTCTGGCCCAGTTCGCCCGCGCCTATCGTGACTGCTTCGGTTGCCCGCCATCGACCCGTTTGTGATCTCGCCGCGACGCCGCTGACTGGCATGCTGGGGCCATGACCCATGACCGCAGCATCCCCATCCTTCCTGGCGAACACTGGTGGGGCGGCTGTATCGACGATGGCGTCCGCATGCCCTTCGCGCCGGGTTTCACCCGCCGTCTGCTCGATCAGTTCGGCAACCAGGTGCAGCCGCTGCTGGTTTCGGACCGCGGACGCTGGATCTGGAGCGAGGACCCCTTTGCCTTCACCATCGGCGCCGATGCGATCAGCATCACGGAGGCGGGCGCGCCCATGCAGCTGGGCGTTCCGGGTGGTGGCCTGCGCGGCGCCTGCCTTGATGCCGCGGCCCGTTTCTTCCCCGCCCAAGGCAAGATGCCCCATGACCTGCTGTTCACCCAGCCCCAGTACAACACCTGGATCGAGCTGCAATATCAGCAGACCCAGGCCGGGGTGCTGGCCTATGCCGAGCGGGTGATCGCCGAAGGCTACCCGCCCGGCGTGCTGATGATTGATGACACGTGGCAATATGACTACGGCCACTGGCGCTTTCCCGCCGACCGTTTTCCCGACCCCAAGGGCATGGTCGAGCGCCTGCATGCGCTCGGCTTCCTGGTCATGCTGTGGATCTGTCCGCAGGTGTCCGCCGATGGCCGGCTGTACCTCGACCTGCGCGATGCGGGCCTGCTGCTGCGCGGCGCTGATGGACGCCCGGCGATCCGGGATTGGTGGAATGGCTACAGCGCCCTGGTGGACGTCGCCAATCCGGCGGCAGCCGCTTGGTTGCGCGGGGTGCTGGGGGTCCTGCAGACCGAGTTCGGCATCGACGGCTTCAAGCTCGATGCCGGCGACTACTGCCACTACCGCAGCGATGATCAGGCCCACCGTCCCGGTCATCCCGCCCTGCAAAGCGAAGCTTGGGCCGAGTTCGCCGAAGGCTATCCGCTCAACGAGCTGCGCGCCTGCTGGAAGATGGGCAACCGCGCCCTCGCCCAGCGGCTGCGCGACAAGAACCACAGCTGGGACGCCAGCGGGATCGCCGGCTGCATCCCCAACATCCTCGCCCTGGGTCTGGTCGGCTATGCATTCAGCTGTCCTGACATGGTGGGCGGTGGCGAATACCTGCATTTCAATGGCAGCGCCGGCAGCCTGGATGGCGAGCTGTTCGTGCGCCATGCCCAGCTTGCCGCCCTGTTGCCGATGCAGCAGTTCTCGGCGGCGCCCTGGCGCGTGCTCGACGCCGAGCATGCCCGACTGTGCCGGGATGCGGCCCTCCTGCATGTCGAATACGGCGAGCGCATCCTTGCCCTGGCGCGGCATGCCGCAGCCACCGGCGAGCCGATCGTCAGGCCGCTGGCCTGGATCTGGGACGATGCCCGGGCCAGCAGCGTGCACGACCAGTTCCTGCTCGGCGACGACCTGCTGGTCGCGCCGGTGGTGACCAAGGGCGCCCGCACGCGGGAGGTCCTGCTGCCGCCGGGACGCTGGCGGGATGATCAGGGCGTCGAGCATGCCGGTGGCGGCCTGGTCAGTGTCCCGGCCCCGCTTGAACGCCTGCCGCGCTTCAGCCGTTGCTGAACGCGGATGTAGCGAGCGCCTCGGTCAGATTGTACAGCAGGGACTCACGGCACTAGAAGCCGATCATCAGCCGCGCATGATTGCTGTGCTTTCACCAACAAGTTGATCGTGGAACTGTCCGACATCGGCCCCAAAGTCGGCACTGTCGGGCAGACCTGCGAAGGCCCTGATCCCTACTCTTGAAATCCTTGGTATCCTTCCGCCGCTGCGGTTTAGCGCCTGCGGTGGTCATGGTGGAATCTCCAAAGCAGCGATTTACCGCTGCTCTGGGCGCCTACAAAACCGGGGGCGGATCAGAACTGGCGGCGCAGTGATGGCGTTGCGCCCTTGGGGCGGCATGGTGCGCAGGCATCCCGCCACCCTGGTGCCATATGCCCACGTCCTGGTCCCGCGAGCCGCTGCTGTGGTTCCTGATCCCTGCCCTCCTGATCTTCGCCTGGCATCGCTGGCAGGGTCCGGTCACCACGCCGCCCCTGGTCATTGCCGGTCGGGCGGTCGACGACGCGGTGGCGGCGCGGGGTCAGGCCGTGAGCGAGGTGGAACGCCGCTCCGTGGTTCGTGAGTTGGTCACCCAGGAGGTCCTGGTACAGGCCGCGCTCGACCGGGGCATGGCGGCGCAGGATGCCGGTGTCCGTCTGCAATTGGCGGCACGCATGGCGTTTCTGCTGGTGGGGGAGCCACCGGAGCCATCGCCCGAGCAACTCGCGGCCTTTCTTGCCAGCAACGTCGAGCGCTATCACCAGGGGCCGCACCTGACCCTGACCCAGGTCTGCGCCCCGGACGAGGCCACTGCCTGCGCTTGGCGTGACGCGTTGGCGGCCGGTGCGTCGCCTGACGAGTTGGGCGCCGAGCTGGTCATCGGTCGGCAGCTGGAGGATTATCCCGCCGCCGATTTGGCCGTGTTCTTGGGCCAGGACTTCGTCGCGACCGTCACCCGCGCCGCCACCGGTGCCTGGATCGCACCAGTCGTCTCTACCCGTGGCGTGCATGCGGTGCGGGTCCAGACGGTGACGACAGGGGGCTTGCCCGCGCTGAGTGAGCTGCCCGGTCTGGCCGAGGATTGGCGGGCGGATTGGCGGCGGCGTGAGCTGGCGCGGCAGGTCGATGGCTTGCTGCGCGACCGGCCGGTGGTCTTTGATGACGGGGTGGCGCGACCATGGTGAGGGCGCTGATCCTCGGGTTGCTGCTGGGTGCGCTCTCGGCGCATGAACTGGCGGTGGCGCGCGCAGTGCTGACCGAGGATGGTCCGGATCGTTACCGTCTGGAGTGCCTGATCCCGGTCAGTGCGGGTACCGTGGCCGTTCCGGAGCTGCCGTCCCGTTTCCAGGTGACTTCGCCAGAGGTGCAGCGAAATGGCGGGTGGATCCGTCAGCGACTGAGTTTTGACGGCGGTGGCCATGGCCTGAATGTGGATGATGTCCTGCACTTTCCATGGCCGCACGTGGGAGTCTTCGTGACGGTGCGCTGGCGGGATGGCGGCTCGACCGGGCAATTCCATGCGGGTGATCGTCGCGGGGTGACGGTGGCCATGGCGGGGTTGGATCCCCGCGCCGCGCGGCCGCTTGCCCGGGTGGTGGTCAGCTACACAGCCTTGGGCGTAGAACACATCCTGACCGGGGTCGATCATCTCGCGTTCGTGCTCTGCCTGTGCCTGCTGGCGTCTGGCTGGCGACTGCTTGGCCTGGTCACTGGTTTCACCCTGGGCCACAGCCTGACCCTGGGTCTGGCGGTCTGCGGTCTGGTCAACGTGCCGGCCGCGCCCGTGGAGGCCTGCATCGCCTGGTCGATCGTGGTGGTGGCGCGCCTGGCCTGGCTGCGGCAGTCTGATGGCGCCGTGGTCGCGCGTGGCCATGGCCTGGCACTGACGGCAACCTTCGGCCTGCTGCACGGTTTAGGTTTTGCCGGGGCTTTGGCGACGACCGGCATGGCGTCGTCCGAACGCCTAGCTGGCTTGGTCGCCTTCAATATCGGTGTTGAGGCCGGTCAGTTGGTCTTCGTCGGCGCAGTGCTCATGGTGCTGGCGGCAACCCGCCGATGGCTGCCACGGGTGCCGGTGTCCAGGGGCCTGGCCTGGGTCGCCGGCACTGCGGGATGCGTGTGGGTGCTGATGCGCCTCGCGTGACGCCTGGGCACCGCGCCCACGTCTCGCCCATGAGACCAGGCCCTTCAGGCAGCGCGCCCCCAGTTGGGCAGCAAGGCAGGCAGGTCCACCGCCTGGCAGCGATCGGCGGACCCTGTGGCTGAGTCTTGGCGAGGGATGTCCATTTCCGTCATATGGTCGATAGGTCGACTCTGACCCATGGCGGGAAGTGCAGACTTCCGCTGCTCGCCTTGAGCCGCTACCCTACCCCGATCATGCCTGCTCTTGAATACGACGGTACCGTCCATCGCTTTGAGGGCGATTGCGTGATCGGCCGCCACCGGGAATGCACCGTGCAGGTGCGCGCCGATGGCGTCAGCCGCCAGCATGCGCGCATCACCATCTCGGCCGGCGCGGCGCACCTTGAAGATCTTGAATCCGCGAATGGGACCCGGCTCAACGGCAAGCGCATTGCGGCCCGGACCCTCTTGCGGGATGGGGATGTGCTGCGTCTGGGCCATGCCGAGCTGACCTTCCAGGATACCGAGCGGTTGCCCGACCTGCTCGGCACGCAGATCGGCGACTATCGGCTGGAGTCGCTGGTGGGCCGCGGCCTGGTGGGTGGGGTGTATCGGGCGCGGCAGATCCGCTTAGATCGCCTGGTGGCTTTTAAGGTCCTGGATCCTCGCTTTGGCCTGAACAATCCCGGTTTCGCCGAGCGCTTCCTGCATGCCGTCAATCATGCGGCAAGCATCAATCACGAAGGTCTGGTGAAGCTGCATGAATGCGGGCAGCACGAGGGTCTGCTATGGTACAGCATGGAGCTGGCCGAAGGCGAGACCCTGGAGGGACTGCTCAAGCGCGATGGCGTGGTGGCGCCCCCGCTGGCCCTCTTGATCATCGACCGGGCGGCCCGTGCCTTGCAGGCGGCCCATGCCGCCGACGTGGTGCATGGGGACCTGCGGCCAGCGACCATCATGGTCACCGAGGCCGGCACGGTGAAGGTGCTGGATCTGGGCCTGGTCGGCCTGACCGGCCGCGAGGGCATCGCCGCGCGCGCCCGGGCCACGGTGAAGCAGGCCATGTATCTGTGTCCGACCCAATCCCGTGGGTCCTTGGCGGATCGCCGCGCGGATGTGTATGCATTGGGCTGTGTGTTGCTGCATCTGCTGACCGGCAAGCCGCCCTTCACGGGTGATGATCTTGAAGAGGTCATTGCCGCGCACGAGCACGTGCCGGTGCCGGCACTGGCTGCTTCCCTGCACTTGCCCAAGGCCTTCGACGATCTGGTGCAGGGCATGCTCTCCAAAAAAGTCGATTGGCGTTTTGCCGGCATGGACGAAGTGCTGAGCGTACTGGCTGATGTGCGTACCAAGCTGGCGGGAACGGCCAGCGAGCCGCCCGCCAAGGTGGTGGCTAAGCCCAGCCCGGCCCGCAGCGCGCCCCGCCGCCCGGTGGCGGACAAGGTAGTTTCTGATTGGGATCAGCAGGTGCCTCGCCTGGTGCGGGTGCTGCTGACCGCCGGTGGCGTGATGGTGGCGGTGGTCCTGGTCCTGGTTTTTGGGCCGAGCCTGGCGAAGGGGCTGTTCACCCCGGCCGCTGCTGCACCGGGCGGAACCGCGCAGGTCCATCAGCCGGCGGTGGCACCGGCTCATCAGGCGGTCGCCCCCGTCGTAGCGGCAACTGCCACGGCCAGCCGTCCTTCGTCCGCCCTGATGTCCCGCTGGCTGGCGGTAGAGCAGGGCGTCCTGGCCAGCGCCCGGGCCGGGGATTGGGGCGCGGCGGAAATGGATCTGAGCGAATTCGCGGCCTTGGTCAGCCGGCAGGAACCGGGTGGCAGCGTGGCCGCAGCAGTTGCGGTGCGGCGCCGGCAGCTCGCCCTTGATGCCGCCGCCTGGTATCGCCTCCAGGTGCAGGCCCTGCCCAGCGGTAACCAGCCGACAGACCTGGCCAAACGTCTGACCGCGCTGGCCAAGCTGCGCGATGCGGTGGGCAGCCTGGATCGCGCCGATGCCACCGCCCGTCATCAAGAGGTACTCGATCGCCTGGGACACATGCTGGCCGAGGCCCGGCGCTCAGCCCGGCAGGCCTTGGAAGCGGGCAAATTCGCCGAATTGACCGCGATCAGCGCGCGTCTGGCGCCGGCCTATGCCGGCACCGCGATCGCCGGAGTCTTCGACCAGTTTGCCGCCCAATGCCGGGAAGCGGCCGCCGCCGCGCCCCAGTGGCGCATTGGCTGGGCCGATACCAAGGTCGCCCTGGGCCGGGCCACCGGTGCAACGGCGCTGCCGGCTGGTGCAGCGATGATGCTGGCCGGCGATGATGCCGCTGCCCGCCGCCTGCTGGCGGATCCGGCGCTGGCGTCCGGCGATCTGCTGGCCCGTCGGGAGGCGCTATCGGGGCGGGCTGTGGCGGTGCTAGCCTTTGCCGATCCGGCGGATCTGGCCAGGTTGTCGGTGCAGCAGGGGACGCCGGTGCTGAGTGGCGGGCGTCTTGCTGGCTCCGCCAAGGAACCGGCCTTATTTTCCATCGACACGCCCCTGGTCGGTGACACTTGGGAAGTCGCCGCCACGGTCGGCCGCACCGGGACCGGCGATGTGATCATGGTGCTGACGGCCAGCGATCCGGTGGTGCAGGTGCGTCTGGCCCCAGATCAGACCATCGTGACCCTGCCCGGGGTAACCGGGGCCGAGGGCCTGACCGATCCAGATCCGGGTACCGGCCGCCTGCGGATGCGTTGCGTGCAGGGGCAGCTGACCATCGATCTGGATGGGCGCGTGCTGGGCCGCTGGAGCGGGGTGGAGCTGCCGGCGGGATCACACCTGCAGTTCGCGGCGAGCGAAGTGGCCTGGGCGGTTGACGATGTGCTGGTGGTGGGCGGTCATTGAGTTTGGGCCTAGCCGCATGACCGACCTCGCCGGGATCAGCTTCCTCTTCATCCGTCAGGTGGCGGTGGCCACCTATCACCCTTGAAATCGCAGTCGGATTCCCACGGAGGATTAGAGGAACCAGAGGTAGAAAAGACTTGGGGCAAGGAACGCGGGTCACCCTCAGGGTGAGGGCAGCTCTCGGCGCAACGCTGCTCACCTCTGGGTCCTCTGGTCCTCTGTGTGGTTTGGACTGCGACATCTAATATCAGTGCAAGCTGAGTAGAG
>Ga0209591_10009798_pt1 | contig 10334 bp, 22 predicted proteins | sample MAT01_FD_187207 | JGI IMG/M metagenome (GOLD analysis project Ga0209591, IMG submission 187207) | Freshwater microbial communities from Lake Fryxell liftoff mats and glacier meltwater in Antarctica - MAT-01 (SPAdes) (version 2) | ecosystem: Environmental > Aquatic > Freshwater > Ice > Liftoff...
CGAATCGTGAGCGCTTAAATGTGGATTTATCCAGTGGATTTTATGCCCTTGGCTTAAACGATTTTGGCATATCCAACGCGCCTTGGATGTTTTGCCAGAGCCTTTCATGCCAATGAGTCTGACGTTTTGCCAAGTCAGCATAATTTGCTTAACTTTCTCAGTCTCATCATCGCTAGGAGCTTTCGATGGTATGTAGTCTAAATCAGGATTTTTTAAGCCCTCATTCTGCGATCGCAGTGCAGTCGTTTTAAGTGGAGCCGCCCTCTTAGTTAGCGTCACTTTTGGGCATGGTAAATCTTTGGGCAAAAACGAATCCATCAGCAAAGCGACTAATCGCCATCGCTGAGAATCGTCCAAAGAATCCCAAAAGAACTTGTAGCATGGAGCCAATCCCATCCGCATCTGCTCTCTGTAGATATCTGCTTCATGCCAATCCTGAATAGCTTGAGGCAGTTGGCATAAAGCTTGAAAAGGATCTTGAGGTAAGTCCATTTAGCGGACTCCTACAACGCCTTGAATTGACTGGAATAAATAGCCTGAAAGGTTGATGCTTTGTACTATCACAAAGCCCCAACCTAGCCAACCAAGTCGCAAAAATGGCTTGGTTATGTACATCAGCACAACAGTATAGATTGACGGAATCCATACGCGATAAGGTGCTAATGCCCTAGGGGATAATTGCTTTTCCGCAAATAGCCACAACGCGCCGATCACACCAAGGACAAGCAAAATAGTGGCAACTTTCTGCATGATCGCGATGAATTTGTCATCGATCAACGTACCTTTAATAAAGCGATCGCGTTGAGGTTGGACAGCAGTAGGCTCTGATTGCGATTGCGATTGCTTAGCTTGCATCGCGTTCTTCAAATCTAAAATTGACTGTTTTGAATCAGACATTTATTTGCCCTCGACAGTGTAAGAAGGTTTGTCTACCCAGCGCAAAGAATTGTTAGGGTCATGCACTGGGTAGAAGTGAGAAAACATGATTGAAATATTGATATAGACAAAGAACGCGATCGCAACTTGTGTACCTATACTCATATCCCGTTCCTGTTTCCATAAACAGGTTGTGCAGTTGCGCAGTTGCCAGCGCGTTCCGAGCAAAAATCTTGCAGTTCCTTTTTGAGAGAAGTCGCGGGAACCGATGGTGTTCTTTCTACGCGAACAGATAGCATTATGAACGCGATGACTAGAACCATCCCAGTCATTACAAATCCCACCATTGGGTCAAATCCACTTGATTTTTTGCTTGCAATCTTGGCTACATTTGTTGCACCGATCGCGTTTGCGTTTGCGACAGCCGCCATAGTTGCGATTTCGTGGGTTCGATTCAAAGCTTGTTCAGCAACGACCCGCGCTTTGTTAGCGTCATCCCTTGCGTACTGTGCATGAATGCGATCCTTTTCAGCATCGTGCTTCATGGTTTGAAGCTCTGATTTCACTTCCACAAATTGACCATTGACCAACGCAAATCCGTGAGCAACAGTTTGCTGCAACTTCATTTGCGCGATTTCTAGAGCGTCTTGCCTTACTTGCAGTTTAGAAACTCCTTCCTGCAAAGAAGTCATTACGCATTCCATAATCTGCTCATCTTGCTGAATACCCTTAGGTAGAGACTCCATGATCTCTACCGCTTCACATAAAACAATCTCGCCATCTTTCATTATTTTTTATCGGTAAATTGCGATCGCGAAATTAGTCTTGAGTAACTTCAATAGTCTCGTAACCGTAAAGCAAACCCATGAATGAATCTGCAATCTCTTCACTAGACGGAAGCGCCTTAACAGCAGGGGCGGCAGGAAGTTCAAAAGAAGATCGGCTGTAATGAACATCCATAAATGAACGCGCATCAGAAAGAACTTCTTGAAGCCCTTCATGGAATGCTTGCAGCTTCTGGCGACCGAGAGCCTTGCCAGCTTCTTTGTCTGCGGTTAGGTCAAATGCGACCGACTGAGAACCCGAAGGCGGCTTGGTTTTTGGGGTTTTCTTGGAAGAATTAACCTTGTCACGTAAATCACTCATAATTAACCTCAAATTTCATCATTTCTAGAATTGCTTTTGTCGCATGTCTTGTATAAGCGGGAACCGACCGCCCCGCGTTTTTACCAACTAAACACCGCATAGATATCGGTATAAAATCATCGTTGGTATAAACCGAATCGTTATCCGAATCAAAATCGTAGATGCGTAAATCAAGGGCGGCATTTTGCGCTAAGCGTCTTTGAGATGGATTGCTTAGATTTGGATATGCTTCGCAAATAGCGTCAGCAATATCTTGTGTAGAAAACCATCCAATGTCTCGCAGCGCGATCGGTCTAGTAGTAGTCACATATTGTTGGATATTGGCTGATTTCATAGTTAGCGAATGAGTGCGAACGTTCGCCGTCTTTCGTGCGAATAACAGCGAACGTTCGCGAATGAAATTACTTATAGCTTGGTTGGGCTAACTATGTCAATACCCCTAACTAGATTAATTATGCCAAGTAGTCTATAAATAGATCACCATTTATTTACAAGGCTATGACGATCGCAAAAGGTACTACCAGTTTCAGAGTGTTTTTGTCAGCAAAACTAAAGCGCGAATTTAAAATATGGGCGCTAAGAAATGAAACTTCTATGTCTGCGAAGTCGGAGAAAATGATTCAAGATTTAATGAACAGCGATCGCACTAACCCTTAATCTTCGCCCATCGTTCGGCGGTGTAGAAAGTCTGTCGTCTGTACCAAGTAAAAGCGTCGATGTCATCTTTCTCGTTGTTGCACTTTTCGCAAGCTGGAACCAAGTTCGTAGGCATATCTGCGAACTCACGCTCTAACTGCGACTTTGGCACAACGTGATCAATTGTTAAAAACTTTGGGTGCGTTTTAATTCCGCAATAGGCGCAACAGTTATCCCATAGGGCTTTGCGCTCTTCTCTCATTTCTCGTATCGCATGTCGTGGGGATAGTGCTTCTAGTCCGCTTTGCATGTTTCTCTTTAGTTTAGCAGCCCTCGGCGGTGTTGCGGGGTTAGCGTATTGCGATTCTAGCGACATCAAAAACAAATACTTTCCTTTATTGATTCCCGTTGGTCATTCCAGATTTACTGACGCTCAAGCCGCTAGGGCTTCTATATTGATGCGCTAGACGCGCAGGTTTTTTGGGTACGCAGTGAATTTTATCAAACTAGTCAAGTGACGTTTCACTCTTCGCTGCGCTACGCACTTGCCCAGCTTGATAAATTCCCAGCAGTGTACCCAAAAAACCCCTTAAAGATTGATTTGCGCTCATTGCCGCGCGGCTAGAGTGCGGGTGTACTGGCTTTTGGGAGTGTTGTCAACTTATTTTCTACGCTCTCAAGTTCCCTAAGACAATACTCTTGTTCAGATAGAACCTCACACGCGATCCGCAGCATCTTCACACAGCGCACCCGATCGCGCTAATTTTTCATCGACAGCATCGCGGATGAAATCGCTACAACTAGATCCCATCGCGTTCAAAATACCACCTGTTTTTTGAGAATATCGCGTAGGAATTAAAATCGGCTTCCTAGCGCCATCGCTTGCAAACTTACCACGTACTCGCAGAACTGCCATATATTTTCACCCGAATAAAATCAACTGCCTTACAGCCTACCACAGGCGCGTATACACGATGATAAGTTTAGCTTATCGCGTATAGGTAAGCCATAAGTTATTTTGTCGTGAGATACCGCGTATACACGGTATATTAGATACATCGAATTGGATAAGAAAAAATAACAATATGACAAAAACCGAATACGACAGCGCGAGGATAGCGCCCAGAGAAAACATAGGTGTTGAGACAACCGCCAGTTATGGCGAATAACTAACAAATCATCTTGCAGATCCTCACAGTATTTTTTGCAAGGCATTGCCACAAGGCAAGCAACCCCAACTAGAAAAGGAAAAACGCAATGCTTAACTCAATTGAATTAACCCTCTCATTAATCGAAGCCCTGCAATGGGCAGCCGCCGCCATTTTCTTAATGGACGACTACGGAAACCACGAAGTAGATTATTTCTGGGATGAAGTTCTAAACGGGAACCCAGAACGCGCCGCCGAGGAACACGCCGCCGAGGTTGCCGACAATGCATACCAAGGCGAAATCGATAGCTATTACTGCGAAACCTACTAACCCACAATCGCGCCGACAGCATACAGCCCAGAGAATGCAGCCTAACAAACCCAACCAGTAAAACACAATGACTTTCTATATCCAACGCAAAGACGCAAAACATCTCGATACCGTTGATGAGTTCGCAACTCGCAAAGAAGCCAGAGCGATGTTAGCAGAGTATCGACTAGCAGACCCCACCCCAAAGCATTACATCAGTACACGCCCATGCAATAGCTGGAAAACAGCCTAGACTTCACCGCCACCGCATCACATCTAACAAACTTTACAGGACTAAATCCAATGTTAAAAACTATCACAGAGATCCGTAACGCATTTTGGGAAGATCACCCACAGTATGCAGCAGATCGCAGATCCCGCAAGCGTCAGAACGACTATAAAACCGATATACGCTGTGCATTTTGCGACTATCTGGATTATCTACAAAGCAACAAGACGATCAGCGAAGCCCTAAGAGGACGCGCCACGCTTTAAGCTTCACACCCCACAGCTTCACATCTAACAAACTTTATAGGACTAAATCCAATGACTAAATACCGCGTAATCGTACCACCGACAGAAGAGCAAGGCAGCTACGAAACCACCGTAACAAACAATCTGTCGCCATTCACCAAAAACGCTGAAGCCTTATGGGATTACAACAGCGCACGCGCTCACGATGGTTTACCACCATTAAAGAGGATGCCACGCGGAACCACTTACACCGCCATCTAGTTTTCAACTCACATCTAACAAACTTTACCCCCCCCACTAATCACAATGAAAGCAATAACCACGAAATCGATCGCAGCAACCAACACCAAGCCCGAAAAAGTCAAAGCCTTTGATGAAGATGGAAACAGCTACACGACTAGCGCTGGACTAGCCCAAACCGTGAAAGACACCCACAAGATCGCCGCCCTTGGATTCATGCACAAATACGACTGGAAAGGCGAGATCATCGGCGGCAGCGTAAAAGGCGGCTATGTATGGGTTTTCACACCGTAGCCACCAACAGCATCACATCTAACAAACTTCACCCCCCCATCGTGACCAGTCAAGAGAAAAGCTTTGAATCAATGAGCGATCGCGAACTAATCGCCGCCGCCAAACTCCTGATAGAGCTTGTAGATCGCAAGACGATGCCAGATAGCCGAGATTTCGATCGGCATATAGGTTTTGAGATCTGCTTTGATGCAAATTCAGGCGACGTGTATTTTCAAAATACGATCGGGCAAACTTACGGACTGTTACCCGAAGAAGGCTAAACCGCCGCACAGCAAGACGATCGCGTATCTCACCCCGCGATCGCCTAACCAATCAACTAACTAGCGAGATTTTAACATGCTTTGGAAATCGGTCACAAGCTACGCATCAGAGAACAATCTATCAATCTACAAGCCCTTGCGAGGCTATCACGGTCTAGTGCAAGTCACGACCACAGAAGGCGAGCCAGTGAGTTGGACTAGCAACAAAGCTGGGGAAGCCTATATCTCATTACAGGCAATCGTGCGGCAGAGGAAACTAGCAAAAGTCTCCACCGATGAGTTAACCAATCTAGCGACCGTCGCATCATCTTTCATCATGTAATCAATCGCGATCGCCCTAGCGATCGCGCACCGCAAACCCTAACCACAAAGAGAACGCAATGACTACCACCACGATCGCAAAAGTTACCTGCAAGAACGGATTCACATGGGAAACCCAAATTAACGGCACAGACGAAAGCATTAAAAAATACTTCCTACATCAGTATTTCCATACCGCGCCATTTCCCCAAGAGATTCTAAGCGAAGCGATCGCAGTCGAGATCCGCCGATGCTAGGAACCCAAGGACGCAAACAAATCGTGATGACTAAAGCCGAGTTTTTAGCTCACCCCGATCGCATGATCTGCCAAGGACAGCCCAAGCTATACGCAGAGCAAAGCTGGAATGTAAAAGACGTAATCATCAAGCCCTAAACACAGTAAAAACGTAATGAATTTTTCACTCAGTATCAACGAAGCGCTGAAAATCCAAGCAGAGCAACTCAAACACTACAGCGACAGCCTGAAAAAGTTTGTCGAGGGAGAAGCCAGATCCGCGACGCTCTATAAAACAATCTACGCACGCACCGATTTTCCGACAGACGATCTGGACAAGCAGAGGAACATCACAGAGATTAACCAAATGATCCCGCGAGGTGGAGAGATTGAAGAGGAATTTTACAAGCTAATTTGCTAACCCCCCCCCACCTTGCAGATCCTCACAGTATTTTCTGCAAGGTATAGGCGAAAGCCACCCACCCACCTATTAAGGATTTAAACGCGATGAATAACTACAGCTACGAAGATTTAGGCTACGGATGCACGATCACCTCACCAGATGGAAAAGAGGTATTTTTGCAAGGTGACGACCACAGCCAACTAGATCAGGAAATCGAAGAAGCTTTTGAGAACCACGAGCCGAGCGATGCTTTCCCAGAGTATCAAGATCTAGAAAACGCTATCTTAAGCAACTATTTCTAATCTCGCGATCGCGCCGCCAGCATACAGCGCTGAGAGAATGCAAAAAAGCGATCGCGTACTCAGTAAGTCGCGATCGCCTGTCAAATTCATTAGTTATCAGGATTCTATCATGGGTTACAACTTCAAATTCAACCTAGCATCACCGACTATAACTAGCACTAGTAGTATCTTGCCAGAAACGGCAGCGCAGGAAGCGGATCGGCACAAGAACGCGGAGGCGATCCGATGGCTACGACCTCCCGCTATGCGCGGCAGTGAGAAACAAATCGCATGGGCGATCCGCTTGTTTGAAGGCGAGCGATATTTCTGGCACGGGTACGGACTCAAGATCGCGGACATTGAGCTATTTTTGGCAACCCCCGAAGCGTTATCCGCTTCATGGTGGATTACTACTTGCAAAGATTCCAGAAATGGAATGATCGCTACAGGGCGAATCGCGGTAGACGCAATTCTAGTTCGCATCAAGCAACCAAGTCCCACACCCGCGACACTTTCCTTAAAGTTGAAAGTTGGGTATCCCGATCGCAAAGTTGCCTAGTTCTCACGCGCTTATCAGGGAGTAGCGCCCCTACTATAAAACCCGCATGAAAAAGTTTAAAACCGTATCAGACGCTAAAGCGTTAGCCCGTCAAAAGTTGATCGCGTTGCACTATGCCTCAATCGCTCTAAATCAAGAGCAATTAGAAGCCGACGCGATCGCGAAACAACAAGCCAAACAAAATTTTGAGTATTAAAACAATGACACAAGACACCCGCAACCGCATCACATCGATCATCAGGTACGCATTAGAAGAGCTTGGCAGTTCAGTGCAGTACGATCCAGAGGCACACGCCCACAATCTTTTCACCCGCTACGGTATACAGATCGACGAAGATGCGATCGCCTATGAGATCAGCGACATTGAAGAAATCCTAGAGAATGAAGATCAGGAGCTATTAGCAGCATGATTACCCCAGAGCTAAAGCACAAACTCAAACAAATCTTTCCCACCAATCTCCACCAATTGCGTGATCTGCCAGGTGGGGGGATATACGCCTTTATCACTTGGCAAAACGTAAGAGAAAGGCTAGACGAAATTTGCGACTGGGAAATTGAATACTGCGATCCAATTTTGATCGACGATCTTTGCATTATCCGATGTACGCTCACAATCCAAGGTACAAAACGCCAAGGGGTAGGCAATGCAAGCGTAATCAAAACAAAGATCGGCAACTTTGCAGAAGCAGCGATCGCGGACAGTTTTAAAAATGCCGCCGAGCAGTTTGGTCTAGGCGCATATCTAGATGATCCAGAAATGCAAAGGCAACTAAAAGGCGATCGCGTTTTAGTTGACGAATACCAAAAGCGCACAGGGAAAGCAATCGGTATATACGCAAAAAACGCCGCGTCGTCTGCAAACTCAACCTCACCCACCGCACAAGCCCCCCGCAAATCTTTGATCAATCGCTAGAAATTATCGCGATCAACTCAACCAGGCCCACACCGTAATAAAAAAATGGCATACGAAACAAAACCAGATAACGGCTCACTTTTTGTTAATGATAGAAAAAACGCCGACTCACACCCAGATTTTAATGGCAAGCTAATAATCTCCCGCGCACTCCTTCAAAAGTTGCTAGCAGAATCCCCAGGCGATATCACGATCGAGTTATCAGCATGGGAAAAAACCACAAAAGCCGATCAGCTATGGCTATCGCTCACATGCAAGGAGCCTTACAAGAAAGACACTTCAAAAAATGGTGATTATTCTTACAGCGATCGCGATTCTCCTGATTACACGCTAGCGCCGAGGCAACAAGCACCGCAGCCACAACCGCAAACCCCCGATCCTTGGGACGACAATGGCAAGCTGTGGATTAATTTTAAAAGCATGATCGACCGATGCGAAACGCCCGATCAGATGGCGAAGATTGTCGCATGGGTTGAGAGGTATCCCAAGGCACAACCGCCAAGGTCAGAGGAAATCGCACATGCGATCGCGAGACTTATCCGCAAGTTCGATCAACCGCTAAGCGCCGAGCCTAGAGATTTATCGGAATTGCTATCTAAAATCGACGTGGAAATGCAGCGCCTAAGCTTGCCCATGGAAAGGATCGGCGGTATTTGCAAGCGAAATTTCGACAAGGACTCAAGAGCCAAGCTATCAGAAACCGAGCTTTGCGGCTTGTTGGAAATCCTGAAGAATTGGGATGAGTTTTAAATTCTCACGCCGCCAGCGAACAGCATAGCGATCGCGTCAACCAGTAAATTTAATCAGTAAATCAAGGAATTAAAATTATGGCAAGATTCTCAGCAAGTGGTTTAACTTATCCAGAAGCTTGTGAATTAATCCGCTCGCTAAAAACGGCTGGCATTGAAGCAAATATTACGGCAGGAGGTATTTCAATCCACTGCGAACCCGATCGCGTGAACGATGCAAGAGCTATTTGCCGTGAACGTCAAGCTTCATTTGACGCTGGATATACCAGTCACCAAGAAGATGTAATGATGCGATCAGAGTCGGGATGCGAGAAATTAGCGGAGATAACTAACGACGCGATCTCAGTGATCAAAGAATGGAAATAGCAGCTTAAAAACTGCGATCGCGACCTAGTAAAAAGCCATCCTAAAAACGAAAGTTCAGGGATGGTCTTTTTTTATAAAAAAAATTTTTCTTTTTGCTCGGTTATTAACACGATTGAGTGTAGCTGCGTACTAAGTAACCCGCCGATTTATTCACCTGTCATTTTCTCGCAAATATTTCTCAGTCGCTTGTATATGTATAGTCCTATCAATTTGGGGGATACCCCTATGCAATTTTGCGCCTTACGCGACAGTCAGGCGTGACAAGCGTGGATATTATAGAAATTATCTTTTCACCGCCCCTGCGTCCTGTAACTTAACTATCCATTCAAGGAGTAACCCATGTTTAAAGTTGGCAATCGCGTTCGCATCATTGGTATATTCTCGCGTAAGCATGGCACGGTTATCGCTATGCCGCGTCGCGATGTGTTCGAGATTAAATTAGATAACGGCGTGCTGGAAACTTACCCACTGCATTACCTGTGTAAAGCGGCGTAGTCACTAGATGCATTAGTAAAACTCAATGTCAAAGTAATCTTTTAGCTTAGAGATATTTATAGCGAGAGGCTTTCTGCTTTTATTCTCCCAACGGCTAATTACATCTGTAGATACGCCAATCTTCTTGCCTAAAGAATGTTGAGTTAAGCCTTGAGTTTTCCTGACTTCCTTTAAAGATGCGATAGACATAGCCTTTGGATGTATTGTCTGCCATTCGCACACATCCTGAATTAGCTGTAAGGGACTAATCCCCCAAGCCTTACTCAACCTGTCGATGTCATGCAGGCTAGGGATAGTAACTGCGTTCTCCCAACTATAAATAGTAGGAATGCTGCGCCCCGACAGTTCCGCAAATTCTTGTACCGAGAGGCGTTTAAATGATCTAAATGCCTTTAGATTTTGGCAGAAGTTACGAGCTAATACTGTGTCAGTCATTCACCAATATTATCACCTCAAAGCTGTCAGCGATTGGCAGCTTTTTTATTTTGTTGACAATGTAGCGGTAATGAATTAGTATCTAATTATTAACTACAGGATAAACGGATGAAGCAAGGAACTGCAAAGGTAAAAACTACTGTCAACGCGAAGATCTCAGCCGCCCTCAAGGAGCAAACTATTGAGGCTTGCGAGATTCTCGAAATGTCAATCA
>Ga0209591_10009799_pt1 | contig 10334 bp, 12 predicted proteins | sample MAT01_FD_187207 | JGI IMG/M metagenome (GOLD analysis project Ga0209591, IMG submission 187207) | Freshwater microbial communities from Lake Fryxell liftoff mats and glacier meltwater in Antarctica - MAT-01 (SPAdes) (version 2) | ecosystem: Environmental > Aquatic > Freshwater > Ice > Liftoff...
AGTATCTCCTCCTGATATCTCATCATATGTGCTTTTTGAGTCTGCAAATGTGTAACTTGAAACCTGTGCGAATAATCTTACATTAATTAATAGTAAGGTTACTGCCGAAAAGAATAAAATTAATTTTTTCATTTTGATTGTTTTTAATAATTTTTAAAAAGTTTTTTAATTTTGGAAAACTTTTTTCTCCTTTCAAAGAGTATGCTTTTTCTCAATTAATTTTGATTTGTTTTCCTTTAAGAATCAAAATAATTGAATGCGTGAATAAATTTGCCTACATTAATAATTTAAAATCAATGAATGCAATAATGTAAAAAATATATATTCTAATATAAACATTGCACGTTCTATGCCGTTTTGATTTATTATCAAAAGAGTAGTTTTGATAATTAAATTGACATTAGTGTCACAACTGTCATAACAAAAAAATGCAATTTTTATAAATCTCGAAAATCTGAATACTGCATTTCCACTTACGGACTCACTACTCCAATTCCCAATATAGAATTATTTTCTACTATTGAAATATCAGAGCCATCAACATAATCATCACCCGTTAAATCTGAACTGTTATAACCGGTTAATGAAATGGTTGCATCATTTTCAATATTGCTGATATCTGTTGCATCTATTATTCCATCCTGATTTTGATCACCACTGTATATTGCAAAGCGGATTGGAGCGGCATCAACCTGTATCATATTATTTCCATATGCCTTCGTAATTAAATTTGTAAAATCATAATTCATAACAGTCGCTGATGTAAATGTCTCACCACCTGCCTTACTCCATGTCTCAATTGTATTTCTGTGACGAATGACTATATAATAATTTCCATTTGTACCGTTTATAAATTTAAATGGTGCTGTAAATGTAACTGAATCCAAAATAGCAGTCCCTGAATCCACAACATTATACGGAAAAGTATTATTTCTCAGATATGCTCTTATTGTGTCTTTCTTGTTAAGTTTATTGGTTGAAGAATTGTAATATCCTTCAGGAATAACTTTTACATTTAATGTTGAAGGAATATTTCTCCAGATGTATGTAGTGCCGGAAACAGGATAAATTGTTGAGCTTAGTTTAGATGTTGCAGCATTTGATGTTCCTGCCGTGGAGGCATCCCAGTTCGATGAAACAGAATTTGTCCTGTTATTGAAATCAGTATTAACAGAACCTCTCAAACCTACCTGACCGAAAATACCGCCTGTATTTGTGATTTCTTTCATATTACCATAGACAACATGAATTGCACCTGTAGTCTCAAATAATTTTATCTGAAAATTAAAATTGTCATCGGTTCCTATTATTAAATATTGTCTGAAATTATTAAACTGAATTGTATGAACTCTAAACGGTGCCATGCCTTGTGTAGATCTTACTATACTTCCTGCAGCGATCTGCACTACTAATCCTGTAACAATAATATCATCTGTTGGCTTTGACATAGTAATTGTCCTTGCAACTGTATCAAAAGCAGTAATATATGTATCTGCTTTAATTCCTGTAGCAGCTGTTATATGTCTGCCGACGATTACACCTCTGAAGTCTGCAACATTTGTGAGGATAAAAGTTGTAGAATAAAAATTTACTGTCGTCCCGAACAATCCGATGAGATCTAATCCAAATGCACTGATCGCACCCTTATATGCTTCTCCTGATGATAACGGTCCGTAATTTGTAACCGCCGGCGAAGTCGCACCGAATGTTATAAACCCGTTTGAGTTAATTATAAAATCCGTGTAATTAATACCGTTAAATTTAAACACAAAAGGAACATGATTTGGTCCGTAATTAGCGTTATTTAATTGATAAGGATCTATACTCGTGTGAGTTGCGCTTGCAACCAATGTATCTCCGGAAATTGAATTGTATGTACCTGATGAGTCTGAAAATGAGTAACGTGTAGCAACCTGTGCAAAAACATTTAAACTTAAACACAAGTAGAAAGCTACTGAAAAGAATAAAATTAATTTTTTCATTTTGATTGTTTTTAATAATTTTAAAAAAATTTTTTAAGTTTTGGAAAACTTTTTTCTCCTTTCAATGAGTACAATATTTCTCAAATAATTCTGATTTGTTTTCTTTTGGGAATCAGAAATTATTGAATGAATGAATTTAGATTTACCTACTTTTTAATTTAAAGGTTAATGAATGAACGAATTTAATTCAAATTATATTGAACTAATTAATTTTTTGAGTAAATATTTAAGAAATTTGTTTTTAGTACTTTTTTTGAATAGAAAGTTGGGTAAAAAGGAGATAAGAAAGTTATGAGAGTCCGGGATAAAAACCTAAATCTGTTTTTAAATTTCTCACAGTAGGATTCTTCTGATTAAATCTTTTCAAAAATTGTTTAAATTTTTTTTTAGATTCATAAGTTATTGATTTTTTTTTCTATTTAATTTATTCTCTTGCCGTCAATTGAAAATGACTTTTAATAAAAATTTCGTAAAGCTTATTCATTTGAAATATTGTTAACTGCTTCTTTTACGTTATTTCTTTCATTGGATGTTTCTGAAGTTTTTAAATTCTGTCTCACTGTATCTATTGTTTCATTAGTTTCATTCATAACTTTTTCACCTGTGAACTCTGTAATTCTTTTCCCACCGGAAGAATCAATTTTGTCAATCATTAACTGAGCTTCAGAATAATATTCATCTGAATCATAAACCTCTTCAAAATATTCTTTTGCCTGTGAATAAAACCCATCTTGAAAAGATTCAATACCATAAATGTAATTTTTTTTTGGAAGAGTATTATTATAATCTTTATCATTTATTTCCACTTTTTGAAATTCGAGAATTGCCTCAGAGTATTTATTATCGTGTAAGAACGCCAATCCATTTTCATAATTTGATGATTGCAGACTCAATACTGTTACATAAATTACGGAACAAATAATTACAGAAATTCCCATACCTTTAATAAATCTGTATTTAGCCTGAATTAAATCTCTCCTGTGTTCTGTTTCTTCCAGGTAAAAACTTACCTGAGATGTTGTATCTCTTATTCGGTTAATCATTGTTTATTTTCTTTACTTGATTATACACTATTCAGCTAATTTTATTAATTTGATTTCTTATTCAGTATTGTACAATATAAAGTACTAAAATAAATATTATGATGAGAAGTAAGTTTTTACTTTTTTCAGCATATTATTCATAAGCGTAAATTGTTTTTCATATTCTTCTTTATTTTTATCTCTGGTACCAACAGAAGTATCAGCATTTTCTTTGTTATCATTGTTCATCGAATTTAGATAAGTTATAGATTTTTGCATCCAGAGACCTGTAAGGTTTTTCAGCTCCATGACCATAGCATTCCTGTCACTCACGGTATAATCAAGCTTTACAGTTTCATTGTATATTGAATCCATTAATTTTATCTTTTCACCTTTTGAAACCAAACCGGCATCTTTTGCATTTGCAAATAATATCTTATAGTTATTTATCAATTTTTCAAGAGATGAGATATAAAGTCTGTTTGCGTTTTCATCGTTCTTAGTCTTAGGTACTGCCTGATTTATATTATCATTATTAATATTATTTGTATTTTTATCAGACGTTTCTGCAATTTTCTCCATAATAATCAGAGTATCTTTCCTTCCGTTGTTAACTTTTTCACTCAAAGAATCAAAATCATTTTGTCGTTTCGCAAGTTTTGTTTTATCAATCATTAGTTGAGACTCCTGATAATATTCATCCGACACTTCAACCTTTGTAAGATATACCTCAGCTTGAGGATATAAGCCGTCATTAAAAGCTTTTTTACCATTTATGTAATTAATTTTAGACTGAGCCATTCTGAAGTCTTTGTCTTCGGGCTCAACTTTCTGAAACTCCACTAATGCCTCTGAATATTGTTTCTGATGTATAAATTGCAGACCTTTTTCATAATCAGATGGTCCTGAAAGTAAATAAAACGTAATTATAACAGTGGTAAGAATTAAACCTGTTGCAAGTCCGATTATTAATCCATTTTTACTTTTTCTGTCTTCATGTTGATCTATAATTCGCTTTGTTCCTTCTGGGGTGGTTTCTATTATATTTGGATTCTTTTCCATATGATTATTTTTAGTTTTAGTTTTAAAAATTCCTGAATTATCCCAAATTTTTCATTAGAATAATTTATTTACCTCTAAGTATCGGTGAATCTGTGCACTTAAGAATAAATAAAATGTAAGAAAATATTCTTTGTCCGCTCCGGCAAGCGTAGCGGGGGGAGCTAACTTTGCGAGAACCTTTGCGAGAACCTTTGCGGGCTCTGCTTTAAAAAATATTTCAGATTTCTAATGAACAATTTGGGTTTACTTATTCTACATTAGTTTTACAAGTACTATGCCAATCAATTTTTATATAAAAATGCAGCTAATTTAGAATTAAATTGTCATTAATGTCATACCTGGCAAAATTAAGAAGCTTATTCTTACTTATATTAATCCTAAATATGATTTGAATTTTAATTACTTGTAAATTCCGAACTATTCACTTCGCTCATTTAACTTTCGATAATTAAATTTCAATCGAAATTAGCTTATTCAGGATTAAAAATAGTTTGGAGTTTAAAAAAAATAGCTCCGATTTTAATAGAAATAACTTTTAGTTTATAAGAAGCAGTTCAGAGTTTGAGAGAAATATTTCATAGTTTTCTTGTCCTCCCTGATTCTCACCGAAATTACAACTCAAAGAATAAATACATTTTCACAGGGGACTCAAAAAGAGAGGAAATTAATTTTTCGGTTTCATTTTATATGAGACGTGAAATGCCAAATATGAAACTAATTATTGATAATGATTTGGGTAAAGAAGTTGCAATATTGGTGAATGAAAAAAGAATGCGGGAAGTTATGAAGTTGTGTTTAATGGATCAGGATTTTCGAATGGTTTATATTTTTATTTATTCTTGTTAGATGGAAATTTAACTGATACATAGAAAATTACACTTCTGAAATAAATTAATTTTAATATTTAAAAATCTACATTAATTAAAAACCATATTGTTTTTTTTGATTGCAGCCATTCGAAATATATTCAATGAATTGTTTTTGTCCTTTGAAAGTTCATCTGCCAGTATATCATTTTTATTTGAATAAGTAACATCTTTAATATACTCTTTCTTTATTATTTCATTTTCAGGGACTACCTCAGAAGCAATGAGTTTTAAATTCGGATTATCATTCCATAAGTTACTCCACCATCTCAATGAACGGGCAAAATTGTTAACTTCGTGATTCAATGTTCCCATATTTTGAGCAATAACGTTTTCATAGCATATATCAACAATTCCAATCTGTCCGCTCGGCTTTAAAAATTGAATTAGATAATCTGTAAATTCCATTTTTTTACCGAAATACATAAATGAATCAACTGCTATGATAACGTCAAAAAATTCGAATGGAAAAGGAAGCTTTTCGGCATCAAGTTTCAAAGGTATTACTTTGTCTTCACAATTCATCTCCTGAATTCTTTTAAAATTAGAACTTGGACATGTTTTGGAATCAACAGCCCATACATTAACTTTGAATTCTTTTGAAAGAAAAATCGCACTTATAGCTTTACCACTTCCAAGATCCAAAACTCTCATTCCCGGTTCGAAGTTTATTATATCACATAAACTTTCCAGATTGTAGAGAACATTTTCTCCAAGTGAATTTTTCTTAACCCAATTAATGTCATATCTTGAACTCAAAGGAAAATATTTATTTGTGCTTGTAACTTCCATAATAGTTTTTTTATAAATTTTAGTTTAAACCTGATTTTCGCTTTCTTTCACTACAGCAACCTGTTTAATAAATTCAGCAATTAAAGGATCAGCATATGTACCATACGCATCAATCAAAATTCCCTTCACTCCTGAATTGGATGAAATGGCATAAATGACTGACATATCATCCGGATTTGAATCACCTTCGTATCTTTCAGTTTTTTCAATTATTACATCTTCAGGAAAATAAGTTTCAGAATTATCTGTACAAATCAAAATATTGTTTTTAATCTGAAAGTCACAGCAAAACTCTTCTTCCCTGAGCATTTCAATAATTTCAACTAATGTTTTCATTTCTTTATTCATTTTAATTACCTTCCTGTTTGGTTTAAATTAGTTTTAACTATAAATCATTCGTTTATATTTTCCTGAAGTACCCGACAATTATTTTGGTATGCCTGTACTTCCGTATTGAAAAATTAAAATAAAGCCTCCCTTGATTTGATATAATAATTCATATTACTGGCAGGCTTTATATTTAATTATTAAAGCAATTATGAATTAAACTTCTGATCCTTCGAGTGCTTCGATATTAATATTTTCTGCAATCGAAGTTAAAGCTTTATCTGCATTCCCTTCTTCATCAAGTGTTTCCTGTAAAAGTTCACCCATTTCAATATTATTAGTAAGTCTTGCATATGTCACTGCACATCCATAAGAAGCAATCTCATAATGCTCTACTTTCTGTGCGGCAGCAATGAGAGCAGCGTCTTTAACAGCCGGCTCTGCATCTGCTTCAATAATTTCTTTTCCTTCTGCTATCAATCCTTCCATAGCTTTACATTTTTTACCGCTTAAAGACTTTCCAATCATTTCTGAAATTTCTTCAAGTCTCTCAATTTGCTGCTCTGTTTCACCTAAGTGATTTTGGAAAGCATCTTTTAATTCCTGTGAATTTGCTGCTTTTACCATCTTTGGTAAAGCTTTTGTTAATTGTTTTTCTGCTGAGTAAAGGTCTTTTAATTCCTCAATTAAAAAATCCTCTAATGTTTTTAGTTTAGCCATTTTTGAATTTAATTGTTTAATAAATTAATGATATTTAAAGAGGTTGATTTTTATTTTTTGCTTTTATAAAAACTTCTTTTTCAATTTTTTTTGTGTCCTGTGAAGAAATTATTAATTCTTCCAGATTGGGATTTAGTTTTGATATATCGCCTGAATCAATTGAATCAGTTGAATGAGTTGAATGAGTTGAATATTCATCTCTGATTAAATTACTTTTCTCTTTCAAATTTGAATCTGATATTTTTTCTTCAATCTTTATTTCCTCTATCGGTGTGATCGATAAAACTTCAATGTCCGGATTTAACTTTGAAGGCTGAATTGAATTCTCAGAATTTCCTTTTGCAACAATTTCTTTGTTGTTTATAAATTCTGAATCCGATGATTTAATTTCTTTCTTAGAATTGTCCATTTTTATAAATAATTTATTTAAATAAACTACTTCATTTGCTATGCCAGTATAAAAAAATCATTCTGAATAAAAAAATAGAGGATGTAAAATTTTGAGTTGTCAAAAATGTCATAAGAATGACAGGTATGGCAGTATTATTGAACGAAGTTTTTTTAATTGATTCCGTGCTTTTTTAATTTTCTGAAAAAAGTTCTTTCTTTTTTAGTTAGGATTTGAACTGCCCGGGTATTATTTCCTTCACAAGCCATTATAACCTTAAGAATTAATTCTTTTTCTAATTCATCTGTTAATCCGTTTACAGGTATTGTTGACGATTCAGATTCATATTCTGATTTAGCTTCTTTGTTTGAATATTTAATATCATCTGGAATATCAAAATTTGATATAATTTCATTTTTCGATAATAATACAGCTCTTCCAATAACATTTCTTAATTCTCTTACATTTCCAAACCATTTATAATTAATTAATTTTTTCTCAACTTAACTGCTGACCCCGGATTAAGTGTAAGTTTTTTTATGAAAAATATTTGTTTTTAAAAAAAAAATAACGTTCATAATAAAATTTTTGACAGACATTTTATGTCACAATTTTGTCATAAATGGCATAATGAAGAAATATAACTAAGAATAAATTCGAAATATTATGTTTTTATATGGCATAAAGATTGAACTTAATAAATAAAGATATTTAAACAAAATTTAAAAACTGAAAGAGAGGTATATTATGTTTGACTTAGAAGAAAAAAATAAAATATATTTAAGTGGTCTGTTAACGGGAACAATAATAGGTGTAGTGACTGCATTAATTTTAGCTCCAAAAAGCGGAAAGGAATTACGTGGAGATCTGTCTGTTCGAAAAGACAAAATTTTAGAAAATACTAATGAATTGTTTGAAAGTGTTAAAACCAAATCATCAGAGATTGTTTCAGATGCAAAGAAAGCCACCGGACAATTAATAAATGATGGCATAAAAAAAGTTCATGATCTAACTAAAAGTAGTGAAGAATTACTGAATCAAAGTATAACTCAATTAGAAGAGAAAGCTCAGGTAAAAGTAACAGCACTTAAAGATAATCTTAAGTCAGGAAAAGAAGGTGTTTAGTAAATAGAGTAAAATACTTAATCAAATATAATTTATAGAACTAACAAGAAATTAAAATTAAATTAATTTTTAAAAAAAGGAGCGAAAAATGTTGTGGACAATAATAATAATTCTCTTGGTCTTATGGGTTTTTAGGAATGATTACATCAACTACAATGGGAGGATTTCTTCACATTCTCCTTATAATTGCAATTGTCATAGTTTTAATAAGAATAATTCAGGGAAGAAATCCAATTAAATGAAATTATAAAATGATTATTTCTTCACAAAAAATGCCTTCGAAATAACAGATGATTAAAAAATTAAAAATTAATAAACCCAATAATTCACATAACTTTATCGAAGAAATATTCGAAAAGCTATCAATTTCAATAACAAAATTTACCGGAAACACCTCAGCCCTCATTATTGCTTTTTCTTTAATAATTATCTGGAGTGTTTCCGGACCATTTTTTAATTTTTCAGAAACATGGCAAATGATAATAAATACATTAACCACAATAATTACATTTCTCATGGTATTTCTAATACAAAGGACTCAAAATAAAGATTCACTCGCGATTCAATTAAAATTAAATGAAATAATTGCAGCTATTCCGGGTGCAAGTAATAGATTGGTTGATGCAGAAGATGTATCTGAGAGAGAATTAAAAACACTGAAAAGTCAGTACAAGAAATTGTCAATATTGATTGAGAAAGATACTGATTTAAGGAAATCTCATTCTATAGATGAAGCATAATCAAGACATAATCACAAATTACAATTTAAAAAATAAAAAATATCAAAATGAAAAATCTAATCACTTTAGTTACACTTCTTTTTTTCTCATTAAATTTTAGCGGATGTGAATTCATCGGTGATATATTTAAAGCCGGGATCTGGGTTGGAGTTATATTGATTATAGGAATAGTTGCAGTCATATTATTCTTAGTGAAGATGTTCTCAAAAAAGGGATAAATTCATTTAACTTAAATAAGAAATTTATGAAAGCAATCTGGAGAGGGGCAATTGGTTTTGGCTTAGTCAATATACCGGTTAAACTATACAGTGCTACACAGCAAAGCAACCTCGATTTGGATATGGTAGATAAACGAAACATGGAGAAAATCCATTTTCAAAGAGTAAATGAAAATACAGGTAAGGAAGTTAAGTGGGAAAATATCGGTAAAGCATTCCGTATCAAAGATAAATATGTATTACTTGACGAAGAAGATTTTGCCAGTGCAGCTCCGGAAAAAAGTAAAATTATTGAAGTAAACCATTTTGTTAATGAATCGGAAATTGATACAATATACTATGAAAATTCATATTACATTGAGCCGGATAAATCCGGTTATAAAGCATATGGTCTTTTCAGAGATGCACTGATTGAATCCGGGAAAGTTGGCATTGCACAATTTGTTTTACGAACATCGGAAGTATTAACAGTAATAAAACCAATGAATAAAATTCTTTTGCTCAGTAAAATCAGATTTGCGGAAGAAATCAGAGATACGGGAGAATTCACTTTACCTCCAATAAAAGGAACTAAGCCTTCCGAATTAAAAATGGCAATTGCGATAATTAAACAGTACAGCGGTAAATTTAATATTTCAAAGTTCAAAGATGAATATTCTGCAGATCTTTTAAAATTGATAAAAGCAAAATCCAAAGGGAAAATGAAAAACATAACAACACCTGAGGTGTCTCATACAAAGACTAAAGATTTAATGGAGCAATTAAAAGCGAGTTTGAAAAAAGCTTCTTAAAAAATATTATTATAAAAATATTTACTTATGTGACTTTCCTTAATCTAAGATCAATAGATTTGCCACCCGTCTCGCATTGCTTCGGTAAGGCGGGCGAATTGCTTGAAGAATTAGAAATTAGAAAAATCTTTGTAAATTCGTGAGATTCGTAAAGATTACTTGCTTTTAACATTAAAGTGGTCAGCTTAAGTTAATTAAATAAGTTTTAATATGAGTTTAACTTTATATAAGAAAAAAAGAAATTTCAAAGATACACCGGAACCGATTAAAACCTTCCAAAAAAAATCTTCAAAACTTTCAT
>Ga0209591_10009800_pt1 | contig 10334 bp, 10 predicted proteins | sample MAT01_FD_187207 | JGI IMG/M metagenome (GOLD analysis project Ga0209591, IMG submission 187207) | Freshwater microbial communities from Lake Fryxell liftoff mats and glacier meltwater in Antarctica - MAT-01 (SPAdes) (version 2) | ecosystem: Environmental > Aquatic > Freshwater > Ice > Liftoff...
ATTGCCAGCCGGGCATGGGCGTCGGTGATGGGACGCGTGCCCACCTTCTGCCAGGGAACGTTGGCAACCATCAAAATGACGACGTCGAGTTGCAGGGCATGGCGCACGTTGACCGCCGTGACGAGATGGCCGACGTGAGGGGGGTCGAACGTGCCACCGAACAAACCAATTCGCTGAGGCACGATCGGCGAGTGTAGATGCATCACGTCTGCTGGGAGAGTCGCGATTGGCCGACGCGCCGGCACACGCACCGCCCCTGGGGCGCGACGATCGTCAGGATACGCACAAGTTCTCTTTCGACATGACACCAGCGAGCCGATGTAGTACTGTTGCCTGTCCCCCCACAACGACCCTGAATGGATCGAGATGTTCGGCAGCCGTCGGCGACGGCTCCTCCGGGCGTCTTGCTCTTGTGAGGTGCGTCAACGGCTGTGCCGAACGACACACCTCGCCATGGAATCTACCGACGAACTAAAGAGTTGAGACAACTTGCCATGAATGACTCCATCGGACTGTACCTGAACGACATCGGAAAGGTGTCGCTGCTCAATGCGGAAGAAGAGCGCGAACTCTCCCGCGTGATCGAGGCGGGCCGCGAAGCGGCCGACCGTCTCGCTGCTGGCGAGAAGGGCGTGGCCCTCAAGGCCTCCGTGGCCAAGGCGGCTGAAGCCAAGGATCGCTTCATTCGCGCCAACCTGCGCCTCGTGGTGAGCATCGCTCGCCGCTACCCCCTCCCCCAGGGCATGGACCTGCTCGATCTCATCCAAGAGGGCAACCTCGGCCTCGAGCACGCCGTCGACAAGTTCGACTGGCGCCGTGGCTTCAAGTTCTCCACCTACGCCACCTTCTGGATTCGTCAGGCCATCGGTCGCGCGCTCGACCAGAAGGCCAGCCTCATCCGCATTCCCGGCGATCGTTCGGCCAGTTTGCGTGCTGCCCTGCGTCAGGCCAGCGGCGATGGCGAGACGCTCGATGTCGGCAATGCTGAACTGCACCGCCTCACCACCCCCGTCTCGCTCGACAAGACGATCGGTGACGACGGCGATGCCACCCTCGGCGACCTGATGGCCAACGGCGACGGCACCCCAGAAGACGCCGTGATGTCGATGGTCGACAGCGAACTGCTCGACGAGCTGCTCGGCACGCTCGACAAGCGAGCCCGTTACGCAGTCGAGGCTCGCTTCGGCCTCCTCGATGGCGAGCGGAAAAGCTTCCGTGAAGTCGGCGAAAACCTGGGCGTCACCGCCGAGGCCGCTCGTCGTCTGGTCAGCCGGGCAGTTGCCGGCCTGCGTGAAGACGCAGTCCGCATCCTCGCCGTCTGATACCCATCCACTCTCGTGTCAACGCCGGGGCCGAAGGTCCCGGCGTTTGCATTTTTCCCGACCAGATCACCCCATTTGCGCGCGCAAGCGGTTTCTGGGCGGAGGGCGTCCCAAGTTGGATTCTGGGGGTATCTCGTTCCGGCAACCGGGACGCAGGACACCCAGTTCACGGCTGTCAGACAGCCCACGCCCAGAACTTTGTTGCGCGCACAAATGGGGATGATTGGTTCCAGGGCTGAATCTGGGTGACGTCCGTCTGCGGAAGTCGGGACTGGGTACCCGGGTACCAGGGCTGGGAATTGACACGGGCTGGCGCGCGACCTCGCCGTTAGGCTTGCGCCGTGGCGAAAGCGTGGACTCCCTCTTCCTGGCAGGCAATGCCTGCCCAGCAGCAACCCGAGTGGCCCGACCAGGGCGACGTCGACCGTGCGTTGAAGCAGATCTCGTCCTATCCCCCGCTCGTCTTCGCCGGTGAGGCTCGCTCCCTGCAGAACTCGCTGGCGCAGGTGGCCGCAGGAAACGCGTTCCTGCTGCAAGCCGGCGACTGTGCCGAAAGCTTCGAGGAGTTCAGCGCGGTCAACATTCGCGAGAAGTTGCGCGTCATCCTGCAGATGTCAGTGGTGCTCACGTACTCCCTCGGCGTGCCGGTGGTCAAGGTTGGCCGCATCGCCGGCCAGTTCGCGAAGCCCCGCTCGAGCAATTTCGAGCAGGTGGGCGATGTGCAGTTGCCCAGCTTCCGCGGCCACATTGTCAACGGCGATGCGCCCACAGAGGCTGCCCGCATTCCGAATCCCGAGCGACTGGTCCAGGCGTACAACCAATCGGCAGCGACGCTGAACCTGCTGAGGGCATTCACCAAGGGTGGCTTTGCCGACCTCGGGCGGGTACATGCCTGGACGCAGGAGTTCATCGCCAGCAGCCCCGAGGGCCAGCGTTACGAGCAGTTGGCCGCCGAGATCGACCGAGCCCTGCGCTTCATGCGTGCCTGCGGGGTGGACACCGAGGGCAACCACCAGCTGCACGAGACCGACATCTACACGAGCCACGAAGCATTGTTGCTGGGCTACGAGGAAGCGCTCACCCGCGAAGACTCCCTCACCGGCGCCTGGTACGACTGCTCGGCGCACATGCTGTGGATTGGCGAGCGCACCCGCCAGCTGGAGTCGGCTCACGTTGAGTTCCTGCGTGGCGTGGGCAACCCAATCGGATGCAAGGTCGGCCCGTCCACAGATGCCAACTTCGTGCTGGAACTGTGCGAGAAGCTGAACCCGGCCCGCATTCCGGGCCGGCTCACGTTGATCAGCCGGATGGGCGCCGACAAGGTGGAGGATTCTCTGCGACCGCTGTTGCGTGCCGTTCGCGAGGCCGGCCACCCCGTGGTGTGGGCCTGCGATCCGATGCACGGCAACACCATCAACAGCGTCGGCGGCCGCAAGACCCGCGAGTTCGGCGCCATCTGCAACGAGATCGACGGCTTTGTTCGAGCCCACAAGGCCGAGTCCACGTGGCCCGGCGGCATTCATGTGGAGCTCACCGGCGACAATGTCACCGAGTGCACGGGCGGCGCCGACAAGATTCTCGATAGCCAACTGGACGACTGCTACCAAACGGTGTGCGACCCCCGCCTCAATGGCCGACAAAGTCTCGACCTGGCCTTCCACGTCGCTGAGGTTTTGCGCAGCACCGGCCTTGCCTGAGCGCCACCCACGGCCATGCAGGCGCTGAAACTGGTGGCTGACTGGCCGGTTCGCACGGTGGCCGCCGGCGTTGTCAGCCCAAGCGGATCGGTTTCGACTACCGGTCAGATTGATCAGAGCTTTCGGCTGGCCTCGATCACAAAAATGCTGTCGAGTTGGGCCATCCTCATCGCCTGCGAAGAGGGCACGCTGAGTCTCGACCAACCAATCGCGCAACCGGGGTGCACACTTCGGCACCTGTTGGCCCACGCCGGCGGCTACGCCTTCGACGGCAGCGAGCCAATCGCAGTTCCCGGCGTGCGCCGCATCTACAGCAACACCGGCATCGAGTTGGCGGCGGGCGCCCTGAGCACCGCCGCCGAGATGCCATTCCAACAGTACCTGTGGGAAGCGGTGCTGTCCCCGTTGGGAATGACGGCAACAGTGTTACGCGGTTCACCGGCGCACGGCGCGCAGAGCACCGTTCGCGATCTGCTTCTCTTCGTGGACGAGTTGCTCCACCCGCGACTGCTCAGCGTGGAAACGGTGGTTCAGTTCCAGACCGTCCAGTTCCCCAGTCTCCCCGGCCTGGTACCCGGTGTCGGGCGCTACGACGATTGCCCATGGGGGCTTGGAGCGGAGATCCGCGGTAACAAGCAGCCGCACTGGACCGGGCGCCACAATTCCCCCTCCACGTTCGGACATTTCGGCGGAGCGGGTACCCTCCTGTGGGTGGATCCAGGGGCGCATGTCGCATGTCTCGCGCTCACCGATCGGCCGTTCAACGACTGGTCGGCCGATGCGCTACGGCTGTGGCCTGCGCTGTCCGACGCCGTCCTCGCCGAGGTCTTGCCGTGAAGGTGACATCTTGAACGTGACATCGTGATCTTCTCCCCTGGCGATCGCGTTCGCTACGAATGCATCGACGACGACGGCTTGCCGCTGGTCCGCTACGGCTTCATCGGCGGGGTGGCCGGCGCCGGCGGCCCGGTGGTCGTCATGCTCGACGGCGAGCTGGGCGGCGACGTGGTCAATGTTGCCCAGGTCCAGCACGTCACCATCACCACCGTCGAGCTGTTGCTGCACGGCACCGACCTGGTCGACGAGCCCGAGTTGCGCCGCGGCCTGGTGTCGCTGTGGCATGCCGAGGCGGAGACCGCCGGGCTTGACGTCGACTCATTGCAGTCCATCGGCGACGGCGAATGCGACGCTCCGGGTGGCTGGTGCCTTGCGGAATTGTTGGCCGGCGGCGACCACTACCTCCTCCGCGCAGTGCAGTTGCCGCACGAACCTGAGATGGTGCGTGTTCGGGCAGAACCACACACACAAGGTCCGGCGTGACGCGCCGGCAGATTGCCGGCTGGTATCCCCTGCTTGTCGCCACAGCCAGCATTGGTGTTGCCAACAGCGTGATCTTTTCGCTGCTCAGCGACTTGCAGGATGAGTATGGCTTCGCCAACTACGGCCTGGGGCTCATCGCTGGCACTGGCTTCCTGGTCGGCTTTGTTGGCCAGATCTTTGTCGCACCTCTTGCGGACCGCGGCCACTCCAAGGCCTTGCTCATTGGCGGCCTCGCGCTGGCGGTGCTGGGCAGCGTGTTCTTCGCGCTCGCGTCGTCGTTGGTGGCATTCGTCATGGCCCGCGCCATCGTCGGCCTTTCCAACAGCCTGTTCCTGCCAGCATCGCGAGCCATTGCGGTGACGATAGAGCCCGACAGGGTCACCCATCGGCTGAGTGTGCTCGGAGGCGTGGAGTTGGCCGGGTTCGTGACCGGCCCGGTGCTGGGCGGGGTGCTGGTCGGTCCATTCGGGCTGCGTGTCCCCTTCCTTGCTGCTGGCGCGTTTGCGTTGGCAGGCGGGCTGATGCTGCTACCGCGTTCGCTGCCACAACCGCCCATCGGCCCTTCCAGCGGGCTGGCGTTCGACCTGCTGCGCATTCGCCGCATTCGGGCCGGCGTCGCGCTGAGCGTGGCCCTGTTCGTGCCCGTTGGCTTCTACGACGCAATACTCGATCGCTACATGACCGACCGCGGTGCGTCGAACGCAATGATCGGGCTGGCGTTCCTGGCCTTCGGAGTACCGTTCGCGATCGTCGCCGCGTTCGGCGGCCGGCTGGCCGACCGTCGCGGAGCGCTGCGCGTTGGTCTGATCATGAGCGTGCTCGTCGTGCCGATCACTGTTGGCTATGGCTTCGTGACGGTGCCGCTGGTCATCGTGGCGATGAGTGCGGTCGAAGGGATCCTCCAGGCAATTGGCTCACCGGCCAGCCAGGCGGTGGTTGCCAGTGGTGCGCCGCATGGGCGCGCCGCTGCGGCACAGGGCCTTGCCGGCTCGATGAACCTGCTGGTCGGAGCATTCACCGGCTATGCGGCCGGAACGATCTACGAGCACTTCGGCTCGGAGATCTTGTTCGGAATTGCGGGTGCCGGTGTTGTGCTGTTCGCGATGCTTGCTGCCAGCCAAGGGCTGCGCAAGGCCGACCGAATCGGCTGGGTGAACGACCCGACTAGCTGAGGCGCTCGACGATCATTGCCATGCCCTGGCCGCCGCCGACACACATGCTCTCGAGCCCGAACCGCTTGTCTTCGAACTTTAGGCCGTTGATCAGCGTGGTCATGATGCGCGCACCGGTCATACCGAAGGGGTGACCAAGGGCGATGGCGCCACCGTGGATGTTCATCTGCTTGTCGAGGTCGATACCGAGGTGCTTGGCCGAGCCAATGACCTGGCAGGCGAATGCTTCGTTGATCTCGACCAGGTCGATCTGGTCGATGCTCATGTTGGCCCGGCCCAGCGTCTGGCGGATGGCCTCGATGGGGCCGAGGCCCATGATCTCGGGGTTGAGGCCCGAGACGCCGGAAGCCACGATGCGGGCGAGGGGGGTGAGCCCCAACTGCTTGGCCTTGGCGTCGCTCATCACCAGTACAGCGGCGGCGCCGTCGTTCAGCGGGCAAGCATTGCCGGCTGTGACGGTGCCGTCGGGGCGAAAAACCGGCTTGAGTTGGCTGACCGACTCGTAGTTGGTCCCGGGGCGAGGGCCGTCGTCCTTGGAGACGACGGTGCCGTCCTCCAGTGTGAGCGGGGTGATCTCACGCTCGAAGAATCCGTTGTCGACGTGAGCGCAGGCCAGGTTCTGGCTGCGGACACCGAAACGGTCCATCTCCTCACGGCTGATGCCTTCCAGTTCGACGACGTTCTCTGCGGTCTGACCCATGGCGATGTACATGTCTGGCAGGCCTTCCGGCGGGGTCCAGTTGCCCTGACCACCCTGCGAGCGCAGCTTTGTGCGGGCGCCCGGCTCCTTGAAAATCGCGTTGGGGGCCATGTCGCTGGCACCGCTGGCGTAGCGGCTGACGGTCTCGACGCCGGCGGCGATGAAACAGTCGCCCTCGCCGGCCTTGATGGCGTGGAACGCCATGCGAATGGTCTGCAGGCTCGACGAGCAATAGCGGTTGACGGTGACACCGGGGACGTCTTCCAGTCCGGCCAGCGCAGCGACCACGCGGCCGATGTTGAAGCCACCTTCGCCAGCAGGCTGGCCGATACCCATCATCAAGTCCTGCACGTCGCTGGCCTTGACCTGCGGAGCCTTCGCCATCAGCGCACGAACGATCTGAGCAGCCATGTCATCGGGCCGCATGCTGACCAGCGAACCCTTGTTGGCACGGCCGATGGGGCTGCGGGCGGTAGCGACGATCACTGCTTCGGTCATGGAGGTTCCCCTTCGACATCTGAAGCTCGCAAGCTTCAGAACAACGCTGTGCAGCGTACCTACCGGTCGGTAGCACGATGCAATCCAGCCGATCAGCTGGCCTGAACGACTCGGAAACCTTCGACGAACGTTCCTTCGGCGAAGCCAGCGTTGGCGGCGTTGAGCGCCATCAGCTCGCGGAAACGCGTCTCCATGCCGTCCGGGTCCGGCAACTGGCTGACATGGCAGCGCAACGCCTGGAACTTGAGGTCGATGTGCTGGGTGACGTCGACGAACTCGGAACTGATGGGGTGCGCCGACAGCCAGATCTCGTTGACCTCCCAGGGCTCCAGGCCCTCCTCCAGCAGTTCAGGGAAGGCGAACGGGTTCCGCGAGTCTGGGTACACGGCAGAAACTGCGGCCTCACCCGCGGCGAGGTGGTCGGGATGGCTGGCGAAGATGCGGTCCAGATTCCGCTCGGGCGATTGGCACAACACCACCTGCGGCATCACCTGGCGGATGACGCGGCTAATATCGCAACGCAGCGCGAGGTCCGCCACAACGCGCCCGTCTGGGTGACCTAGGAACACGAGGTCGCTCACGCCCACCGCAGCTGCCGCCGCCGTCTGCTCTTCGCGACGCAGCGCGGCGACATCGGCACGCGACACGGTGCGGTCGCTGCCACCCGCGTTGCCGTCGGTGACCAGGCAATACGTCACCTTCACACCCGCTCCGGTCAGCGTGGCCACCGTGCCCGCCGAGCCGAAGTCGACGTCGTCTGGGTGGGCCATCACGACCAGCAGTCGCTCGATCTCGGTGGGTTGCAGCATGCAACCAGCTTAGGCGCCGCCGTTCGACCCTACGCAGAGCGCGCGTCGTCGTTACGATCCGCTCATGACCCCTGCCGATGTTGCCCTCGGTTCCTTTGACCTGTCCGACCCTTTGTTCTGGACAACCTCTCGCGAGTACCGCGAGGGTGCCTTCCAAACACTACGCAACGAGCAGCCAATGAGCTTCTGGGAGGAGTTCGAATTCATTGACCCCCAGTTCCCACGTGGCCCCGGCTACTGGGCCGTGGTCAACCACGAGGACGTGTGGCACGTCAGCCGCAACCCGCAACTGTTTGCCAGCGGACGAGGCGTCAACATCGGCGACCTGCCCATCGAGATCGCAGAGTTCTTCGGCTCCATGATTGCCATGGACGACCCCCGCCACTTCCGCCTACGCAGCATTGTCTCCAAGGGCTTCACCCCCAAGGAAGTCGCACGCGTGGAGGAGTACGTGAAGATCAAGGCGGCCGGTGTCGTCGATCGCCTGCTGTCGGCCTTCCCCGACCGCGAGTGCGACTTCGTGCTGGAGGTTGCGGCCCCGATGCCGCTACAGATCATCTGCGAGATGATGGGCATTCCCCAGGAGGACGAAGACCAGATCTTCCGCTGGACCAACGTCATCCTCGGCGCCGGCGACCCGGAGTTCACGTCCACCTTCGAGGACCTGTTCGCCGCTGGAATGGGCATGTTCCAGTACGCGCAGGCATTGGGCGAAGACCGCCTGGCCACCCCGCGCGACGACCTCACGTCGGTCATGATGCATGCCGAGGTCGACGGCGACCGGATCAGCCCACAGGAGTTCGGCTCGTTCTTCATCCTCCTGGTGGTGGCCGGCAACGAGACCACTCGCAACGCCATCAGCCACGGTATGCACCTGCTGACCATTCACCCCGACCAGCGCGAACTGTGGTTCAACGACTTCGAGGGTAACAATCGCACCGCCGTCGACGAGATCGTGCGCTACTCCACCCCCGTCATCTACTTCCGTCGCACCGCCATGGAAGACACCGTGGTTGGCGGACAGAAGATCGAGGCCGGCCAGAAATTGGTGATGTGGTACAACTCGGCCAACCGTGACGAGAAGGTGTTCACCGAGCCGAACAAGTTCGATGTACTGCGCTCGCTGCAGCCCGCCCAGGTGGGCTTCGGCTCCGGTGGCCCGCACTTCTGTCTTGGCGCCAACTTGGCGCGCCGCGAGATCTCGGTGATGTTCAACGAGATCCGTCTGCGCATGCCCACGCTGCACACGGTCGGCGAGCCCGACTACCTGCAGAGCAACTTCATCCACGGCATCAAGCGCATGCGCTGCGCCTGGTGACAGGCTGGGCCAGGTCGTTCGGCTAGAGAGTTCGGGCGTCTCGTGGTAGGTGCTCGACGTCGCTGAGCCGGTTGAGGGCAAACGTGTGCCCGTCGCGCATTTTCATCGTCGACAGTCGCGTGATGGACGCGTGGCGGGTGACGAAGCGGTCCCACTCCCACGGCACAGGGTCCAACCCCAGCAGGTAACACAGCAGCACACCATTGGTGCCGGCGTGCGCAACCACGGCGACCCGCTTGTCGGGGTCGTCGAGGTGCCACATCGGCAGCGTGTGCTTCGCGCGCCGCAAACCACGAGCACCCCAGTAGACCTCTGCGCCGGAACGCACACGCTCCACGAATTCGCGAGGCGGCTCGCCGCCACCACCCAGGCCGTCCCAACGCTCCTCCGCCGGGCGGACCCTGTCCTCGTCGTATGCGGCGCGCGCCAGCTCGACCGGCGTACCGTGCCAGTTGGGCTCGCGGATCTCCTCCAGGAACGGCTCGACCATTTCCGGGCGGCCCTGGGCAGCCAGCAACGGCGCAGCCGTCTGGCGAGCACGCAGCAACGGCGAGACGATGATCTCGTCGAAGTGTTCGCCGCCCAGTTCGGCAGCGACGCGCTCGGCTTGCATCTGGCCGCGCTCGGTCAGTGGTGGATTGACGACGTTGAGCCCGTCACGAACCCATTCGGGCTCGCCGTGGCGGATGAGGACGAGTTCCATGGCACTGACGATGGTACCGATAACGTCGCCGTGTGGAACCTATGACGTGGCCGCCAGGCTGGCACCCCGACCCGACGGCGCGTTTCGAGTTCCGTTACTACAACGGCCAGCGGTGGACATCGGACGTATCGGTCGACGGGCAGCGGTTCGTCGACCACGTCGAGTCATCACAGGCGCCAGGCGGCGGCCATCCCGGTTGGACTCAGTCGCCCCAGGCCGATCGTGGCCCCTCCCGTGCGTATGCGGTGGCCTCGTTCTGGGTGGGCTTCGGCTCCTTCCTGTGCGGCTGGATTCCGTTCATCTTCGCACTTGCCATCGTCGGGGCCATTGTGGCCTTCATCTTCGGCGTGATGGCACTACGTCGCGAGCGTCGCCACCCAGCTCGCGGTCGCGGGTACGCCATTGCCGGCATCGTGCTGGCTGTGGCTGCGCTCGGCTCGTCAGCCGTCGGTTTGCTGCTGACCCGCACGGTGATGCGCGAGGTCAATGCGTTCTTGGAGGCCGGTCCCAATTCGGTGAGCATCGACAGTTGCGTGACCAGCGGCGGTGTGACCATTCTCGATGGTTCCATCACCAACGAGGGCACGCGCGCGCATGCGTACACCGTGAGCGTGAGTTACCGGTCCGATGATGTGGTGTTGGATTCCGACGAGATCACTGTGCCGTCGGTGGCACCCGGCGAGACGGCGATGTTCCGTGCAACGGGCTTTTCCGACGCGACCGAGGTCGAGTGCCGAATCGACGCCGTCAGAGGGCCGCAGCCCTTCGAGCCCGTTCCGTAACTACGGGGCCGAG
>Ga0209591_10009801_pt1 | contig 10333 bp, 6 predicted proteins | sample MAT01_FD_187207 | JGI IMG/M metagenome (GOLD analysis project Ga0209591, IMG submission 187207) | Freshwater microbial communities from Lake Fryxell liftoff mats and glacier meltwater in Antarctica - MAT-01 (SPAdes) (version 2) | ecosystem: Environmental > Aquatic > Freshwater > Ice > Liftoff...
GGGGTCGTTAACTCGCTCAAGTCGGGTGCGTCAAATTCAACCGCACTCGAGCGCGCGTGCTGCCGGTAATGATCCACCAGCCGATGGTGGGCCAGCGTGTACAACCAGGTATTGAACTGCGCGCTAGGTTTATAGCTCAAGCGCGCACCAATGAGTTTCATCCAGATATCCTGAAACAGCTCCTCAGCAATTTCCCGGGTCGCCACTTGGCGTAGCAAGTAGCGATACAAGCCGCCGCGGTGGCGCGCGTAAAGCTGATCAAACGCGGCCGCATCGCCATTTTGATAGCGCAACATCAGGGCGACATCAGCTTCGGCGTCATTCACCCAGCGGAGTTTAGCGAGGATCCGGGACGAAGGTGCCAGGAAAAGGATTGGGCTGCGGATCAACGGGTGCGCTGATGATTCCGCGACGCCTGAGGTTTTCATAGCTGTCATACCAAATCGCAATGCGCTGCTCGGGTTGCGCGGTGGCACGCTTAAAGCTGACGTGGGTGGCGTTCGAGCCTTCCACGCGGCCGTGTCCGGTGCCTAGCGATTGCTCGCGTTGCGCGGGTGCTGAAGAGCCCGCCGCGCTTTCTGAGCTTTTGGCCGCGTCTGAACGCCGGTCCTCGTTGCGCGCTAGTTCATCGTAGCGCTGCATACGCTCGCGCCGAAACAGCGCCGCGCCGATCACGCCAACGTGGTTCGGGCGCCCAGTGCGCGCCGCATAGGAATCGCTAATCGGCGTGAAGTAAAACGCGGCCGTGTGGTTCAGCGATTTGCGCCAACCGTCGATCGCCTGGCGGCTGTAGGCGTCGATCACGTAGCCGGTTTGGCTGGGGTCGGCGGTCTCACCGCTAACCACATTGACGCCATCCACAGAAACCACAGCCAATACGTCTGAAGACGTCGAGTTGCTCACCGTTACGCGGTATTCGTGGCCCGGCTCACCGACAATCCACGCGCGCCCGTCGTGCCAATACTGGGGCAGTACTTGCCCACTTTGACGATCCATCACCTCAACGGTGGCCAGCGTTTGCGCGCAAGCGCTGAGCGGCAACACGCAACAAAATCCGAACAGAAGAAAGTGTTTCATCGCACGTACCTCGCAAAATTATTGAACAGTGAACTCGCCAACGAACACGGTTTCGCTGGCGCTGTTAAGGCGCAGCGCGATCGACTGGTCGGCTTGCGTTTTTCGCCCAAAATGGGTGCTTAAATTGAGTTGCAATGTGGTGGCACCGGCCAAGTTCTGGCTGCGGTCGCCAAAGTATTGTGCTTCCACTTTGTAGGTGCCGGGCAGCGCCTGCTTCAGCGAAAACTCTTCCGGCCCGTAGCCGCCGGTGAAATCGAGCGACATCCGCGCGCCCTGGCTGGTCAAGCGCCGTCCGTAATAGGCTTTGTCGCCATTCGGATCGGTCACCCACAAATCGATGTCGGTGTTATCGGCATCCCAGCTTAGGACCGCGCGCAGATCGAGCGCCAGGTTCTCGCGCAAGCGCGGGTCGACGTCACTCAGATTGAGCGCTTTGCTAGACCGCGCGGCGATGGCGTTGAGCTCAGCGAGCGCGATCAGCTCAACCTCTGGAAAGCGATTGTGCCAAGGCCGTTTGACCACTTCGCTGAGCTCAGCGATGGCTAACTGGGCGTCGCCGTTGGCGGCGAGCGCAAGGCCCAAATCGCGGTACGACTGTGGCTCATCAGGGGAAAGTTTAAGCACTGCGCGAAACACCGTGATCGCCTCCTGGTGGCGTTTAAGCTGGGCGAGGCGATAGCCCAGCACTCGCAAAATCGCGCGATTGTCGAGTGAGATTTCCGCCAAATTGCTCAGGATCCGCAAGCCAAGTTCGGGCTGGCCGCGCTCAATAAACACATCCGCTGCGTCTAAGAAAAATGCCGTTGAATTAACGAAACTCGGTCGCTCATCCAGATACACGCGATACAAATCCGCCTTGCTTGCCGCGCGCAACCGCTTGAGTTCCGCTGAGTCGGGCGAAAATTTCTTGAGCTGGATGGTGGCCACCATGGGTCGGGCATCAGCGGCTGATTTGTCCTTCGTATCAGCTTTTTTGACCTCGGCAGCCGCAGCAATCGTGCCACCGAGGGAGGCGCTTTCCTGTCGCGATGCCGCAGGCGCTTGCGCCACTACCGGCGCGGCCATCATCGCTTCTGCCACCGGGGCCGACTCCGGTGGCGCTGACATTGCCGATCGTTCCGCACTGCTCGCGCCGCTCGCGGCCTCGGCCAGCTTGGCATCATCTTGCATGCGCATTTTGAGCTTCGGGAAATCAGTATTCCACCAGGCGCGTTTTTCGTTGAAGCGACTGATCACCTCCTCGATGTGCGTCACACGCTCTTGCTGATCACTGGCGCGCTGCTGCTGGCGCAAGGCCAAGTACTCGTCGCGCAGCTCGCGCGGTGGCTCGATCTCAAAGCGTGCGTAGTCGGCCGCTAGGTCGAGCACAATCAGCGAGGTTTCGCGAGTGAGCAGGCCAAAGCGCTTGCCCAAACGGCGAATTTCGCTGGCGTTTAGCGCGTACTCGCCGTCAAGCTCCGCCACGCGCAGGCTTGCCCAGTGCTTGGCTACCAGGCTGCTGTCTAAGCCCGAGCGCAGCGGAAACGCAATTGATTTAGATCGATTGCCCTCGGTTAGCGTCACCTTAAGCTCAGCCGGCAGCTCGTTGAGCACGCCCGCGACCAGCACCGAGCCGCCCTCCACAGCGCGCGAGGAGCTGACCAACTCGCTGATATTGCTGCCGTCGAGGCGGCTGATAAAGCTCACCGATTTCAGCAGATCTGCCAGCGCTAGCTCCGGCGATAGCGTGCCCAAATCGAGCAGTTGGCCGCCGTTACGCCGCGCGTAGTGGCGCAAAAAGCTTAAGTCGGCGCCGACACTTGAGGAGATCGCGTACAGCGGTGCGCGAAGATCCGGAATCGGCTGCGCGCCCCAAGTGCTCAGGCCGTCGCTGACCAGCAAATACTCGTCGACGCCGCGCTGCAGGCTGAGTGCGCCGAGCGCGCTGGCGCCGTCGTAGGGCGTTTCATCAAGCGCGCTTTTAAGCGCGTCCCACTGCCCGTCGCGCAGTTGGAAGATTTGCGCCGGCTCAAGCGTGTTGCGCAGGCGCAGCAAGCGCACCTCGGCATTTTTGACGCGCGCAAAGTACAGCGACAACAGCTTGAACTCACGCGAGTGATCGCGGCCCGCCGCGCTGCCAGAGCTGTCCCACACCAGCGCGATCGTGCGCGGCAGCGAGCGCGGTGCTGCCCGCTCGGGCAGCGGCACTTCGAGCATAAAGTAGCGTTTGCCGTCGAACGCCTGGGTGTACAGCGGTGCATTTGCCGTTTTTCCCAAGCTCACTTCGAGCGCACCGCGGCCTAAAAAATCCTTGACCTCCAGCGCGCCGCGCCAGCCTTTATCGCGGATGAATTTAATCTCGCCCAATGCGCTGGCTTTGGCCGTCGGCGGCTCAAGGCCTAGGCTGTGGATATCGATCGAGAAGGTGCCCACGCGCCCGCCAAACTCAAGCGGTAGGCGATAGCCGCCCGCCTTCAACGTCTCAGTAATGCGTAACACCACGCGCCGCGTGCCATTCGGCGGCAGCGGATACACGCGCAACTTGAAATTGTTGCCAGCGGTTTTTTCAAGCAGCGCCGGATCGACGTTGCCGCGCACCACCTCCTCAAACACCGCTTGCCCGCGCGCCTTTTCAACCGGCACCGCCTCGCGCAGCACGCCGTTGATATCGAGCGCAAAGCCGCTCACCGTCTGGCCGTCGAGCAGCGGAAAATTAAGCTCGCCCTCGAGCACGCGCCCATTCGGATTGTTGAGCTGCAGCTCAATGTCGGTTTGCGCCAGGCGCCCAGCAATTTCGGCCTTCACGCTAACTGAGCGCAGCTCAATCGGCGTTGCGCTCGCATCAGCAATTTGCACGCGAAGCTGCGCGTGCGTCACGCCCGCCAACAAACATCCCCACATCACCAGCCATTTGCGCATCGCACTACCCTCGATTGAAAACACGAGGGATTAAACGGCGAAACGGGGAAAAAGGGTTAATGCAGCTTATTCACACGCCGCCTTCGCCGCTGAAGCGTTGACTAGATACCAATCGCGGCGATTGGCTCGACCTGCTTTCTTGGCTTTGCTTGCATCAAAGCACTGCGCGAGGTTGGGCTGTTGCAGAAAGATCCAGCGGCGGTCCGGCTTGCTTATAAGCCAAGCATGGCCGAGACGTTCCTGTTCGGGCCATGGCTTTTTGAAGCCAAATTCGGTGACGCGTCGATCGGCCTGCAGCAGGTTTTGTTCTTTCCAGCCGATCAGCGCGAGTTCGGCATCCGGTCCGATCATCCTGCCAACGTCTTGCATTACGCCTTTGGCTGAACGTGCGTCGTTGAGCAGTGGGTAACCCCACAGGCCATACACAATCCACACGCTGGCGAACACGCCGCCAAAACCGAGCAGGCCGCGACGCACGCCGCTCAAGCCGACTGCGATCAGTCCGAGCACACCGATCGTGCCGACCAGTGGCCACGGGTCGATCGAGCGCGATTCAGTTAAACGCATAAGCGCTTTTAGATCGCCAAATTCGCCAAATAGCGCAGCGAGGACCAGCAGTGCGGCGATCGTCAACGCCACTGCAAAACACAGCAGTTGAAAGCCCCGCTGGCGCACGATGCCCGGCAGCAGCGGCGCTAGCGCGAGTGCAAACATCGGCAGCGCGGGCAGGATGTAGACGTCGCGTTTGCCGGGGCTGATTGAGAAAAACACAAACATCATGCCGATCCAAACCAGCGGGATGCATACGCGCGGATCAAAGCGCGCGAAGCGTGTTTTGAGTGCCCCGAGCGCCCACGGCAGGGCTAGCGTGAGCGGCATCCAGATCATTGTGGCCGCTCCGATTAGGTAATACCAGGGCTCGAAATGGCCGGTCGGATCGACATAGCGCCGCGCGGTCTGCACGTAAAAAATCTCATGTACGTAGGCGAGTTTGGCCGGGTCGTGCTCAACGAGCACCGAGTAGCTAAGCGGGCCCAGCCAAATGCCAGCGGCGGCGATCAAAAATAGCGGCCCCACCCACCAGCGCCAATTGCTTGCCGCGCCGCGATACAGCGGCCCGCGAGTGCGCCAGCGCGCAATGCCATACGGCACCAGCAGCAGCAGCACCAGCGGGCCGACGCCTTTGGTAATTGCCCCAATTCCCGCTGCAAACCATGCCGCCCAATACCAACCCCAGGCGGGCCCTAGCAGCAGGTGACGCAACAGCCCGTAAGCCGCGAAGGTCATGATCCCGAGGAGCAGCGCGTCGATTTGGGCGGCGCGCATTTGGAATGCAAACTGGATCGAGATCAGCAGCATGCCCGCGCTGAGCAGTGCGGTTTGGTGGCACCACAGACGCCTGGCAAGATCGTAAACCAGTGCAATGACCAGCAGGCCGGACAACAGCGATGGCAGCAAAAACGCAATGCGCAGCGAACCTAAAAGCCAATACAGGCCGCCTTGCAGCCAAAACAGAAACGGCGGCTTGTCGCCGTAAATTTCGTGGCCGCGATGCGGAATGATCCACTCACCGGTTTCGACCATCAGCTTGGCGACCAGCGCAAAACGCGGCTCGTCCGACGGCCACGGATCGCGCAGACCGAAGCCGGTGCCCAAAATGATCAGCGCCAGCAGCAGCAAAATCCAGCGATCGCGCGAATGGTTCGGGCGCGCGGGCGTGGACATCAGCGGCAATCGCATGCGGCTTGAACCCATCATTTGCCGCTTAGAACGGCAGGATCAAATCGGATCGTGTTTGCAATATCTGGCGGCGGAACTCGTTTTTGATGCGTTCTAGCGCGCGTTCGTTGTCAGCATCAAAGCGCAGTACCAGCACCGGCGTTGTGTTCGACGCGCGCACCAGGCCCCAGCCGTCCTCGTAGTCCGCGCGGATGCCGTCGATGGTGGTAATGCGCGCGCCATCGAAGCGCGCGCTGACCCGAAACTGATCGATGAAGGCGTAATGCTCGCCTTCTTCCATCTCGATTTTAAGCTCAGGCGTTGACACCGAATTCGGCAGCTCATCGAACACCTCCACAGGCGATCGGCCCTGCGAGGCAAGAATTTCCATCAGGCGCGCGGCGGCATAGATGCCGTCATCAAAGCCGTACCAGCGCTCTTTGAAGAAAAAGTGTCCGCTCATCTCACCGGCGAGTTCGGCCATCGTATCGCGCATTTTCGCTTTGATTAGCGAATGCCCGGTTTTCCACATGATCGGCGAGCCGCCTGAGCCCAAAATCACCGAGGACAAATGCCCGGTGCATTTGACGTCGAAAATGATCGCTGCGCCGGGGTTGCGCGAAAGCACGTCCTGCGCAAAAAGCATCAGCACCCGATCCGGATAAATCATCCGCCCGTCCGCGGTGACCACGCCCAAACGATCGCCGTCGCCGTCGAAAGCAAGCCCAATATCAGCGCCTGTTGACTTGACCAAGGCGATTAAATCTACGAGATTTTTAGGATCCGATGGATCGGGATGGTGATTCGGGAAGTTGCCATCCACCTCCGCATAAATCGACTGGACTTGACAGCCGATCGCCTCGAGCACGCGCGGTCCCACAACACCCGCCACGCCGTTGCCGCAGTCCACCACCACTTTGAGCGGCTCCTCGATTTGCACGTCCTGGGCGATGCGCTCAACGTAGTCATCCAGGATGCCCGTCTGCTCACGGATGTTGCCGTTGCCGGTTTTAAAGCGGCCATCGCGAATGCGCTGCCATAGTTTCTGGATCGCCTCGTCCGCGAGCGTCTCCCCGCCAAGCACGATTTTAAAGCCGTTGTAATCGGGCGGATTGTGGCTGCCGGTGACGGAAATACCCGAGCCGGTGTTGAATTGATAGCACGCGAAATAAACGACGGGCGTTGGCACCATGCCGATATCGATCACGCTCAAACCGGTTGATTTAAGTCCGTCCATCAGCGCTTCTTGCAGCGACGGGCCGGAGAGCCGGCCGTCGCGACCCACCACAATTTGCGTCACGCCGCGTTCGACGGCCTCGGACCCAACCGCTTGGCCGATCAGCTTGGCCACACGCGTATCAAGGGTTTTGTCGAGCACGCCGCGAATGTCGTAGGCACGGAAAATGGATCGATCAACCTCGTGTCCGCGCGTTTCTGGTGGCTTCGGAGGCGCGGTTTCCTGGGTGTCAGCGTTGCTATCGTCCGCGACATTATCGAGGCGCAGCGCAGGCGTGATTAGCCGCGCAGGTTTGTCGGTAGCGGCCGTTGCGGCTTGAGCGCCTTCCAGGCGCGCTTGGCGCCAAGCTCTGATCGATGACCAGAACAAGCCCGCGAGCAAGCCGAGCCCGCCTAACAGCACCAGCGCGATCGATGTGGTCCAGCCTTCTACCTCACCGAACTGGCTCACACCGCCTGATTTCGCGATGCTAAAGCGCGTGCTGTCGATCGCTTTGACGTTCTCGTTAGCAGCCCCAAGCAGTGAGACATCACCCACTTGGCCCAAGCTCAAGCCGGACTGTTTGAGCTCCAAAAAGCCCGAACCCAAGCTCAACGCAGACGCTAGGCCGCTGACTTCTGACGCCGGGAAGCTGGCCAGGATAAAACCAAGAACAGCGTCTTTGCTAACAATCGGTTCAACCAGATTCAGCAATGGCACTTTCCCGGAGGAATCAATCTGCGCAGGCGAGGCTTTCGCCGCCTTGGAGGCCATAAAGAGCTGATCCAATGCCGCATAGGAAAAACCCGGATTCTCGCTGGCCATCAGCGTCTGGATATCCGGCCCGACCAAATGCAGAGAGACCAAACTGGGTAGCGTTGTTTTTAAACTAGCCACAAACGCGGTCGAATCTCCGCGAGGGTTCGGATCTGCAAGCGTGGCGGCCACTTTCGGGTCGGCGGCAAGCGCACGCAGCGGGCTCGATAACGTCGCGAGCTTTGCCGTCACCGCCGCTTCCAGCACCAAGGCCAGCCGGTCAACGCGCGATTCCGAATAGCCGCGGGCTACTTTGGTGCCGATCTGCCACACCCCAATGGCCAGTGCAAGCGCCCCGAACACCAGCAGCCCCAGACGGGCTAAGCGTTCGGTGGAAACCCGTGCCCCGCTATCGCGCTCAAGTTGCGCGGCCAGAGCCGTTTTTTTCTTCGTAGCCATTTAGCGGGATCCTGTGTGTCCGAAGCCGCCTTGAGCGCGCGCAGTCGGCGCAAATTCAAGTGTCAGCTCCCAAGTTGGTTGCACTACCGGCACGATCACCAGTTGCGCAATGCGTTCTCCGGGCGCAATGGTAAAGGGCTTGGCGCTGCGGTTCCAGCAGCTCACCATCAGCGGCCCCTGATAGTCCGAATCGATTAGGCCCACGGCGTTACCCAAAATGATGCCGTGTTTGTGTCCAAGCCCCGAGCGCGGCACGATCAGCGCGGCGATTGAGGGGTCTTGCAGCCAGATCGAAATACCCGTTGGGAGCAGTTCGCAGTCACCTGGCTCGAGCACGCGCGGCTCATCAAGCATCGCGCGCAGATCAACGCCCGCGGAACCTTCGGTCGCAGGCGTGGGCAGTGGAAATTCATGGCCTAGGCGCGGATCGAGAATCTTCAGTTGAATCTTCATTTGGGTAGGCGCCCGGCAAGTTCAGTTAGCAGCGCGCGCGCCAGTGCTGCTTTGCCTTGCGCTGGGAAATCTACGCTGCCGTTTAAGTCGATCAGCGTCAGCGCATTTTCAGCGCAGTCGATGCCCAAACCTGGACGCCCGATCCAGTTGGCCGCGATCGCATCGACGCCTTTGCGCTTGAGTTTGGCGCGGGCGTTTGCTTCCAGATCATTGGTTTCGGCCGCGAAGCCGACCAAATAGCCGCGCCCCGGCACGGTCGCCAATTCCGCCAGAATATCTGGATTAGGGACTAGCTCAAGCTGCAGATTGGCGGCGCTGCGCTTTAATTTGGTCGACGAAGACGCCAGCGGCGCGTAGTCGGCAATCGCGGCGACCGCGACAATCAAATCGTGACCGGGCAAAGCGTCGAGCATCGCTTGGCGCATCTGACGAGCAGAGCGCACGTCAATTCGCTGGACGCCGCTCGGTGTTTTGAGATCAACCGGGCCGCTAACCAAGGTCACCTGCGCGCCCATCTGCGCGGCGCCGCGGGCAATCTCAAAACCCATCTGTCCTGAGGATCGATTGCCGATGTAGCGCACGGGATCCAAGTCTTCTAACGTCGGCCCAGCATTGACCAGCACGCGTTTACCTTTTAGCAGCTGCGGGCTGAACAACGCCTCCAGCGCATCGATAATCTCTGCGGGCTCAAGCATGCGTCCAGCACCCACATCGCCACACGCCTGCGCACCACTTGCCGGGCCGAGCAAATGGGCACCGCGCGCGCGCAGCGTTGCCACGTTGGCCAGCGTGCTTAAGTGCGCCCACATCTGCTGATTCATCGCAGGCGCCAGCACCAGCGGCGCGCTGCTGGCCAACGCCACGGTGCTCAACAGGTCATCTGCTAAACCATGGCTTAAGCGCGCCAACACATTTGCCGATGCGGGCGCAATCACTAAAACTTCCGCCCAGCGTGCCAGCTCAATATGGCCCATCGCCGCCTCCGCTAGCGGGTCCAAAAGGCTCACACCCACGGGTTCCCCGCTGAGCGCTTGAAAGGTCAGCGCGCCGACAAATTGCGTAGCCGCAGGCGTCATCACCACGCGCACCAGCGCGCCCGAATCGCGCAGCCGCCGCGTCAGCTCGCACGCTTTGTAAGCGGCTATTCCGCCGCTCACGCCGAGTACCACTCGTCGATTGTTCAGTACGCTCACGAGGTTCAATTCAGTCCGACGTTGAAGGCAAGCGATTAGCTTACAAACAATTGCGCTAAATGCCGACAGACAAGCGCGCGCGACGCTGCCAAGGTGGGCGCCCCAGCTGCCGGAAGATCCCCCTTGCGCCACATCAGTATTCGACATTGGCCAATCAACGAGCGTCCGCGAGAACGCTTGCTGGCACAGGGCGCTGCTGCACTGAGCGATGCGGAGCTTCTTGGCATCTTGCTCGGCAGCGGCCAGCCCGGCAAAAACGCAGTCGACCTCGCGCGCCGTGCGCTGCTCGAATTCGGCAGTTTGCACAGTTTGCTCGATGCCGACCTCAGCGCCCACAAACGTCTGCGCAGCGGCTTCGGCCCCGCCCGCTACGCAGCGCTCAAGGCCGCGACTGAGCTGACCCGGCGCGCGCTGGGTACGCAACTTAACAGCCGCGAGGAGATGTCCAGCCCGCTCGCGCTGGCGCAGTTTTTTGAGCTGAGCTTGCGCAGCGCCAAGCTGGAAGTATTTGCTGCGGTCGCATTAGACACGCACCTGCGCCAGCTGGCCTATGCCGAACTTT
>Ga0209591_10009802_pt1 | contig 10333 bp, 4 predicted proteins | sample MAT01_FD_187207 | JGI IMG/M metagenome (GOLD analysis project Ga0209591, IMG submission 187207) | Freshwater microbial communities from Lake Fryxell liftoff mats and glacier meltwater in Antarctica - MAT-01 (SPAdes) (version 2) | ecosystem: Environmental > Aquatic > Freshwater > Ice > Liftoff...
ACAACAGGATTGGTGGCTGCCCATCTGAATGTAATGAGCAATTGCAAAGAAGTATCTGCGGAAACAGTACCCACAAAAGTTTGCTCAGTAGTTCCATTGCTTAACTTTTCAACGGCAACTAATTTGAAATTTTTAACATTACACTCAATGGATTTACTATCAATTTCAAATACCGGAGCTTTTATAGAAATTGGACCTGGCGTATTTTGTAAAGAATAGGTCCATAAAAAGCCAGGTGCTTTTGAGAAATTAATATTGAACAATCCCGTTGATATAACCGGTTTGTTATTTTGAGCAAGTGCAGCCAGGTTATTACATATGACGATACAAAAAATCAGCATTGCTTTCTGTATATTTCCACTGTAACATTTATAAGACATCATGTTTAGTTTTAGTTTATTGATGTAAAAAAGTAGTGTATCCGTTTTATTTAAAATGCTCCATGATGAAATTGATTTTCAAAAATGATTAATCCATATTGTGCAGCCTTCCATTTATCTTTTAAATATTCAGGCACTTCTATGGGTGATTCTGCAAAATTTCCCAGGATGATATCCATATCGCCGTCACCATCAATATCAGCCTTCTCGAGTGTTAAAGATTTTACAGGCAAATCACTTTGATTGGTGAAAGAAGTGAATTGGTATTTGGCTGAATTATCATTTTGAAGGTACACAAAAGATTCTGACAGCAGCCTGCCAAAATCGGGGTAAAAACAATTGATGGCAAAATCGACATCTCCATCCTGGTCAAAGTCTTCTGCAAGCAGTCTTGTAGCGCCATATACAGGATAAAAAAATGTTTCCTTAAACTCATTATTTCCCTGGTTGATATGCACCCGGATACCATGATAATTTTTAAGCACAATAGAATAATCTGCATTATCTCCGTTGGCGGTAACTATATCCATTAATCCATCTTTGTTGAAATCTGTTAGCACCAAATCTGTAGTTCCATAATCGGGGGGAAACCGAAGTACCCTTTTCGCTTCAAACTGTAAATTATCTTTTTGAAAAAAGATGTAAACACTTTCATCTGATTGTGAAAAGAGGGCCATAATATCTTTGCGTCCATCTCCATCCATATCTTTTAAAAAATATCTTTCACATCCCGGAACTGATAATAATTTTTGCTCCTGGTAACTACCATCATTTTTTGTCTTTTTAAAAAGCGATAAGGACCCTAAATTTTTACCAAAATTTCCGACAATAATTTCCGCTATTCCATCATTGTCCAAATCTTCTATTAAAGAACATACCGGCCGGTGCAAATTATTTAAAACAGGCTGAGCTGCACTGACAGTTGATAAAGTAAATGAGCCGTTACTCAACTCAGTTGGCATAAGGCTACCAATTGCGATAAAGTAAGTGCTGTTGTTATGAAAAGTAAAATCAACCACGGCACTGCTCACATTTTCCTCAGACAGGATGCCTTTTCCCCATTGCCAAGTGAATACCTTGTTGTACATATTTGAAATCCATAAAACATTGTTGACAGTATTGTATTTAATCCCCGTTATCAATGATGGGGAGGATGGATTGAGTGGCAAATTTCTTCGAATAAACTGAGTAATTGGTTTATTGCGATTGATTCGTTCTGCTGCAAAAACCAATGTGTCGGGTGCTGTATAAAGCACATATTGTTTGATGATTTCATACTCAGCCTCCGCAATCATTGGCTTCTCGGGTATGAGATGATTGGCGTCTTCAATCATTTTTTCTTCCGGGGCTATTTGCCTTTCGTAGAATTGATTTTTTAAACCCATTCGTATTGCCATCAAAGGCAATATGCTGGCTTCCCATACTTCTTTTGGCAACCGTTTAGGGTCTGGCAAAAGATGGCAGCCCTGGCAATAAGTTGTAAACAGCGTTTCGCCTTTTTTTACCGCAGCCATATCCACTTTATGATTGTCTTTGTTTGTATCAGCAGCAGGTGTACAACTAAAATACCCAGCTAGTGTGGCTGTTAAAAACAATAGAACGATGGGACGTTTTTTAATCATTTAGCAATGGGAGAACCTTTTTTTAACAGCATTGAACTGGTGTTGTTTATTATTTATTTTTAAGATTAAGTACTTAGTTCGCAAAGTCTTTTCAGTATTGAGTTAGACTCTAATTACTTTTTTGCCTCCCGATTTTTTCGGGACAGGTTGATGCAGTCGAGTAGGCAAGGGCATTGCAGCCCAAGCCTCTCACGGAACCGTACGTGATAGTCTCCCATCATACGGCTCTTGTTATCTAATCTTTGTTTATTCCAAATTTCCAATGATAGAACAATTCAGGTACATCTTCCTTCATCTTCCCAAACTTTGCTAGCGTTGCTGCTTTTGATGTAATCTTATACTTCTTTGCAATCCACCGCCTTATCAAGCCATCCAGATACTCAAATATTCTTATAACCCGTGATTTGAAAAACTTCCCATAATAATTTATCCATCCGCTGATTTTAGGATTCAGCACCTTAGCAAATGCATCCAGCGTTCCGGTTGTCCATTGTGGATTTAATACTTTTCTAATCGCTTGGCGGATGGATGTTTTTGCTGCTTTGCTAATTGCACCGTTAAACAGTACAATCAGCTTATTGCGGTCAAATTTATCCTTTGCTGTTCTTGGTCTGAATGTGTAACTCAAAAAGGTAAAACTATGCTGGTCATGCTTTTCATTTCTACGATAGTTTTTACAATACACCACTTTGGTCTTCTCTGGGTGTAACGTTAGTGAATACCCGCCCATCTGTTGTTCTAATGCTGCCAATAGCTTCTCTGCCTCTTCCTTGCTGTGACAATGGATAACGATGTCGTCTGCATAGCGTTCAAAGGGATTGTTGGAATTACTTTGTTTCATCCACTTATCAAAGGCATGGTCCAGATAAAGATTGGCAAGTAGCGGACTAATTACGCCTCCCTGCGGAGTACCTTTTGTTCTCTCCACTATACTTCCATCTTCCTGTTCTATCCCTGCCTTTAACCATCTCTCTACGTATAGCAATACCCACTTCTCCCCTGTATGCTGCTTCAAGAACTCCATCAGCTTTTCATGGCTGATATTATCGAAGAAGCCCTTAATATCTACATCTACCACCCATGCATATTGCAGACAATTTGCATGACATTGAGCCAATGCATCATGTGCGCTTCTGCCAGGCCGGTAACCAAAGGAACTGTTATGAAACATCTTGTCCATCGCTGCTTCCAAGTAGTCTTTTACAATACCTTGTGCTATCCGGTCTCCCACAGTAGGAATGCCTAACGGCCTGAACCCTCCCTGTTTCTTTGGAATAAACGCTGTTCGTACCGGTGGTGGAAAGTAGCTACCAGATGCCATGCGTTTATAGATTTTATACAGGTTTTTACTCATATCGGCTTCAAACATTTTAATGCTTTGACCATCTATACCTGCACATCCATTTTTCGACATAACTTTAAGATAACTGTCGTACACCATCCTTTTACTTACAGGAAACGATTTTGTCTTTTCTTCTTTCATCATTCCATCCGCCACGGCGGACGGTTGTTTAAAATAATAAGACCAGATAACCGAAGCCCTTCGCTCCATACCCATTACAGATACTTTATCACTACTATGGCTTCGTCCGACGCTTTCTGACACATCTCCCGGCTTGACCGGAATTAAGTAACAATAATAACCTACATCGGCTTTTGCCAAATTGGTGTTCCAATTAAGTAAACTCTCATTACGGCATTTTTAGCACATTGTCAGAGAAGCCTCTCCTGTTCCGAATAAAAGCCTATGTAATGCTCCTTTCCCAATACGCTTCGCTATCGGGATTGACCTGTAACCAGTAAGCAGCTATCCGTTACAGTCCATCCTGCCAGCCTTTCTTTCCCGACAGTTTTGTCAACATCTAATGTTTTTCGACACATTAAGTAGACGGTTCACTTACGTCCAGTTTCATTACACTCACCAGATGCCTCAAGGCACCTTTTAGCCCAAACGTTCAATACCATACCTTTTGAATACAGCACCTTTGGGTGGTTTGCAAACATTATCTGCATAACGTATGCGACAGGCCAACTGTCATCTTCTATTCACCACTGCAAAGAAAATTATTCCCGAACTTTGCTTTCAGGACACACAAAAAAAAGCAACAAGAAATGCTCCATCATTGGCTACTGCAGCCCTTATATGGGTGCTGTCTTTTAAATTACTACCATAGATAATTGATTGGTCAGGTATAAGTTTTGAGAAATCACGTAGTTCGAATAATTTACGAATATGTCTGATGTCGTTAGCACCAGGCCAAAGATTCACGCCAGTCGTACAAAGCGGGGATCAATACTTTATCGCCTTTCTTAAACATTTTTCATACGGCATTATTTCCGTAAGTATAGCCACTTGCCCCGATAACAGGTCCCAATAGGCATGAACACGCACATGATAATCAGTGAAGAAACCCTTCTTAAAAAAATCAATGTTCTTAACCAGGTTATCCGAATCGAATAATACCAGGTACTACCCGGTTATTGTAGCAATACATTCCTTTTTTTTCCATTTGCATCAGTAATAACACATGATTTAGCATTTGCAGGGGTTGAGAAAAAGCGGCTGCTTTGCGAAAGAAATGAAGTGCCATAATAAAATTCCTTCTTTTCAGTAGTACCATCTTCCAATTTAATGAGTGCGTAAATATCATTTGGCTTAACACTTATGGCTTTTATCCTTCTGTTTAATTCAAAAACTTTTACTGCATCCCTGTATTGGCTGGCTGCCACAAGGTATCCCTGGTTAGCTGACCGTAACTTAACCAATGCTTTTCCATTCCCCGGAATAAAAATGCCGCTTTGTAAAATAGATTGTGGTACAAATTCGCCTTTACCATTTCCTTTAAGTAATAATCCATTCAATGCATCAAACCTGCCCACTGAAACTTCGGTGCCATAATCATTCCCATTGATGAGCACATCTAAGTTCCCGTCACCATCGAAATCTTCGGCCACCATTGCGTTTAAAGTTGAAACCTGTGCTTCTTTTGGCAATGGAATCATGGTAAACTTTCCGTTGCCTTCATTACGCAGGTAACAGGATTGAAGCATGGTGGCTTTTAAACGTTGTGCATCTTTTCGCATGGTGCCCGAAAAAATTTCATCCATTGTTGCCACAGCAAATGGCGCATAGGTGGCATATCGTTTTCTTAAAGTGGGTATCCTTTCTAAAATATCATCCCTTCCCTGTGCAGGAAATTCTTTTAACACCTCATTTTTATCAAGTAAGAAATAAGATAGTACAGGAACATAGCCACCGGTATTATCAAAATCTTTAGCAGTAATAAAAACCGGATGCTCTTCGCTGGCTTGGTAAATCGTATTTAAACCAACATTACCAATAATATAATCTGTTCTGCCTGTATGGCGAAAGTCGCCTGCAACAATTGAATTCCACCATCCTGGCTTATCACTTACCCCTGAGTTTGCCGTAACATTTTTAAACTTGCCTCCGGTATTTTTTAAAAAAGTAATGGGCATCCATTCGCCGGTTAGTATCAGGTCAGTTTCATTATCATTATCAAAATCGGTGAAAAGGGCATCACATACCATCCCGATATTTTGTAGATCAGGCGCCACTTCTGCAGTTACATCTGTAAACTTTATTATCCCTTTATCAGAATCATTTCTAAAAATAAAACTACTTACCGGTTTTGGATATTTCCACGGATCTACACGGCCCGAAACAAAAAGATCAAGCTTTCCATCATGATTAATATCAATTGATCTTACACAAAGCTTGCTGGTATAGTTTACTGGTAAAGCTGCAGCATCGGTCAAAGCAAAATTACCTTTGCCATCATTGATATAAAGCCTGTCCTGATAATTTTTGTTGTTATGATCAAATCTAAATCCGCCGCTTGCAATGTACAAATCCAGGCTACCGTTGCCGTTAGCATCAAACAGCAAAAGGCCTTCATCTTTTGAATATTGGCTGATGGGTTTTCCATTATCCAGCAATATTTTTTGTATAAACCTTCCGTTGGGCTGTTGCAAAAAAAGCGTGGCAGGCACGGCATTGCTTCCCCCTGCAATCATATCGTCCAATCCGTTGCCATCAATATCCCCCGCTGCCAATGCAGGAAAATATTCTGACAGTTTATGCGGCAATGTTGTCTGTATATTAAAGTCAATAAAATCCACATCGCTGGATGAATAATTGATGCCCGAAGAATTGGTTACTTCTTTAAACAATGGTTGTTCTGTTAATATAGATTGCCAACTGTAGGTATCTTTAGCATCATTAATGTTTACTTTCAGTAACTGATCAGCATTAACTTTTGTAAGGGTTTGCTTTTTGTTTCCGGGCCATTTAATAACTACAGAATCTATCAAATTAATTTTGCCCAACCCGAAATGAGCAATATTTTGATTGGTGGAAAGGTAACCTCTGTAAGGCGTATTCTCATAAGCCTGGTGTTTTATGTCATCATAATAAATATCAACCCAGGCGCCTATGCCGTCAATATTTTCTTTTGCCCCAATGCATTTTACCTGTATAAAATGAGAATCGGTATCGCCTTTTTTATGTTTTGTATTTTCGTACAAAAATGGTTCATCGTTAATATTGTTGATCACCATATCCATGTCTCCATCATTATCAAAATCTGCGTAAGCAGCAGCATTTGAAAAGCTGGGTGTATTTAATCCCCATTGGGTACCCGCATCACTAAAAATAATACCATCAGTGTTTTTAAAAGCATGGTTGGCCAGTTTAACCTGCGGTATTTTGTTAAGTAGTTTTAATGGTGGCTCATACATGGCATGGTGCCTATACACCATAAAATCATGGTCGGTTACATCTCGTGGAAAACCATTGGTTACAATAATGTCCCTGTAGCCATCATTATCAAAATCGGTTATCAGCGGAGCCCAGCTCCAGTCGGTTTGTGAAATGCCGCTCATAAAACCAATCTCACTAAAAACCGGAGCGCCAATGGAATCATTTTCGAATAACCTTGGCCCCTGATTTAATTGCAACGTGTTACGAACGTATTGATACTGGTAATGAAATAATTCAAAATTTTGAATGGTGTTATAATTATTTGAACCCATCATCATTTTTTTACGGTAATTATCTTTTGGGTTCATATCCAGTTCCACCACATCAGAAAGGCCATCGTTGTTGATGTCTATTACATCCTGCCCCATGGCATTGAAAGAAGTATGTTTAAAATATTCTTTACTACGATTGATAAAAGTACCATTTTGGTTGTTGATGTATAAAATATTATCGGAAAGAAAGTCATCGCTTACGTAAATATCTTTCCAGCCATCCCTGTTAATATCTGCAATGGTAGCTGCATGGCCTATCCCATCAAACGTAATACCTGCCTGTACTGAAACATCCTTAAAAACGGGATGCTTAAGTGTATCGTGCCATTCATTACGATATAATCTTCCCCTGCTGGTTTTAGTTATTTTGGAGTCTTTACCAAATCTGTTATCCTCTTCTGATGAGGCTTCATTTACGGTGAGATAAATATCCATATCGCCATCATTATCATAATCAAAAAAGTTAGCCATGGTAGATTGTACATGAATATTCAAACCATATTCAGCAGCCATATCTTTAAAATGTGGAAGACCTTCTTTATCTACCCCCTGGTTAACGTATAAAATATTTCTTCTCCGCAGGGAGTCTTTATAAATAGTATTGGAGATATAAATATCCATCAACCCATCATTATTTATGTCTACTACCGATACCCCTCTTGCCCATCTTCCCTTACCATCAACACCGGCTTTGACGGTAATGTCATCAAATTTAAAATCGCCCTTGTTAAGATATAATTTATTTGATACCATATTGCCCGCAAAATAAATATCGGGTAATCCATCATTATTAAAATCACCAATACCAACGCCACCACCATTATACACATTTACTACATCTATAGGATTAATAGAATCATTTTCAGTAATAGTATTATTAAAATGAATGCCTGACTGTGATGAAGAAATTTTTTTAAATAATGTTTGCCTGTTATTGCAGGCAAACAACAATACAGATAAACAAATAAACATCAATCGAAAGAATTTCATACACAGGCAATTGAAATGAAAGGTTCAGTAAATAATGTAAGAAGATAATTTTAATAAAAAAGGCTTCTCTTAATAAAGAAAGCCTTTTTTTAAAACATTTTATATTAGTAACCCGGGTTTTGGGTTAAATTCGGATTAAGTCTTATTGCCTTTTGCGGAATGGGCAATAAATCGCGGTTGGCAGGAAGTGAAGTACGCCAAACCCCATGAGCCTTTCCATCAGCAGTAGGCCCAAACGGATAAGGTTGTGCTGTTGTAACACTTGTAGTACCATAAGCTGCCTGAATAAATGCGGCAGCTACACCAGGCCCAGCACGGCGTAGTAGATAAAAAAGAGAATATTCACTTGTAAGCTCATGCCTGTATTCGCTCAATACCATTTGCAAAGGTTCGGTAATTGGAGCAGCAGGGGAACCATTATATTTAGCACCATCCTGCATCACTGCGGGTGCTGTGCCACCCCATGCCCTGTCTCTTACTAATTTAAGATCGGCCATGGCACCGGCAACATCTCCAGTACGTACTTTACACTCTGCCCTGCTAAGCAAAACCTCTGCATAACGCATTAATATTTGGTTTTGACCACCGAAAATAGCGGAGTTACCATTACCATTATCATTTCCTCCACTTAAGTTTGGATCTCTCCATTTTTTTGCACTATGGTATCCGGAACGTTGCCCATCATCTCCAAACCATGGTTTTAGAAGTGTACCGCAGGTATTTATAACTGTACCATTATCAGCAATGTATTTTGTATTTCCGGCCGCAAAACCAGATTTTACAACCGGGTAGCCTTTTATACCGCCCCATTTTGCAATAATGCCGGGGCTTTGAATGGTATCACCAGGGCCAACGATGGTAAGAGTTTTACGTTTATCTCCTGGCTGGTAAGAATACCAAAGTCCAGGATTACCATAATCATAACCAGAACCTGATATCTCCCAAGGCATGCCAAACGCATCTATCCATGCAATTTCACCACCGGGGAACCAGCCACCATCCCAGCTTTGAGATGCCCCTGGTGCAACATTGAACTGAACTTCGAACAGAGACTCATCATTATTTTGTTTGCTGTATTCATGAACATCTGCAAAGCTTGGCAATAAACTGTATTTTCCATTTAACTGGTTAAAAGTAGCTATTGCCCCTGCATAATCCTTCACCCACATTTGAGCTGAACCCTGGTAACCTAACGCCGCACCTTTAGTAGCTCTTCCCAATTCAGATACAGGTAAATCAGTTTTCCATGGTAATAAAGCTGCTGCCTGTTGCATATCAGAAACCACTTGTTTAAATACTGAATCCTGAGAAGACCTTGGAGTTAAACCGTCCGTTACTGCACTTAACTCTAAAGGAACTCCGCCAAACGAACCGGCAAGATAGTAAGAAGTCATACCACGTAAAAAGTATGCCTCTCCTTTTAAACGCTGGGCTAATTCGGGTGTAACCACACCGTTTGCTTTTGCATTATCAATAATTGATAATGCTGCATTTGCCCTGGCTATTCCAATATAGGCATTATCCCAAAGCGAAGGAAGTTGTGCGAAAGTTGCCGGAATCTGGTAGTTATTCCATGCTATATCTGCACCATAGTTAAACCAATCATGCGTTTGGAAATTAGCATAATACCAGATAGATTTTTTTAGAAGATCACTATTTTGATAGGTGTCGTATATACTGTTGACCAATGCAACAACATCTGATGATTTCTGGAAAGTAGCACTAACTGTGGATTGAAATTGATTGGTTTGAACCAAAAAATTTTTCTTACAACTAAAAGGTATCGCTAACATAGCAATCAATGCAATCAAGAGAATACTTTTTTTATTGATTTTCATAAATTTATTTTTATCTGTTATTGATTAAAAGACCACGTTAATACCAACTGTAGCAAACCTGGAGGATGGATAAGTTCCATTGTCTATCCCATTTTGAGTAGCATTGCCTCCTTGTAAGCCAATCTCCGGATCAAGCCCTTTGTATTTTGTAATGGTAAACAGGTTTTGAGTTGATATATATGCCCTTAGTTTTGTTGCGGTAATTTTTTTTATCCAACCGGGTGCAAAACTGTAACCTATAGTAAGGTTTTTTAGTTTTACAAAACTTCCATCCTGTACCCATGCGCTGGATGGAACGTTATTACCAAGTACATCATCATTATAGTTAGCCTTTGAATAAGTATTTGATGAGTTGGTTGTAGTCCAGCGATTATTATAATATTCTTCACTTACATTTTGAACGCCCACAAAGGTCCTGTTCTGGAAACTTTGTAAAGTACTTTCTACA
>Ga0209591_10009805_pt1 | contig 10330 bp, 9 predicted proteins | sample MAT01_FD_187207 | JGI IMG/M metagenome (GOLD analysis project Ga0209591, IMG submission 187207) | Freshwater microbial communities from Lake Fryxell liftoff mats and glacier meltwater in Antarctica - MAT-01 (SPAdes) (version 2) | ecosystem: Environmental > Aquatic > Freshwater > Ice > Liftoff...
AATAACAGAATACCGCCACACAGCAAGCCGACTGCTGCAAAGAAAATATCGTGGTCTCGGGCTAGTTTGGGACGCCACGATCGCAGAAAGTACAGTCCTGCCCCTGCTACTGCTAGGATGATCCCTAGCAGGCTGCTCCAGTTCAATCCTAAATTGACCATTAGCCTATCTCCTATGTCTTTCCTATGTTAGCGAGTTAGATTTTACATCTATCAATAAGTCTGTCAGTCTGTTATCCCGACTGTAGTTTCACAGGGCAGCCTCCGGTCAGGCTTTCAGCTTGGTTCGCGAACCATATAATAATGAGTTTAACGGGAAAAAACCTCAGCGAAAGCAGTCAACCGAAGGTTTTGCCTTGACAGTTGCTGGTAGCCGAGGTTTCGCACGGGGGAAATGCCCGACGTTTAGCCGAAAATTGACTAGCGCGCCGGACGCTTGAAACCGCCAACTTTTTAGGTACGCTTGATTTTGTCTTTTTGGCTGATAAAGATTAGGGCGATCGTTCCTGGGATCACGATTAGCCCAACGCCCACCAGCAGGCTGTACAGAAAATTAGCGAGTGAAGGAGTCATAGATTCAAAACCTTTGTTACAACTGTTTGATTTTTATTCATCTTATACTTTCGATCGCACCTGTGAAACGGTTAAAATTATGAATAGCCGACTTAACAAAACTTAAGATTTCGAGATAAGACTCATGACTGGTATTACCGTTGCAAGTTGGATTCTGGGCTCTGTCCTAGTGGTGATGACTTTGCTGTTTATTTTTCGGATTGTTCTGACTTGGTATCCCGGCGTGAACCTCAGCAAATTACCGTTGAGTCTGATTGCTTGGCCGACTGAACCCTTTTTAGTCCTGACCAGAAAAATTATAGCTCCGATCGGCGGAGTGGACATTACGCCGATTATTTGGGTCGGCATCTGTAGCTTGCTGCGGGAAATGATTCTCGGCCAGCAAGGCATCCTGACGATGATGATGTAAGAGTCAGTGGGCATGGGGCATGGGGCATGGGGCATGGGGCATGGGGCATCGGGCATGGATTAGTTGCCACCAACTGCCAACTGACAACTGCCAACTGACAACTGCCAACTGACAACTGCCTACTGACTATTGTTCATAAACTGTTCGACAAAGTTGGTGTAAACTTCGCCGCTGAGAAATTCGGGGCTATCGAGGATTTTTTGGTGGAAGCTGAGGGTGGTGGGAACGCCGGTAATCGCGCATTCCCGCAATGCCCGTTTCATCCTGCGAATGGCTGAAGGTCGATCGCGCCCCCAGACGATCAATTTACCAATTAAAGAATCGTAGTAAGCTGGTATTTCGTAATCGGTGTAAACGTGAGAGTCCATCCGCACGCCAGGGCCGCCGGGAGGCAAAAAGCCGGTGATTCTGCCGGGATGGGGTCGGAAGTTGCGATCGGGGTCTTCAGCATTAATCCGGCACTCGATCGCGTGACCGTTGAGAATTACTTGGTTTTGCTTAATTTGCAGTTTTTCGCCTTGGGCGATGCGAATTTGTTCCGCGATCAAGTCGAGTCCTGTAATCATCTCAGTGACGGTATGTTCTACCTGAATCCGAGTGTTCATTTCCATAAAGTAGAACTTGCCCGATTTGTCAAGCAAAAATTCCACAGTGCCGGCACCGGTGTAGTTGATGGATTTGGCAGCGGCAATGGCCGCGTGACCCATTTGATCTCGCAGTTTCTGCGTCAGGGCGGGGCTGGGGGCTTCTTCTAGGAGTTTCTGATGTCGGCGCTGAATCGAACAATCTCTTTCGCCGAGGTGGATGACGTTACCGTAGTTGTCGGCGAGGATTTGGATTTCGATGTGTCGGGGCCTTTCGATGAATTTTTCGAGGTAGACTCCGGGGTTCCCGAAGGCTGCATCGGCTTCGCCTTGGGCTGCATGGAAGAGTTTGGGGAGTTCCGAGGCGTCTCTGACTAGCCTCATGCCGCGGCCTCCACCGCCGGCGGTGGCTTTGACCATCACAGGATAGCCGATTTCGCGGGCGATCGCTAGAGCTTCGCGATCGTCCGCCAGCAATCCGACGCTACCAGGGACTGTGGGGACTTTCACCCGCTGCATTGTTTCTTTAGCGGTGGATTTGTCGCCCATCGCCCGCATCGCAGCCGGAGACGGGCCGATGAAAGTAATTTGATGGTCGGCGCAGATTTCGGCAAATCGGGCGTTTTCAGCGAGGAAACCGTAACCGGGGTGAATGGCTGCGGCGTTGCGCGTCAGGGCCGCCGAGATGATGTTGGGGATGTTTAAATAGCTTTTGCTGCTGGTTGGGGGGCCGATGCAAACGGCTTCGTCAGCCAACTGGACGTGCAGGGCGTGTTTGTCTACAGTGGAGTGAACGGCGACCGTGGCAATCCCCATTTCCTCGCAGGTGCGCAGTATGCGGAGGGCGATTTCCCCCCGATTAGCGATTAAAATTTTTGAGAACCCCATCTTCGCTGCTTAATTCATTCAATATTCTGTACAATAATCCCTTTCGGTATGTTCTGGATAATGGTTTCCCATAAATTCTTAATAAAAATTTATTTTACATTTTGGCAATAGTTGTGCTATGGTTTTAAATCGGTGGTCTAAAAGGGCAAGTCACAAGTTAAATGTCAGGAACCTCAACCTGTAAATCTTTAACTCGCAACCCAAAACTCCCGGAGACTTGCCAGAAAGAGCGGATGTGGCGGAATTGGTATACGCGCACGCTTGAGGTGCGTGTGGCATTATGTCCTTGCGAGTTCGAGTCTCGCCATCCGCATTAAATATAAAAAAGCTGTTGACAGTTTTGACTGTTGGCAGCTTTTTTATTGGGCGGCGTGAGTCCCAAGGAAAAAACATCGTTACAGCTAATCAGGATTTAAATTGCATCTAAAGAAAGAATCAAACCATGAGTGGAGTGGGCTCTTCGTTCCCGCCCGAAATATAGCCGAGTCTCAGCAACATGAGGTACGATTGGGTTTTTGGGAAAAAGGTAATCTGTAGACTTATTGCATAAATTTTTGATTGATAGGGAAACCGCAGATGCAAGCCAGATCAACGCAGATGCAACGCAGATGCCTTTCAAGATATGAGAGCGAATGAATGCAAGAGCTCTGGTAATTGCTCGCCCGCGTATCTCACTTAATTGAGAAAGGCTATATAGAACCCATTTGGGATCTCTGATGACAAGCTAAGATTAGGAATAAATGCTGTACTCCAGTAGTGAACAAGTCTACCGATCATTAACTTGCAAACTGTGAAAAATACCTGCAATACCAGTATGGCAACTTATGGCGGTTAGGATGTAAGCTGGAAGTAGTCCCGACTTTGAATGAGTACAGCGTATGAAAAGCTTTGTTTATCAATTGACTAAGCTAATTAGTTGTTTAATTTTAATGGTGACAGTCAGTCTGGCACAGGGAGTTTTCCCTGCTTGCGCTCAACCGGCCGATCCCCCTTGCGTCCACGGTATGCGAATCGTCGGTGAGAAATCAATTTATCTCTCTCACATGGGATTGTTTAATAACAACTGCCACGACTATCAGGGCATCTTTGAGGTCAGCTTTGAAGGGCCAAAGAACCCTCAGAAAATTTATTTGGACACCCAAAAGCGCGACCCAAGCCAGAACGAATTCACCATCAAACCGACGCAGAAGTTTGTGCTGCCCGATTTGGCATCAGGTAAAGTAACATCATTTAAAGCTGAAATTTACACCAGTCAGTACGAGCGATCCAGAACCAATCCGAAACTCTTAGATGGAGATGTTACGGCTAAAGTCAAGCGGGTCTTACATTTCCGTCAATTTAAGGTAAGCGCCAAACAGCCCGTTACTTCGGAATATTTGCTATTTGGCAATACAAGCGAACAACTGGCGGCTCATTTGATTGCTGCACCTCCAGACTTTGATCAGATTGTGGCACTGAAAACTCCGCTTTCTATCCCCGACAGCGGATTAGTTAAAGCGGTTCGTCTGGTTTTGCCAAACCGACCCACCCCAAACGCTCAGGCTAATTTGAAACAAGCTCTCAAACCAGGAGACAAACCGGCTGTTCGACCCAACGGTCTGGAGCCGAACAAAACGATGGAAGTGGGAACTCAATACTTTATGGAAATCTCTGACTACGAAAAATAATAGCTTTTGCGCCTATTCCAGCTTTATAGATCCCAAATGGGATCTATACAATTTAAATGTGCAACAGCTTATTAGCCCTGGTATAAAAACCCGGTTACGAGAGTTTTTGTGGGTAAATCCTGAGCAGAGTATTTTTTTTGTGTCAGGCTAAATTGCCTTCTGTGTCAACTTTAGTTTCTGTCTGAGAGCCATCATCATTATCTTGCAAGAAACCGTGATACCAAGGTGTCACAATTCCATTTTCTCGTCCTAACCTCACAATTTCCCACAAAACTGGCTCTTTACTTATTTGATGTTCCAGAATCAGTTCCCAGTAAGTATTTTCTCCTATATCGGTGCGTTCAATTACTCGGTTTTCTCCACCATTCCAGAATCTCTCAACAATCAAACGCTTGGATTGTACTATTTGGTCAATTAATATAAGTTTGGTCGCGACTACTCGATCGGGTTGAAAATCGAGGTATTCAATGGCATGATTGTATTTGGGAATGCAATCTAATTCAATATTCTCATCTGGTTCGAGGTCAAAATACTCTGAGGGTGTTAACTCTACGGATTGCCAATGAATACTATTATTGAGCTTGTATTCGATCGCGATTTGGATGTTGGGCTCAGTTTTCATCTGTTTTTACCTCTTTTGCCTAAATCTCGACCTTCAAAGGCTTTCATAATCTGCCTGTAGGTTTTGGGTTCGATATCTTGATTGTTCAGCATTTCCTCTAATTGATTCGGTGTTTGCTTCAGCAAAAAGTTGATGTCAACACCTTTGAGGTTTGGGTTGCTTCTAAGATCCTTGAGCTGTCCGAGTCCTGCTAATTGAGTTTCTATGGGAACGTTTGGCTGAATACTCACCGTTCACGGATAGCGATATGTCAGTTGTGTTGGTATCATAGTATCATCAGGTATCGATCGTTTGTCAATAGGCAGAATGGGATTAGTTAGGTTCCGAATCCGAGAGTTGGCTGATGAAAAAGGTTGGACGCTCAAGGATGTGGCCGATCGCTCGGACGTTCCGTACAGCACAGTCAGGCACTATGCTCGTTCTGAAGGGCTGGCAACTGTTGACATCACATCGATTCAAAAAATAGCTCGCACCCTCGATGTTTTGATTGAAGAGTTAATGGATGTTGTCAAAGAGTAATTTGGTGTTTGATAGTGCCGCAGTATTTTGAGGCGACTAATCAGAAAGCAATCCGTCAATATGCAGAAATTATCGCCATGACGGATGATGTGGATAAAATTGCTAATTATCTAGAGCTTTCTGAACCCGCTTTATACAAATCGATCGCGAGCCATCGATTTGGAACGATCGATTTTGAAGAATTTGGCGAATTAATGCTTGATCGTCGCCTCCTGTCGGGATACACTGAGTTGGTCAGTTATGTTCTACCGATCGATGGTGACGATCGGCATTTCCGGCAATGAATACGGCGCTCTCTAGTTGAGGAGAACCGCCTTGAGCCCATAGACACCCAATTAAAACATTAGGGAGGATTGATTCATGATACCTGTGGCTATTGAAAACAAAGTTGTGACGGAACAAGAGGTGGCGAAGCTGTGGGAAGCTTTCAAAGTATTTGATGAAGATGGCAGCGGTGCGATCTCAACAGAGGAACTGGGGCAAGTGATGCGATCGCTCGGGCAGAGTCCTAGCGACATCGAGCTCCGCGATATGGTCAAGCAGGTGGACGTTGAGTTGTCGGGTAGTATCGATTTTGAGGAATTCAAAACGCTAATTTTGTCCCAGCAGGGCGATCGCAAAAGCCGTCTCAAGCTGGCATTCAGCGTGTTTGATGAAGACGGCACCGGTCAGATTACTGCAAACGAGTTGCACAGCGTCATGACTCAGTTTGGGCTGACTAATCAGGAACTCCAAGAAATGATCAAAGAAGTCGATCATGATGGCGATGCCTCAATTGGCTTTGAAGAGTTCATGAAACTCGTCCCGGAGGAATCAGAAATAAGTAGCTCTCAAGATTCCCCAATTACCCTAACCAGTCCTACTTCCAGCGATGCAGCCACCGTCACCGAAGAAATAGCGGCTGCCACTAACACAACCACTTTAACAACCACCGAATCTCCCCTACAGGAAGCACTCAGCGACGATGATCCGGAGGTAGCGCGACTGAAAGAACTGCTCGCGCAACACCCACAGGAGCAAAAAGAGCGCGTTACCTCGCGCCTGCAAATGCAAATTGGTCTGTTCCGCCTGATTCAAGGATCTGCCTACCGCTGCTTCCGCGAGAGTTTCTCCGCCAACCACCAAACTCACCTGCGCGTCAGAAACCTACCCTATAGAATCACCGACTTTGTGCAGTTTGTGAAGCAAGCGATCGCACTTTACAAAGGATTAGATATCGTAGAAAAAGCTTGCCATCCTCTGCTAAATGCAGTCGTTGAATCGATCGATTCTGAGTACGCTAGACTCCAAAACCGCATCAAAAACTGGAACACCATCGAAAAAACACCAGAGATGCTGACTGAGGATAAAGCGATGCGGGAAGCAAGCCGTAAGTCACTCTCAGTCAAGGAGAAATTTGCAGCAGGTGTCGAGTTCGCCATCACCATGAAGAAAAAGCAGTTCAGCTTTCGTGATATCGCCGAAGGTGTGCTGGCTATCAACGAACTCAACCGTCTGAGGCAGAGGGAACTGAATGCAGAGCTTGCCCCACCTCCCCCCAAATCAGAAGGCGATCCCAAAGATTATCTGAAGCAGTGGAACCGCGTTATCCTCTCCGATGCCTCAGAAGAAATCAAGGGTGCGATGATGCCAGTGGTGTATTGGTATGAAGATTTCATGCCGAAGCTGCTAGCGGCTTTCAGCGTCAGTACGGCGGCTGACATCCAAAGCAACACCGTACCTGACGAAGCGGCATTAGATCAATGGTACGAAAACACCAAATCCGTTGGAGGATTTGACCGCTATGGGACAGATGTAGCAGAGAACTTTCCTAAATGTACTCCAAAACAAAAGCTGGCTATCATGCAGGCATGGCGTTTAACCCACCACTATTTGAATGGGGTGCAGAAACGGCGCGAACGCCAAGAGTTTGGGCGCGAGTCTGGGGCGCTTTCCCAGTATGTGTCATTCATTGATGTGTATTTGGGTCGAAGTGACGTGAAAGATTCCCAGATGCGCGTCAGTTTCCCCTACTATATCGGCCCTGGGGTATGGCGCTTCTTCCACACCACGGCTGAAATTGTGTGTACCAAGAAAGAGGAGAAGCAAAAAGCCCTAGTAGCAGTTTTCAAGGACTTCTTTAAGCTGTTTGCTACCATGTACCCCTGCCCTTACTGCCGCCACCACCTCAATATGTACGTTGTGCAGAACAAAGAGGTTGATATGTACCCGGTGGAGTATCTTTTGCTGGGGCGCGATCGACAGCTTAATAACTTTGAGGTGTCGATGGATGCAAAGCTGTCTACAGTTGTCGATGGTTCTGCTCTGCGGTTATTCTTCTGGAAACTACACAACACTGTTTCCTCATCGATCGCTCGATCGGAGGAATGGTATCACAAGGATGAGAAAGCGTTCTATACTACCCGCTACTGGCCTAGTCTGGACTCGGAACTAGCACGCAGCAAAGCGCTCAAACATCTCAGCATCTCGGTCGATCGCTTATCCCGCCTCTATGGGCTGCTCAAGCCAGCATCGCGTTTAGCAGGGGTGAGAGCAACGCTGCAAAAGCTGTTGGAGAAGGGCGACGAGGCAGGTATGAGAGAGGCTTGCACGCTAGCCCAAGATTACATCAAGGATTTGGAGGAAGCTGCGATCGCCGGACAATTCCTTCAGGAGACATACCGTTTTGATCCTGAGATTGCAGATCGAGTCCCCTACTTCACGCCTGAAGAGGAGGAGTTTGCCCGCAGCGGTGTGTTCGTAGAAGTCGCATAAATACAAGCAAGATAGAACCTGAAACGTCTGGTTTGTAACGGTTCTATCTTGCTTGTATAGATATGCAGTCGCGCGCGATCGGCGAACAAGATATCCTATGCTCTGATGTCGAGATACAGCACTTCTCACTCTCGATGAGGTATCGATCGATCCCTCAATCTCCCAATCTCCCAATCTAAAATCTAAAATCTAAAATCTAAAATCTAAACCTGTACCTCACCTTTTTGATAAAGGCTATAATTAAGAGCGAGGTTGATTTTCGGAACTAGGTGAAATTGTGGGATTAGATGATGATTCTAAAAATTTATTTGTGAGATGGCGTTTAGTCCAAAACCAAGCAAACCATCCCAAACCTCCACCGCACAAACAACTAACTCCAATGGCAATAATGAAGGGATGAGGCGGCAGAGGATGCTGGAAAGAGGGTAGTGCCCAAGGTTGTTCGATTAAGGGGTAGCTGCTGGCTAAGATGCCGGCAAAGCCAATTCCTACACCGATGCCGGTACCGACTGCTTGAATGGTATTTTCTAATTCGCGATCGCGCTTTTTCTCTCCTTTCTCAATATCCTGTAAAGTTTGTTGCAGTTTGCCATCGCACTTGGCTTGTTCTATTGCCACCAAACCCCGCAATGTATTGATAAATTCGCTAATTAAGTCTTTACCCGGTTGGATATAACTGAGGTAGGTTCTTATTTGCTGGAGATAGAGTTTGCAGGTGATTTTGTCAAACTCTTGCCAAGTGGCAATATCGCCGGTTTTCCAGAATTTTTGCAAATATTTTTGATAGTTTCTCTGATTGACTTGGATTGTGGTATAATGCGCTTGCAGATTTCTCAGTTGCCGTTGATACTGCATAGATAGTTCTGGCATTGCTTCCAGAAGTTTTTGTAGTTCTTCTAAAGGCAAATCTTGCTTGAATTCTTTGATTTTGGATTCTAAAGCGCTATAAAGTTTTCTGGCTTCTTTATAACTTTCTCGCCCTTGTTTGTAGGCATATTCTATTTTGTGGCGAGCCCACAGCGCGCCAAATAAATTTTCATAAGCTGAGTCAAACTTAGGATTGATGGCTTGATTGTTAATCCAGACTAAAATATTATAGAGTTTATTCGGCTGATTTCCTTGTTTAATTTCATATTCAAATAATGGAATTTCCAATAATTTACCTTGACCTTGATCGACTAATGTAGCTGTAAATTGAGTGTTTTTTAGAAAATTTGTCACCAATTTATCGGCTGCATCTTGACATTCTGCATCACCTACTGCTGTTTCTCCGTAAAACCCGATGGTTTCACCGAGGGTGTTTTCGGAACAATCTAAAAAGAGGCTGCTGGGTTCAAATAAATCGAGTTCTTCTGGTGCGATGTCTCGATCGGGATTTTCGGGATATAAAGCTAAGTCGAAGGCGTAGGTATCGTGCAACAAAAAGGGTTGCAGCTTCCCGCTAATTGATAATCCATTGTGGTTAATCGCAGTAAGTGCGATCGGTTCTTCTTCTTTAGTTAGCCAGAGATTGATTAAATTTAATGATTCTTTTTTGTGCTGGAAAACATTTGATTCGCGATCGAACTCATAACACGCTAATTTTGATTTCACATCTTTTAGCTCAGTGAAAGGCAGTTTTTCGCTGAGTTTAATCAGATTTTCCCAAATTAAATCGGCTTGAGGTGAAACTCGTTCGAGAGGTTCAGTCACGCTCTGATTTAAATGGAAAAAACAAACGTTGATACTAAAGTTTTTCATGGAGACTAGGGCGTATCTTGATTTGATTCGGGAGGTTTTTCTGGGGCGATAGTCAGATTGTCTATGATTTCCTTCAATATTTGGCTTGCTTGTCCCGGCTTGGTAGGTGATTGCGCTCTGCCGAATTTATCTCCCACTCTCATTAACTTAGTATTGTATTTTTGCTTGATTTCTGGTTTGTCTTGCAACCAACTCTCAATCGTTTTGATATTCTCTTCATCATTATCTGTTAATTGACCTTTGAGAGAAACTAAGGCATCTCTCAGGTTAACAAATAAATCTGATTCTTGAATTAATTTCTGGAATATTTCTAGTTTGCTGGTGCTATTAGCCATGTTTTGCTCTCCTTTGCCAGCCGCGCAGAAGCCGGCCCAATGATAGGGGTTCTGATAAATTTTAGCACTAACTCCTTGAGTTTCTTTCTCTTCTTCCAAGCAGTCTTGTAAGATTTGCCGCCAATTACCGTCTAGCAGGTGACATTGGTTTGTCCAATCGAGGAAGCCTTGGATGTCGGTGTCTCGTACCCAGATTTGGGCCTGGTTTAATGCTAGGGCGAGTTTACCTGGTTGCTGGTA
>Ga0209591_10009806_pt1 | contig 10329 bp, 8 predicted proteins | sample MAT01_FD_187207 | JGI IMG/M metagenome (GOLD analysis project Ga0209591, IMG submission 187207) | Freshwater microbial communities from Lake Fryxell liftoff mats and glacier meltwater in Antarctica - MAT-01 (SPAdes) (version 2) | ecosystem: Environmental > Aquatic > Freshwater > Ice > Liftoff...
GGTAACACTTAATAATAGATGCGGCAGAGCGAACCCAACTAGGGCATAAAATAGCGGTGCTGTCACACCATCGACTGCATTCTCTGTTACAGTTTCTAACAATGCTCGCAGAATTTCTGGCTCGGATAAGTTTTCGGTATCCCGGCCGACGTAAAGGCTCAACCTTTCTCGCGCCTTGACTAAATCTCCAACATTTAAAGGTGCTAGCACATCCTCTGCTGCCGCCCTCAAACTGCGACCTGCAAAACAGCTTGCCAGCAAAATGGTCTGTATGGCAATACCTAAAAGAGGATGTACCCAACTAGCAGCTTGGACGATCGACCAACTGACAGTATAACTGCCTACAATCAGCCCGATCGCTAGTATTGTACCAGCACATCGTAGCAGCAGTTTGTGCTGCTCGCCAGCGGGACGAGCGCCTGCTTCAGGCATTTTGCCTGCGGGATTATTCCATATATTAAAGACAAGTCGAGTATAACGGTCGATCGCCCAACCCATCGCCTGCACGGGATGCGGCCAACCCCAAGGATCGCCGATCGAATAATCCAACACCGCAGCTAAAATCAAAACAGGAAATTCATCCGGCATCATTATATATTGTGTCAAACTTGATAGTCTGTCCGAGCAAGAGCGCTCGCAGGATAGCCACGGTTTTAAATGCTGCCACCCTTGCTGACTTGGATTTTTGATCCCTAATTTTAACTGCTGAGATTACTTTCGTCGCCCAGCAAGTGTACGTTCTCCTCCCAATTAACACCGTCAAAGGGTAGGATCTGAAAGTGCGAAATGGCATCAGAGTCAAGACAGCGGACGTTGACATCGAATTGATCGGGATGCGATCGGGGGCGATAGAACGAGTGAATGCCGCAAATTCGGCAGAAAGTATGTTGAGCAGTTCCTGTATTAAACGTATAGGTGGTCAAAACATCTTGGCCACTGAGCAAGCTAAAACGTTCCGGCGGCACAATGAGGTGCAAAAATCCCTTCTTTTTACAGATAGAGCAGTTGCAATCAGATGCTTCGTGTTTGTCAACGGCGACACGGAAGCGGACAGCTCCGCAGTGACAGCCGCCAAAGTAGGTAACAAGTGTTGCGTCCATGTGTGCAAGCTGGCGATCGAATAAATGAACTTACCATTTAAATGATAAAGCTGGTTTCTTCCCCAAGAGCCGCTTGCCAACTGCGGACATCATAGTATAAGTCTTCGAGGGAAATACTGTACAGCGCTTCGGCAAGTTTTTTGTGCAATCGGTTCCACAAACTGAATGTTACCCAGTCCTCTGCTTGCGTCGCGTCGGGAAAATGTCGAGGTAAAGGTTCAATAGTTTCACCTACAGCCTCTAAGATTTGTCCTAAAGAGATTTGAGCTGGCTGGCGGGCCAATTGATATCCTCCTTGGGAGCCCCGAACAGATTGGACTAAACCGGCTCGTCGCATTTCAATCAGCAATTTTTCTAGATACGGAGCCGGTAACTCCTGTCGCTTCGCTATCGATTTCACCGATGTCGGGCCAAAGCGAGGTTGCAAACTTAGATCCAGTAATGCTTTGACACTGTAGTGTCCGCGTGTGGTTAACTTCATGGGATTTTAAGAGCGGGGCAAATATTCAGCTAGCTGATAGCTGATAGCTTATGCTACCGAGTTTAGAGATTGCTCGCACCGGCTGCAGCTACTCCTCAAGAAAGACTGCAGGTTGTTAAAAATATTTAGATAATAGTGGTTAACAATTGAGCCGATCGGTGTAATATGGTTTTACGACCAGCTATAAAGCTAAAGTTTCTTGGTCAAACCAAAAACCAACCGAGAAAAAATCCGTACACCAGTTGAATATTTCAGGACTCAGTAAATGGCTAAAAAGAAAAATATCGAACCCCTTGAAGGCGAAGATCTGATCAAAAAGGTCAAAGACCTAGAGAACCTTACCAAGGAAGAAAAAGCTAGAGCCTGTGGCTACTACACCATTACCAAGAACGGCGTAGAACGGGTCAACATGATGAAATTCCTGAATGCGCTGATTGATGCAGAAGGCATTCAGCTAGACGGGAAGCAAAACGGCAATGGACGCGGCGGACGCTCTGCCAGCTATCGGATTAGCGTTCAATCTAACGGCAACTTACTGATTGGAGCTGCCTACACCAAACAGATGGAACTCCAGCCAGGAGATGAATTTGAAATCTCTCTTGGACGCAAGCACATTCACCTGCGCCAAATTGATCGAGAAGAAGAAGTAGCCTAGGCCTTTACCACTTGCTTTGACTTCTTGCTTGAACTGGTTGGTTTGACTTCAAGCATTGACTGCAAGCAGAGAATTGGCTCTGAAATCTTTCTGTGAGCCTAAAACAGTATGGCTTCTATAGATGGCAATGGCTCGACAAAAGCCACTGCCACTACTTTATATTTTCCGAGAATACCTATTCTCGCCCCTCGCTATATCCGTTTGGAGAAGCGGGGGATTTTCCGCGTAGCTGTTAAAGAGAAGTTCTGCAGCCGATTGTGTACGGGATTTAACGGATGTAATTGATGGATGTTCGATGGATGGATGTTCGGCAGCCAATTGTGTACGGGATTTAACGGATGTAATTGATGAACCGAAGAGGTTTGAAGGAAAAATTAGGTTTGGTTGAGCTAGGAAACCCACCAAAGCAAGAAAATGGCAGAGGTATTCTCAGCTAACAGTGCGTCATACCAGTTGAAAAAAAGAATGCAACTGTAGCGAAGCTCGAAAGCACGAGCTTGATCATTCATTCCCAATTATTTAACCTAAAATCTAAAATCTAAAATCTAAAATTTTATGTGTCTGTGTGGGATGTGTTTTGAGGGCAAGGAAGCAGCCTCGATCGCCCGTAAGTGAAATTACAGGCTGGAACAGTTAAAGTGTTAGGGAGCAATTAGTCACCAGCCTATGCCGTTGCCCCGATTCGCGAGCAAAACTTCTCAACACCAAACAAAAATCTCCCTGCGTCACCTTCTAGTGGCCTCTTTTGTGCTGCAAATCGTCGCAGCAGTCGGGATTGTCGGGTATCTGTCATTTCGCAACGGAGACAAAGCAGTCGAAGAGCTCGCCGAGAAATTGATCGCGGAGACAGGGAAGAGAGTTGAAGAAAAGCTGATTTCTTTTCTCGAACATACCCAGTGGGTAAATCAACTTAACGCTGAAGCGATCGAGCGCGGTGAATTAAACTTACAGTTAGAAAAGCCACAGCCTCGGGGAGAGAAGTTCCTCTGGCAGCAAATGCGATCGTTTAAAAGCATTCAATGGATATCCTTCGGTGCTGAAAAATCAGGAGAATATCTCGGCATTTGGCGCAACCCCACGGATAACAGCTTGCAAATTGTCGCGGCGAACAAGTCTACCAACTTTCAGAGCATATACTACGCTACAGACGGCCTAGGCACTCGCACCGCTAAATTAAAGGCAGAACCCGGAACCTAAGATGCCCGCCTCCGCCCCTGGTACAAAGAAGCTGTCGCAGCTAACAAACCCATTTGGACGAGCATTTATCCAGGTTTTACTTCGGGGACTATTTTTATTGCTGCCAGCCAACCGATTCGCGATCGAAATGGTAAATTGCTGGGAGTTTGTGCAGTAGACTTTTCGCTCTTGGAGCTTCAGCAATACCTCGATCGCATCAAGTTTAGCAAAACGGGACAAATTTTCGCGATCGAACGATCGGGCTTGCTGGTTGCCAGTTCGAGTCAAGAATCACCCTTTAGAAAGATGCCGAGAAAGCAGCAACTGCAGCGGGTGAATGTTTTAGACAGCCAAACTCCTGTCATTCGCACCGCAGCTAAATATTTGTACGAACACTTCGGGGGCTTTGGCGACATTAAGCAGCGGCAGCAACTGAAATTTAGCCGAGACGGGCAGGAATATTTTGTGGAAGTGCTGCCGTTTTCTGATGTTTACGGTTTGAACTGGCTGATTGCGATCGCAGTTCCCGAATCCGATTTCCTGGGGGAAATTAACAGAAATACCAGACTACAATTTTACTTGGTTTGGTGGCGCTGCTGCGACCATAGTCGTGAGATGGCCTAACGTCCTCGCTCAAAGGTCAATACACTCTGATAATTATCATGCTTGATTTGCTGCTAATAATTTAGTGTTTGACTTGACTTTTGTCAAGCTAGAGTTAACCCCCCCGATCGCCCTTTTGGTAAGGGGAAATCGAGGGGGTTAACTGTTATACGATTTTCGATTTTCGATTTTCGATTCAAGAATTGGGTATGGCTGATGACTACCAGAGTTTGGAGCACGGGCCTACAGTTGCATTTTTTTCGGGAAACTGGTGTTATTTGTCAAGTATCTGAGGATATTAAGCAGGGTTTGCTTCGGCTCGTCTTTGTAGCAGGCGGGCAATTTCAGCTTTTTCTACAAGTCCGACGAGGACACCATTTTCGCGAATGACGGGTAGTTCTTGTACTTTGAGTTGTTCCAGGAGGGTGACGACTTCGAGGAGGGATAATTCTGGTTTGACGGTTGTGGAAAATTCGATCGGCTTCAGGAGTTCTTTCACTAAAACTTCGGGCCAGCGTCCAGTAGGAATGGTTTTGAGGTCGTCAAGGTCGATCGCCCCTACCAATTGTCCGGCATCATCTGTTGCCAGGAACCTGCGCCAGGTTTGAGTGCTACCGATCACGTAGTTGTTGGCAAATTCTCTGAGGGACAAGTCTTGGGAGACGATCGGGCTTTCGGCGGTAACAGCATCTGCGGCTGTCAGCCCTGCGAGTTGATTTTGGACTGTGGCATATTGGGCAGATTGACCGGCATTTTGCAGTAAGAACCAACCGATTACTAGATTCCAAATATTGCCGAAGATGCCTGTAGCAATGGCAATCCAACCAATTATTTGACCAACGCGGCTAGCAAAAATTACACCTTTGTAAGGGTTGCCAGTAATTTTCCAGACGATCGCTTTGAGGATGTTGCCGCCGTCGAGGGGCAAACCGGGAATTAAGTTAAATAAGGCTAAAACTAAGTTGATCGAAGCTAAAAGTCCGACGATGGCCGCTGCAGGGCCTGTGAGACCGGCGCCGATGCCGATCGCTGTTAACAAACCGGATAACAATAAGCTGACCAACGGGCCTGCAATGGCTACCCAAAATGCTTCGGCGGGGGTTTTGGATTCTCTTTCTAAATTAGCCAGTCCGCCAAACAGAAACAGCGAAATCGATTTCACGCCAATTCCCTGTTTGATGGCTACCCAACTGTGTCCTAATTCGTGGGCTAAGACGGAAGCAAATAACAGTAACGCTGTGAATAATCCCAGCATCCAGGGTGCTACGGGGCCCAATGTGGGAAACAGGGCAGCTAATGCGCCGCCGTATTGCCAAGTTACTAAACCCAGAACTAAAAACCAAGATGCGTTGACATAAAAGGGAATTCCAAACAGGTTGCCGACGCGAAATGTACCGTTCATAATTGGCTACCTCTGATATTATGGGCGAGAGTTTTTTGCTCTCTGTTTCCTTATGGTAACGAAATGTAACTGAAATGTTAATGTTTCAATTAGGGTGTTATCCGTCTGTAGAGGTTCGGTTTGCTGAATAATCACCGCCGGCTGCGGTTGGAGCCGGGGCTGCCAGGGGTTGAAAATCCCTGTCGGGAGAGCGGAAGTCATCTCTCTGAGGACTGAACATTATATTTATTTGAGTTTTAAGTATAAGTTTTCAGTCGGTTTTAACCGACTTTACTTTTGAGACGGGGAATTAATTCCCCGGCGGACTATTACACCTGTGGCAAGATATCAGTTTCAAGCAAGTTTAGCTATAATTACTTACCATAAGAATAGTTTTGGTGCTAATAATTATGTCAGAATCCTTTTTGCTCGGTCGGCTGCTGCTGCAATTCAACAGCGAAGTGGCTGATATTATTACAGACTTATCGGCTGTTGCTTTAACTCCCGACGGCCATTTGTGGCTGGGTTCCGATGAGACGACTTCGATCGAGCGTTTGTCGCCTGTGGCGCCTCATATTTTTGGAGAACATCAAAAATTTGCGATCGGGGATTTTATCGATTTATCGGGAGACGACGAAATCGATATCGAAGGAATTGATTTCAACAGCGATTATCTTTGGTTTGTGGGTTCTCACAGCACCAAACGCAAGAAAGCTAAAGGCAAAGACCCGAATAAAGACATTCAAAATTTAGCAAAAATAGAGAAGGAGGTCAACCGTTATTTGCTGGCACGAATTCCTGTAAAAAACGGGACTTTGTGCAAGTCAATTTCCCATCCTGACAATCCCAAAAACCAACTGAAAGCGGGATACCTTCAGCAGACAAAAACGGGTAATTTGCTGACTGATGCGCTGAAAGATGACAGTCACCTAGGTCTATATTTATCTGTGCCGGTTCCGAGTAAAGAAAATGGCTTTGATATTGAAGGGTTGGCGGTGCGTGGCAATCGGATTTTTCTTGGTTTACGGGGACCTGTACTGCGGGGTTGGGCGATAATTTTAGAAATAGAAGTGCAAGAGTCTAAACAGGGAGTTTTAAAGCTAAAGGCTATTGGTGAAGCCGGCAAGTTTTACAATAAACATTTTGTTGATTTGAATGGTTTGGGGGTGCGAGAATTGTGTTTTAACGGGGAAGATTTAATTGTTTTAGCCGGGCCGACGATGACTTTATCTGGGGCGATGAGGGTTTTTCGGTTAAGGGGAATTTTAGGGCGATCGGGCGACAGTATTACTGGGCAAGATGGAGGAAATTTGGAGTTTTTGTTTGACTTGCCTTTTCAGGTTGGTACGGACAATGCTGAGGGGTTGAGTTTGTTTCGCTATTTGGGGGAGGAGAATTCGTTGTTAGTGGTTTACGATTCGCCGGCTGCGAGTAGAATGGTTGGGGAAAAAGCGATTTTTGCGGATATTTTTAGGTTGGGGTAAACACAATTTATCCACAAGCCGAAGGATACTTTACTGAACGAAAAACGGCTGTAGTTGTTTTTCTTGTCCACATATCTTTTACTTTTGTCCTTTGCGAACCATATTCAGTCCATGCAGATACAATTCAGCAACAGCATAGAGACGGGGGGGAGGATCTTTGGGACGAGAGCGTTCCGTAAGAATACCAGCTTCTACCATCTCTCTGATAAGTTCCGCTAATTGTGTATCCTTTACCACCCATATTTCAGCCAGTCGGGTCTCATCAATGGGAGAACGCTCGCCCCGTAATTTTGTTAGATATTCTTCCAGTTCAGGGTATTCGTTGCGTACCTCATCCACCCGTTGCTCAGAAACATATGGCAAAGCTTCAATTAGTGCCTTTGGACGTAAAACTATCTCAGAACTGTATTCTGTAAGAAAATTTTTCTCTGCTTTGACTGCCTCTTGTAACAGCAATACTAAACTTCGAGGGAAGCAGTTCTTTTGTCCGTCAGCAATACGGGTGCGAACCCAGTTATAGGTGTAGGCTTTTTTCGTCCGACCCATTCGCTCACCCCATAGGAGATAAAGGCTAGTACGCAATTGTTCTAACTCAATTGTATTTAGTCGATCGACAGTAACTCCCAATTGCTCAAAAGAATTTCTTAATGTCTCAGAACTTGTCAGGGATTGGCGCAGCACAAGTCTCCAAAGGTCAGCCTCATCCCAACGGAGTTGTATCAACCGTCCACTGTAATGTCCTTTGTTAGTAAAGTTGAGTTGGTTCCAGATATCTTCTCGCAAAAATATCTTGGGGACAATACTTTTAAGGCTTGTTCCGCTTTCCAACCACCAAGCAAGCAATGCTTCGAGGGCGCGTTTTCGACGGAGATAGTCTGTTTGAGTAGAGCCAAAGCCAGCATCTAACTCATCGTAAAGCAGCCACACACGCTGACTATTTTCTTGTAGCCAACGGTCAACATCACGCAGTCGATCGCCTGATTGTGGAGAATTGGTATTATCTGCCAACCACGAGACAATTTGAGCGTGTTCGGGGTTTAGTTGAGAACTTAATTTAACCACCTGATCATCTGGATTAAATAGGGAATGCAATTCTGGTAGCTCGCGACAAAGTTGCAATAGAGCATAATTTAACCAGAAAGATAGCCAGTGATGCTCACCCGCTTGTTCTTCATAACTAGCTAAATCCGTGCTTTCTAGTATTTGTCCATGCAGTCTGGGTTGGCCGTGTCCTGCAATAAAATGAACGTTGTTTAAATCAACATCAGAATGAGCTAACTCCTTTGCTGTTGGTGATTGCTCAACAAACAGTCTGAATAGCAAGCTTTTTCCTGTTCCCTTAGCACCTCTAATCAGCCAATTTTTATTACTTAAAAACTTGGGAAAGTCCTCGGTTCTGTGGAATATATCTGGAATACTAGATGCTTCTAATTCTTGGGCTGTTGCTGCTTGAAAACACAGTTCATTTAAGATTTTTTTATGTTCGACATTTGTAGTTGTTAAGCTAGATTTAATATCTGGTAAGCTAGCATCAATGACCTCTGCGATCTGGCGATAATCATCTAGTAAGCTGTTAGATACATTATTTACCAGACTAGATAAAGTAGCAATGTTAGGATTGTATAAAATTTTGTAGTAAAGTTCCTCAACTTTTGTTCCTACAGGCAAGCCCCAGTGATCCTCAATCCAATTTTCAACTCTGTTAGTCCAATTTCGCTGCAATTCATCTCCTACGGGTGCGATAGGTGTTAGGATAAAGCGAATATCTGGTTTGCCTTGATAATCTCTTTGTTTTTTAACAGCCTGCACAACCCAACGCAATCCTTCAAAACTTTGGTCAGTTGGCGAAAAGCAGATAATTGCTGTATCTGCTAGATCGAACAAGGCAATCGCGCTAGTATCATTAAAACCTGGTCTAGCGTCAATGAGAATAACATCGGGATCGAGTCGATCTTTGATATCAGTTATCAATTGTTGAACAGGATTTATTTCTCCTCTATAGAAAGATTGTAAAGTATGGCGATCGAGGTCAGCTAACCGATGAATATAATTTTCGTTATACTCTCCAGCCGGAACTAAAAACAGTTCACCGCGAGTATCTAAGTTAATCTGACAAATACAGTTCTCAATAGTAGGGATATTTAGATCTGGAGTTAAATAGCGTTGGTGTAGGTAATCTAATACGCCATACTGTTCTTCATTAATATTTTCCACATCAGTTTGAAATAAGACTGAAATTCCAGGGGCTTCAAGGTCGAAATCTACCATGACTACTCGACGGTTGCGACTTGCCAAGATACCTGCTACCAATCCTAATGCAGTAGAGCGGCCGACTCCTCCCTTGAAAGAATAGAATGTGACAACTAATGGACGTTTTGGACTATCTTCATCTAATGCTACTGGCAGATCGGGATCGGGAGCCATTAAAATATCTGACCATAGCGGTAATTGAATATGTTCGGGAGGTTCCTCCGCAGCTTCTTGTGGAGTTAACAAATCATAACCAGCCATTGGATATTGACCCAAATGACAACCTATATTCTCTAAAAAACTGTCGATTTCCTCTTCGCGTTCAACTAAGGACTTTCCCTCAAAATGGCTGGTAACTACTCGAAGCTTCAGCCAACCCAGGGACGTGCGCTTAATCTGAATTTGAGTTTGTGGATCTTTACTGCTTAAAATTTGGTTAAGATGTTCGTAAATCGGTTTTTCTGATATCGTTATATTGTTCATGGTGCGTTTTGTTTATTTAATATAAATCGATGTAATTTTTCTACTGATTCTATAAAATGTCTGCTGTCTCTTTCATTACCTAATTTATCTGAATAGCGCAGTTCATCATTTCGCCAATGTGATGTAATTGTTTTCCACGCCTCTTTATAAGTGTTGGTTCTATCTAATTGAATTTCACGCTGTACGGAATTCAAACAACCTAATAATTTAGCTAGGTTATGCAAATCTGAACCTTTCAGTCCGCTTTTAAAGATCCTAGTTTCTTTAAAATTGTTTATGTTTCGACCCTCTTCGTAACAAATGAGCGATTTTAGAGAACATTCGATAGCATAACCACCTAGGTACATAGCACCAGACCAACGTTCTTTATCAACCAATGCTTGAGCATCTTCAAGTCGGCGACGAGATGCACCTAGCTGAATACGTCTATCGTAAGTATCTGTCAATGGACTTACCTCCAGTATAACTTTAGTTTCCGATCGAGCTAGCGAAGTTTTAAGTTTACAGTAGCACTTGATGCCAACAATCACAAGTGGCGATCGCACAAACGAACAAAGGAACTGATACCCAATTACTGGCGCGAAATTGCGTTAATTGTCGATCGCATCTTCACCCATGGGCCTGCTGTAGCGTTTCAATTCATCAATCAATCGAGTATCATTAGAAGCTGTTCTCGCGCCGGCTTCGGCCGCCCACCGCTTCAAATCTTCAATTTG
>Ga0209591_10009811_pt1 | contig 10324 bp, 7 predicted proteins | sample MAT01_FD_187207 | JGI IMG/M metagenome (GOLD analysis project Ga0209591, IMG submission 187207) | Freshwater microbial communities from Lake Fryxell liftoff mats and glacier meltwater in Antarctica - MAT-01 (SPAdes) (version 2) | ecosystem: Environmental > Aquatic > Freshwater > Ice > Liftoff...
TCGCTGTACCGATGATCCTACTTTTGTACCTGCTCAGCCCGCTGTGGGGCAAGCTTTTTCCCAAGACGATATGAAGACCTTCCGCGCCTCCATTGATGTAATGCCGCATGACAACCTTTTGGACCCTCAAGGCAAAGCTGTGACCGGCGCCATGGGCAACCTGGGGCTGCCAGAGATCAGTGGCGTTCGCATAGGCAAACACATCACCTTACACGTGGAGGCCAAGGACAAAAAAGCGGCCGAAGCCAAGGTGGACGAGGCCTGCAAGAAGTTGCTGGCCAACCAGATCATGGAGAAGTACAGCTTCTTGTTGGAAGAGGCCTGAGCCTCGTTCACTAGTTCGCTCATGGGCCTCACCCCTAGCCCCTCTCCGAGGGAGAGGGGGACCTGACTTGCGGGCTGGTATTCTGATACGGCCCTTGGGCCTCACCCCTAGACGCTCTCCGAGGGAGAGGGGGACCTGACTTACGGGTTGGCATTCTGATACGGCCCTTGGGCCTCACCCCTAGACGCTCTCCGAGGGAGAGGGGGACCTGACTTACGGGTTGGCATTCTGATACGGCCCTTGGGCCTCACCCCTAGCCCCTCTCCGAGGGAGAGGGGAACCTGACTTGCGGGCTGGCTGGTATTCTGATACGTCCCCTGGGCCTCACCCCTAGCCCCTCTCCGAGGGAGAGGGGGACCTGACTTTAGGGATGGCTGGCATTCTGCTACGTCCCCTGGGCCTCACCCCTAGACGCTCTCCGAGGGAGAGGGGGACCTGACTTACGGGCTGGTATTCCGCCCCTCACCTTCGGAGGGGGTCGGGGGTGCGGCTACACCTTCCTACGCAACTCGAAATTCTTACCGAGGTACACGCGCCTGACGGTCTCATCTGCGGCGAGTTCTTCGGCAGTGCCTTGTTTCAGGATCTTGCCTTCGAAAAGCAAGTAGGCACGGTCGGTGATGCTTAGCGTTTCCTGCACGTTGTGATCGGTGATCAAGATGCCGATGTTCTTTTCCTTCAGCTTGCCAACGATGCTCTGGATATCCTCAACAGCAATGGGATCTACGCCAGCGAAGGGTTCATCCAACAGGATGAAACGTGGGTCGGTGGCCAGTGCGCGCGCGATCTCCGTACGGCGTCGCTCACCGCCACTAAGCACATCGCCCCTGTTGGTGCGCACGTGTTGCAGACCGAACTCGCTCAACAGTTCCTCCAATTTGGCGGCTTGTTCGGCCTTGGTCTTTCCGCTCACCTCCAGGATCGCCTTGATGTTGTCCTCAACGGTGAGCTTGCGAAAAACACTGGCCTCCTGCGGCAGGTAACCGATCCCCTTCTGCGCGCGCTTGTACATGGCCAGGTCGGTGATATCCTGATCGTCCAAGAAGACCTTCCCTTCGTTGGGCTTCACCAACCCCACGATGATGTAGAAACTGGTGGTCTTGCCGGCACCGTTCGGGCCAAGCAAGCCCACGATCTCACCTTGTCGCACCTCTACGCTCACGCCATTCACCACTGTGCGGCGTTTGTAACGTTTGAAGATATTGACTGCCCTGAGCATCATCAGAAATTGACATAAAGCTTCGCCCGAAGCGCCCAAGGCGAAGTACGCTCATGATCGTTGTAACGCAAGCGCCAAATGATATCAAAACGCAACACCTTCAAAATGTTCTCTATACCGGCACTGACTTCCATGAACGGGCCGTTGTATAGGGCGAACATACCCGGCAGCAGCAGAAGTTCCGTATTGTGTTTGGGATCCAGGTCACCGGCAACACCTTTGAAAGTGGCCACCTCGCGCCACTTCAAACGGCGCATCAGCGGTATCCGGTTCAGGAAGAGCCCCTCGAAATGGTGTTCGGCAAAGAGCTGTACGTAGCGGTCGCTGATGAACTCGAAGAAATTCATGGTATTGAAAGAGGCATCGTCCAGATAGAAGGTCTCGTTGCCGCTGTGGATAGCGAGCAATGGATAGGGCAAGGTGCCAAAAACGCGTCCACCTTCCACGGTGGTGCGCATCCAGCCAGCGGCACCCAACTGCCAACGCCTGTAAATACGCCCTATGATCTTGGTGTATTCGTGGTCGCTGTTCAGGGCGTTGGGTACGCCGTAGGCCAAGTGCAATTCCAAGGTGGGATACTTTAAAATACCCACAGCAATGCGATCGAATTCGCCGCTCACATACTTCTCCCCGTAGGCAAAGCGGGTGTTGAGGCTGACCTCCGCCGTGCGGATGCTACCCACGGCGGTCAATTCCGGGGCTGGCTCGAAGGTCAATCGCTCGTAGCGCAAGGCCCCTAATGCTTGGAGCGTGCGGTAGCGGACCATTATCTCACTGGTGAACCCGGAGAACCATTCGCGTTCCAAACTGGCCTTCCACTCTTCCACATCGGTAAGCTTGGTATTGGGGTTGCGACGGAAGACACTACCCAATATGTTGTCATTGCGGAAGGCATTGATGCTTTGCCCTAGTTGCTCCACATCGTGTTTATAGGATGCGCGATATAACAAACGTGGCGCTTTGCTAATGAATCCGCGGGTAGCCAGGCCGAACTTGAAGCGCTGATCCAACAACCCGTATGCCGTGTATCCTTCCAGCTCCACCCAGGTGCTGAAGTTGTTGCTCGTGCGCCCACCGATCCTGAAACGGGCCCCTTCCACCGGATTGAAGCTCATGGTGGTGAAGTAGGGTCCCAGCTCGACCAACCCCTTTTCGTAATAGCCGGTCACCACGGTACTGATCAGATCAACATACGTGCGGAAACGGGGGATCGTCTTCATGGTATCCACCATGTGGTAGATCGCATATTCCTTGGCCGTTAAGGGTACGTGCCGGTTCTGGTCCCAGTAATCAGCGCCAAGGCTCAGCGGATCGATCTCCACCACCACAGCGTCCACGCCTTCGTAGAACGATGGAGCCTTCACTTCATTGATCACGAAATCCTTGTATGTAGCGGTGCGGCGGCCGTAGAAACCCTGCACGGCCTTGGTGTTAGGCTCGCCTTTGTCGCGGATCACATTGATATCCACCACCAGTTCGTCCCGGGTCAGCATCCACACTTCGTTCTGCACTTGATCGTATCGCTGCTTCACCCAGAACCCCTGCACGAAATTGAGATTGGCACCCGAGGCAATACCCGCCTCGATCCGGTGGACGGCATAGGTGGTATCGTTGATCCACATTTCGCCTTGGAAGGCCAGCTCTTGTACCCGCTTGGGTTTGAATTCCAGTTTGTAGCACCAGTGCTTACCGTAGAACGCGCTGTCCGTGAGGTAATAGTCATAAAAGCCACGGCCGCCATCGGCAATGGGGCTGATGAAGTTCTTACCGAAGATCACCAGGAAGTTCTCGTAGAGATTGATGTTCTGGTACATATCACCCATGAACTGCGAAACACTTTCGTTCTCGATACCGCTCACCTTGGTACCGCGTATGAATTCGCGCTGCACCTTGGGCTTCTGTCTGTAATACACCTCCGAAAGGCTTTCGGTCATGAAGATGGGGAGGTAGGTCTTTGCGTCGGTACTATCAATGTTATCGAATATGAAGGCGAAGGGTTTAAAGAGCTTCTTCTCGGTGAATTCCTTGGTGATGTTGTTGAGGTCGAATTCGATCTTGTTGTAGGCCGCGTATTCATAGGCGGTGAGCTTTTCCCGGTTGTTCACCGGTTTGTTCTTGATCACACGGCGCAGGATGGCGAACACCGGATCCTCTTCTTCCGTGGGTCGAATGACCACCTCGGCCAACTCGAAGCTGCTGGGTTGCAGAGTGACATCGATCACTTGAGGTCTATCCTTCTTAATGGAGAACGTGCGGGGCACGTAGCCCACGGAGGAAATGCGCAGCGAATCCGTAGCATAATAGCTGTCGAGCACGAAATTCCCATCCATATCGGTGGTGGTGCCGATACGGCTATCGATGAATGCGATGTTGACGAAGGGCAGTGTCTCCCCGGTCTTGGCGTCAGTAACCTTACCTGTGATACGGGTGGTCTGGCCCAACGCGTAAGCCGCCGCCACCAATGCCCATAGCAGCATGGCGAAGCGATATACCCGACCTACGGCCATCAACGCGCTGCGTGTTGTTGCACGGCCAGGGTGGTGGGGCGCGAACGTTCCATGGACCGCAGGGTGCGTGCAGAGATCAGGATACTGGCTTCGTACAGCACCATCAACGGGCCAGAGACGATCAACTGGCTCACCACATCGGGCGGGGTCAAGATGGCCGAAACGATGAGGATACCTACGAACGCGTGCTTCCGATAGGTTCGCAGCACCTGCGGACCAACAATGCCGGCTTTGGTCAGGAAAAGAATGACCAAGGGCATTTCAAAGACGATGCCGGTCCACAGGGTCACCGAGGTGATCATGGCGATGTAACTGTCCAAGGCCACGGAGTTCTGTACGGCGGTACTTACCTGATAGGAGCCAAAGAACTGGATGCTCAATGGAGCCAGCAAAAAATACCCGAACGCCACGCCCATCGCGAATAGCATGGAGGCGAAGGCCACCATACCCCGCAAACTGCCCCGTTCTGAAATGTGGAGCCCGGGGGAAATGAATCGCCAAAGTTCCCAGAGTATGTAAGGAAAAGCAATGATGAAACCCAGAACGAACGAGACCATCAGATGGGTGAAGAATTGCCCACTCATGCTGATGTTCTGGAGGGTGAAGACCATGTCACCCGTGCAAAGGGCATCACCCATGCCGATAGCACGACCGATCTTACAAAAAGCGCGGTAGGTGACGAAATCCGCATCCTTGGGGGCAAGAACGATGTGCTCGAACACGAGGTCCTTGGCGATGAATGCTGCGAGCATGCCAACGACAATGGCTATGGCCGAGCGCACAAGGGTCCATCGGAGCTCTTCAAGATGCTCCAAGAAGGTCATTTCCTGACTGTTAGGAGGGGAGGCCAAAATGATCGGAGCCGCGTGCGCCAAAGATAGACCCCTGCCCAGCCATGCATGAGGAAGGATCGGTCAGTTATCAACGCCACGGTTGGCATCCAGGGCCATCCATCAGGCACTTTACACGGTTTCAGCGAAGAATGATCCGTGGTATGCGGCCGAAGTCTTACATTTAAGCGTTCAAAAAGCGGCCCAGCTCATGCCGCGAACCGTAATGATAAAAGTAGACCTGACCCCAAGGGAAGCCCTTGAACAATTCTTCGGATTCACCCAGTTCAAAGGCGAACAAGAAGCCATTATCCACAGCGTTCTCGCCGGCGAGAACACCTTCGTGATCATGCCCACAGGCGGAGGCAAAAGCCTCTGCTACCAGTTGCCCGCGCTCATGAGCGAAGGCACGGCCATTGTGGTAAGCCCCCTGATCGCGTTGATGAAGAACCAAGTGGATGCCATCCGCAGCTTCAGTTCAGAAGAGGGCATCGCGCACTTCCTCAACAGTTCGCTCACGCGGAACGAATCCATCAAGGTGAGAGAGGATATCAAGGCCGGCCGCACCAAGCTGCTCTACGTGGCGCCGGAATCGCTCACCAAAAAGGAGAACGTCGAGTTCCTTAGCGACATCAAGATCAGCTTCTTCGCCATCGACGAAGCGCACTGCATCAGCGAGTGGGGGCATGACTTCCGCCCGGAATACAGGCGTTTGCGCACCATTTTCGACGAGATCAAGCGGGTGCCGGTGATCGCCCTTACGGCAACCGCCACGGGCAAGGTGCAGGAGGATATCCTGAAGAACCTGGACATCCCCAGCGCCAAGACCTACAAAGCCTCCTTCAACAGGCCCAACCTGTACTACGAGGTGCGACCCAAGCGTGATGTGAACAGGGAGATCACGCGCTTCGTAAAACAACACGCTGGCCGAAGTGGCATCATCTATTGCCTCAGTCGTAAAAAGGTGGAAGAGGTAGCGGAAACGCTGGTAGTGAATGGGATCAAAGCCCTGCCCTACCACGCTGGCATGGATGCGAACCAGCGGGCAGACCATCAGGACCGTTTCCTGATGGAAGAGGTGGATGTGATCGTGGCCACCATCGCCTTCGGCATGGGTATCGACAAGCCCGATGTGCGGTTCGTGATCCACCACGACATTCCAAAAAGCCTGGAGAGCTACTACCAAGAGACCGGGCGGGGCGGTCGTGACGGCGGCGAGGGGCTTTGCGTGACCTTCTACAGTTATAAGGACATCGAAAAGCTGGAGAAGTTCCTGCAAGGAAAACCGGTGGCAGAGCAGGAGATCGGCAAACAGCTCTTACAGGATACGGTAGGTTATGCAGAGACGAGCATGTGCCGGCGTAAGTATCTGCTGCACTACTTCGGCGAAGAAATGGTGGGCAACAATTGTGGCAGTTGCGACAATTGTACACATCCCCAAGAATCATTCGAGGCCAAGGAGGATCTGGAATTGCTGCTCGATGCCGTGAGCGAAAGCAAAGAACGCCACCGCGCTAAATTCATCTGCGACCTGCTCACAGGCACAGAAAGTTCGGAGACCAAGACCTACAAAAGCGAAGCGCTGGAGATCTATGGCAAGGGATCGGAGAAGGACCATCAACATTGGATGGCCGTTCTGCGGCAGGCCATGGTGCAAGGTTTCCTGCATAAGGACATCGAGAGCTACGGCAACCTTAGCCTTACGGATCAGGGAAAGAAATTCCGCAAGAAGTCATGGTCCATCACCTTCGTGAAGGAACGTGACTACAGCGATGGCGAGGCGGAAGATGATGAGGCAGGGGCTGGCGGCCGTGGCGCGGCTGATGAGCGGCTTATGAAGATGTTGAAGGACCTGCGGCTGGAGGTGGCTCGTAAACAAAAGCTTCCCACCTACGTGATCTTCCAAGAGCCTTCGTTGGAAGAGATGACCATGCGCTATCCCGTCACCATCGAAGACCTGACCCAGATAACCGGTGTTGGCCCTGGAAAAGCGCAGAAGTACGGCAAGCCGTTCGTGGCATTGATCGCGGCCTACGTGGAAGAGCACGACATCGAGCGCGAGGGCGAAGTGATGATACGGTCCGTGGTGAACAAGAGCGGCAATAAGGTGCACATCATCCAGAACATAGATAAGCGACTTCCGCTGGATGCCATTGCGCGCGGCAAAGGGCTTACCCTGCCCGATCTGCTGACCGAGTTGGAGAGCATAGTAACGAGCGGCACCAAGTTGGACATCAACTACCACATAAACGACTTGCTGGAAGCGGATGTGCAAGAGGAGATCATGGACTACTTCCGCAAGAGCGAGACCGACAATATCGAGACCGCGCATCAGGAGTTCGACGGCGACTACAGCGAAGAGGAATTGCGGTTGATCCGGTTGAAGTTCATGAGCGAGGTGGCGAATTGAGGGAGTGATCTTCAGTTGATAGTGGGCAGTGGGCATCGGTGCCAGCCGCAGTGTTCCTGCATGCTTCAAAGGAGGCTGAATAGGGCAAGGAGTGGACGCTACATTGAATACAGCTTCTGATGGAACCTGCTGAACTTGGGCTTGTTGCTCGATACGTTATGAAGCTGCTCGTGGAGCGGCGGTTCGAAGAATTGGAGCAGGCCACTGGCAGCGTCCGTTTTACTGCAGACGATATCGAAGGCGCGGTGGAGGATATCGGAACGGCCTTGGTGCTGCCGCCGGAGCCGAGTTGGAGGGACCTACGGATAACAGCTGTGCGCAACTGGCCAGGTGCCTTCAACATTCAGCTTACCCTATGGACGGCAAGAGGCCGCACTTCGCATTCGGTTGAACTGACCGTGCATGAAAAGGGAGGGAAACCGGTGATCGAGCTCGACGATATTATGCAGCGATGAGAGGGGGGCTTGGCACGCCCGATCCAACCTGCAAGCTTCACCGATCAGCCGCGCCGCGCAGTTTGTCGAAGATGCGCCCAAGTACCGACCGGTCCTTGGTCACCACCTCCACTTGCCCTTTCATTTCTGGTTTGAACGGCAATGTGCGATGGAATGATGTGGTAAGCCCATCGGGCAGGTCTATCTGAACGCGATACCCTTCTGCACCGGGTAAGAGTGCCACTGACCGTACCGCACCCACCAAGCGGCCGAACTCCTCCGATGGATACCCTTCCAAACGCACGTAGGCGGGCTGGCCTTCTTGAACTTTCGCAAAACCGATGGTGGGTAGCACGGCCTCCACCACGTAAGTCCCATTCTCCGGCACCACCCTGAACAACAGATCACCGCTCTTTATCGCTTGTTCCACGTTCAACCTGCCCGCGAAGTGGACCCGGCCAGCAAGTGGGGCGGTCAATTCATTCGTTAGACGCCAGCCGTCTGCGTAGGCTTGCAGCCCGTTCACCTCGGCGAGCAGGCGTTGTTCCAAATCCCGTTCCTTCGTTTCATCAGCAAAGAGTTGATCATTCAGTTGGGCATCCAATTCCACCAATGAGATCCGGTTCTGTTGCAGGCCACTCTCCAATGCGCTCAAGCTCATTTGCTGCTCAATGAAGGTGTTCTGTCGGGTGCGGAATTCTGAGGTCGCCATAACACCCTTTTTGTGCATAGAAGTGTCCACAACTGCTTCCGCTAAGGCATTGTCACGCCTGCGATAGGCCCAACCAAGTTGTGCCTCGGCTGTTCTTATCAGCCGTTTGTATAGGTCGATCTTTTGCCTCAACGATGCGTTGCGTTTATCTCGGTAAGGATCTGTACGCCAGCGCCGCAATTCGCCGACGAGGGTGCGCGCGTCGGCCCATGTCCGTTGCATTGCACCCAGCTTTAGATCACACAGCGCTGGGAGGCTATCGACTGTCCCCTCAATAAAGGCATGTAACACAGGGATAAGCACGCGCAAACTGTCCATCGCCGCTGGTGCGGAAGCACTCTCGATAACTGCCAACGAAGTGCCCGTTGTGACCATGGCACCATCGCTCACCGTAAGGATCACCAATCGCCCGTCGGCACGGGCAGGCACATCGCGCGGCGGATCGAGGCTCGTTAATGTCCCTGTTGCGTTGATCACATCCGGGTATCGGATCAGCCAAGCCAGCAGAATGAGCAGTAGGATAAGGCCGAAGATCACCGTGATGCCGAAGCGGATGGTCCACGGCGGTATGCGGCCCAAGACCTCTTGTACGCCTTCACTGCGAAGCTCGATCGCTGCAGCACTCCCCTTCTCCTCGGAAGAAGGGGCCGGTCGCACTTCGCCAAAGCCTTCGGCGACGGCGCGGGGATGAGGGCGCGTTTCAGGCATCGTTACTGGTGAGCGTTTCCAATTGCAACTGGTCCTTCACCAGCCTGTAGTAGATGCCCTGCTGAGCAATGAGGTCATCATGTGTTCCACGCTCTGCCACGCGGCCGTCATCAAGCACTACGATCTGGTCAGCGTTCCGTACTGTGCTCAAGCGGTGAGCGATCACTACGGCTGTGCGGTCTTGGAAGAATCGACCCAAGTTGTCCATGATCGTACGCTCGTTGCTGGCATCCAACGCGCTGGTGGCCTCATCGAACAGCAGCAGTCGCGGTTGTTTGTATACGGCACGAGCGATAAGGAGCCGCTGCTTTTGACCGGTGCTCATGCCTAAACCCTCTGCACCGATCTTGGTATTGTAGCCCAACGGCAATGCCTCGATGAACTCTTTGATATTCGCTACAGTGGCTGCATGTACCAAGCGTTCCTTGTCGATACGTTTCCCGTCTGCGTCGGGACTTGCAGCTTGCCCTATTGCGATGTTGTTGGCCACGGTATCGTTGAAGATGTATCCCTCTTGCATTACCGTGCCGCAATGGCTGCGCCAAGCGCTGTGGGCCACTTGCTCCAACGGCATGGGCCCATAACTGATGTGGCCGCTGCTCGGCGGGTAGAACTTCAGGAGCAATTTCATCAAGGTGGTCTTCCCGCTTCCGCTGGACCCTACAATGGCAGTGGTCTTCCGTGCTGCGATCAGTAGATCAAGGTCCTTCAGCACAGGTTCCGGGTTGCCCGGATAGCGGAATGTAACACCGTGCAATACGATATCCTGGTCCGCTTCAATGTCGTGGACGGATCCATCTTGGGCCTCTTCATCCGCCCGGCCATGTACCTCGCTCAGGCGCTCCAAGGCGATCTTGGCATCTTGCGCGGTGTACACGAAACCGATCAGCTGCTGAATAGGGCTATTGAGCTGGCCGATGATGTACGCGATGCTCATCATCATGCCCAGGGTGATGGCACCGTCGATCACCAGCTTGGCGCTGAGGATGGTGATGAACAGGTTCTTCACTTCGTTCACCAAGCCGCCTCCGATCTGTTGGGTCTGTTGCAAGGCCAAGCCCTTCATACCCACCTTGAACAGCTTGACCTGCACTTCCTCCCAACCCCAGCGTTTCTGCCGCTCGGCATTGTGCAGCTTGATCTCCTGCATGCCCTGCACCAGCTCGATCACCTTGCTCT
>Ga0209591_10009815_pt1 | contig 10322 bp, 6 predicted proteins | sample MAT01_FD_187207 | JGI IMG/M metagenome (GOLD analysis project Ga0209591, IMG submission 187207) | Freshwater microbial communities from Lake Fryxell liftoff mats and glacier meltwater in Antarctica - MAT-01 (SPAdes) (version 2) | ecosystem: Environmental > Aquatic > Freshwater > Ice > Liftoff...
TGGCGGAACTTTTCGATCGTGACTGTTCGATCGGGATTAGTCGAACAAGCTTCGTTAATCTGGATTGGTGCAGATTTTGAGATTTTGTCAGAACAAGTTCTATTTGCCGCCGTTCAACAATAGCGTTCAATCTCATCATGAATTTTTTGTTCAGGGATCTCAAATCATCTAAGCTTTAACATATTCAAGCTGGAGTTCAAATGTGACAAAAATTGATGGGTTAGGCACTACACCCAAGTCTTCTGGATTTTCTCCTTCTAGGTGTAATCCGACTGCTTCAATAAGACTTTCAACAACTTCATCAAGCGTACTTCTCTAGGTTACTACTGAAACTTCCATATCTTGCAGAGACAAGTTATGGATAACAACTCGATTACCTGAATCGATTTCAATCGATTTGATCGGGATTGTGATGCTCATTTTGTTTGTACCATGCTAAAAAATTATTACGTACATGTGATTGCTCAAGTGATTTATATTGTGATAAGTCATTAATTTTATTGAACTCGTTATAAAGAAAGTCAATATTCACAAGTTGACAGATGTCATTGTATTTAATGAGAGGTAATTCACTGACCGAAATAATAAGTAAAATCGCATTGCCAGAATTACCATTAATTTGTCTTTTAAAAAATTTATGATTTTCTTCCTTGACTCCAAAATGAAACAGGATATGAATTAATAGATGTAAAACTTTATCGCAATCGAATATAGATTTTTCGTCAAAGTGTTGCAAAATCCTATCCGCAATGATTTTACCTAATTTTTGCGTCTGTTCCGATGAAATCCATTTCTCTTCGTCTGAGAGGATATTATACTTGGAAATATCCTTGAAAAAATTTGTAGCAAAAGGAAGTAGTTCTGCTTCAACTATAACTTTTTGTAGAAAGGTAAAACGCTCACCTAAGTCAGTAGTTGTCTCAATAAGATCGTAAATTAAACGCTGGAATTCACAAGGAAGAGAATGTGCATGTATGAATCTAATCGGTTTCTGGTGTATAGCTAACATGGGGGTAAGACCCAGCTTAGCTAAACTAAGAGCGATTTCTTGTGCGATTGTAGGTGCTAAATCCTTCAATCTGTTGCTGATTTTCAATAGAAAAGTGAATGCTTTACCTTGGTTGACGAAATTAGCCATTATGACAGAAGACTTAGAGTCTGAAATCCCAACTCGTTCAATAAAATCATCAATTTCTAAATCTGAAATATCACCATCAGGAACCTTGTATTCAAAGAAGCGAAGAAAATATTCTTCAGAACTAACTCTTTTTTTAACTATTGATTTTTCCTCTCTTGTGCTCTCTCTTGCTGATAATGAACCCCAAGGAGTAGAATAATCGTAAAGAGAACGGATATTTGGAAACAAGCAAATCAATAATTGTTTTGCCGCAATTTCGTCGTTAGCGAACTCATACAGTTTCTTGCTTAGAATGTCTACTTGACCTTCTTTAAATTTTGGATCGCTTCCAAATCCAAATGCCCCTTTAAGATAGTCAGATGGGTTATCTCTTAAATCTGAATAGAGTTGAGGATAGAAGATACGCATACCTTCTAATAGCAAGAAATCTACAATATTAACTTCATCTCTAACTAAAGGTAGAGCAAATACAAGAGCATTGATGTATCGTTTTACCATCCTTATTGTCTGCACTCGCAAACGCAATCCACTCTCAAAATTCTCTGTAAATCTTAGCCATTCATCGTCATTTAGATTTAAATCAAGCGATTCAATCGTCTGCTTAACTTCTTGAAAACAAAATCTCTCAAGAGAATCTCGACTAACTTTTGGCAAATGAATAGGCACTTGAACTATCTTTTCCAGAAAACCTTTGCCTGACTCCTTATCACCGCCATACTTCCCACCAATAGCAGAAGCGACCATTTCTTCGTCAAAGGCTAGTATGTAAGCTGTATGTTTAAAATTTGCCAGTAGCTTGACAAGTTTAAGAACTGTTTGGATTTCATCTTTGTCTAGTCTGTCAACATCATCGATCATGACGACGATCTTCTTTTTCTCATTCTCTAAAAACTTGTCAAGATCCTCTTTCCTCTTATCTAGTGAAACCTCAGAAAGCTTCTCTCCCCATGAATTCAATACATAACCTGGATCAACTGTAAGTAATTTAAATGGGGCACTGACTTTTAGGGCTTTAGGAGGAATAAGTGCAGCTAAATAGTCTTTTAACCATACGCCAATTCTTTCCTTATTAGAAAGTATGCCCCCATCCAGTTCACTAGCTAAAAGCTCAAAAAAACTGGTTAGCAGTTGTTCTTCATTACTAAAGTACCAAGGGTTAAATCTAATGCAATGAATAGAATCCTTATGTTCTTCATCAAATACATTGTTAATGAAGTTTAGAACTGTTGACTTTCCCTCGCCCCAAGCACCATAAATGCCTACTACTAAGCTACTTGGATCTTTTCTAGTTACTATTGTCTTTACAACTCTTTCGGCAAAAGTATATCTTTCAAGCTCGTCATCTTTTTTAGCCCTTACTGGGTCATCAGTAATATACGATTTTTGCGTATTTGAATTATCTGAGTTCATAGATCAATGATCCACGCAAGAATTTGTTTACACTATCACAGAGAAATCTTATTAAACAGTTCAAAATATTGTTTTTTGTGACACTTTTGTTATCAATCTGCTGTAGCTCAATGTTCTTTTTGTTTACTATTAACACTACGCACAATCCAGTAGCTCACAGATAGGGCGAAAATCGCAAGAGCCAATCCTGTTAAATCTGTCCCAGTACTTTTACTACCATCAAAGATAATAATTTTTCGCGCCACAGCAGTCAGAGAAGTGACGATCACCAGTTCAAGTTGGATTACATGATTGCGGAGGTAAGCTGTGATATTTTCTAAGATTTCAAGCGCGATCAGAATATTCAGAAATAATCCAAAGATGTCGATCAGAACACCGACAAAAAATTCATTGGCAGGAGTAAAGAGCCTTTGGAATAGATATATGCCGAGGTCGAATACCGCAACTAAAGTCACCAAAACCATGCCAATCGCTAGTAACTTAGAGACCAGATTCTCAATCTTGGCGATCGATATCAGAAAATTTTCATCACTAGTCAGATCGATCGCCCTATTCATCAACCTTTTCAAGATCCGCATGATTAAATACCAACTCTATTCCGTATCATCGTGAGCAAAACGACGATAGAGATAGTCTAGAGCATAGTTACGTAGTTCGTAATACTCAGGATCTTCCATAATGCGGGTACGGTTGCGGGGACGCGGAAAATGGATATCCATGATTTCCCCAATATTTGCTGCTGGGCCGTTGGTCATCATCACTAGGCGATCGGCAAGGAATAAAGCCTCATCAATATCGTGGGTGATCATCAGCACGGTACAACGGTAATCGTTCCAAATTTTGAGCAATTCTTCTTGCAACTCTTCTTTGGTGATCGCATCCAATGCTCCAAACGGTTCATCAAGAATCAGTACTTGCGGACGAATTGCCAAGGCGCGGGCGATCGCCACCCGTTGTTTCATCCCACCAGATAGTTGAGTCGGTTTTTTATCCGCAGCTTCGGTTAGACCAACCAGTGCTAAGTGATCGTGGACAATCTTGGTCTTTTCAGCTTTTGACTTGTTGGGAAACACAGAATCCACACCTAAGTAGATATTCTCAAACGAAGTCAACCAAGGTAGAAGCGCGTAATTTTGGAACACCATCATTCGATCGGGACCAGGTTCAGAGATCCGCTTCGATTGCAGCCGCACCTCGCCGTCAGTTGGCTTATTGAAGCCTGACACCATATTTAATAAGGTGGATTTGCCGCAGCCAGAATGACCGATCAAGCAGATAAACTCGCCTTCATAAACTGTGAGATTGACATCTTTTAGAACTGTATAACCATCACCTTGAGCAGTGGGATAGACTTTTGATACCCCTTCGATCGTCAAAAACGGCTCACGATTTTCCACGGGCTTGTCAGACAGTGAATTACTTTTGGTCTGATTTGGTTGAATTGCTTGCATAATGCTTAAAAACTTTTGTTAAAAGGATAGTTTTGAAGACCTCACCCTACAGAGGATGAGGTGAGATGTTCTTAGGCAACTTTGATCCTAGGAGTGTCCACGATCACATCGGCAATATGGATGTCACTTTTGATTTCCAGACTATTGAGGTAACCGATCGGATCGTCAGTATTAAAAATATTTCCATCAAACATCTGAATTGGTGGACGTTTATAGCCAACCTCCAGCATTCCTAATTCCCTCGCTGCCGTACTAAAAGCCGAGACATTACAGATTCTCTCTAAAATCTCGACCCAATTACGTGGGAATGGCACTGTTGCCCACCGCGCCATTTGCGTCATGATCCAGAGTTGCTCAGTGCGGCTAGGGCGATTCAGTCCGACCCCATAAAACTGATGGTGAGCATACTGTCTGAGTGGCTGATCGATCGAACAGGTATAGAGTTCAGGATTACCGATATTGATATATTCAGGATCGGTATCGACATATTCGGGGCGACAGAGAATTTGACGAATTTCTTCAGCATTGTTGTCATCCGCACAGTATTGACAAGCTTCTAGCAGAGCCTTAATCAGAGCCAGATGCGTGTTGGGATAAGCTAAAGCCCATTCCTCTCTCACGCCCAAAACTTTACCAGGATGTCCCAACCAGATTTCTAAATCCGTGGCGATCGTATAGCCAATCCCTTCTGTAGCGGCACGGATATTCCAAGGTTCGCCGACACAGTAGCCATCGATGTTTCCTGCTTTGAGGTTAGCCACCATTTGCGCGGGTGGAATCGTCGTGAGATTGACATCATGATCGGGGTGAATACCGCCTGCTGCTAGCCAGTAACGTAATAGCAAGTTATGTAAAGAAGATGGATGCACCATGCCTAGAGTATGGATTCGATCGGTCGATTTAAGTAGAGATTGCTTAAAGTCATTGAGCGTGAATACACCTTGATCGTAAAACTGCTTCCCAAGTGTGATTCCGTTCCCATTCCGCGTTATTGTGAGCGAAGTTGTCATCGGGATTGACTTACCCTCTTTGCCACCGAGAGTCAGCCATAGAGGCATACCTGCTGGAACTTGGGCGGCATCAAGATATCCATTTGCTAGACCATCTGTGATGCCTCGCCAACTGGGTTCGCGCACGAGTTCGACCTCGTCCAGCCCATGCTTGGTAAAAAATCCTTTTTCTTTGGCGATCGCTAAGGGGGCACAGGCAGTCAGTGGCACGAAACCAATTTCGAGGTTGACTTTTTCTAAGCCATAACGACTGGTAATAGTTTTGCTTCTAGACTTGAATTTCTTGTCCTTCTTTTGCTGGTTGAGAAAGTAGATGATCTCGCTACGCATACTGTAGTAACTGGGATGATTCACGACTTCCAAGCGATGGCGGGGGCGTGGAATATTCACTTCCATGATCTGACCGATGCGAGATTCGGGCCCGTTGGTCAACATCACAACTCGATCGCTTAATAACAAAGCTTCATCGACATCATGGGTCACCATAATTGCGGTGACATGGCTTTCTTCGCAAATCTCCATTAATTTCTCTTGAAGATTGCCTCTAGTTAAGGCATCCAGCGCACCAAAAGGTTCATCTAAGAGCAATAATTTGGGGCGAATTGATAAGGCGCGAGCGATCGCTACCCGTTGTTTCATCCCTCCAGATAGTTGACTTGGTGTTTTATCGGCAGCATGGCTCAAACCTACCATGTTGATGTTGTGCTCGATGATGCTATCTTGCTCAGCTTTGGGAAGATAGCCCAAAACCTGTTCTACGGCGAGGGCGATATTTTGACGTACCGTGAGCCAAGGGAGCAGGGAATAGTTTTGAAACACCACCATTCGATCGGGACCAGGTTCAGAGATCCGCTCATTTTCTAGCATAACGATGCCTTCGGTCGGCAGATCCAGACCCGCCACCATATTTAGGAGGGTTGACTTGCCACAACCAGAGTGACCGATCAACGAGATAAATTCACCTTTCTTAACTTCGAGGCTGATATCTTTGAGCGCGACGTAAGTGCCACCATTCGAGAGCGGAAAAACTTTATCAATTCGATCGACAGTAACAAATTCAGGCATAGGTTTATAGAGTGTAGGATAATTCTTGCTCCTCCACTTGTAAGGGGAGGCTGGGTGGGGTTCTTTATTGTTCCTTAGCAATCATTGTTTGCAGCTTAGCCATCAGTTTGTCGAGAATCATGCCAACTGCACCGATATAAAATAGAGCTAAAATAACTTCGCTGACATTCCCGTTCGTGTATGCATCCCAAATGAAGAAACCAATCCCGACAATCCCCGACATCACAATTTCGGCAGCAATAATTGCCAACCAAGCTAAACCGATCGCAATTCTCAACCCAGTAAAGATATAAGGGAGGGCTGAAGGAATCAAAATCATGAAGAAAAATTTGGAACGAGAAAGCTTTAAAACTCGCGCGACGTTGCGATAGTCTTGAGGAATTTGCTGCACTCCCACAGCAGTATTGATTAAAATCGGCCAAATTGCCGTAATAAAGATTACAAACAAAGCAGCAGGCTCATTCTTTTGTAAAGCTGCAAGAGAGATCGGAACCCAAGCTAAAGGTGGGACAGTGCGGAGGAATTGAAAGATCGGATCCAGTGCCCTCGACATTACTTTACTAGTGCCCACTAAAACCCCTAAACTAATACCCACGATCGCGGCAAAGAAATAGCCCGTAGCAACCCGTTGTAGACTCGCCATCACCTGCCAAAACAAGCCCTTATCCAAGCCACCATTGTCATAAAAAGGATAGAGAATTAGCGTTTTAGTCTCTTCTACCACTTTAATTGGTCCTGGCAATACTGCCCCCGGAGTCATGGAAAATAGCTGCCAAATTACTAAGAAAATAGCGATCGCTACCAAAGGGGGAACAATATTTGGTAACAACTTTTGAATTTGTGCTGTTACGACATCTGAGAAAGAATTAGTTTTTGGTCGTCGCTGTATTGCCGTCATTGAATCCTCTGTTGTTAAAACTCGTTAAATAATTAAAATATAGTAACTTTTATTGCACCATCTCCACACTAGGAGATGGTGCAATAAATAAAAATGAGAAGGTTAGATACTGACTTTTTTGATTTTCAGGCTCTTGAGGTAGGCTTTCGGATCTTCTGGATTGAACTCAATGCCATCGAAGAATTTCTCAACTCCACGGGAGGTGCTGGTGGGAATATCTGCAGCCGCAATTCCCGCTTCTGTTGCAGCTTCTTTCCAAATATCTTCACGATTTACCTTGTCAATCATTTCCTTAGCCGTATCAAGGGTTTCAGGAGGTAAAAATCCCCAACGCACACTTTCAGTCAAGAACCAAAGATCGTGACTCTTGTAGGGATAGGAAACACTGCCTTTCTCATCTTTCCAATAAAGCGCAGCCATAGACTTATCATCGATAATACGCCCATCACCCATGTCGTATTTGCCCATGAACGGTGGCTCTAAAACATTGACTGGGACATTGAAGTATTCACGTTTTGCCAAAATCTCTGACATCTCTTTACGGTTATCAAAGTTATCGCACCATTGTTGTGCTTCCATAATCCCTTTAAGAATGGCTTTGGTTGCCTTGGGATGCTTGTCCACCCAGTCAGACCGCATTGCCAGGTACTCTTCGGGGTGATTCTTCCAAACTTCGGAGGTCAAGGCTGACAAGAAGCCAGTTTTGTCTGTCACAATCCGATAGGGCCAAGGATCGCCCGTACTAAAGGCATCCATGGTTCCTGTCTTCATATTTGCCACAGTTTGAGCCGAAGGAACAGTTAGCAGTTCTATATCGGTATCGGGATTGACACCACCAGCAGCTAACCAATAGCGAATCCAAAAGTCCTGATTTGCCTGAGGGAAGGTGTAGGCAGCTATAAACTTTTTACCATCTGCCTTGAGCTTTTGGATGTAGCCGCCAGAATCAGCTAAGTTTAAGCCCACTTTCTTACCCTTGTGCTTGCCTGCGATTGCAATGCCATTGCCGTGGGTATTCAACTGTGCCAGCACATACATGGGGATTTTTTTATTACCCTTGGTGATTTTACCCATAGAAATAAGATAGGGCATAGGCATTTGCCACTGACCACCGTCAATACCACCACCTGCGGTACCAATTTCGACATTGTCTCTCGCTGCACCCCAGTTTGCTTGCTTAGATATAACGATGTCAGTCATGCCATATTTAGCAAAGAAACCTTTCTCTTTGGCTATAATCATGGGAGCGGCTTCGACGATCGGAATGTATCCTAACTTTGCTGTAGTTGTCTCTAGATCGGTGACAGATGCGGCAGGGGTTGCTGCGGTTGGTGTAGATGGAGCTGTGCCAGTCTCAGGTGGAGTACCTAAGCATCCATTTAAAATTATAGAGCTAGCTGCTGTCGCTCCAGCCGCCGCCAAGAACTTACGTCGAGAAATTTGATTCAGAAAATTTGTCATAGTGTCTCCTCTAATATCACTCCAATCACTCATGCATAATGCTAAGAAATATGAAGGATAAATTTTTAGTGAATTAATTTGAAAGAACGTATTTAATAGCAAAAAAGGATATTTATTCCCTTTTTGTTATTTGAGAAACGGATGCCAGTTTTCTTTTGGCATTAAAGTCATCATAGGATCAAATTCGCATAGAGAAAAGTCGATATTCCCTATATTTTACATAGAGTTACATCTATGCTTTGTCGTGAGCGGAGGGAGCAGTTACAACTTGATTTCTGCCATTTGCCTTAGCTCGTCGATCGACTGCTGTAGGGGTGGGTTGTCTTTAGTTAGCTCATAGCAAAAAATCTATGATTTTCATCGAGAAAATTGATTATTGTCTATACCTTTTCTCGATATCATACGTTTGAAGGCATAAATGATATTAATTAAAACTATGAGCCAAATTCTCTTTGAGAGTGCTTGGTTAATTCCATGCTATCCCTTAATTGGAGCGATCGCTTCAGTAATTTGGTTTCCTGCAATCACTAAACTGACTGGGCCGCGTCCTTCGGGATATGTGAATGCGATCACGACTTTTATGGCATTTTTGCATGGGTCGATCGCGCTGCAAACAAGTTGGAATCAGCCTCCGATCCACTTGTCATTTCAGTGGCTGCAAGTTGCCGATCTGAACCTCACTTGTCCAATTGAAATTTCCTCATTAACAATTGGCGCAACGGTTTTGATTACAGGATTAAATTTTTTAGCCCAGATCTATGCAATCGGCTATATGGAGATGGATTGGGGCTGGGCAAGATTCTTCGCGTTGCTAGCCCTGTTTGAAGCGGGATTGTGCGCGCTCGTACTATGCGATTCCCTGTTTTTCTCCTACATTATTTTAGAAATTCTAACTTTAGGAACCTATTTACTTGTCGGCTTGTGGTTTAACCAGCCTTTAGTGGTGACTGGTGCAAGGGACGCTTTTTTAACTAAGCGGATCGGAGATTTGGTGTTACTGATGGGAGTCGTGGCACTGCTTCCGCTCGCAGGCACATGGGACTTCCCCGCGTTGGCAATTTGGGCGAAGAATACCAATGTCGATCCGCAGGTAATTACGCTCGTGAGTTTGGCTTTGATTGCGGGACCGATGGGTAAATGCGCGCAATTCCCACTGCATCTTTGGCTCGATGAAGCGATGGAAGCTCCAATTCCCAGCACAATTTTAAGAGCTTCAGTCATTGTTCCCGCAGGAGCATGGATATTGATCAAGCTAGAGCCAGTTCTAGCCCTTTCCCCTACAGCGATGTCAGTAATGATAGTTATAGGAGCGATTACAGCTTTGGGCGGGGCGCTGATTGCGATGGCTCAAATTGATGCGAAACGCGCTCTTTCTTACTCGGTTAGTAGCTACATGGGTCTGGTGTTTATCGCCGTGGGGACAGGTCAATCAGCTTCAGCTTTGCTTTTGGTTTTGGTTTATGCCGTGGCGATCGCGCTACTATTCATGTCGATCGGTACAGTGATTTGGAACAGCATTACTCAAGATCTGACGCAGCTAGGGGGTTTATGGTCGCGTCGTCCGATTGGAGGCTTAGCATTTCTGACTGGGGCAGCAGGATTGGTGGCTTTACCACCCCTAGGTGGATTTTGGGCATTGTTAAAGTTCTGTAATGGTCTATGGTCAAATTATCCTTGGCTGGTAGTATTTGTGCTGATTGTGAATGGCATCACAGCTTTCAGCTTGACGAGAGTTTTCTGTCTGATCTTTGGTGGCGCACCCAAGCCAATGGCCCAGCGATCGCCCGAAGTTCAGTGGTCGATCGTTTTGCCGACAGTGACTCTAATGGGATTTGTTTTACATTTGCCTCTGGTTTTACAGTCTTTCGATTTATTGCCAATCTGGGCAA
>Ga0209591_10009819_pt1 | contig 10318 bp, 9 predicted proteins | sample MAT01_FD_187207 | JGI IMG/M metagenome (GOLD analysis project Ga0209591, IMG submission 187207) | Freshwater microbial communities from Lake Fryxell liftoff mats and glacier meltwater in Antarctica - MAT-01 (SPAdes) (version 2) | ecosystem: Environmental > Aquatic > Freshwater > Ice > Liftoff...
GTCCTCAAGCCCCCATGAACCCCAATGCCCCGCCTGAGAAATTCCCCAGATTCGGCAGCACCATCGCTTGTTCGGTGGCTGAAAGCCCCATCCAGCGCGCCAGCCCGGCGGCGTATTCCGTGACCGACGTGCTGGGCAGCAGCCGGCCCGAGCCGACGTCGTCGGCCGTCCCCAGCGCCGTCACGGGGAAGCGGCCGTAGATGTTGCGGCCCATCACAGCCCCGCCAGCCACGAAGTGGTGCGAACCCCAGCCGTGGTCGCTGCCGTTGCCGTTGCTGCTGAGCGTGCGGCCGAAGTCCGAGGCGGTGAACAGCGTCACTTTGTTCAGCTGCCCCATTGCGGTCAGCGCCGACAGGAAATAGTTGGCCGAAGCCGCCACGCGGGACATCAGCAGCGGCTGGTCGCGCATCTGGGACGCGTGGCTGTCGAAACCACCGATCGAGACCATGAAGACCTGCCGGCGCATGCCCAGCGCCTGCCCGGCGCCGATCAACTGCGCCACCATGCGCAGTTGTTTGGCCAAGCTGTCCTGCGCCAGCGTCGCGCCGCCAGTGGCGCTGATCGGCGTGGTCGGCAGCGCCGGCACGCTGACGCCGGCCAGGGCCGTTCGCAGCTGTGCGCTGGTGTCCAGCGAGCGCTGCATCACGCGGGCGTACTCGGCCTGCATCGGCGTGGCGCCGGCGGCCGTCATCGTTCGCCGCACCACCGCCGCGGCGGTTGTGGAGCCGAACGGCGTGGCGTCGCCCAGCACGCGCACGCTGACCGGCCCGGCCGCATCGACCTGATACTGCGTGATGCTGCTGCCCGACAGGAACACGGCATTGCCGCTGGCCGAGATGGCGGTGAACACCGGGTTCGCGTTGGCCGACATCAGGATGTCGCCCATGCGCCCGCCCCAGCCCGAGCGCGCGCCCTCGGGCGACAGCGACTGCCAGGTCGAGGCCTGGTCGTTGTGCGAGAACAGCTTTTCGGGCAGACCGACCCCGGCATTGAACTCCGCCAGCGTCACCGGGCGGACCAGCGGCCCGACGTTGGCCACCACCGCGGCCTGGCCAGCTTCGTACAAACTGCGCAGCGGCTGCAGTTCAATGGGCATGCCGAAGTTGCGGCCGGCGGCCTGACTGCTGCAGGTGATGGCCTGCAGGTTGGCCGCAGGCCAGGCCAGTTCGCGGCGCACGGCGGCGTACTGCGCGTAACCGGTGGGGTCGAGCGGCACCACCCAGTTGTGTGAGTCGTTGCCGCCCTGCATGAACAGGCAGACCAGTGCGCGGTACCCGGTGGAAGTGTCGGCGGCTTGCGCGCTGCCCGCGGCCAGCGCGCCGATGCCCGCCAGGCTCAGCGCAAACGGGGCGCTGAAGCGCTGCCCCGCAGGGCCTGCGGCAGCGGCGGTCAGCGCGCCGGCGGCGCGCAGGAATTCTCGGCGGGAGGCGTTCATCGGTGTCATCGTTGGACGAGGAATTCGGGGGAGATGAGGGCGATGAAGACCGCCAGCCGTGCACGTTCCAGATTGCTGGCCGCTGTTTCTGAGGTGATCGAGCCCGAAACGGCCTCGATGATGTCCTGCCGGGTGGTGGCCGACATGGTTCCGGCGAACATCAGCAGGTTCAGGTTATCGAGCAGGCCGTCGATATCAGCCGCCGCGATCAGCGCGGCCTGGGTTGCAAAACTCGCCACGATGTCGGGCGAGTTGCCGTTCCAGCCGATGCCCCAGTTGGACATGCCTTCGGCCAGATTGATCCAGCTCGCGGTGGTCGACTCGTTGACGATCTGAAACTCGGGCGCCGTGCTGCCTGTGGCGGCCAGTGCAGTGTTCGGCGGCACGTAGCCGGGGCGGAAGTCGCCGAACACCGAAGCCGGGCTGAACGCGCGCTGCCCCAGGGGGTCCAGGTCCCAGACGATCTTGTAGTTTCCGCTGCTCGACGCCGGCGCGAAGGCACGCAGCCAATGCGCGACGCGCAGCACCGGCTCGCGCAGCTTGCCGAAACCGGCTTGCGGTGCGGCCCATTTGGCGTCGCTGCGCGCCTCGGGGTCGAGCAGCAGCGTGCGTACCACCGCGCCCAGGTCGCCGCGCACGCCATTGCCGTTGTCATTGAAAACGGCGGCCACGCGGGCCACGTAGGCTGCGCTGGGGTTGCTCGTGACCAGGCGCTGGATCAGTTGCCGGCCGACGAAGGGGCCGACGTTGGGGTGGCCGAACAGCGCGTCCAGCGCGATACGCAGGCTGTCTTCGGCGCTGGTGTTGGCGGCGATCGTTACCGCCTGCGGCTTGCCGGCGAACAACGTGACCTGCGCGCTCGAGTGCATGCCGGGATAGGCGCGCATCCGCTTCATGTCGATCCGCTGGTCCTTGGCCATGCTGTAGTCCGGGCCGCCCCAACGAAACACGGCCTCGCTCAGCTGGTTGTCTGGAAAGGCCCAGCTCCAGCCCGTGAACACCTTGGCCAGGGCCATCACGTCGGCGTTGCTGTACGTCTCGATGGGCCGGCCGGCGGCGTTCAGCTTGGGGCTGCCGTCCTGGTTCAGCTCGACCAGGCCGATGCTGAACAGCTGCATCAGCTCGCGCGCGAAGTTCTCGTCCGGCAGGCGGTTGGTAGCCGGGTCTTCCTTGCGGTTGCGCATGTGCGCCAGGTAAATGCCCATCACCGGGCTGAGCGCGACTTCCTCGAGCAGCGCGCGGTAGCTGCCGAAGGCCAGCCGGTTCAGCGTGTCAAGGTAGTTGGCGTAGGCCCGCGCCTGCGCCCAGACGTTGCTGTCGGCTTGCGAGATGACCAGCATCTCGTGCAGCGCGAAGCCGACGCGCCGGCGCAGTTGGTCGGGGCTGGTGGCAGCGCTGGTCCAGAAGCGCTGCGCCACGAACAGCGGGTCGTACTGGCTGCCCATCGGCCGCCAGGCGTCGCCCTGGTCGTACTTGCCTTGCACGTAGTTCACGAAGTCAGGGGTCGCCGGCATGGCCATCTGGGCATCGATCCACGCGGCCGGGCCGATCGTGGCGACGCTATTGATATCGGACACTTTCGGCCCGAAGCTGGCCTGTTGCAGGAAGCGCGCCGCGCTGAACTTCGCGGCCTGAGACATGTCGGTGAGGGCGGGGGCCGGCCAGGTCAGGCGCAGCGCTCCGCTCCAGGCCAGGGTGCCGGTGCCAGCAAGCGTATCGGTGCCGTTGAACGCCGCCACGCCCAGGCCCCGGCCGTAGACAGCGCCCTTGACGTTGGGCAACAGCGTCTGCGAGCCAGCCTGCAGGTACAGCACGTGCAGGTTGCGGTCTTCGCCCCCGATCACGGCATCGTTGGTGAACACGACATCGATCTTGGTCCCCGCCACCAGGCCGGGCACCGTGAAGGTGTAGGTCTGGGGCTGCGTTGAACGCACCTCGACCGAGCCGACGACGGCGCCGTTGACTCGAACCTCCATCACCGGGCCGACATTGCCGGCGAGATCGGCCCGGGCGCGGATGGACAGTACCGTTGGTGGGGGTTTGGCGACCGGGGGGCTGGCCGAGGTGGTGCTCACGGCCTGGGTCGTTGCGGCAACAGCAGCAACCGTGGGCGCGTCAGCCTGGGTGACGGTGCCGGCGGCGAGGGCTGTGATCTGTACGGCGCTGGCCGAAGCTACTGAGCCAGCGTCACCGCCCCCTCCGCCACCGCATGCCGAGACGAAGACGAACAAAGCAGCGCACCCAAGCATGGACAAGGACCTGACGAACGAAAAACGCATCATGGGGGAGCTTCGAGGCCGGTTGTGGCGGAGTCCCCGCGGCAGTGGGGGACTCAGAAACAATTTCGACCTCGACGCCGTCGGCTTGAGGTGATGAAGTGAAAACTTCGGTAAGGGGCTGCGCGGGCCCGCGCCGTAGCTCGCGAGCGCGCTGAACCGATTGCCGACGCAGCCGCTTCCGCAGCCCAATGAACTAGCGCTTCGTCAAGGGCACGGGATGTCCTTGGGTGCGAGACAGGCGGTTCGAATCTTGGGCTCCCGGCACGACGAGGACGTTGTTGGCGAGATCGACGCCAACGGACAAAATCGATGTCGATGTCGATGTCGATGTCGATGTCGATGTCGATGTCGATGTCGACCTGCGAGTCTGCTGACGACGGTTCGCAGCCCAATGGCGCCGCGAGTTGGCTGCCGAGTCAGCGCTGACGAGTCGGAACCGCGCAGAGCATTTCTTTTCGTTGGGAACGTCGACATAAGTCCGATGTACAAACAGACTCGCTTCAACTCCAGGCCATCAAACCATCATGTTCGTGCCCGCAATCAAGACATTCATTCAGGACAAGGTTTTGCGAATTCGCAAGAAGGACGCTTTCCTGAGGACCCTGGAGCCGCGCTGCTCAATACTAGACGTGGGCTGTGGAAATAATTCACCGTACCATACCAAGTCGATCCTGCCGATGTGTAGTTACACAGGATTGGACGTCGCGGACTACATGCAAACCCGGACGAATGTAGCTGATGACTATATTCTCACCTCGCCGGAGGATTTCGCCCGAAACATCGCCGAGCAGGCGAACCGGTTCGATGTCGTGATATCTTCTCACAACCTTGAGCACTGCAATGATCGGAACGAAACGCTGCTGGCGATGATGATTGCATTGAAACCCGGCGGGAGAATCTACCTTTCATTTCCATCCGAGGCGAGCGTCACGTTCTCGGGCGGTCGAGACGGCTGCCTGAACTACTATGACGACCCCACGCACAAGGGTGCGCCACCCAAATTCAATGATGTCGTCCAGTTATTGCAGCGGCAAGGCTTTCATATCGACTTCTCGACGCGTGGATACAAACACCCGTATTTGTGGTTCCGAGGATTCCTCAACGAGCGTCGTTCGAGAAAGTTTTCAAAGATAGAAACGGGAACCTGGGAATATTACGGCTTCGAAGCGATGGTCTGGGCCAAAAAAGCAGACGCCTGAAGCGCGTCTTCATTCCCCTCGATATTCGGGGTGCCAGACGTAGAACCGAATTTCGCCGCCGTCGGGCCGGGCACCTAGCGGCGCAGCGGCCTAGGCGGTTCGGGCTCGTGCCGGATTGCCATCGCAACTGAACGGTGTCAATATAACAACCGTTATAACAAGCGGCTAGGCTATGACCACCCTCAAGCTCACCCAGATCGGCAATTCCGTCGGCGTCATCCTGCCCAAGGAGATGCTGGCGCGGCTAAAGGTCGGCAAGGGCGACACGCTGCTCGTCACCGACACGCCGGGCGGGGTGACGTTGCAGCCGTTCGATGAGACGTTCGAGGCGCAGATGTCGGCCGCGCGCCGGATCATGAAGCAGCGGCGCAACGTGCTGCGCGAACTGGCGAAGTAGCGCCATGGCCACCTGGGTCTGGCTCGATGCGGCCGTGCTGCGCGCCGTGCACAACGAACAACTGGCCGACCACGGCGGGTTGGCCGGCGTGCGCGACGAGGACCTGTTGGAGTCGGCCATTGCACGACCACGCCAGGTGGCAGCGTATGGCGAACCCGATGTGGCTGACCTGGCGGGTGCCTGCGGATGGGGGCTGGCGCGAAATCACCCATTTGCCGACGGCAACCAGCGCACGGCATTCGTCGCCGCGGAGTTGTTCCTGGACCGCAATGGCCGGGCACTCGAGGCTGACGATGTGGCCTGCGTGCTGACGATGTTGGCCGTCGCGACCGGGGAGTTGAGCGAGCCCGACTTCGCAGCCTGGATTCGCAAGCACATGCGCCCGGCTTGACGCCGCGGCTGGCGCTCAATCCGCCGCTTGCTGCGCCGCGAACTCCGCGTAAGCGATGTTCAGCCCATCCCCGAGCCGCGTCTTCGCGACCCAGCCTGCGGCTGCCAGCAAGCCCACGTCCATGAGCTTGCGCGGCGTGCCGTCGGGCTTGCTGCTGTCGTAGGCGATGCGGCCTTCGAAGCCGACCACCCGCGCCACCAGCGCCGCCAGCTCGGCGATCGTCACGTCCTCGCCGACACCGATGTTTACCAGTGGCGGCTCGAAGCGCCCGGTCGCGCTTTCGTCGCTGCCCAGCAGCGGCACATAGCGTTCGTCGGGCAGGCCCACCAGGTAGACGCAGGCGTCGGCCATGTCGTCGCTGTAGAGAAACTCGCGCCGCGGCTTGCCGGTGCCCCAGACGGTGACGCTGTCGGCGCCTGCAACCTTGGCTTCGTGGAACTTGCGCAGCAGCGCCGGGATGACGTGGCTGTGGGTCGGGTGATAGTTGTCGCCGGGGCCGTAGAGGTTGGTCGGCATCGCCGCCAGGTAGCGCGTGCCGTACTGGCGGTTGTAGCTCCAGCACATCTCCACCCCGGCGATCTTGGCCAGCGCGTACGGGCGGTTGGTCGGCTCCAGCGGGCCGGTCAGCAGGTCGCGCTCGCGCATCGGCTGCGGCGCCAGTTTCGGGTAGATGCAGCTCGAGCCCAGGAACAACAGCCGCTTCACGCCCGCCAGGTGGGCAGCGTGGATCACGTTGGTCTGGATCGCCAGGTTGTCGCGGATGAACTCGGCCGGGAAGCTGTTGTTGGCGACGATGCCGCCGACCTTGGCCGCGGTCAGGAACACGTACTCGGGCTTCTCTGCAGCGAAGAACCCGCGCGTGGCGCGGTCATCGGTCAGGTCGAGGTCCGCATGCGTGCGCAGCAGCAGGTTCGTGAAGCCCCCGGCTTTGAGCCGCCGCACGATGGCACTGCCGACCAGGCCGCGATGGCCGGCGACGTAGATGCGGGCCGAAAGATTCATACCGTGGTGTCGGTCGGAGGCAGTGGTGACAGCGTACGCGCCGCAGAGAGCAGCTCGGGCAAGTGCTGCCGTATGGCTTGCCAAAGTTCCTCGACGTTCAAACCGGAGTAGCCATGTACGAGCACGTTACGCAGTCCGATCAACTCGCGATGGCGGGGGAATGCTGCCGCGCTGGCAGCGTCAATCCGAGACAGCTGGCTCAGCGCTTCGCCGATGTCCTGGAGTTGGCGCTCGACGCCAGAGCGCGTCAGGACATCAGCCTCGAATGCAGCCAGATCGAAGCCGCTCAAGAACTTCTCGATGTTCTCGGCAGCTTGCCGGATATCCAGCAAGTGGGCCGAAGGCTCGCGCTTCATCCGGCAAACACGAGTTGGCGATCTCGATTGATAGCGGCCAGCACGTAGGGGTTCCGAACCGACCCTTCGGACACGAGGTCGACCTGTCGCCCCATCAGGGCTTCCAGCTGATCCTTCAAGCCGAAATAACTATCCAGGGGACTCGTGGTTCGCGCGTCCGGCAAAACGACAAGGAAGTCGATGTCGCTGGTCGATTCGTCGAAGTCGTCGCCACGGGCAGCGGAGCCGATGACTTCCAGCCGACGAACGCCCAAGCGCCTGCACAGTGCCATGAGCTCTTCGCGCTTGGATTCAACAATCGCGTGCATACGTAAATTCTAGGCAGCCGCAGCAGCCATCACTCGTGGTGGTCGTAAGCCTGGAACCCCGCCAGCTTGACCAGGCTGTCGCGCTTGGCCGCTGTGTAGTCGGCTTCGACCATTTCCTTGACCAGTTCTTCGAAGGTGGTGGTCGGTGTCCAGCCGAGCTTCTCGCGCGCCTTGGTCGGGTCGCCGAGCAGGGTCTCGACTTCGGTCGGGCGGAAGTAGCGCGGATCCACGCGCACGATCGGCTCGCCGGGCTTGCACCTGGCCTTGTCGCCTTTCACCGATGCAACCACGCCGATCTCGGCCTCGCCCTCGCCGCGGAATTCGATCGTGATGCCCAGTTCGGCCGCCGCGCGCTCGACGAACTGGCGCACGCTGTACTGCACGCCGGTGGCAATGACGTAGTCCTCGGCATGGTCCTGCTGGAGCATCAGCCACTGCATGGCCACGTAGTCGCGGGCGTGGCCCCAGTCGCGCAGCGCGCTCAGGTTGCCCAGGTACAGGCAGTCCTGCAAACCGAGCGCAATGCGGGCGATGGCACGTGTGATCTTGCGCGTGACGAAGGTCTCGCCGCGCAGCGGGCTCTCGTGGTTGAAGAGGATGCCGTTGCAGGCGTACATGTCGTACGCCTCGCGGTAGTTCACCGTGATCCAGTAGGCGTACAGCTTGGCCACCGCGTACGGGCTGCGCGGGTAGAAGGGGGTGGTTTCCTTCTGCGGCACTTCCTGCACCAGACCATACAGCTCGCTGGTGCTGGCCTGGTAGAAGCGCGTCTTCTTCGTCAGGCCGAGCATGCGGATGGCTTCCAACAGCCGCAGCGTGCCGATGCCGTCCGCGTCCGCGGTGTACTCGGGCTGCTCGAAGCTCACCGCCACGTGGCTCATCGCCCCGAGGTTGTAGACCTCGTCGGGCTGCACCTGCTGCACGATGCGGATCAGGTTGGTGCTGTCGGTCAGGTCACCGTAATGCAGCGTGAAGCGCTGCTTGTCGACATGCGGGTCCTGGTAAAGGTGGTCGACACGGTCGGTGTTGAACAGGCTGGATCGGCGCTTGATGCCGTGCACCGCGTAACCCTTGTCGAGCAGCAGTTCGGCCAGGTAGGCGCCGTCCTGGCCGGTGACGCCGGTGATGAGGGCGGTCTTGGTCATGCAGAAGGGTGGTGATGCAAAGGTTGCCGCAGAAGATATCACCCGCCTGTTACGCAGCCGGTGGCATTCGCGCCTGAAAATCCGCGGTTTAGGCAACTACCGCGCCGTCGGCGACGTTGGCACCGATGAAAGTCACCCTTGTCTGAGCTTGTGGGATAAGCGGGCGATGTTCGCGCTGCGTCTGCTTGGACCCCTGGTGCTGGAAGCGGCTGGCAAGCCGCTGTCGTTGCCCACCACCAAGGTGGCCGCGCTGCTGGCCTTGCTGGCACTGGCCGGCCCCACGCCGCGCGAGCGCATCGCTGCCTGGCTGTGGCCGAAGCAGGACGCAGCCAGCAGCCGCCGCAACCTGCGCCGCGAACTGGCGCGCTTGCGCCAGATCGGTGCAGGCGACGCGCTGGTCACCCGCGGCGAAAGTCTCGCATTGAGCGACGCGGTCCAGGTCGACAGCACATGCTTCGCCGCGCTGCTGGATGCGGCGCAGACCGATGCCGCGTTGGCCCTGTGGCGCGGTGTGCCGGCCGACGGCCTGTCGCTGCCCGACGCGCCGGCTTTCGACGACTGGCTGTCCAGCGCGCGGATGCGGCTGGCGCGGCGGCGCACGTCGGCACTCGAAGCGGGTGCTGCGGCGCGCGAAGGCAGCGGCGACATCGACGGCGCGCTGCGTGCGATCCAGACGCTGCTCGACGACGATCCGTTGCAAGAGGCCCACCAGCGCAGCGCGATGCGACTGCATGCCGCAGCCGGCCGGCGTGCCGCTGCATTGGCGGGTTATGAGCGCTTTGCCGCGCTGCTGTCCAGCGAGCTGGGCCTGGCGCCGATGGCCGATACGGTGGCGCTCATGCAGACGCTGCGGCAGCCATCCGGTGCAGGTACAGGCGCGGGTAAGAGCGCGGGTACAGGTGGCGGCATCCACACGCTGCCGACACCGGCGCCTCGGCCACCGCGCACGGCGTCGGATGCCGGCACGTCGGCCTTGCCGACGACGCTGCCGTTCGTCGGCCGCGACGACGAACTCGCGCAGCTCGACGCGGCCTGGCAACACGGGCTGGCGATGGTCATCGAAGGCCCGGCCGGCATCGGCAAATCGCGCCTGGCGACCGAGCTGGCCGCAGCGCGCGGCGCGTGGGCGCTGGTGCCTTGTCGCCCAGGCGACGCGGCCGAGCCCTATGCCGCTTTCACGCGCGCGCTGCGCAGCCTGGCCGGCCAGGCACTGGCCACCACAAAGTGGCCACGCTGGTTGCGCGACGAGCTGGCGCATGTGCTGCCCGAGCTGGGCCCGGCGCCGTTGCGCATCGACTCCGAAGCCGCGCGCGCACGCTTCTTCGACGCGTGCGCCGAGGCTTGGCAGATGCTGGCCGCCGGCAGCTTCGACGCCGTCATCGTCGATGACTGGCACCTGGCCGATGCGCCGAGCCGCGCGCTGCTTGAACACATCGTGCGGCGGCGGCGCGCGCAAGCGGCCGCTGAATCCGAACCTGCCGACCAAGGCCCGCGCGAGATCTTCGTGACCCGGCCTGCGCTGCTGCCGGCGGACAGCGCGGCCATCGATGCGCTGGTGCGTGACGGTGCTGCGCTGCACCTGCGGCTGCCGCCGTTGTCGGATGCGGCGATGGCACAACTCGCCGACCGACTGGCCGGTGGCCGCGCGCCCGCGCAGCTGGGCCCACAGCTCGCGCGTGCCAGCCGCGGCAACCCCTTCGTGGCTGGCGAGACGCTGCGCCATTGGGTGGCGCTGTCGGTGTTGCGCGTCAGCGATGCGGGCGGCTGGTCGCTCGAAAGCAGCGCGCAGGCCGCGGGCAACGCGCA
>Ga0209591_10009821_pt1 | contig 10317 bp, 7 predicted proteins | sample MAT01_FD_187207 | JGI IMG/M metagenome (GOLD analysis project Ga0209591, IMG submission 187207) | Freshwater microbial communities from Lake Fryxell liftoff mats and glacier meltwater in Antarctica - MAT-01 (SPAdes) (version 2) | ecosystem: Environmental > Aquatic > Freshwater > Ice > Liftoff...
CGCTGGTAACCCTGATTGCGCTTTTCGTTGGAGCAGCAGTATGGGGAGTCGCCGGAATGATTTTGTTTATTCCAATTGTGGCTGTAATAAAAGAAATTTTTGAAAGCATAAATGGACTTGAGCCGTACGCTTATTTATTGGGTACAGGGGAAGACGAACAGAAAAAGCCTGGATTTATAAAACGCAAATTCTCTGCGTTAGGGGATAGGATGAATCGGAGATAATTTTATTTACGGAAATGATTAAAGTATCTTTTCGGAATTATTTTCCGGTCCTTTAAAATCATATTTTCGCCGCAGGTAAAGGGTTAATTCGCCTCTTGTCTTCTTTCGCCTGAATCCCATGAGGTGTAATATCTCCACGCTATACCACCGCGCAATTTTGGTGTTCACAACCATGGTATGGTTGCTTTTCATAAAGGACCGAACTCCGGGTAAAAGAGGCAGAATTTTGTGAAAGGAGAGTCGGCGCATCACATAGGACACACCAAGCCAAAACCTGGCTATTTGCCTGACGATGAAAAAAGCATCATCGCCCTTGTTTTGATACAGGGGCATGAAAATCATTCCTTTTTCAGCTGCGTAAATCATCTCGCCATTGAGTCGGGCCAGAGGCTGAGCCCGGTCGATGGGTTGGAAATTTTCAAATCCTGGAAGCATTTGAAAATGATCATTTGAAGACAATCCTTGTCTTTTCCTCACCTCGTACACCCGGTGATTTCCTTTGGCACTTTCCTTTAATCGCCCATGGTATTGCTGGAATTTGGGAACTTCCATTTTTTTCATGATACCCGCCCGCACCAAGGTGAGCCAGATCAGAGCCTCATGGTTTTTCACGGCTTGGGGGTCATTGTGCTGACCTCCTTCAAACGCCATCGAAACACAGCCCAAATCGTTGACATAACTCAATAAGGGTTCGGTGAGATGCTCTTCAATTCCAATCACCACTGGTACCGGAATATGTTTTGCCAATTGCCTGTTCATGATGGTATCGCTCATCATCACGAAGGGTAGACTTTTCACGGAAGTGGTATGAATATCTACAAAATGAAATTTGCCTGGGTAAGTGCCCATCAGGTGATCAATGGCGCCCCAGAGTTCAATCTGTTCTTCAACTTCGTTGATGATTTCATCGGGATGATAATTGCGCAGTACAGCGCGCTCAACCTGATCGGGATTCCACACGCGGTTGAGATCTCTGTTGATGAAACGCTCTCCACGCTCAAGTGCTGTGAGGTTTCCGGCCAGGGCAAAAACATTCCCGCGGAGGAGCGGTTGCAATTTTTGAATTTCACGCATCACACGGTTCAACGCGAATATGCCAGTCGGTTCATTTCCATGCATCCCACCTATGAAAACGAGATTGGGACCATCGGAATTTCCGATGATTGAAGCGATCTCACGTGAGATGCTTATTGAATGACCTTCTACGAAGTCAAATAGTGTGATTATTTTGGGTTTCAAGATTTTGTAATTCTTCAAACAAATGTTCAATCATACAAACGAAATCAAATTCTGTAATCATGCCGATGAGTTTTTTACCATTCACGACAGGCAGACATCCGAGGTTATTTTTACGCATCAGTTTCAGGGCATCTACTGTCGGGGTATCAGCGCTTACGGTGATCACATTTGTTCTCATAATGTCGTTTACCGTAAGGTCTGATTCCTGACCTTCCACCCGCTTGCTGTGATACTTAATAATATCTCCAGAAGAAATCATGCCAACTACTTCCCCATGCTCATTCTCCACCGGAACGTGGTGAATTTTGCGCCAGTCCATCAGGCTGGTCACAAGATCTACCTGATCCTCCTCTTGCACCGTGTACAATTCTTTGGACATGACCTGTCGCACATAGCTGTATTTGTTGACCCACGAACCGCTCTCACTCTGGGTGGGATAATCCCATGTGTGGACAGGCATTCCTGATTGTTGGCGTTTTACCATTCCCGCAGTTACCGCTACCACCGCTTCTTCCACCGACACATTCTTTTTGAGACGGGTAAAGGAATTCTGGGTCCAGATAGATCCTGTTTGATGGGCTTCAACACGATCTTTGATCACCCCCAAATATCGCTCGATATCATGCCCATCTATGTTGACTTTATGAAGTCCGGCGCGGGCGATGGGTAAAAGAATATTGACGATAAGGTCCTGGGCTGTATGATTTTTACCATCTGTCCATTTGAACTGGGCACCCAATCCCACCTGAGCCGCTTTGAGGAAATTGAGTTTTGCGTAGTCGAAATCCAGCTGCTCATGTATATTCACAACATCCTCGGGCATACCTTCCATCAGTCCCAACCAAAAGGCGGCATTGGACATCTCGTCAATCACAGTTGGGCCTGAAGGGATATACCTGTTCTCAATGCGAAGATGAGGCTTGCCTCCGGTAATTCCATAACAAGGCCTGTTCCATTTGTAAATGGTGCCGTTGTGCAGGTTGAGGGCGCGAAGTTTTGGGATATTTCCATTTCGCAGTTCTTCCAATGCATCTTCATCTATATGGCCCGCGAGCAGAAGTTTATAGTAAGCAATGTCATATTTGAATATTTCAGTAACACTTTCTTTGAGCCAGTCGGTCCCGAAATCAACGCGACTCTTGAGTTCCCGTTCGGGATTGTTCAGGTTTTTCAGGTCAACCGTTTGCTCGAAAACAGCTATGCGTGTTTCTTCCCAAAGTCTTTTGCAGAACAGTAAGGGTGAATTGGTGCATGCAGAAAGTACAGGACCAGCTATGGCCTGCGCCCAGTTGTATTTGTCCACAAATTCTTTTGGACGGATCTGGAGATGGATTTGAAAACTGGTATTACAAGCTTCAAACAGCATTGTATTGTGCTTGGTGATCAGTTCGTCAGTGCCTTTAATGTAAAATTCAAAATCACCTCCGCGCATTTTTACCATGGCATCATTGAGCGCACGGTAACGTTGAAAAGGTGTAATATTTTCAAACTCAAGGTCTGATTTTCTAATGGTGGGGAGGATACCCGTCAAAACCACGCGTGCTCCGTGAAGTTTGGCCATTTCATCCACCTTTTCTATCAGGTGTTGCAGTTGGTCTTCCATTTTGCGAAGTGCGTCACCCTCAAAAACCAATGGATCGAGATTGGCCTCGAGGTTAAATTTAGCAAGTTCGGTGGTGTAATGCGGATCGTCGAGTTTTTCGAGCAATTCAAGACCTACCATAGATGGCCGAAGATATTTGTCCACAAAGCAAAATTCTTGTTCAGCACCAATGCGCATCACGTCGCTTTCAAACATATCCTTGTCGAGCATGGCCTCTAACGCCTTCATATCCTTGAGGATAGCCGTAACAAACTGTTTGCGTTGTTCTTTATTTTCAACCACAAAAACATCCATTGCTCCCATGTACTCTTCTGATTTTAATATTTGGTTAATCGGGATTTATCCATCCGCTGGTTCGGGTATGAATTTGGTGAAAAAAAACGGGCAATCCCATGCCCGCATCTATTTTACAGAAAATTTAAGTAGTTTTTGTCCTTCTATGGATGCTTCGAGCACGTCGCCTACCACCACAGGCCCCACGCCGCTGGGTGTGCCTGTGAAAATGAGATCTCCCATTTTAAGAGTGAAGTACTTGGAAACGTGTTCGATAAGGGCATCAAAATCGAAAAGCATATCTGCCGAATGTCCCTGTTGGACAACCTGCCCATTTTTCAATAATTCAAACTGAATATTACTTGAATCCGGGAGCGAACTAATTTCCAGAAATTTTGTGCCCAGCGGTGCAGAATGGTCAAATGCCTTTGCCTTTTCCCAGGGAAGCCCTTTTTCTTTGCACACCTGCTGCACGTCTCTCGCAGTAAAATCGATTCCAATTCCTACCTGCGAGTAATATTTGTGAGCAAACTGACGATCGATATGCTTTCCCAATCTGTCTATCCTCAACACGAGCTCTACCTCATAGTGCAGGTCCAGCGTATGCTCTGGATACATGAAGGGGTGGCCTTTCGGCAAAAGGGCTGTTTCCGGTTTGAGGAAAATCACAGGTTCTGCCGGGATTTCACTTTTCATTTCGCGGGCATGGTCCGCATAATTTCTTCCGATGCAAATAATCTTCATAAAGAGGCATTCATGCGGTTGCGGATTTCGCGCAACACTTTTTTGGTGTAAAGCGGAAAGTCTCCATTTAGCATCCACCCGTAATAACCCGGTTCGATGCGCAAAACCTCTTCTACTGTTCTGCCTTTGTGTTTTCCAAAATTGAAAATTTCTTCATTGTCATCATTGTAAATGATGCGGCCCAACATATCTACATTTCGGTGACGCTGAGAAACGATGTGGAGGTGGTCCATATCGTTTTGCACGGGCTTGTACATTTCTCCTTTGCTGTTTTCTATTTCAGCGTCTTTGTACTTTATAAGCTGGGCCATAAACACGTCATAAGTCGCCTGCACATCGGCCATGGCTTCGTGCGCATTGACCATATCTTTACCGCAATAAAATTTGTATCCGGCGCGAAGCGTGCGTTGTTCCATCAAGTGAAAAATGTTTTGTACATCAATCAGGTTGCGGTTTTCGATGCTAAAATCTATACCGCAGCGCAGGAATTCCTCTGCGAGAATGGGGACATCAAATTTATTGGAGTTGTAACCAGCCAAATCGCAATCAAAAATAAACTTGAATAATTTGGGAGCTATTTCCTTAAACGTAGGTGCATCCAATACATGCCGGTCGTAAATGCCGTGAATTTCGGATGATTCGAGTGGTATGGCTATTTCGGGATTGATAAGCATTCTATCAGGTCCCGATACGGGATCGGGCTTGCGCTCTATTCGTCCATCGGGATGAACTTTCATGATTGCGATTTCCACTATCCGGTCTGAAGCCACATTGACGCCTGTGGTTTCCAAATCGAAGAATGCCAAAGGCTTCTTCAGGTTGAGTTGCATGTTATTTTTTTAGTTTAATGATTTTGACGTTTTGATCCTGTCTGATGTGCGAATCATTCACCACAATTACTTCGTTGTAAGGTGCGTAACCATCCACATCAATGTTGAGAAAATACTTTCCGGGATAGAGTGCGATCATGTAACGGTCTGTGATACTGTTTGGATAATACTGACCGATTAGCTCTTCGAATTGGTTTTTAACCTGAATCTGAACTTTTTCAAGTGTATTTCCACCATCTGCCGTAATGAGATTAATGAGAAAGACAGCAGGATCTACGGTATTTAAATCCTCATAAACAATACGATATATATCAAGGTCGCCGTATCCGTCCTCACGAAAAGCTGTGATATATGCAATATCACCCGTCTCATTCCATGAGATGCTCTTTTCATTTGCAGGCGTATTTACTGGATATCCAATATTTTGAGGCGTGGTCCAGTTCCGACTCAAGGAATCGAATGCCGAAAAAAACAGATCATAACCACCCATACCCGGATGGCCTTCGCTGCAGAAGTAGAGGGTTTGACCATCACCAGATAGGGTTGGAAAATCTTCATTCAAGGGGGTATTGATCTCAGCTCCGAGATTTTGGGGTGCACCCCACTGACCAGTCGAAGGCTCTTTGCGGATGGTCCATATATCGAGGTTGCCCTGACCACCCGGTCGATCGCTGCTAAAGAGCATAATGCTGCCATCCTGTGATACCGAACAAGCCGACTCAACTGCGGCAGAGTTGATGGTGGGTTCTAGTTTGATCGGCAGACCATAGCCTCCTTTTTGAAGTTTACTGATGTAAATGTCTCCGAAGGTTGTTATGTTGTCTACATAAAAAAACAAGGTATCACCAGAATTGGTAAGCCCCACACATTGTTCATCAAAGTCTGTATTTACCTTATTGTCAAGACGCGTTGTGTTGGTAAATGCGATGCCATTATTTGCTGCGCTGAAAATATCTGAGGGAAAATATCCGTCAAATTCTGGCTTGGCCCCCGGTTTTATTTTTCGGCGGGAAGTAAAGATCAGAAGTTGCTCATCTTTCGAGATGAAGGGATGATAATCGGGATACATGCTGTTCACTTCCGGACCGAGGTTTTCGAATGATACAGCTACAGGATAAAGAAGGAGGTCCTGAGCCGCGGCAAAATTGGCTTTCAGTCTGGCGAGATAGTCTATATTTTTCTTATTGATCTTCCCGTTTTCTTCAAATTTCCCGACGTAATCCATAGCTCTGTCATATTGCAAATGATAGGTGTAAGCTGTTGCAATATCGAGAAGGTGATCTGCAGGCATTTTACCAAGATTTTCAGCAGCTAAGAGATACTCGAGAGACTGAGGCGGATCGATATTGGTTCTCAGGTAAATCAATCCTGTTTTGATTTGGTAATCCAAAACTTCGGGATTTTTTTCAACCAGGATTTCGTAAATCTTTAGTGCATCAAAATAGTTACCCTTTTCAAATGCTTCAAGGGCTAATTTTGGCTCCTGACTTAAAACCGGAGGTGAAATGCCGATAGAGATGATGCCAAGGCTGAGTGCAAACGGACGTAGATTAATTCTCATGGAATAGCTCATTTATATGATCCGACCCCAATTTTGATTTTTGGAAATTCGAATCCGGCTTGGGATTATTTGGCCACAATATCTATGTATTGAAACTGTCTGTAATCTTGTTGCCTGGTGTTAAAATCATCCTGATAATCGGGTCCCTGGACAGACCCTTCTACTTTAATAAATTTCAACTTCGTCTTGTCCACTTTCATTTCATCTGCAAATTCCAAAATGCGCTTCCTTGCGTCATTAGCACGGAGTTCAGCTAGTTTTTCGTTGTTTCCAAATGTTTTGGTTGGTACTTTGGAAGCACTTCCCACAATGGTAATTTCGACCTGATCTTTTGCGTCTGTCAGCTTTTGTAGGTTGCGCATAAAGCGTTTGAAAACTTGTTCTTCTTCTGCGAGCGCAATTTCATTGTATCCGAAGAAACGTTTGTAACTGGCCGGAATCAAATCTCCTCCTGTTGATGATACTGCTACTACATCGTCTGCTTCTTCGCGGAGAATTGAAACCGTACCATCTTCGGCGATTTTTATCGGATTCAACATCAGTTCCTTATAGATTTCCTGATAGGAACTTTCGCAATCGATAGAGAATGTGTCTGTCGCCACAATTTGGCCACCAATTTCATATTCCACATCATAATCAAAACATGGGGGCAATACGGCCACGAAAGAGCCGTCGCGCTGCCTGGGGGTAAAAACAGTCGATTCGCGCGTGCCCTTGTTGATCACATTAATCACCATGTCGCCAGGCACTTTTTGATTTCCAGCGGTGATGATTAGGCCTCTCAAAAGTGCCAACTTCACCTCCTGCGGTCTCGGAAGATCGATGATGTAAATATCTTTTTCGCCATATCCGGAAGCCTTTACGGAAGAGTAATATGCCCGTTTTCCGTCCGCACTGGTCACAAAAAATACGTCGTCGTCTGTTGTGTTAATTGGGTAACCTATATTTTCCGGTCTCTTCCATTCGCCACTTTCATCGAGGGTGGAAGTGAAAACGTCAAAACCACCCATGCTGTTATGACCCTCAGAGCTAAAATACAGCGTGAGTTCATCTGGAGATATGAATACGGCATCCTCTTCATAAGGCGTATTGATATTGGAACCGAGGTTCATAGGAGCGCTCCAATTTCCATTCGGTAGTTTTTTAACGCGGTAAATATCCCGGCCACCCAAGCCACCACTGCGATTGCTTACAAAGTAGGCCATCTGTCCATCTGCCGAAAGCGCCAAATGGGTTTCCCATGAATTGGAATTGATGCCATCCATTTTGATCGGTTCTGTCCAGGTTTCACCCACAAGTTTACTTTCATAAATATTGCCGATACCATTGTCGTCTTTGTAAAGAAAAAGGGTTTGGCCGTCTACTGAAACGTTGATGGTTGCTGAGTGATCATCCGAGTTGATTTCAAGCAATTCAGGGGTTTGCCATTCGCCATTCCTATTTTTATATGAGGCATAAATGTCCTCAAAGAATTCGCCGGATATCCTGTCTTTTACACCAAAGTTGGAACTGTCGGCCCGCAAGCGTTTGGAAGTGAAAAAAAGTGCATTTTCATCAATGGATATTACCGGGCTAAATTCGGGATATGCTGTATTTACCACCGGTCCAAGATTGGTAATGTTAAATTCCACCGGGTTTTTTTGCAACAGACGTGCATTGCCAACCTGTGTCCGACCCAAAATTGCTCCCCCTTGCAGATAATGTTTCCCTGAAGCTTCACCGATGAATTTGGCATAGGCTATTTCGGCCTCGTCCAATTTGTAGTTGAGATGGTACGCCTTGGCGAGATAATAGTATACTTCAATTGGCGACTTTTTTTCGGCAGGACTAAGTGGATCATAATTCTTTGAGATACCAATTTCGATGGCTTGTTCGAGAAATGGGAGGGAGGCATTTTTTTGCCTTCCGGAATTGAGATAAGCTTTACCAGCTCTGTAATTCACATTTCCATTGTCTGGATGGTCTGAAGCCAGACCCGCCCAGATTTGAAAGGCGCGATCAGACTCTCCTTCCTCTTCGAGCCTGCTGGCTTCCTGAAACCTGCTGGAAAAACCTGAGTCCTGCCCAAAAATTTCCCCCTGAGAAGTTAAAATCAAAAAAATCACCGTTATGAGGTGTCGAAAGTGCATTGTACCCATCCTTATCGGAAAATAATTTATCCAAAGCTAATATAAACCTGCAGGTTGGTTTACATCATCCTGTTCAAATTTCCCGATTGATGTCAAATTGCTCTAGAAAATCAGCAACTTTTCTCACAAATGTGCCACCAAGTGCGCCATCTATAATGCGGTGATCGTAAGCATGAGATAGGAACATCATATGTCTGATCCCGATGAAATCGCCTTGCGGGGTCTCAATCACAGCAGGTTTTTTGCGGATTGCACCGACTGCCATAATGGCCGCCTGAGGCTGGTTGATAATAGGCGTACCCATCACATTTCCAAACGTTCCCACATTCGTGAGGGTATAAGTTCCGCCTTGAATATCTTCTGGTTTCAGCTTGTTTTCACGCGCTCTGTGTGCCAGATCATTTACTTTTTTGGCGATGCCGAGTAAGTTGAGTTGATCGCAGTCTTTTATCACGGGTACGATCAGATTTCCGGAAGGCAAAGCCGTGGCCATACCTATGTTGATATGTTTTCTGCGAATAATATTTTGTCCATCGGTAGAAACATTCACCAATGGGAATTGCTTCAGTGCTTTGGCTACAGCCTCCAGAAAAATGGGGGTGAAAGTTAGTTTTTCGCCTTCCCGCTTTTCAAACTTGTCTTTCCACTTATTTCGCCACATCACAATGTTTGTCACATCCGCTTCTACGTACGATGTTACGTGCGGTGATACGTGTTTGGACATCACCATGTGTTCCGCAATGAGCTTACGCATGCGGTCCATTTCAACAATTTCGTCTTCAGCTCCAACCGAAACTTGGGGGCTTTTAATCGCTGCCGATGGCATGGCCGGCTGAATGGTTCTGCTTACCAGCGGAGTGCTTTCCGATTTTGAAGATTCATCGGAGGGTTTTCCACCAGTTTTCCGCAAAGGTATGTAGTTCAGAATGTCTTTTTTAGTTACCCGACCTTCGAGTCCGGAGCCTTGAATTTGCTCAAGTTCACGGGCCCCAATACCTTCTTCCTGGGCGATATTGCGCACAAGGGGCGAGTAAAACCTTCCGGATGCACCCGTTCTCTGAAGTGTTTCGTTTTCTGCGCCAACTGGTTCGGGTTCCTCCGTTTTTTCGTGACCGTTGGAAGCAATTACCTGCATTGCTGCGGGTTTAATTTCCTGTACAGCTTGTGGTGATGTCTTTTTGCTGTGGTCATCTCCTCCGGTATCAATAATTGCGATGGGCTGTCCGACCGCAATCACATCACCTTCTTCGCAGAGTTTTTTGATTAATATACCCGCATCCGGGGCTGGAACTTCACTGTCTACTTTATCAGTAGCTATTTCAATAATGGCTTCGTCAGCTTCAATGGTATCACCTTCATTTTTAACCCACTTTATGATGGTGGCTTCGGCGACGCTTTCGCCCATTTTTGGAAGGAGTACTTCGATTTGTGGCATATTTTAGTTCTTGGATGGCGCGACAAAATTAGTTGAAATATCCTGAATCACAATTTGACTTATGCGCCGTGGGATTGTCGTCGCCCAAGGTGCTTAAACCCATAGGTCAATATGTAAAAGTCATTGCGCGTGCTGTATTCACGCGCATAGACAGTATTCAGTTTCCTGGCGGTTTCAATGGGTGTTTTTACATGATGCAATCTATCCAACGGATTCAATACACCGGGTTTTAAATATGGCAGTTTTTTGTATTCCAGATTTGAAATGGCGTAACCAACC
>Ga0209591_10009825_pt1 | contig 10312 bp, 13 predicted proteins | sample MAT01_FD_187207 | JGI IMG/M metagenome (GOLD analysis project Ga0209591, IMG submission 187207) | Freshwater microbial communities from Lake Fryxell liftoff mats and glacier meltwater in Antarctica - MAT-01 (SPAdes) (version 2) | ecosystem: Environmental > Aquatic > Freshwater > Ice > Liftoff...
ACACCGACCACCGCATCCGGGGTTCGGCAATCCGCCCCGAGGCCCCTGATCGCCCACTCCCGCCCGCGTCGCCAGAACTCGCGACATCCGCGAGCAACGTCAATGGAGAGCCGCCGGCGTCGTCGTGTCTCATCTGCGGCAAACAAGGCGGGTGAGGAGGATCGAACTCCCGACAATCAGCTCGGCAACAGCGGCGCGGCCGATCAGAAGCCCCGTGGTTCTAGCCGATCTCGACGCCTCGCCCCCTCCGCTTGCACGCGCTTGCACAAGCCCCCGCCCGACGCGGAATCCCGCCCCTCGCCCGCGCCCGAGCACCTTGGCCATGCCCTCAACGACAACCGCCCCGACGATGTCGGGGCGGTTGAGGAGGAGGTTCCGGTCTACCTGTTCAGAGCCGCCGACGCCGAGCCGCGAGCAGGCCGCCCAGGCCGAGCACCGCCGCCGCGCCGGGGGTGGGGACAACCTCGAAGGTGATGCGGTAGATCTCGTCGTTCGCGCCGATCTGCCGATCAAACGTGTAGCCCGCCGCGGTGGTCAGGCCGTTGAAGGTGTCGAGCCGGTCGAAGTTGAAGTTGACGACGCCGTTCTGCAGGGTGCGATTGTCGTTGATGCCGCCGACCAGGAACGCCGCGTTGGCCGGGTCCTCGGTCTCGGATCCGTTGTCCCAGATCTCGCTCCCGAACTGGGAGATGCTGCTGATGTTCAGCTCGCCCGCGGCGTTGAACAGCATGTACTCCGTCGGGTCGTCGTTGCCGATGAAGTGGTCGTTGCTGGGCACCACCATCGACCCGAACGTGAAGAACCGGTTGACCGACGGATCGACCGTGAAGACCGTCGACGCGGTCGCGCCCGGGAGCAGCGGCCCGGCGGGCATCCCGACGACCGTGCCGAGCGTCGCGTTGGGTTCCGCGGCGGCGAAGGCGGGGAACCAGTCGCTGCCGCTGCCGCCTTCGGCGATCGAGATGATCGGAGCGGTGGCGGTCTGCCCGTTGTTGAAGGCATCGAAGGTGCCGTTGTGGAAGCCGACGCGCAGCGGGGCGAACGAAAGGCTGTTCGCCGGCGCGAGGTTCTGGATGGTGACCCGGAGCTCCACGGGCTGGGCGTGGGCAACGGTGGCGAGCCCAGCGATGCCGATCAGGACAAGTGCCTTGGAACGATTCGAGATGGACATTCAACACTCCTTTTTGAGAGACGAGGGTGAGTCAGGGCGCGAGTGACGCAGTCCGCGCCGACGCGGCGAGAGAGCCGCACGGGCCGCCATGACGAGCGGCCCGTTCCCCAGGAGTGAGTCGCCCTCGCGCCCCCCGCCTCGCAGCCCGATCTAGTTTTTCTTCGCCGCCCGCGCGACGAGGGCGTTCAGTCGCTCGCGCACTTCCACCGGGAGGCCCGGCTCGATCTCCGCCTGCTGGGCCAGCGCCTGCCCGAGTGATTGGAGGTGGCGGAGGTGCGATCGGAAACGGCAGCCATACAGAAGCGGCCAGCGCGAGTCGAGCGATGGCCGGCACGGATCAGAGACGTGTTTGGGCTTCGACGCTGCGTCAGCGACGGCGACGTCCGAGCGTCAGCGCGCCCAGACCGAGAAGCGCGGCAAAGCCCGGCGCGGGAACAGCGACGAAGTTCAGACCGTATCCGGTGGTGCCGGCGGTTTCCTGCAGCCATAGCGTGAAGCTGCCGGGGTTGAGCGGGGGCGTGAACCCCAGGGCTCCCGAACCCGCCGCTATGGCGGGAAGTATGTTGGAGTTAAGGTTCGCGTTGCCGAAGAGGGTGTACCCGAGCAAGGCTCCGGGCGAGGCGCCACTCGGGCTGACCGAGAACGTGGTGCCCGCCTGGAGACCAACGAACGAGACACTGCTTCCGGAATACTCCGTGACGTTGATCGCGGCGATCTGAAGCCCCGCGGGAATATCGAGGCGCAAGTAGTCGAGGTCGCCGGAGCCGAAGCTGCCGATGACATGGTTGTCGCCGAGCGTGATGTTCAGCAGTGAGGGAGAGAGGCGATTGCCGGAGATGTCGCCATTGGTGGACTCGATCCACGATCCGGCGAGTGCGGGGGTAGCGGCGAGAGCGAGAACTGAGGCGATGGCGGCAGGGTTGGAACGCATTTAAAGACTCCGTTCGCGTGAGAGACAACGGTGCGTCGGTCGCAGAACCACGTCCTTTACCGACACAGCCCGGACACGGCACGGGCCGCCACGACGGCGGCACGTTGGGCATCGGTAAGTCGCGTTCGCGCCCCCCGCCTCGCAGCACGTTCTAGTTATTCTTCCCTGCCCGCGCGACGACGGCGTTCAGTCGCTCGCGCACGTCCACCGGGAGGCCCGGCTCGATTTCCGCCTGCTGAGCCAGTGCCTGCCCGAGTGATTGGAGGTGGCGGAGGTGCTCTCTGTAGCGGCGGCAGCCGCCGCAGTACACGATGTGCACGCGCAGCCCAAAGGCCTCGCCGCGCGAGAGCCGGGCGTCGAGCTGGCGGCTGAAGAGCACGACGTGCTCACGGCACGGCATCGTCAGCACTCGCACCATGTCGCGCACGAACCCGATCACCGAACCGTCTCCTTGCGCAGGCCGAACTTGGTCTCCAGGCACGACCGCATCGCCACCCGCGCGCGGTGCATCCTTGACCAGAGATTGGTATCGGTCAGGCCCATGGCCTTGCACACCTCACCCGGCGGAATCCCCAGAATGTCGCGCAGCCAGACTGCCTCGCTCTGGCCCGGGGGCAGTGCATCGATGCACGCCCGCAAAGCCTCGGCCTGTTCTCTCTTTTCCGCATCGCTCGCGGCGAGATCGGGCCACCTACCCGCGATGCAGGCCCACATCCCCTTCTCCGTGAACATGCCCCGGCACGTGCCGCAAATGCAGGTCGCGTCGGGAGAGATCGCGGGCCCCCTCGGAACCTTGGCCCGCCGAACGCGGCGGAAATGATCGGCGATCTTGTGGGCCATGATCCCCAGCAGCCATGTGCGCTCGGACGAGCCGCCCGCGAAGGTGCCGTACCCCTGCATCGCCGCCAGCACCGTCTCCTGAACCATCTCTTCCGCGGCCTCCTTCGATCTCGTGCGAGCGAGGGCGAACTTCCACAGGGCATCGCCGTGCTCCGTGACCCACCGCCGCGCGGCGGCGTCGCGCGATTCCCCGGCGCGCAAGGGCACCGGCGCCGGTTCGGCGTCGGGAGTCGGTGAAGATCGGACCTGCGCATCGGTCATGATGGCTCGGCACACCCGCCGCAGCCCTGCGGGACCGCGTGCCCGACCGTACGAACCCCGCGCCGCCGCGGTTCGCGGGCCGCTCGATCGGTTTGATCGCAGGCTTCAGCCATGCAGCAAGAAGGGGTGGCCCGGCACCGCCACCGTCGCACTGGCCGGCGCATGGCCGGCCGCTGATCGGCAGCGCCGTCCCGCCACGCCACGCCTTGCACAGGCGCTTGCACGGGCGAGCGTCCAATCCGGGTCATCGCCCGCCATCGCGTGACACTCGGCCCCCTCGCGCCCCGCTCCGGCTCCCCTCACCAACCCCCGCCAAGTCCGCGAAAAACGCCATCGAAAAGCCGCCGGTGTCATCGTGTGACATCGGCGGCAGACAAAGCGGGCGAGGAGGATCGAACTCCCGACATTCAGCTTGGGAAGCTGACGTTCTACCGCTGAACTACGCCCGCGGTCAGAGCCTGAGTATACCGCGCGGCGGGCGCGGTGGGAAGCGCACTTGCCGGTCACGGTGTGGAGATGGGCACGGAAGCGACGAGGTCGGTGGCGTGGCGCTTCACCGCGCCGAACCAGATCAGGAGGAAGACCGGATAGGCGGTGAAGAGGATGCCCATCGCCGCGGTGATGATGAGGGCCATGGGGCTGTCCGCGCCCTTGGCGAAGGGGCTGGCGGGGTTGTCCTGGGCCCATTGGACCATCGTGGCGTTCTTCTGCACGGCGTGGATGGTGCCGGCGATCACGAGGGGGAGGCTGATCGCGGCATACGCGAGGTGCAGCGGCTGGCCGACGGGGCGACGGCGGCGCGTGGCGACGCCCGCGACGATCAGGAAGATGGTCATGGCGGTGCCGGCAACCCCTAGGGCGAGCTGGATCGGGTCGAGCCGCATGGTGGGCGGGAGCTCGCCGGCGTCGGGTGCGGAGGCCATGAACATCGGCACCAGGGCCATGCAGCCGATGCCGCCGAGGTTGCAGAGGAGGCCCAGCGCCCCCCAGATGATCGAGGTCATCCCCACCACCTTCGGCCAGCCGGGGAGCATCGGATCGGAAGGGTCGAAGGAGAGGGCGGGGATGGGGTCGGTGGGGAGCGTGGTCATGAGCCTCTCCTTGGGGGAAGGGCGGGGGCAGTTCCGGCGGTTTCGATGGGGGTCTAGAGCTGGGAGAGGAAGCGGAGGTCGTTCTCGAAGAGGAGGCGGATGTCGGGGATGCCGTACTTGCCCATGGCGAGGCGCTCGATGCCGAAGCCGAAGGCGAAGCCGGTCCATTCCTCGGGATCGACGCCGCAGGCGGTGAAGACGGCGGGGTCGACCATGCCCGAGCCGCCGACCTCCATCCAGCGGACGGGGGCGTCGGGGCGGAGCTGGATCTTCATGTCGACCTCGGCGGAAGGCTCGGTGAAGGGGAAGAAGCTGGGGCGGAGGCGGACCTCGGCCCCCTCGCCGAAGTAGGCGCGGGCGAAGTGCAGGAGGGTGGACTTGAGGTCGACCATGGTGACGCCGCGGTCGACGCAGAGGCCCTCGATCTGGTGGAACATGAAGGAGTGGGTGGCGTCGACGGTGTCGGGGCGGTAGACGCGGCCGGGGGCGACGATCTTGATGGGCGTGGTGAGCCGGCCCCCGCCGCGGCGGACGGCCTCTTGCAGCGTGCGGACCTGGACGGTGCTGGTCTGCGAGCGGAGCATGCGGGGGTGGGCCGCGGTGCGGGGGTCGTCGACGTAGAAGTTGTCGATGGGATCGCGGGCGGGGTGGTCGGGGGGGATGTTGAGCTTGATGAAGTTGTGCTCGTCGTCCTCGAGCTCGGGGCCCTCGGCGGACTCGAAGCCCATGCGGGCGAAGACCTCGACGAGTTCGTCGCGGACGCGGGTGATGACGTGGCGGCGGCCGACGGCGTGGCTCTCGATCAGGCCGGGCTCGGTCATGTCCACGGTCTCGGCGGGCGCGGCGGCGGGGGTCGCGGCGAGGGCGGCCTTGCGGTCGGCGTACGCGGATTCGAGGGCGGCCTTGACGGCGTTGAGACGGCCGCCGAAGGCGGGGCGCTGGTCCTTGGGGATGTCCTTGAGGGTCGCGGAGGCGGCCTTCAGAGTGCCCGCGGAGCCGAGATGAGCGATGCGCCAGGCCTCGAGGGCGGCGGTGTCGGCCGCCGCGGCCAAGGCGGCGAGGGCGGTGATTTCGAGTTGGTGGAGGGGGATGAGCATGGGCGTTCGGGGGCCAATATAGCGGGGACGGAGGGGCCGGGGTTGGCCCCGTTCGAAGGGCTCCGCGGCTCGGCGCCCGCACGGGAAAAGCCACGACCCGCGGGGAGGCCCGCGGGTCGTGGCGAGATCGTGATCGGTCGCGGGCCGGCTGCAGACGGCCGCGGGCAGGATCAGTTCGTCGTCTTGGCGGCGGTGCAAGCGGCCTTGGCGCCCTCGCAGGACTTCTTCTCGCCGACGAGGCCCATGGAGCCCTCGGCCTTCTTGTCGGTGCAGGTGGCCTTGGTCTCGCAGGACTTCTTCTCGGAGACGGCGCCCATGGAGCCCTCGGTCTTGGTGCCCGAGCAGGACTTCTTCTCGCCGACCGCGCCCATCGAGCCGTCGGCCTTGGCGTCGGTGCAGGTGGTGGAGCAGGAGGACTTCTCGGCGCCGACGGCGCCCATGTTGGCGGAGGAGCGGTTGCTCTCGCAGCCCATGAGGCCGGCGAGGGACATACAGGCGGCGAGGGCGAGTTTGGCGGAAGTCGTCATGGGCGGGTTCCTTCGTGTCGTGGGTCGTTGGACGTGACCGGTCACGCGACCGGTGCTTGGGGGGGATGGCACGCCACGCGGCGCACACACCTGGGACCCCTCTGGGCGCGGGGATACCCCGGCACCTAGAGGGTATCCGCCATTGAGTACTGACGCCACCGGGTGAGGGTTCGGGCCGCGGACGAAAAAAACGCCCGCGGGATGGTCCCGCGGGCGTTGGTGTTAATCTGGGGGGCCTTTGAGGCGCGTCGGGGGCGTTTACTCGGCCGCGGGGGCGGCTAATACGGCGGCCTCGGGCTTGTTCTTGCGGAGAGCCGCGTAGTAGGCGGTGCGACGGTCGGCGGTGCGGCGGCGCTGGCTGGGACGGCCGCCGATCTCGGCACCCTCTTCGGAGCCGACGAACTGGAGGACGCAGAGCTCGGTGCCGTCGCCGATGCGGGCGCGGCCGAGCTTGACGATGCGGGTGTAGCCGCCGGCGCGCTCCGCGAAGCGGGGGGCGACGCGGTCGAAGATGTGCTTGACGAGCTTGGGGCTGGTGCGGAGCTCGCCGTAGCGGTTGCGCTCGACCTCGGACGAGGCGGGGAGCTCGAAGAAGCCGGTGGTCTGGTCGCGGAGCTTCTGGACGTGGTCCTTCTCCTGCTCGGTCGCTCCCTTGGGGAGGTAGAGCCAGGAGAAGCCGAGGCGGTCGCCGCCGAGCTTGGCGATCACGCGGCGGCGGGAGGCGAGGTCGCCGGCCTTGGCGTCGGTGATGATCTTCTCGACGAAGGGCCGCAGGGCCTTGGCCTTGGGGATGGTGGTGACGATCTGGCCGTGCTCGAAGAGGCCCGCGGCCATGTTGCGGAACATGGCGAGGCGGTGAGCCGTCCGCCGACCGAGTCTGTAGCCTGCCCTGCCGTGACGCATGATCCACACTCCGGTGGCCGCCCCGGACGGGCGTGCCGCGCAAATCGCTTCGGTTCAAACTTCCCTGAGCGGCAAGGGCCTGAAAAACAGGGAAGAGAGTCTATCCCGGCCGGCCGGGGAAACCCACTCGCTTCCCGGACCACGCCCGGGAGGTGCGTCCGGCCCGGGGCCGGGGACGGGGATGATCAGGCGGGGTACTGGGGGGAGGCGACGGTGTAGCCCTCGGGGAGGGTGGTGCCCAGGTCGAGCTGGATGTCCTGGAGCTTGCGCTTGACCTCGCGGAGGCTGGTGCGGCCGAAGGAGCGGAGCTTGAGGAGGTCGGCGTCGTTCTGGGTGACGAGCTGGCCGACGGTCTCGATGCGGGCGGACTCGAGGCAGTTGGAGGCCCGGACGGAGAGCTCGAGCTCGCTGATGGGCATGTTGAGCTTGCGGATGAGGTCCTCGTCGACGCTGGCGGCGGCGGCGGCCTCCTCGCTCACGCGGTCGTCGCCGATGTCGAAGTACTGGACGAAGGGGTTGAGGTGCTTGCGGAAGATCTTGGCGGCCTCGACGAGGGCCATCTCCGGGGGGACGGTGCCGTTGGTCCAGACCTCCATGGTGAGCTTGTCGTAGTTGGTGCGCTGGCCGACGCGGGTCTCCTCGACCTTGTAGCGGACGCGCTGGACGGGGGAGTAGATGGCGTCGACGGGGATGACGCCGATCTCCTGCTCGTCGGCGTGGGCGTACTGCTCGCTGGCGGGGACGTAGCCGCGGCCCTTGCCGACGACGAGCTCCATCTCGAAGTCGACGGCGTCGGTGAGGGTGGCGAGGACCATGTCCTTGTTGAGGATGGTGACGGCGGTGTCGGCCTGGATCATGTCGGCCGTGACCTCGCCGGGGCCGCGGGCGGCCAGGCGCATGGTCTTGGGCTCCTCGCCCTCGAGGCGGACGACGAGGTTCTTGACGTTGAGGACGATGTCGGTGACGTCCTCCATCACGCCCTTGAGGGAGGTGAACTCGTGGCTGATGCCCTTGATCTTGATGGAGGAGACGGCGGCACCCTCGAGGGAGCTGAGGAGGACGCGGCGGAGGGAGTTTCCGACGGTGGTGCCGAAGCCCTTCTCGAAGGGCTCGACGGAGAACCGGCCGTAGGTATCGGTCTTGAACTTGGGGTCGGTCAGGACCCGGGTGGGGAGCTCGAGGCCACGCCAGCGGACGCGCGTCGTCATGGGATTGGTTCCACTCTCTCGGCAGCAACGGTCGTTGCGTGTGGGGGGACGGGCGTCGTGGCCGAGATCACGGGAACACGCGTCCTGCCGAGTGGACGCGGCCCTTCTTTCTCGGGACGCCGACTGGATGTTGCGGCCGGGGGCACCGCGGGGGCTCTTTCAGGGGCGGGGACGGGACGGAAACGGCGTGACGCCGGAGCGGCCCCTCCTACAAGGCCGCGCCGGCGTCGCCGGTGGAACTCGATTCGTCAGACGCGGCGGCGCTTCTTGGGGCGGCAACCGTTGTGCGGGACGGGCGTGTGGTCCTCGACGGCGGTGACGCGGAGGCCGGCGGCCGTGAGGCCGTTGACGGCGGATTCGCGGCCGGCGCCGGCGCCCTTGATGCGGATCTCGACCTCGCTCATGCCCATCTTGCGGCACTTGCTGGCGCAGGTCTCGGCGGCACGGGTGGCGGCGAAGGGGGTGGACTTGCGGGCCCCCTTGAAGCCGATGGTTCCGGCGGAGTCCCAGGCGAGGGTCTCGCCGTTGGTGTCGGTGATGGTGACGATGGTGTTGTTCTGCGTCGCCCGGATGTGGGCGATGCCGCGGATGACGTTCTTGCGGACCTTAGCCTTCTTCGCCATCGAATCCTCCGCGGATCATCCGACCCGCCTTGGGTCGTCCCCGCATGTCTGTGAGATGCTGGACCGGACGTGAGCGTTGGTGCGGGCCGGAAGCCCGCCCCGCCGGGAGAAAGAGCGTTACTTGGCCTTGACGCCCTTCTTGCCGGCGACGGTCTTCTTGCGGCCCTTGCGGGTGCGGGCGTTGGACTGGGTGCGCTGGCCGCGGACCGGGAGGCCCTTGCGGTGGCGGTCGCCGCGGTAGCAGCGGATGTCCTTGAGGCGTTGGACGTTCTGGGAGACCTGGCGGCGGAGGGCGCCCTCGACGACGTAGCCGGAGTCGATGATGCCGTTGATCTGGGCGAGCTTGGCCTCGTCGACCTCGTTCGAGCGCTGATTCGGATCGACGCCGGCCTCGGCGAGGATCTGGGCGGCGAACTTCTCGCCGATCCCGTGGATGTACTGCAGCGCGAAGTAGATCTTCTTGCGATCGGGGACGTCGATGCCGGCGATACGGGGCACGCGAGGCTCCTGGGTCGTTCCCGACGCGGCCGGTGCCGGACGAGAGTGCGGAACGGACGGGACTCGGGGAGGGGTGGACGGGGGCTTAGCCCTGGACCTGCTTGTGCTTGGGGTCGTTCTTGCAGATGACGCGGACCTTGCCCTTGCGCCGGACGATCTGGCAGAAGTTGCACATGCGCTTGACGCTGGCCTTGACCTTCACGGCGGCACCTTTCTCTTCGGCGAACAGGGCTCGAGGCACGCTGCGGGCGGGAAAACGGCACGGACCCGGCACGGGGCACCGGGTCGGGCAGGGGGGGATGGTAGACACGCGGGGCCCGAGAGTCACGCCGCGGTGGACGGCAGATTTCACGATCCGTGCGGGTCGGCGGGGGTGCCGGGGGCTCAGTGGCGGAAGGTGATTCGGGCCTTGGAGAGGTCGTACGGGCTGATCTCGACGGTGACGCGGTCGCCCGGGAGGATGCGGATGTAGTTCATCCGCATCTTGCCCGAGACGTAGGCGAGGACCTCGGACTTCTGCTCGTTGGGGAGTCGGACCTTGAACATGGCGTTGGGGAGGGCGTCCACCACCACCGCCTCGAACGTGAACTTGTCGTCCTGCTTGGGCATGCGCGGTGATTCCGCTCCCTTCGTGACCGGTGGGCGTTGCGTTGCGATTCTCGAGAACGCCAAGGGTAGCCCGGCGGAGCGCGGGGGGCGCGATCGGCGCGGGGTTTGAGAGTGATGCCCGGCGTCGAGGGGCGGTTCAGAGGGGCGTGAGGACTTCGTGGCCGGTGCGGGTGATGAGGATCGTGCGCTCCTCGTGGGCGGCGGGGCTGCGATCGGCGGTGAGGACCGTCCAGGCGTCGTCGAGGGTCACGACGGGGAGGGCAGCGCTCCCCTCGATCAGGATGGGCTCGATCGTCAGGACCATGCCGGGGCGGAGGGTGAGGTCGACGGCGGGGGGGAGGGGATGGTCGAAGGGGAGGCGCGGGGGTTCGTGGAGGGCGAGGCCGATGCCGTGGCCGGCGAAGCCGGGGAGGAGGAGGCAGCCGGCCGCGCGGGCGGATGCCCCCACCGCCTCGGAGACGGTGGACCAGCGGACGCCGGGGCGGAGGTGGGCGAGGGCGGCGGCGAGGGCGGTGGCCGCGGCGGCGGCGACGCGGGCGCGGCGGGGATCGGG
>Ga0209591_10009827_pt1 | contig 10312 bp, 7 predicted proteins | sample MAT01_FD_187207 | JGI IMG/M metagenome (GOLD analysis project Ga0209591, IMG submission 187207) | Freshwater microbial communities from Lake Fryxell liftoff mats and glacier meltwater in Antarctica - MAT-01 (SPAdes) (version 2) | ecosystem: Environmental > Aquatic > Freshwater > Ice > Liftoff...
CTAAAACCATTGCCCATGCAGTCTGAGATGAGTCTATTGATCATTGCAGCCATTTCGGTTGCCAGCCTGCATACGTTAATGGGGCCAGATCATTATCTTCCCTTTATTGCCTTATCCAAATCAAGGAATTGGTCGCCCGCCAAAACGATTGGCTGGACGATTATCTGCGGTTCAGGCCATGTATTGAGTTCCGTCATTTTAGGTTTGGGTGGTGCCGCCCTTGGTTGGTCTTTATCAAAGTTAAGCTGGCTGGAAGGTATTCGTGGAGGAGTGGCCGCATGGCTGATGTTGATTTTTGGCTTTTGCTATGGCAGTTGGGGGTTGTACCGTGCCTATAAAAATACGCCACACAAACATTTTGATTTACAGGAAAATGGAGACATCTATGTTTTTCAACACAATCACGGCGAAACAGTTGTTCCAAATGAACGATATAAAGTAACGCCATGGGTAATGTTCATCATCTTTCTATTAGGGCCGTGCGAACCAATGATTCCCTTGCTTTTTTTTCCGGCCGCACAGGCTAGCTGGATTGGTATGGCTATATTGGTTAGTATCTACACAATCGTTACACTGTTAACCATGCTCACGCTGGTACTATTGGGCTACTACGGAATTGGATTTGTAAAAACCGAAAAACTCGAAAAGTACATGCATGCTTTAGGCGGATTAACCATTTTTATATGTGGTGCCGGTATGCTTTGGATGGGCTGGTAACAAATGAACCGCTAATTCAGTTAAGAAATTTCGCCATATTCAAGCGTAAACGAAATAGTATTTTTTGATTCATCTGAAAATATAAAAGCTGCGAATTAGATTCTTTTACATTGAAACTGTAGAGATGTAGTTACTAAAAATTGCAAAACCACGCCATTCCTTCGGGATTTACTACTACTAAAATTCCGAACTTTTACTAATGGTTTAGAAATTGTTAAAAATTAACTTTATGTTCAAATTTAATATCTATGACCAGCCAAACCAATTCAATCCATTTATTCGCAGGAATATCCAAGTTTTTCAACGAAGTTTTCTGTGCACTGTTTGTATCAAGCGATAAAAAAGAGTTTCAGCGTTTGAAAGATTTTATTTCTTCCTAGTAGTTGATTTGTAAACCATTAGCTAAACAGGTATTCAACATCAGATTTGCTCAATGCTTTTACAAAATTAACATCGTCTGAAATGAGCTCGCTTGCCAGTTTTCGTTTACGCTCCTGCAACTGCAGAATTTTATCTTCGATGGTGTCGATGCATATCATCCTGTAAGCAAAAATATTCTTAGTTTGCCCAATACGGTGCGTACGATCTATTGCCTGTTGTTCTACAGCAGGGTTCCACCATGGATCAACTATATAAACATAATCTGCAGCAGTAAGGTTAAGACCCACACCACCGGCCTTTAATGAAATTAGGAATACCCTGCACTGGTCATTGTTCTGAAAATTCTCGATCGCTTTTTGGCGGTCATTGATGCTTGTGCTTCCATCAAAGTATTCAAAAGGAACACCCTCTTGCCGTAATTTGTCTTTTATTAAACCCAGCATACCCAAAAACTGGGAGAAGATCAATGCTTTGTGTTCACCGATGTTTTCCTGTATTTCTCTTGTTAATTCATCCAGCTTGATGGAGTGGTTTGGATGCTTGTCTTCTTCATTCAAGATGGCCGGGCTATCACAAATCTGCCTCAACTTCATTAGGCCCTGCAAAATGGTCAACTGCGATTTGTCGATACCCTGCTGATCAATTACGCCCATGATTTTATCACGATAGCTATTTCTATAAGCATCATAAATCTTTCTTTGTTCGCTTTCCATTTCGCAAAACAAAATGGTTTCTGTTTTTTCCGGCAAATCCTTCGCCACTTGTTCTTTTGTGCGGCGCAGGATAAATGGATATAGTAATTTGCGGAGATGATCCTTTTGTTCCTGCTCGCCAAACTTATCAATCGGGTTGGCAAACTCATTGCGGAAGAAATCCATACTACCCAGCAATCCCGGATTAAGGAAATTCATTTGGGCAAAAATATCAAACGTGTTATTCTGAAGGGGTGTACCACTCATGCATATCCGGTTTTTTGCTGTTAGCAAACAAGCTGCCCTTGTAACTTTTGATGCCGGATTTTTGATCGCCTGGCTTTCATCCAATACCACATAATCAAATAAAATTTTCAGCAGTACTTGTATATCGCTACGCAGTGTGCCGTAGGTAGTGATGATGATATTTGCGCTTTGCAGTTCTACCATATCTCTTACCCTAAGACTGCCATGGTGTATGCGGTAGGTTAAGTCAGGTGTAAACTTTTTTATTTCATTTTCCCAGTTATAGATCAACGTAGTTGGACAAACTACAATTGCCATTAGTTTCCCTTCCTGCGTTTTGTAATGTTGCAGCATGGTGAGTGCCTGTACCGTTTTACCCAGCCCCATGTCATCTGCCAGTATACCACCCCAACCCACTTCATTTAAATAATTCAACCATTGGTAGCCTGCTGTTTGATAGGGCCTTAGTATCGGCTGCAGATTGATAGGTGCTTCAATCTCTGGTATATTTTTAAACTCCCTTAATCTTTCAAATTTTTCATCCAGGGCAAAACTCAGTTCTGATGCGTTGCGGTTTTCATACAGCTCATCTATCACACTCATATGGTATTTCGACAAGCGCAGTTTATCACTTTTGCCATCACCTACTTTAAACAACAGGGAGTATTTTTTAAGCCACTCATCGGGCAAAATACCAAGGGTTCCATCGCCCAGTTGCACAAAAGACTGCTTGGAAGCCAATGCCTTTTTAATGTCGGCGATGCCTACCTTTTGTCCTTCAAAATCAATTTCTACTTTTGCATCAAACCAATCAAGGCCGCTACTTACATGAATATGGGTGGATGGCCTTGCAGTGTTAAACCGGAAATTACGGAGCGCCTCAAAACCAAATACCGGCACTTTAGCTTCTTTCATAGAATCTACAAAAAGAAAGAACCAGTTATTCTTCAATACATCCGGACCTTTTAATATTAAGCTGTTGCCCTCCTGCGGACGGATGAACTGCGAATGCAATGCACTGAGTTTATCCAGAAAGCGCATTTCTGCTTCCTTATTACGATGTACAATTAAAATTTTATCGCCATCCGGTATCGTAATAGTGTCTTTATCGGAAGCTTTCGTTTCAAATCCCTTATAGGTAAATATGGGCTGAAATACCAGGTAATCTCCTCTTTCCTGCAACATCAATTTTACTTCCGGCTCGCCACTTTTTACTTCTCTTATTAAAGTTTTATCAAACTCAACTTTATAATTTTGGGTCAATGGCATGATGAGTTTCTGCATCTGCGAAGTCCAGTTTTCCTTCGTCAGTTTGATATTGCCCTTTTTAATAAATTTTTCTGCCTGCAACACATCTTCCGGCTTTTGCCACAGGTAAAAAGTATGATTGTATAAAAAGAGGATGCTATTGTTGCATTCATTATTTGTAACCGGTTGTTCGGCACCATTGATATTAAAGCGACACTGTAGTTCAAAATGATCATCCTGCGAAATAATTTTGAACTGCGGCTCAATAAATTGATCGCTCAACACCACCTCTGCCAGGTTATCCGTTTTAAAAACCTTCTTTTCAGGTAAATAATAAATAAACGGATTGGTACTTTGTTCTTCAAATATTTTTTTAAGTTTGGGCTGAAAATATTCTGTTATCAGGGATTTGGTCTCTTCAGGTAATTCATCCCCATCGGTTTGAATGATGTTTTCCCAAATACCACTAAAAGGTGAATTGCGATTCAGGTATTTATTTACTTCCGAAGTTTGAATTTTTCTTATTTGCTGCAACAGCATTTTATCATCCTCACTAAATAGTTCGGTGTTCACATATTTAGTTAGGTCCAATTTTTCTACCTTCCCCAATAGTTTACTATTGTTATCATCGGCTTCTCCTTGTATCGCATCTACTACAAAATAGGGATAAACAGTTGCATTGAAATTGAAGACAAGTCCCAATTTTTTGGTAGCGTTTTCTGTTACTTCCACTTCCGGCTCCTGGGTTGCACGGGTATCCTGCATATAAGATGGACGTGCTGGTGGAATTACCTGCGTTACTCTTTTTATGGATATATCCAATACTTTTAAAAAGGGTTTACCTTCTTTATAAACAAATTCAAATTTGTCTTTTAAATCATCGTCCAGGTTATAACCATAAATCTGCAAGAGCTTGTTCTTTTCCTTATCCCAATTGCGAATGCTATCAAAATAGTAAGGGCCATATTGTCTGAAATGCTGTAAAAACACCACTGTTTTGTGAAAACACAATGGGTAAATTGATTCATCACATTTACAGGATGTGTCAAAATTCCGCTCGTCGTTTTTCTGAACTACTACGAGGAATGTCTGCCCTTCCTGTGTAACCTCAGCTTCTACCCGTTCATTGGCAGCCACTAGTACTTTCGCTTTGCTGGTTTCCAAAAATGTTTCAGCGGCATCGTAAGTTTCCGGTGATGTAAGCAGCCGAATCGATTTAAGATCAATGTGCTTCATTTTAGCTACGGTATGTCGCTGGTTGTAAGCTGCATGGCTGTTGCCCAGCATATTCTTATCAATCAATTCCTGTAACTGAAAAAGTGCTGCTGCCTCGTGGCGGCAAATATCGCCTAAATTGTAGGGGCAGGTGCAGCGCATTGAAAGCCCACTGGGATCTAAATATTTTTGAATATTCACCTTGTAGTAGGTGCTGTAAGTGTCATCCTTTACTCTAAATACTACACTGTTCAACAATTCATCATGCTCAACCAGCTCCACATAACCAATCGCATGAATTTTTTTTCCTCGCCGGATAACCTCATCGGAACCTGTGTTGTAAACGTATTTAATTAAATGAGATAACGCCAAAATGAAGTTCTATTTAGATGTAGGATGAATGATTGGAAATCCCTTTTAAATTGAATAACCCGTTCAGTAAAAGCCAATTTGCAAAATTAAAGAAAATTTCTGCAATAGCGTTTTCTAAATCAATCTTCTCATACAGAGATATTAAAAAATCCGGTGAACTGCCGGATTTCTTAAAGAAACAAAATTCAATTTTTCAGATTGGAGCAACCTGTGTTTAAAAACAGGCTTCCGGAAATTGATTTTACTTGAAAATAATTTTACGAAGGAATAACTCCCTTCACCAGTTTTCCACCTTCATACACACACAAAACGTCTGCGTTATCCAGTGTAAGACAATAGCGGATATCGGCTTCGAGGCCAAAATTGGTAAGGCGATGATAATGAGACGCATTTTTAGTTTTCATAAATTCATACAAATTACCTTTTGCCTCATCATAAAGTGTCTCGGCCAACTGTGAAGAATCGCAATTGATAGTAAATTGTTCTTTAACCCTGCTAATAACAGCTCCTGCAAAAAGGGTATCTTCAATATTTACCCGGTCCTTCCAGGCAGCGCAGGCCAATATTACCGGCATTTTCATAGCTATTAGGTAATCGCATACAGAGGTAAGATTTGGGAATGATCCCGTAATAATCTCCTTGGCTCCCTTTTCCAATGCCATGTGCAATAATTTTGTTCCATTGGTAGTAGTAAGCACCAGTGTTTTCCCTTTGATAAATTCTCTTGGATATTCAAATGGCGAATTGCCATGCACCAATCCTTCGGCTATACGTCCATCCCTTTCGCCGGCCGTAATTCCTTCTATTTGTTTTCCAATACGAATACATTCTGCAACACTATCTACCGGAATAATATGTTTTGCTCCATTGTACAATACTGTTGCAATGGTAGAGGTTGCTCTTAGTACATCAATGATTACAACGATACTTCTACTTACATCATATAAATGGAGTAGAGCTGGTGAAAGGGAAGTATATAAGCTTGGTTTTGCTGTTTGCATTTAATTTATTTTAATTCAAAATCACTTGCCATTTTTGGCTTTCAGCGTATTCTTTTATCACAGCATTTCTGTTGACCAGCAATTTCTGTATATAGTTTTTTAAAAATAATTGATTTACCAGTTTACCCAATCCGCCATATGGACTTTCAAATTCAACCAGGTCTATCATGAGTGTACCGTTTTCAATCGACTTAAAATGATGCTCATGCTTAAAACTTTTAAAATCACCCGCTATCATTTCATCGGTAAAATGAAGCGGCTTTTTCATGGTGGTTATTTTTGATGTAAAGCGTCTTGTTTTAAAAAGATGCTTTGCCTGCCAGGTAACTGTTTCATGCTCGTTGATCAGTCCAGAAGTTACACCCGCTATGGCTTCTTCGTTTGTTTGGGCAGTAGATATTTTATGCAGGTTAATGCTTCGGCTTAAATCGAACACTCTTTCAACCGGAGCATTTATTACGGTAGTGAGGTGGATTTTAGACACAATTTTATTGAATAATTAATGAATAAATAGTTGACGATGTTTTAGCAAAAGCCTGCAAACCTTATAGAGGATTTCGATCCATTGCTACCGTTTGTTTGGAAGGTGAATAAGGCAATGCGACAACTTCAAAAAATGCATGAACAAGAGCAAGGAGATAGATCAATATTAAACGTTAATGAAATTTTTAAGTAGGTAATGCCTTCCACTTTAAGATAATCCATCGATCAATCATTCATCCATTAAACAAAAGGCATTTTTACTACTTTGGCTTTTAGCAATGTATTGCGTATGCTGATAAAAATTTCGCTGTCGATTGAAGCATATTTTGTTTCAACATAGCCCATGCCAATTGCTTTTCCCAGTGATGGTGATTGTGTGCCTGAAGTAACTACTCCAATTACACTTCCGTCAAATGCTTTGATCTCATGATCATGGCGGGCTATCCCCCTTTCCTGCATTTCGAAACCTACCAATTTTTTGGTAACTCCGGTTTCTTTTTGTTTTTCAAAAAATGTGCTGTTAGTAAACTCTTTGGTGAATTTGGTGATCCAGCCCAATCCGGCTTCAAGCGGAGAAGTGGTATCATTGATATCGTTGCCATATAAACAAAAGCCCATTTCCAATCTTAGTGTATCTCTTGCTCCTAATCCGATTGGCTTAATGCCCTGGGCAGCACCTGCAGCAAAAATTGCATTCCAAACTTTATCGGCAGCATCGTTTTTATCTTCAAAATATATTTCTACACCACCTGCACCAGTGTAACCTGTTGCGCTGATGATCACATTATCTACTCCGGAAAAGTTGGCCCTTACAAAAGTGTAGTACTTAAGATTGAGTATATCAGTAGTGGTTAAGGATTGTAAAATTTTTGTTGCGTTGGGGCCCTGGATTGCCAGCAGGCAGGTTTCTGCAGATATATTGTGCATCTCAACAGCCTTGTCATTAAAGCTGCTAATCCAGTTCCAGTCTTTTTCAATATTACCGGCATTTACCACCAGCATATAAGATTTATTCTCTTCGAGGCAGTACACCAGCAGGTCATCTATAATGCCGCCATCATTGTTGGGCAGGCAACTGTATTGCGCTTTGCCGGCAGTAAGTTTGGACGCATCATTGGTAGTTACCCGCTGTATCAGGTCCAGGGCATTTTCACCTTTCAGGATAAACTCGCCCATGTGGCTTACATCAAATACACCCGCATTGTTTCTTACAACAGCATGTTCTTCATTAATACCCGAATAACTAATGGGCATATTAAATCCTGCAAATTCAGCCATCCTGGCTCCAAGGGCAATGTGCTTTGCTGTAAACGGGGTGCTTTTCATTATCAAGTAATTGTTTAAACGAATAAAAATTGACGAGGACAAAAGTAAAATAAAATAAATTGGCGGCGGTAAATAGCTGTGGCTTGTTTTTAAACAACATAGGTAAACAGATTTTTTATCCAATAATTACTTTTCATTGTACCACAATTAGTGAAGAGTTAAGTGTTAATGAAGACTGGTCAAAATCACTATTGAACATTCACCACCAGATATATCAAGGAACAAACCGAATCGTCAATTTACTCATAACAGAACCTCATGCAGTTTTTTTCATTATGGAAGGGCATTGTAGCAACAGAAAGTCCTGCCATTGCTGACAGGACCGCTGTTTGTTTCACTTCAACTCAACTATTGAAACTATTTTAATCAATATGCACCAGCAACAGGTAAGATTGCAGGTTATAACTGCTCAGCGCCTCCGGTTCATTTTTACTACTACCTATTTTTTCTAATTGCTTATCGATGTTTTCTTTTACCTTTTCCAAAGAGTCTTTTAGAAGTTCCTGTTCCCTTTCCAGTTTAAGTTTTAAAGAGTCCAATACATTTGCCGGTTGGTTGTTATCATACCGGTAACCGTCCCCTGATTCGTCAATTTTTACTCCGTTTTTATCTATGCGAATTCTGTTTCCATTGTCATTAATTTCTATTCCGTCTTTTCCTATTTTAACCTTGTTCTTCCTTTGTCTTTTATCCCAGTTTGCGGGCTCACCATCCAATGAATACAAACCATCAGCTTTCATGATATAATTTCTATTAGACTCCCATCCTCTCTCTTCCTCATCACTGTCAATGTTAAACTCATCATCGTTCCAATTACCGCCAAAGTAAACATTATCTCCCCAGCCGAGGCTCTTGTCGATTCTTATTTCTTTTCCTACCGGCACATACACAGTGATTATTACCCGTTGGTTACGAAATTTATTCTCACGGGTAATTGCAATGCCTTTGTCCATCACGAGTAAGGAATCTCTTTGTTCACCGTTGTAGCTTATCAGGTTAGCCAACGTATCAGCAAAACGGCGGGTACGGCCATTCACCATTTTTAACCGGGTTACCCTAAAGCTATCATTGGGTGACTTGACAATTTTTATTTCTACATTTTTTACAAATACTGTATCGTCATCCATTCCTTCAAAAGGTTCCAGGCGAAAGAATTTATTACGGAAATATTTTTTAGACGGTGAATTGGTAGTTAACTCAAGCTTTTTTACCAAAGGATTATTGAGATAAATTTCCTGTTCTGAAATGTCATTGGTGCTTTTGAAGTCTTTGGCAACTGAAGCCACCATGGAGATAAAGCAAAACCATCCAACAATCCAAAGGCTGATAAAGGAAAACCTTAAAATTTTACCGTTACTTTTCATCTTTGCAAGCCTGCGAATGATCCAGGTAATAACACCTATTACAGGCACTGCGATAAAGAACAATAAAGTACCCCATGCCAGGTAATTTTGCCATCCATCATTCAATACAAAGTTCTTTAAAGGAAATATTCCAATTGAAAAGATGGCCAAAGCAAATAATCCTACAACCAATGAAAAAGCTACGCAACCGATAATAAAGTAAGCAAATGCTTTTACGATAAATACAATCACATCTCCCAACGAACGGCTGGTGCGTTTTGCCACTGTTTTCATTTCTGCACCCAATACTGGTCCTTTTTCCTGGGCAAATGTTTTTGCTTCCTGTCCAAATTTTTCTGCCCTTTGTTGTACACCCTTCATTTCTCCCACAACGGAGTTCTTAATTGAATTCAGATCTACCTTTTCGCCCTTCATCTCCAGTTTTTCGGCGGTGTTGGTAGCTTCCGGGATTACCAACCACAATATGATGTACACAATCAATGAACCGGGACTAAAAGTTAGGTTAAGAAAGTTGGGGAAATCCATAAAGCCCCAATTGCTCCAACGAAATACGATTGATAAAAAAGGCAGTAAAAACAATATTCTTGGTACCCAGGAGCTAATGCCAAAATAGTTACCGATACCGCTACACACACCAGCAATAATTTTATCATCCGGGTCTCTGAATAATTTCTTTCGGGTTGCACCAATTTCATTGGAAGCACTGCTTGGCACTGCTATCCATAAAATCAGGTAAGCTAAAATTCCAGCACCTGCAAAGGCGATCACTACAAATATGATTCTTACCAATATAGTATCTAAACCAAAGTAGTTGGCCAATCCACCACAAACACCTCCTATCACTTTATCGTTCTCATTTCTGAACAAACGTTTGGATGTAGCGGTAAATGGGGGAAGCGGTTCCGGTATTTTAGATTGTGAACCGTTGTTTTGATTTGGAGCAGTGTTGTCCTCCTCTTCAAAGTCTTCCGGCCGTCCCATACTTTTAATGATGGCATTTACGTCATCATCAGTAATACAGGTTGCGCCTTTCTTTAACCTCTCCTGAAATAGTTCACCAATGCGGCTTTCAATATCGTTGATGATTTCCTCTTTTCCTTCCTCGTTGGCAAAATAGCGGGAAAGGCTATCGGTGTAATTTTTAAGTAACTCAAAAGCGGAGACTTCAATCGGAACTACTTGTCCGTGGAAGTTGATGTTTATTACTTGTTTCATGGCTAAATGTGTTAGAATGTTTCGCTAGTTGGTTGTTCCCAAAACATACCGA
>Ga0209591_10009832_pt1 | contig 10307 bp, 7 predicted proteins | sample MAT01_FD_187207 | JGI IMG/M metagenome (GOLD analysis project Ga0209591, IMG submission 187207) | Freshwater microbial communities from Lake Fryxell liftoff mats and glacier meltwater in Antarctica - MAT-01 (SPAdes) (version 2) | ecosystem: Environmental > Aquatic > Freshwater > Ice > Liftoff...
GGCCAGCATGTCGAGCCCGGTTTGCACGGGCAGGTGGTCGGCGGCAATGGGCCCGCTGTCTTCCTGCAGCGGCGGCGGGTCACGCAGCATGGCCGCCATGTCGGCCAATTCGGCGTCCACGCGCGCCGCCGGAAGCTCGGCCTGGTTCAGGCCCTGTTCCACCTGGCGCAGCAATACGGTGCGCTGCGGCTTCGACACCCGCTTGCCGGGCTGGGCAGTGGCGCGGATGAGGTCGTCGACCACCAACGCCAGCTGGTCCATGGCCGCGCTGCCTGTGCCGTGGCGCAGCGTGGCCAGCGCCATGGCCTGGGCCCAGGGCCCGACGAGGAACTGGCGCAAGCCCGCGCACACCGGTGAGACGTGCAACTGCTGCACGATATGTCGGCGCAGTTCGGTCTCGACCTCGTCGCGGTCGGCGCAGCGTTCGAGTTCGCTGGCCCGGCTGGCGAGCACCTCGCCGCGCTCACTTTGCAGGTGCTCGCTGGCACGCTGCAACTCGTCGACAGCCGCCTGGCAGCCTGCGCGGTCTAGTGCCTGGCCTTGGTGCATGCGTTCCACCACCAGAGCCAGCGACTGCGTCACCAGGCCGCTGTCCGCGCCGGCCGCGTCGTCATCGTTGACAGAGCCCTCGGCGATAAGGCGGTCGAGCAAGCGCCACCACGGGTGATCTGCGCTAGACCACAACTGGGTTTCGCGGGCTGCCAGTGCGCGCCCGGGCTCGCGCAGCGCCACCAGCAGCGCCTGCACGCCAGGCGCGTGCCCCAGCTGTTCCTCGATCTGTGTGAACAGGCGCTCCATCAGCAGCACCGCAGCGGCAGGATCGATGCCGTTGCTGTGCTGCGCGGCCGGCTGCGGCTCGTCGAACAGGCGCAGAGAAAGCGCTTGCGGTGCTTGCGGTGCTTGCGGCAATTGCGGTAATTGCGGTAATTGCGGCGCGCCTGATGCAGCAGCGGTGGCGTCCGGCGCCGCCAGCAGCCGCAGGCTGCTGCGCGCGCGCTCTACCAGTTGCCACAGCGCCGCCGAAGCCGCCTGTACCGCATCGCCAGCGCGGCCATTCTCGCGGTGTGCGACGGGCCGGGCGCTACCGGGCGTGCCCTGGCCATGCGTTGAGCCCACGCCGCTGGCGCGCGGTGGCACGGTGGGCTTGACACGGAAGCGGGCCGGGCGCACGCCGGCCCGCTGCAACACGCCGGCCAGTTCGGCATAGACCTGCTTCAACTGCAAGCCGAGTGCGGCGCCCAGCTTGCGCAGCAAGAACAAGCGCAGGTCATCTTTGGGCACGAGCTCGGCCAGCCCGGCGCGCAAGCCGCCGGCACAGGCCAGCGGCGGCAGCGGATTGGCAGCCAGGTCGATGCCCGGCAGGCCGCGCAGCCCGCTGACCAACGATGCCACCAGCCGCAACTCGACGCCGGCCTCGGTTTCGATGGCTTGCACGATGCGGGCGATCTCGATGTCTTCGTCGATCTGCGCCTCGCCGATGAGCGTCAGCTTCAGCGGTGCGTCGGGTTCGGCCGGTGGCAGGGCCGCACGCGGCAGGCGTTCGCCTTCGTCGAGCTGCTGCTGCACGCCGCGCGCCAGCCGCGCAACCACGCCCTCGCGGTGGCGCTTCAGCAGGGACAACGCGGGCGCAATGTGGCAGCGGTCAGCGGCGACGGCGTGAACCTGACTCGCAGCTTCAAGCGCGTTGCTGGCCCCTCGCACCACGGCATGCATCCAGTGGTCGACGCCATCGCGTACATGACGGGCCAGCGTCGCCGCGTCGAGCCCGTGGGCGCCCAGCGCATCTTCGAGAGCGCGATGTTCGTTGTGGGAGGTCGATGTCATGAGGCGTGCCCGGTTCTCGACGCTATCGGCGCCAATGGCTGCTTACTTGAGCACCGCGGTCAGGCACAGGCGGATCTCCGCTTCCGTGACCCCAACTCTCTGGCACTCAGCATCCGCGATCGGGAGTTTCTGAGCAGGCCTTGCAGGGCCAGTACGGCAGCATCGAAATTGCCCGCGTCGGCGCGGAATTTTCTCCGCGAGAGCAGTCGCCCGGCAGGGCATCTACCGCGTGAGGGCGCCTTCACGTCAGCGTGACGCGCGGCGCAGCGGAATTTCAGCTCTTGCCGCCGGAACTGACCTTGTGGCGCATCAGCCGGCCCTTCTCGCGCTCCCAGTCGCGTTCCTTGACGGTGTTGCGCTTGTCGTGCTCGGCCTTGCCCTTCGCCAGCGCGATCTCGGCCTTCACTCGGCCGTCCTTGTAGTGCAGGTTCAGCGGCACCAGGGTGAAGCCCTTCTGCTCGACCTTGCCGATGAGGCGGCGAATCTCTGCCTTGTGCATCAGCAGCTTCTTGGTGCGGTCGGCCTCGGGGTGGATGTGCGTCGAGGCGCTGCGCAGCGCGTTGATGCGGCACCCGATGAGGTAGAGCTGCCCGTCACGCACATGCACATAGCCGTCGGTGAGCTGCACCTGGCCGGCGCGTATGGCCTTCACTTCCCAGCCTTCCAGCACCATGCCGGCCTCGAACTGCTCTTCGATGCTGTACTCAAAACGTGCGCGGCGGTTTTCTGCGATGTAGGCCATGTACAGGCGCATCTGGGGCCGGACGGCCGCAACACAACGCGCTTCTAGAATGCCGTGATTGTATGAAGCACGTGCGCAAATCGGTTCTGCTCTGGTACTCGCCCCGCGAGATGTACGACCTGGTGACGGGGGTGGACGCCTATCCGCAGTTCCTGCCCTGGTGCAGCCGCGCCGAAGTGGTGACCGCGCACGACGACGGTGTCACGGCGCGCCTGACCATGTCCTACATGGGCGTGCGCCACGCCTTCACCACGCGCAACACGCACGCAGTCGACAAATCGGTGGCAGTGCAGCTTGTCGACGGGCCTTTCTCGAAGTTGCACGGCAACTGGCTCTTCTTGCCGCTGGGCCGCCCGGGCAGCGACGACGCGGCCTGCAAGATCGAGTTCGAACTCTCCTACGCGTTTTCCAGCGCCGCGCTTCAAGCCGTGGTCAGCCCGGTTTTCGACCGTGTGGCCAACACCCTGGTCGATTCCTTCGTGCGCCGTGCCGAGGCGGTGTATGGGCCCCGCTGAGTTGCGCGTCGACGTCGTTTATTGCCCATCGCCGGGTATCAATGATTTGAGCCAACTGCGCCTGTCGGAAGGTGCCACCGTGGCTGACGCCGTGCAGGCCAGCGGTGTGCTGCTGCGCCACGCGCTGGCGGTGGACGGCATCCGGCTGGGGGTATGGGGCAAGGGGCGTGAACCCGGCAGCCTGCTGCGCGACCGCGACCGCGTTGAAATCTACCGCCCGCTGCTGGTCGACCCCAAGGAAGCCAGGCGGCTGCGCTACAAGCGCCACCGTGACAAGGCAGCCGGCGTGGTGCCGGGCCCAGGCACAGAACAAGTCTGATGCGGCCTAGCGACAGTCAGAAGCGATGACAGCACGCGCCTGGCGCGTTTCTTCTGCGATGCCGCGATCGTCCAGCACTTCGCGTTCGCCCTTTTCGTTGACGCGGGCGATGCGCTGGCCACCTTCCAGCGCTGCGAGGTGGCCCCGCGCGCGGCGGCAGTTGTCGGACCGTTGCGCCTTGACGCGTTCTTCTTCGGCCTTCGTCTTGGCCGCCTGTTCTTGCTCTGCCGCACGGCGGCGAGCTTCCAGTTGCGCATCACCCGCCGGCGCGCGCGGGGCGGCCGCAGTGCCCGAGGCCGGCGCAGACGCTGCCGAAGCCGCGCCGGCCACTGGAAAGACACTACGCACCTCTGGCCCGGGGCGGGCGAGGATGTCTTTTTCTGGAACTTCCAGCGGCGGCGGACGGTCGCTCGCATTGATCTGCCCCGACTTGTCGCGCCACTTCCACTGCGCGTTGGCAGCGGGCACAGCCAAGGTCAGCATCAGCGTGCAAAGAACCACGGAAAACCAGCGCAACGGCGCGGCACGGCTGGAGCACACGGGGGGCATGGAGCGCATCGCGGCAGTGTAGTGCCGCCCCTTTGTGCCGTGGTGCCGCGTGTGTCACAGGCGGTGTGTGGCAGGCGGCAGCACGCAAGCGGCTGCAGGCGGCTGCACGCGCAGGCCTCTCTATAATTCGATTTTGCGTTTGGAGCCATTTTCATGCGCCTACTCGGCAAAGCGCTCACCTTCGACGATGTGTTGTTGGTACCGGCCTATTCCCAGGTGTTGCCCCGCGACACCCGTCTCGCCACCCGGCTTTCCCGCAACATCGCGCTGAACCTGCCGCTGGTGTCGGCCGCGATGGACACCGTCACCGAAGCACGCCTGGCGATCGCCATCGCGCAGGAGGGCGGCATCGGCATCGTGCACAAGAACCTCACGCCCAAGCAGCAGGCGGCCGAGGTGGCGCGTGTGAAGCGCTATGAATCGGGCCTGCTGCGCGACCCCATCACGGTGGCTCCCACGGCCACAGTGCGCGAGGTGATGGCGTTGTCGCGCCAGCACGGCGTCTCGGGCTTCCCGGTGGTGGAAGGGCGCACGGTGGTGGGCATCGTCACCAACCGCGACCTGCGCTTCGAGACCCGGCTCGACATTCCGGTGCGCGAGATCATGACGCCGCGTGAACGGCTCATTTACGTCACCGAAGGCACCTCGCTGGACGACGGCAAGGCGCTGATGCACAAGCACCGCCTGGAGCGCGTGCTGGTCGTGAGCCCAAGCTTCGAACTGCGCGGTCTGATGACGGTCAAAGACATCACCAAGCAGACCAATTTTCCCAACGCGGCGCGTGACGCCCAGGGCAAGCTGCGCGTCGGCGCTGCCGTCGGTGTGGGCGACGGCACCGAAGAACGTGTGGAACTGCTGGTCAGGGCGGGTGTCGATGCGCTCATCGTCGACACCGCGCATGGGCACAGCGCGGGCGTCCTCGAACGTGTTCGCTGGGTCAAGAAGAACTACCCGCAGGTGGATGTGATCGGCGGCAACATCGCCACCGCTGCGGCTGCGCTGGCACTCGTGGAAGCCGGCGCCGACGCGGTGAAGGTGGGCATAGGCCCCGGCAGCATCTGCACCACGCGCATCGTGGCTGGTGTGGGCGTGCCGCAGATGATGGCCATCGACAGCGTGGCCACTGCGCTGAAGGGCAGCGGCGTGCCGCTGATTGCCGATGGCGGCGTTCGCTACAGCGGCGACATCGCCAAGGCCATCGCCGCCGGTGCGGGCACGGTGATGATGGGCGGCATGTTCGCCGGCACCGAAGAAGCGCCGGGTGAAATCATCCTGTACCAGGGCCGCAGCTACAAGAGCTACCGCGGCATGGGCAGCATCGGTGCCATGCGTGCCGGCAGCGCCGACCGCTACTTTCAGGAAGCCGACGAGACCGTCAACCCCAACGCCGACAAGCTGGTGCCCGAGGGCATCGAGGGCCGCGTGCCCTACAAAGGCAGTGTCGTCAGCATCATCTACCAGATGGCTGGCGGCCTGCGAGCGTCGATGGGCTATTGCGGCTGCGCCAGCATCGCAGAAATGCAGGAGCGGGCCGAATTCGTCGAGATCACCGCGGCCGGCATCCGCGAGAGCCACGTGCACGACGTGCAGATCACCAAAGAAGCGCCGAACTACCGCATGGAATGACGGCTGCCACCCAGACGCCGCCGGCAAGCGGGCCGGGGGCTGCCAGACCCGCGGCCATGCGCTTCATCATGATCGCGGTGCTCATCGACATGCTCGCGGTGGGCATCATCGTGCCGGTGCTGCCGGCCCTGGTGGGGCAGTTCACGGCCAACCCGGTGGAGCAGACGTATTGGTACGGCCTTATCGCCTTCACCTTCGCAGCGGCCAGTTTCCTTGCCGCTCCGCTCTTGGGCGCGTTGTCTGACCGCTTTGGCCGACGCCCGGTGCTGCTGCTCGGCTTCTGCGGCTTGGCCATCAACTTCTTCACCACGGCGCTGGCCACCAGCCTGTGGATGCTGCTGGCTTCGCGCGTGGTGGGCGGTGCCATGCAGGCCAATGCGGCCGTGGCCAGTGCTTACGTGGCCGACATCACGCCGCCCGAAGAGCGTGCACGCCGTTTCGGTTTGCTGGGCGCGATGTTCGGCATCGGCTTCGTTCTCGGTCCCGTGATGGGCGGGCTGCTTGGGGGCATCGACCTGCGCTTGCCCTTCTTCGTGGCCGGGGGCCTGGCGCTGCTGAATCTGGCCTATGGCGTGCTGGTGCTGCCTGAATCCTTGCCCGCAGACCGGCGCCGCGCGGTGGGCTGGTCGGCGGTCAACCCGCTGTCTTCGCTGCGCGCCTTGGCGCGGCTGGAGGGCGTGGGCCTGCTGGTCGGGGTGCTTGCGCTGGTGGGGTTGGCGCAATTCACGCTGTACACCGTGTGGGTGCTGTACACGACTTTCAAATTCGGCTGGGGGCCGACGGAAAACGGCTGGTCGCTGTTCGCCATCGGCCTGGTGTCTGCAGTGGTGCAGGGCGTGCTGATGGGCCGCATCCTGAAGCGCATCACACCGCAGCGCCTGGTGGTGCTGGCACTGGTGTCGTCGGCCTTGGCCTATGCCGGCTACGGCCTGGCCAGCGCGGGCTGGATGCTGTATGTCGTCATCGGAATGAACCTGCTGGGCAACACCATAGGCGCAGCGCTGCAGAGTCTGGTCTCCAGCGCCGCCAGCGGCAGCGAGCAAGGCCAGACCCTGGGCGCCATCAGCGCGTTGAACAGCCTGATGGCCGTGCTGGCCCCGGTGCTGGCGACATCGTTGCTGGCCGCGGTGTCCGACCTGCCGCGTGGCGACTGGCGCATCGGCGCCCCCATGTACTTCTGCGCGGCGCTGCAAGCCCTGGCGCTGTTGCTGGCGGTGCTGCACTTCCGCCGCCAGCGGCAGTTGGGAGCCCTGGCTCTTGAATCGAAAACATCGAAACCCACCCACGCCTGAATCGGGCAAGCCGTGACGCCATGAACCACGACAAGATCCTCATCCTCGATTTCGGCTCGCAGGTCACGCAACTCATCGCGCGGCGCGTGCGCGAAGCGCATGTGTATTGCGAGATTCACCCCAACGATGTCAGCGACGAATTCATTCGTCAGTTCGCGCCCAGGGGCATCATCCTTTCGGGCAGCCACGCCAGCACCTACGAAGAACAAGACCTGCGCGCGCCGCAGGCGGTGTGGGACAGCGGTGTGCCGGTGCTGGGCATCTGCTACGGCATGTTCACGATGACGGTGCAGCAGGGCGGGCAGGTCGAGGCCAGCAGCCACCGCGAGTTCGGCTATGCCGAGGTGCGCGCGCACGGCCATACGAAGCTGCTCGAAGGCATCGAAGACTTCAACACACCCGGGCCTGACGAGGCGAGCCACGGCATGCTGAAGGTCTGGATGAGCCACGGCGACAAGGTCACCGCGCTGCCACCGGGTTTCAAGCTCATGGCCAGCACGCCCAGCTGCCCCATCGCCGGCATCGCCGACGAGGCGCGTGGCTACTACGGCGTGCAGTTCCACCCCGAGGTGACACACACCGTGCAGGGCAGGGCGCTGCTGGAGCGCTTCGTATTGAAGATCGCGGGCGCACAACCCGACTGGGTGATGCGCGACCACATCGAAGAAGCCGTGGCGCGCATTCGCGAGCAAGTGGGCGACGAAGAGGTCATCCTGGGCCTGAGCGGGGGCGTCGACAGCAGCGTGGCCGCCGCACTCATCCACCGCGCCATTGGTGACCAGCTCACCTGTGTCTTTGTCGACCACGGCCTGCTGCGCCTGAACGAAGGCCAGATGGTGATGGACATGTTCGTGGGCCGCCTGCATGCCAAGGTGATCCACGTCGACGCCAGCGCGCAATTCCTGGGCCAGCTGAAGGGCGTGGCCGACCCCGAGGCCAAGCGCAAGATCATCGGCCGTGAGTTTGTCGAGGTCTTCCAGGCCGAGGCGAAGAAGCTGCAGAACGCCAAGTGGCTGGCTCAGGGCACGATCTACCCGGACGTCATCGAAAGCGGCGGCGCCAAAACGGCATCGGGCAAGCAGAAGGCCACCACCATCAAGAGCCACCACAACGTCGGCGGCCTTCCGGAAACACTCGGCCTGAAGCTGCTGGAGCCCTTGCGCGACCTCTTCAAGGATGAGGTGCGTGAGCTCGGCGTGGCGCTGGGCCTGCCGGCAGAAATGGTCTATCGCCACCCTTTCCCGGGGCCGGGTCTGGGCGTGCGCATCCTGGGCGAGGTGAAGCCCGAATTTGCCGAACTGCTGCGGCGCGCCGATGCCATCTTCATCGAAGAGCTGCGCAACTTCCGCGACGAAGCCCCCGGCCCCAACTTCGGCAAGACCTGGTACGAGCTGACCAGCCAGGCCTTCGCCGTGTTCCTGCCCGTGAAGAGCGTGGGCGTGATGGGCGACGGCCGCACTTACGACTATGTGGTGGCGCTGCGCGCCGTGCAGACCAGCGACTTCATGACCGCTGACTGGGCCGAGTTGCCGTATGCGCTGTTGAAGAAGGTCTCGAGCCGCATCATCAACGAAGTGCGCGGCATCAACCGCGTGGCCTACGACGTGAGCAGCAAGCCGCCGGCCACGATCGAGTGGGAATGAGTCGAGATCGTCGCACGGTATTCCCGAGCATCCCGAGACAAACTGATTTCGCTGCACGGACAAGGACTTGGCTTGGTGAGTCTCTGCAGATCATCGGCAGCCGCTGTAGATCGAACTGCAGGACGCGACCTCGCTTGCGGGCAAGAACCTGACCGGGGCTTTATGCCGCACGGCGCAACCACAGGTTGGCGGGAAACTGCGCTGCTGGTCCGGCGGCGCTCAGGCGATTCGACCGCGTCGCTGTTGGGGATACATCGCAGCGCTTGACATTCCCATGGTGTCAGGCTTCAAGCTTTGGCTCATGCTCAGCCCTCACACAGCCTCAGGCCCGGCGTCTCCAAAATGACCACAGCCCTTGTTTCCTCACCCAGCTTGACTGATTGGTCATTCCCCATCGCGGGGATGACTTGTGCTTCTTGCGTCTCACGCGTCGAGAAGGTATTGGCCCGGCTGCCGGGCGTCTCTTCCGCCACCGTCAATCTCGCGACCGAGACCGCCACCCTGCGGTCCATGCCCGATCTGCAGGCGCACACGATCACCGAGGCCGTCGAGCGGGCCGGCTACAGCGTGCCGCCGCAGACCGTGACACTCGAGATCGATGGCATGACTTGCGCGTCTTGTGTCGCGCGCGTCGAGAAGGCGCTGCGCAAGGTCGAAGGCGTGGTCTCCGCACAGGTCAATCTGGCCACCGAGACCGCAGAGGTCCAGTTCGCCAGCGGCATGGTCGGTGTCGATGCCTTGGCCACGGCGGTGGATCGGGAAGGGTATGTCGCCAAGCCCGCAGCCGCGGTCGGTGCCCCGGCGACAACGCGGCCCACAACGCCGTGGTGGCCGGTGGCGGTGGCGGCGGCGTTGTCATTGCCACTGGTCCTTCCGATGGTCGGCATGCTGTTCGGCAAGCACTGGATGCTGAACGGCTGGCTGCAATTGGCCTTGGCGACCCCGGTGCAGTTCTGGCTCGGTGCCCGCTTCTACGTCGCGGGCTGGAAGGCGCTGCGGGCCGGTGCCGGCAACATGGACCTGCTGGTGGCGCTGGGCACCTCGGCCGGCTACGGCCTGAGCCTGTTCGTGTTGCTGCAGCAAGGCGCGGGCGGCATGCCGCACCTGTACTTCGAAGCCTCGGCGGTGGTCATCACGCTCGTGCTGCTGGGCAAGTGGCTGGAGGCGCGCGCCAAGCACCAGACGACCGAGGCGATCCGGGCGCTGAACGCCTTGCGGCCGGAGACGGCCACGGTGCGGCGCGATGGCGTGGAGCAGTCCGTGCCGATATCGCAAGTCAAGGTCGGCGACCATGTCGTCGTCCGCCCGGGCGAGCGCATTCCCGTCGATGGCCTGGTGCTGGAAGGCGCCAGCCAGGTGGATGAATCGCTGATTACAGGCGAGAGCCTGCCGGTGGCGCGCCATGAGGGCGAAACGGTGACCGGCGGCGCGGTCAACGGCGAAGGGCTGCTGGTGGTGAATACGACGGCGGTGGGCACCGAGACGACGCTGTCGCGCATCGTGCGCATGGTCGAGTCGGCGCAGGCCAAGAAGGCACCAATCCAGCGGCTGGTGGACAAGGTCAGCGCCGTGTTCGTGCCGGTGGTGATCGGCATTGCGCTGATCACCGTGCTGGGCTGGGGCTTGGGCACCGGGCAGTGGGAGCAGGGCATCCTCAATGCAGTGGCAGTGCTGGTGATCGCCTGCCCGTGTGCTTTGGGCCTGGCCACGCCCACCGCCATCATGGCAGGCACCGGTGTGGCGGCGCGGCACGGCATCCTGATCAAGGACGCCGAGGCGCTGGAAGTGGCCCATGCC